>Ga0210402_10001249_pt1 | contig 26319 bp, 27 predicted proteins | sample IncBWC7MmetaG_FD_161055 | JGI IMG/M metagenome (GOLD analysis project Ga0210402, IMG submission 161055) | Forest soil microbial communities from Barre Woods Harvard Forest LTER site, Petersham, Massachusetts, United States - Inc-BW-C-7-M | ecosystem: Environmental > Terrestrial > Soil >... | reverse complement strand
CGGCTTGCAGAATCAGATTTCACGAAATTCACGACGCAAGGAGTGAAGACGCAACCGGCGAATTCATCTAACGCGCACGAACAGACGTAAAGCTGCATTGTCCTTCTGCTTCCACGTCGCATGCGGTGACTGAAAAATCATCCGGCATCTCGGGTGTAATTTTATGAGCTAAGATCTCGGGCATCGAGCTATTTGCCTGACCGCGGTGGATTGAGCCTTTGCGTTGTGTGCTCACTACGTTCCGAGGAGGCGCAATTCCGCCAACTAACCGATAGGATGACGCCATTAACCGTTCGGCTAGAAAGAACATTGACTGACGCCTCATTCTGATAGTCCGCTTACCGACATCTTCCGGCGGAAGTATTAACAGCGTCAGCGAATTACGGTCACTGGAGAGCATATTCGCGACCGGTATACTTTCTGGCACGCAACCTGCAATCAAGAAAAGTGCTGACGGTTTCAAGCCGTTGAACAATCGAAAACGGCAGGCAGCAAAGCCCGGCTTGCGCTTCGACCGTCCGCAACATGAGGAGGATTTATGAAAAAGCAACTGTTTGCGCTGATCGGCTTGGGCGTGCTGCTGGCCACTGTATCTGCTTACGCTCAGAGCGCCAAGTTGAAGGCAGATGTTCCCTTCGAGTTTGTCGTTGCGGGGAGAACGATGCCCAAAGGTGAATACACGATTCGAGCCTTGGACGCGATCGACCACGCGTTATCGATCAGCGGCAAGGGTCAGAACGCGAGTATTTTCCTGGCGAACTCGTGCATCTCGCTGAAACCTGTCCAGACCGAGCTTGTTTTCCACCGGTACGGCGATCAGTATTTTCTTTCCGAGATCTGGACGGCTGGAAATGAGGCAGGGTATCAACTCCCCAAGAGTCGCCGAGAAGCAGAGGTAGAGATGGCGCGGAAGGACACTGCCGAGAAGGTTATGGTTCTGGCAGGGCTGCGTTAGGGACAGCTATACTCGAGCCAGACACAATGGAGGGCACACGGTGTGTGCCCTTTTTTCATCCCCGACTTCTGACATCGATCATCAGCGTTCATCTCCGTCCGCAGCGAACATGCGATGCCGATGCAGTAGGCTAACGATCGCCTGGGCGGTCGTGCGCTTCGGCGCTGGCTGCCTTCAGATCCAAATTACGGATGAGTCGCAGCAAGGAGTTCGGATGCAGGCCAAGCGTCTTCGCGGCTTCAATGTAATTTCCATTCGCCTGCTGCAGCGCCTTCTGTATGAGCTGTTTCTTTTGTTCCTTGATAACGCTCTGGTATTTAGACGTCGAAGCCGGAGCAGAGGTACTGGCCTGGAATATTTCCTCCGGAAAGTCCTCAGGTAAAATGGATTCGGCCGCCCCCAGCACCATCGCTCGCTCAATGGCATGCTCCAGTTCACGGACATTTCCGGGCCAACCGTAACTCATGAGGCAAGCGCGTGCCTCTGGCGAGATGGGCTTGGGGCGGAGTCGGCATTTACGGCTAGCTTTAGCGATGAGATGCTCAGCAAGCCGCGGAATATCTTCAACGCGGTCGCGCAACGGAGGAAGGGTAACCGCAACAACATTGAGGCGGTGATACAGATCCCGGCGAAATGCTCCCGTCTCCACAGCTTGCAGCAGGGCGCGGTTGGAAGCAGCAATCAAGCGTAGGTCTACCTTCAGCGGACGCGTTCCCCCCACGCGCTCGAACTCCCGCTCCTGCAGAACACGCAACAGTTTGGCCTGAAGTGCAAGAGCAAACTCGCCGATCTCATCCAAAAACAAAGTGCCTCCGTTGGCCAGTTCCAGCTTTCCCTTCTTCTGCGACGTAGCTCCCGTAAAGGCACCCTTCTCATGGCCAAACAGTTCGCTTTCTAGCAGTGTTTCCGTTATGGCAGCACAGTTGATCGCAACGAACGGCCCATCGGATCGAAAACTAGAGGCGTGGATTGCGCGGGCTACAAGTTCTTTCCCGGTGCCGCTCTCGCCTTGGATCAGGACCGTCGAGTCGGTAGCGGCGACGCGGCGGATTAATTCATAGACCGCGCGCATGCTCGGGCTTTCGCCCACCATCTCGTGGTTTAGATTGACTTCTGCTTGCAGTTGGCGATTTTCTTCTCGCAGCCATTCCAGATGCTGAACCGCGTCCAAAGCCAGGCTCGCAATGCCGGCAACTGCTGTGATCAGATGCAGATGCTCTTCATCGAAATGCCCCGACGCGCTTGAGGTGTCGAGATAAATTACGCCGATAGTCTTCTCCGAGACATGCAACGGCACACACAGCACCGACTTTACCCCGAATTCGCCCAGACTCGCATCGCTACTGAGCGACCCCTGCTTGGAAATGTCGTTTACCCGCAGGCCGACACGTTCTTGCACTACCCGGTTCAGCAAAGTTCTGCTGACTTGCACTGGGTTTCCCGGACCCCGCACACGGTCCCAACCGACGCTCGCGCCAATCTCTCCGACGCTGTCTAGGAGCAGGATGGCACCGCGCTCTGCTGGCACGGCTTCGAGGATCATGCCCAACAGTTGCCACTGCAGCCCTTCCCGATCGCGAATGCCTCCGATCCCCGTAGCAATCTTGAGCAGAAAATTCAGGTCCCGTGCCAATCGTTCGGTTTGTGGCAACGCAGCGACTTTTTGGGGATGCAGGTACAGCGCATCTTCAGAACGAAGCTGCGAAATTGCGCCCGATGGATCGGCTGTGTCCCTTGTCGCGTCCTCTAGTTGGACGGGATTTCTCTCCGCTATCACTGCATCATCGCGCACCAGGAAAACCAGCATGGAATCGCCCAGACTGATGTAATCCTGATGATGCAACTCGAGCTGCTCGACGGGCACGCCATTAACGCGTGTACCATTTCTGCTGCCGAGGTCTCGGATCACGAACTGATCGTTTCTCCCCGTGATGACGCAGTGCCGTCTTGACAAGGCAGGATCGGGCACCCAAAGATGATTAGACGGCTCTCGTCCGATCGACAGCTCTTCGCCCTGCAGAGCGAAATTAGCCCCCTTTAGCGGTCCGGTAATGCCGACGACTCTCGGATTCATCGCATGCTCCGATTGCGACTGTTTAGCACATTTGCGCTCGCAATGCACGTGCTTCGACTTCTGTAGCGGCACCGTGACCGCAGGACAGACATATTTGCCCTTCAGCAAAGGACGAGTTCGTACAGAAGGCCGACGGTATGCCGGCGAGGAGCCACTGAACGACACAACTGGCCGCGGCTTCTGCGCCGACACGTGGGTAGAGTGTGGGGGCCTCCTGACCGTGAGCTGATGTGAAAGTCCATCAATAGATGGACGCTCCGTGCATTGTCAAATCTGGCGTCAGTACCACTCATGCGAATTGATTGTTCAGCTGCAAAATGCAATGGCTCGAATGGCGCCCCCAACAGGATACTTCGCGCAAGTCCATACCCTGCAACGAATCTCGCCACAACTCGAATTTGCCCGTCACGTGCACTAAGTAATCATGCAAGCCCAGCGCGAGAGAGGCGCCGGACAAGCGAGTGACGGACCGAACCCGAGAGGAGGGCCTATGTCAATCCTGTTTGTTCTGCTGATGTTCCTGCTGATCATCAGTGTCAGATATTTCATCGAACCGAAAGTTCAACTGGCGCTAGAGCCCCAGATCGTTGTCAAACCCCAACCACCGATTGTGAAGCGTGAGTACGGCTTCGAGATTCCTCAGGATTACTGCTTTCATCTCGGGCACACATGGGTCATGAAACAAGGGACCGATGATGCGCGGGTCGGGGTGGATAAGTTCGTTACCAATCTGATGGGAAAGATCGATCACATTGACGTGTGCGGAGTTGACCGTTGGGTTCGTCAAGGGCAGAAACTCATAACGCTTAGCAGCAATGGCACCAGCGTCGATTTGCTGTCTCCCATCGAGGGCGTGGTCACAGCAATCAACGACGATGCGTTGCGCGAGCCGAGCCTGGTTGGAAATGATCCTTACGCGAACGGCTGGATCGCGATCGTGAAATCTCCCGACCTCAAAGTCAATCAGAAAAATCTGATCCAGGGTTCGATGGTTGCCCCCTGGATGCAGAACAACCTTAGCCGGCTGAACGCGATGGTATCACCCACGCCTGCATTGGCCCAGGATGGCGGCGGACCGATCGGTGGTCTGCTTCCGCAGCTCACGCCGGAAGTGCGGCAGAAAGTGGTGCGCGAGTTCTTTTTGACGTAACCGGACTCAGCCACGGAAAGGAGAAATGTCATGGCAACCACTGAAGCAATCCTGGTAGACATCACGAAGTGCATCGGATGCCGGAGTTGCGAGCAAGCCTGCAAACAGATCCATGGATTTCCAGCGGATAGCGAGGCCAAACTTTCGCCTACTGCGCTCACGATCGTGGAAGAGCAGGGCGATCGCTTCGTGAGGCGGATGTGCATGCATTGTCAGGATCCGGCCTGCGCGTCGGCTTGCCTGGTAGGTGCGCTCAACAAGAGCGCGGCCGGCCCGGTCACTTATGACGCGGCGAAATGCATCGGTTGCCGCTACTGCCTGGTGGCGTGTCCCTTCAGCGTGCCCCGTTACCAATGGAGCAAGCTCGTGCCCTACGTGACGAAATGCGACCTGTGCGCTGCGCGTCTAGCCGAAGGGCAACCACCAGCGTGCGTCGAGGCCTGTCCAGTCCAAGCTTCGATTGCAGGTAATCGCGAAGACATCCTCGAAGAAGCGCAACGTCGCATCCTCGGTGATTCGAAATACGTGAAGCATATTTATGGCAGCGACGAAGCAGACGGAACATCGGTATTCTTCATCTCCGATGTGCCTTTCGAGAAGCTGGGCTTTGTCGCCGCACCGAGACAGCCGCTGCCGTTGTTGACGGCGAGTGCGCTAGGCGACGGACCTACCGTGATCCTGGTCGGTGGTGCTCTGCTTTCTGGCCTTTATTGGATCACGCAACGCCGGGCCGAAGTCGCTTTAGCTGAAGCCCGCGAGAAGTCTGCGAAAGAAAGGAACTGAGCCATGACTCCCAAAGAAAAGACTGCCTCAGGATTTCCAAAAATCAGTTTCTGGCGCACCGTCGTCGCGTTGATTTTCGCCGCCGGTCTTTACTCGATGTATGCGCGTTTTGCGCTCGGCTTCCAAGCCGCTACCAACCTTACCGATCCCCAGCCTTGGGGCCTGTGGGTCGGCTTAGGGACACTGTGCGGCGTCGGCTTATCGGCTGGCGGATTTGCCATCGCGGCGTCTGTATACATTTTGGGTTTCGAGCGCTACCGCCCGATCCTGCGCACATCCGTGCTCATCTCCTTCCTGGGATATTGCACGGTGTGCATCGGGATGATGTACGAACTCGGGATCCCCTGGAGGATTTGGCATCCCATCGTGATGTGGAACCGGCGCTCGGTGCTGTTCGAGGTGTCATGGTGCGTCATTCTCTACACCACGGTGCTGGCACTCGAGTTTTCACCGGCTCTGGTGGAGAAAATCCCGTGGGTGCGAGTGCGCGAGCTTTATCTACGCTGGCACCACAGCATTCTGATCGCCCTGGTACTGGCTGGCACGCTGCTCTCGTCGATGCACCAATCGTTCCTCGGCGGACTGTACCTGATCACCAAGGGCCGACTGGATCCGCTCTGGTACACACCGTACCTCACTACGCTGTTCTACCTTTCCGCGATCCCAGCTGGATTGTCAGTGACGATAATGGCTATTTACCTCTGCGTTCGCTCACTCAACGCTCGCGTCGACATGAATATTCTGAGTGACGTGAGCCGGGTGATTGCGCCGCTGCTGGCGATTTATGGCGTATTCCCCGCGGTGGATCTGATCAACCGCGGCGCGACGCAATATTTATGGATGTGGCGAGAAGAAACGGGTTTGTTCTGGCTTGAGATCGGGTTGTTGGTGATTGCGCCGCTGGTGCTGCTGAATCTGGAGAAGGTTCGGAATACTCCTCAAAACCTGTATTGGACCTGCGCCGTAATCGTGATGGGTTTTATGACTAACAGATTGAACGTATCCATCACCGGACTGCAGGCCAGTTCAGGGACATATTATGTACCCAAGTGGACAGAGTTCGCGGCTACGCTGGCGACCATCGCGGCGGCGGTCGTGGCTTTCCGTTACGCCGTAATCTATCTGGACATTTTGCCCAAGAACCCGCCACAAAAACGGGTGATGCTTTTAAGCGCTCCTGGAGAAGCATAAACTGCGGTGCGGGACAAACTGGGGCCCCGGGGCGACGAGCCCGGGGCCTCTCATTCGTTGCGGAATTAATTCACTCCTGACCTGTCTTTACCAAACCTAGTCTAAAGCCATTGCTTTGAGCCGCCGCTGCAACGACGTCGGATGGATGCCGAGAATCCGGGCTGCCTGGGTTTTGTTGTTGCCGGTAGCTGCCAGAACCTGTTCGATGTAGTTGTCTTCCAGCGTGCGCAGGGTGAGGAACTGATCTCCGGTCGGCGAAATGTCCTCCGCGGAAAATGTTCCATTGGTCTTCTTGGCAGGATGTTGATCGCGAATCTCTTCCGGAAGATCGGAAGTGTCGATCTCGCCTTGCGCGCTGAGAATCATGGTGCGCTCAATCACATTTCTCAATTCGCGGATGTTGCCCGGCCAGGGATACTGCTCCAGCAGCTCCGCAGCCGCCGGAGTGAACCCTGTAAATTCGCGGTTGAGGTGCTGCAGGATTTCGAGCGCTAGAGGAACGATATCTTCATTGCGTTCACGCAGGGGAGGGATGTACAGCTGGACCACATTCATGCGGTAGTAAAGGTCTTCCCGAAATCGCCCCTGGTTGATGGCGTTCTTCAAGTTCTCGTTGGTGGCCGCGATCAATCTGATATTGACCTTGATCGTGCTCGTCCCGCCCAGCCGCATGAACGTTCCTTCTTCGAGCACCCGCAGCATCTTTGCCTGCACGCTGGCCGACATGTTGGCAATTTCATCCAGAAACACGGTGCCGCCGCTGGCGCGCTCCAGCAGGCCTTCCTTGCGGCGGCGGGCGTCGGTGAAGGCCCCTTGCTCATACCCGAAAAGCTCGCTCTCCAACAAAGCATCGGGAAGGGCAGCGCAATTGATCTCCAGCAATGGCATCGAAGTGCGAGGGCTGGCGTAGTGAATCGCTCTCGCAAGCACGCCCTTGCCGGTACCACTCTCACCCTGGATCAGAATCGTGGTGTGGTCGGTTTCGGCGGCCTTACGAGCCACCTCCAACATCTTGATTGTGGTCGGATTGTGAGTGATCACTCGTCCAAAGTTATAACGTCCCTTTTCCGATTCCACCGAATCACGAACTCGCACTCGTAGAGTAAGGACCTCGGTCGCACGATGCAGGGTGGCCATCAGGTCGTCCAGAGGAAAAGGTTTAACCAGGTAATCAAGGGCACCCAGCTTCATGGCTTCTACGGCTCGTTCCACGATGGCATTTTGGTTCGCCTGTTTGATTTGGCGCAGCACTTCGACTCCGTCTATGCCTGGAAGGACGATGTCCAGCAAGACAAGGTCGGGCTCCTCGTCTTGAAAGAGTTTCAAACCGTCCTCGCCAGAGAGGGTGGTGAATACCTCAAACCCATCCTGCCGTAAGCTGCGCGAGATAGTATGAAGCGTGAGCTCCTCGTCATCGATGATCAGGGCGGAATAGGGCATTGGTTCCCTCAAGCTACGACTTCAAATTGTTCTTTGACTTGATGCGACTCTTCCTGCCGGATTGGCAGCGTTATGGTGACCGTGGTTCCGTGGTTCAGTACACTATCGATTCGAATCTCACCCTTGTTTCTTCGCACGTACGTTTGACTAATGCTGAGGCCAAGGCCGGTGCCTTTGTCGCGCTTGGTGGTGAAAAAAGGTTCGAAGACGTGCGGCAGGATGTCTGGCGGAATACCGTAGCCGGTGTCGCTGACTCGTATTTCGATGCTGTCTGCCAAGCTGAGCTTGTTGGCGGAAATCGTGATCTGTCCGCCATCGGGTGTCGCTTCGGCCGCGTTGATCAGTAAATTCATCAGCACTTGCGAAAGCTGGTTGGAATCAACCAGGATGTGGGGCAAGTCTTCGGGAACCTGGTTTTGCACTCGTTTGCCGCGGAGGACCGGCTGGCCTTCGAGAAAACTGAGCGTATCGGTAACCAGGCGATGCAAGCTAAGATTACTTAATACGAGCGGGCCGGGGCGGGCGTAATTCACCAGTCCGCGCAGAGTTGCGGAAATGCGTTTGGTGCCGGCGATGCACTGTTCGATTTCCCAACGGCGGTCAGGATCGTCGACAGTCTTCAACTCGAGTTCCAGGTGTGACAGGATGCCGAGCAGGGGATTGTTAATCCCGTGCGCTGCGCCCAGTGCCAACTGAGCGAGTGTCGAGTATTTCTCGTACTCGGCGAGCTGAGCCTGGAACTGGAACTTTTCCTTGTGCAATTCACGATCTTCGTAGAGACGCCGAAAGAGCTCTTCCTGTGCCAGATTGCGCTCGCGCTCCAACTGTGTCTTCACTTCTGTCACCTGCTTCAGGGCTTCGCAGGCTCGCTGCCATTCACGTCGCTGAAGCCGCCAAACGATAAACATAACAACCAGCACGACGAAAGTGAGCGGAAATAGGTAGTGTGCAATCGGCCATTCGAAGCTCTTTCTTAGCATTCCCAAGGTGCGGAAAAAGCTCCCTGAAACAGCCCAAAAAGCTTGCACCTCTGCCCACTGCGGTTGCGTCTTCATCTTCATCCAACATGCATCGAATCGTCCGAAGTAGCAGTGATGCGGGTCACTAGAGGGAGTGCGGGAAGGCGTTGCGGCCGATTATGGCTGCCTTCTCGGAATTGCACCTGGCCGCAGGTGCCGATCCATTTGACTGACCCAACTGAGGTGTGATCGCAAAGGTTGGTAGGAACAACAACACCGCGCCATCCAACCACCATTCGCATACAGTATGCCTCTCCGGATGCTCTGAAGGTGGCGAATTGTTTACAACCTGCTCAGCGCCAAGAAATCCTATATCGAAATTGTCTTTCACCTTTGTGGCAAAGAAGCTCTAAAAACGCGCGCAATTTCGGCTCAGCAGACAACCCGCTCAACTCGACAGGGCGCCGAGCTTAAACATAATAACGACAGTTGTCAGGCTCGAAAACGGCGGACTGGGAAGCGCCGAAACCGCGACGCTCCCAGTCTTCCCGTGATCGCGCAGAGATCACTTATTTGGTGATGTGCGCTATCCAGTTGCCGAACGTCTGGCCATTGACGTACTGGCCGGCCATGGTAGAACCGTCGGCGGAGATGCTGACGGCAGTGGTCAGGGTTGTGCCTGCAGGAATCTTGGCACCCAGCTTTTTCAGTACGGTCGCGAGCTTTTGCATGTGGGAGGAGGAAGTCCAGGTAAAGGCTTGGATCCCGGAACCGAAGGGATCGCCGCTCCAGCCCACTACTCGTCCATCGTCGGAGATGCCATTCGCGATGCTTTGATCTGTGGCTAAATGCGAGATTGTGCCCAACGTGATCAACCCGCGCTTGTCGGAATAAAAGAACGCAACCCCGTACCCGCTCGCGCCCGGGGACTGCCCCACGATTTGTGTACCGTCGCTGTTCACAGCCGTGGCCTCGCCGATCGTTTTGGCACCGAGAAACAGGTCGTGTTTTCCACCCACCCAGCGCACGGGACGGCGAGGGCCGGTGGGATCTTCCCAAAAGCCGACGATCGTCTTTCCATTGGCCGAGATAGCGCTGGCGCGGCTGCTATGGTTGCCAGCCGGATGCCCTAAAGAGAGGTTGCCAGTCTTCGCAGTCCACACAAAGCCTTCGGCGCTTGGGCAAGTCCAGGCGAGTCCTACCGCCATCGTGCCGTTGGCGTTGAGTCCGTAGCCGCTGCCCCAGCTATTGCCAACCTGCGGGCACCCATTGCGAGGGTGACCCAAGTCGACCAAGCCGCTTTCCTTCCAAATTGCTGGGCGAGTGAAAACGTCCTCTCCCATGTGACCACTGATGATGGTGGAGCCGTCGCGCGAGATTCCGATCGAGCTTGAATAGGGATCGCCCGGGCCGAGATCTTCAAATCCACCCGCAGCGGTCCAGCGATAGATCTCGCCGCCGTAGTTTGCAGCCATGACCTTGCCATCGCCGGAAAGTGCATAGTTCGCCCACGTGCCTGTGACCGGGTCGGAGATGGTGTGGAAGGTTGCGGTTGCCGCCATCGCCGATAGACAGAGGCTTGAGAACAGGCCCAGTAGGCCCGCGTTGATTAACCATTTCTTCATTATGTGGGGATCCTTTATTTAATTTGGACTGCTACCACAGGGACATTAGGTCCGGCGTGACATGAAACGCTGCGAGCCCGCTCACTGCTTGCTGAGGTGTGCACTGAGTGGCGAGACTTGCTAACTCGGCCAGGGATGTCGCACGAGACCGTCGTAATGGACTGCACGGAACCGCTTGCTGAAAGATCGTTACACGCTAGATGGAAACAGTCGTTGCGCTAGGGCAACCTGGTCCTTAGTTGAATAGGTTATTGCGAAGAATAAGTTCATCAATCACTTCCTTTATTATCAACGTGTTGCTCTTTTGAAATTCGCGCACAGGAACTTCTTGAGCCGAGGCGTTTCCGATCAAGGGTAGCGATGATCTGGGTGTTGTAGTTTGGTGGATAGATTAAGGAGCCCAGATCAAGTGCGGACTGTGTTTCCCAACAGCCTCTTCTTCCAAATCAGGCCGCAGATGCGTAGGCAGGAGTTTCGATTGGCCTGGAAGCCTGCTGCTTTTTTCGGTTCTGCCGCCTGAGGGAATACAGAAGCGGGCTGGCTCGTGAGACCATTCGATATCGACCTTTGCCTTACGAGAAGCTGGCACAAGAATTGCGCCTCGTGACACACTCAGATTTGCCTGGGATTGAGGATTGCGGCATGGATCCAGCACATTGATCTCCATCCGAGGTGTCGGTGACGGTGCCAACATTCGAAATGTGGAAGTAAGCTACGAAGATGTGCCAATGCCCCGAAAGCCTGTCTTGCTAAGGCTAAAACTGAGTCGGCGGCAGGTCGCAGTTAGGAGTGCTCGGCAAAATGAGCAATGGAACGCCTGGGTCAAACAGGTCGTTGGAGTCGCAGATGATCGGCACCTTCATTGAACTACGTCAGCTTGCGCAATCGGCAGGACCGAAGTACGTGGCGGTGGTAGTCGCGGACGACGATGTTGCCTTGACGGCCGCCGAAGCGGCTTTGAATCTCGGCATTGCTCATCCCGTGTTGATCGGCAACGAGGGCAATATCCGGGGCAAGGCCAAGCAGCTAAAGCTTAACGCATTACTTGCGGAGGCGAATTTTGTTGCAGCCCAGGATCCCGCTGGGACAGCGGTGCAGATGGCACGCAATGGGAACGTCGATGTTTTGCTTAAAGGACATCTTCGAACCGATGAATTGTTGAGCGCCGTCCTGCACAAGAAAAATGGCCTACGCACGGGACGTCTGCTCAGCGACGTGCTTCTCTACGAAGACACTTTGTCGGGCCGGCACAGACTGGTTGGCGTTACCGACGGTGGTTTGAATGTTTTGCCAGATCTTGAAAAGAAGAAACAAATCCTTCAGAACGCGGTCGAAGTCATGCGGAGCATTGGACTGGAGTGTCCGAAGATGGCGATCATGAGCGCAACCGAAGTGGTTTCGCCCTCCTTACCGTCCACCATCGATGCCCAGGCTCTGGTTGATATATGTGCTGCTGGGGAGTTCGGAAACGTGGAAGTATTCGGTCCGGTAGCGCTCGATTGTGCGCTGCTGAGATCTGCAGCGGATGCCAAGGGAATCCAGCGTGAGGCTGCCGGATATGCGGACTGCATGGTGGTGCCAAACATTGAGGCCGGAAATCTGCTAGGGAAAGCCGTGAAGTATTTTGGCGGGTCGCAATGTGCGCACCTGATAGTCGGAGCGAAGGTGCCGATTCTGATTCCGTCACGTGTGGAAAGTGCAGACGACAAACTAAATGCCATCGCGCTTGGGGTGATCTATGCTACCCGCTAGCGGCCGTATTCTGGCGATAAATCCAGGATCAACATCCACTAAGTTCGGGGTTTTTACGAAGGATGGCGCGGAACTCGTGCACAGCGTTCGTCATACAAATGAAGACCTGGCGCAGTTCCGCGGGCGTCCGATGCTCGATCAGTTGGACTATCGAGCTGGGCTGATCAAAAGCGAATTGCAAAAAGCGGGGTATGCTGGTGGCGAGTTTGAGGCGGTTGCCGGGCGAGGTGGATTGCTGCCACCGGTCGCAAGCGGAACATACCTCGTTGATGACTTGATGCTGGAACAACTTCGGCTCGCCCGCAGGGGAGAACACGCGTCGAACTTGGGGGCCGTGCTGGCGCACTTCTTCGCCAACGCAGCTCGGGTAAACGCGTACGTTGTCGACCCGGTAAGTGTGGACGAATGGCAGAAGTGCGCGCGAATTTCCGGGTCTGCCCTGGTGCAGCGTTCGTGTCTGTGTCATGCACTGAACACGAAGGCTGTGGCAAGACGTTTTGCGCGGGAACAGCGTCGCGAGTACCAAGAAATGCGATTGATCGTTGTACACATGGGCAGCGGGATTTCTGTCTCGGCGCACCAAGAGGGACGAATGATCGACAACAATAACGGCGAAGAAGGCCCCTTTGGCATCGATCGGTCTGGGTCGCTTCCGGTACAACAGCTGATCAAGATATGCTTCAGCGGCGTCTATACGCAAAACCAGCTCAACTATTTGGTGTTTGGGGGCGGCGGCCTCTCATCTTACTTGGGCACAAAAGATTTGGTCGAGGTGGAACGCCGCATAGATGCGGGTGAGGAGCAAGCCGCAACAGTTTTCGAGGCAATGGTTTATCAGATAGCGAAAGAAGCCGGATCTATGGCGTCAGTGCTGCGGGGTAAGGTAGATGCCACACTTCTCACAGGGGGAATGGCACATTCGAAGAGAATCGTGTCGCTACTGCATGGTTATCTGGACTGGATTGCGCCCATCAAAGTGTACCCAGGAGAGGATGAACTGCGGTCGCTCTCTGACGGGGTGTTCCGCGTGCTCAGTGGGGAAGAGCAGCCGAAGACATTACAACTGGAGCCGGTGGCATCGGATGCCTTAACGACCTGAATGAAGTATTTCGCCTGTTGAAAAAACGACATGGGGACAAATCGGTAGAAACAAGACCCCGTCCGGCGGTCAAGCTTCTGCAACAGGCGAAAGGTGTCGTGCGGCGGTTTCCGGCGATACCGGGTTGTAGAAAAAGCTAGACGCCCACTCGAATCCCGTAATCCGGGCAATCTGCGGCAGAATCTCCAGGTGCCAATGGAAATCGTCTTCGATAGTGTTCCAATACCCGGCTCTTGGTCGCAAGTGCGAAATTGAATGGCTAATGGTGTGGGCGCCAGCCTCCTCGCCATGGTTCTTGTTGGGGGCCACGCGTACCGACCACCCCGGCCCGTCAGGGGGCGAACCTGTGTTGCGAAGGGCGAAGACTTCCGGCGGCGTGGACGCTTCGTTGTTTTCGCAAGAAGGGCAGAATGTCGTTTCTCTGACGAATTTCTTGAAGTGAAAATCCGAGGGCTGTACAGTCGTGGCGTCACCCATGATTACCCAGCGGCCAATAAAGGCGTCTTTGCGCATTTGAGACATTGGGCCTCCCACTGATACGTTCGACCGCCACAAAAACCAGCGCGCAACCCGTGGCTTTCTCGGTTTCGCCAAAAGCAACTGACCGACTACTCCTTATCCGGCAGAGGGCCTCACAGTTTCCTTAGTTGGCATCTCAACATCGGACAACTGCCGTTTACGCCTCACGCTCATCTTGGGTAGCTACCGCAATCCACCCAGATTCGGATATGCCTGCGACAGTCCAGTATCCGCAAAACCGATGAGGTAGGTTCCTGCTTTGCATGAGTCTACAACGTTGCGGGAGGAGAGTAGGATCTATATAGAGACCAAGAATGATCTCAGGAAGTTCCACTATGTCAGGTTGTCAAGTGAAGGAGGTGTTCTGTGACTACCTATATCATTCTGAGTCGCTTCTCCCCCGAGGCATTCGAGGACCCCAAATACTTTAAGGACTTAGCTGCTACAGTGTCGGCGAAGATCAAGAAGCAATGTCCGGACAAGCGGCCCATTCTCTTCAGCCTGTATCAAGGCACGTTTCTCCTTCGCAAGAGACGTATGACGTACCGGCAGCCCCGAGTTCGACACAGTTTCAGGAAATCTGCCGGAGTTTTCAAGAGGCGCTAATCGACGATAAGGCGCAGAATCCGGCTGCATCCAAGTCGCCAGGGATTCTCCATAATCCGTTTATACGCACCCTATTCCGTTTGGGATACGGTCTGAACGGCCCGTTTTTCGAAGAAATCTTTCGCTGCTACCCGGGCGGTCGAACTGCTCTACGATGTCTCGACTTGCGTGGATTACTTGCGGATCGCCCATGACTCGGTCACAGCTTTAAGTGAGCTCCGTCACAGCCGAATTTCTTCTTTGAGATTAGGCTTAAGTGTTCTCCCAACTATACCGAAGGAGAGCACATATGGAAAAAGCTAGAAACACAATTATTGGCGAAACCATTGCTGGAGCTGCGACCATCGCCATTACGATCTTGACCATAGCTTTCTTTTTTAGGCTGGTTAATCTGTGAGCTTCGCTGGCCTCGCTTCGCCACGGGCGGTCACACCTTGGCTTAGATGCGGAAGCCTTCGCATCCCAATCAATCAAACCTGACTGCGGCTTTATTTTCTGCCTGTTGGCGTAACGTCGCCATTATGCACAGAAACCCGACTGGGGCGGGGTAAGGGTCAGAGTTGGTGTACTGGCCTTGGTTACATCAACCGTGGATTCCATCAACCGTGGAGCACGCAGCTTATTGTGAAGCCAGTTTTGGTCGAATGCGATTACTTCTGTTTGGCATCGGCTAGGAATGGGGCAGACCCCGCTGGCTCATGAAGTAAAAGCGTGGGGGAGTTAGAAAACTACCTCGTGCGATGCCAATCGCGCTTCAAGGTCTTGATGAGCAGGTAGCCACCGACCGCACCCGCGATGCTGCCCACCATGTTTTGCCGGGCACTGTTGCTGTCTTGAAGGTTGGCCGCGACTCCGATGGTGACACCCACGGCAAGACCGATCCAAGGTTTCGTGAATGTGCCGGTGGCCGCAGAAGCAAACCCAGTTGTAAAAGCCCACGTGCCTGGATCGTGCTCCACGGGACGTGGGGGGAATGGAATTTCAGCGCCCATGGCCGCACTGGCGAGAGCAAGAATGAGAAGCACTGCGACGACATTCTTCATGTTCGATTGTTCCCCGGTTGGGATTTGATGTTGTTGCGGTATTCGCATCTTGGGAAGATAAAGACGTGCGAATACGGTCAGCGTGCCTGCTGTCTTGTCCATCTCCCAAAGTTTCGGATGCAGGCCAATGTACTGTTGTTAGAGGCGGTGGCGTTTGTCGGCACGGTACGGCAGGAAACCCAAGCCGTATAAGGGTCGCACGGATGATTCTTGTCATGTATGCGGGGGAGCTTGCTACCCATAGCGCAATCGCGGTGCCAACGCACCTGACCACCCAGGAGAGAGGGATCGTGCCGTTCTATGCTCGTCTGCAGCTAGGGAGTGGCTACCCGCGAGAGGACTTAGCTCATTCTCCAACCTCGCAGAAGCGGCTTACCTGCCAAGCTTCCTTTGGTCACAAAGTTACTTTGACTGTTACCTTTTGCGTACGACGGTAACTCAAGATTTGGGTAGTGGTGCAAGAGCTTTGCCACGAGAGAAGGAAAATATTTTCCACACGCGGGAGTCCCTTCGGCATCGGCCGCCTCTTTGGAGCACTCATCCAAATAGTGGGAGTCTCTAAAATAGACGCTAGCAATCGGTTTCTACGCGGAAACCAAGACAGGACGTGCTAGACAAACGAAATGCAGCCCTATTCCCAACGAGACGCGACAGTTCGTGCTTCGACGCGTTGGGGTCGGAGAGGAAGGAAGTTTCCGTATAATACTCGATAATGACTACGCCCCGGCCTTGAAACTGATTCCTTAGCGAAAAGGAGGCTTGCGTGAGTCGCTTCAAGCGAACGCTCGTGCGCCGCAACATCGCGGATCTGGGGATCGTCTTAGCGGTGGTGGCGCTGGTCGCGTTGGCACCGGTCCAGTCCCAGACAAAGCGGGTGGCAGTGGGAACCGCGCAGAGCTCGGGCAATGTTCTGCGCAATCTCATCCTGAATAGCGAAGACATCCTCGATCTGCCGATCGTAAACGCTCTGCCCACACCGAGTGCCCCGTACGGGCCTCGGCGAGTTGCGCGGTAACCCGCAGACGACTGTCAGCCCGGCGAATGCTGCCTTGCAGCACGTAGGCCGAACCTAGCTGTTGGCCAACCTGACTAACCGGTGGCGTTTTGTCGCGGAAGGCAAGCACCGCAGAGCGTGGAACAACTCGCAGGTCCCTGATCTTTGCGAGTTCGGTGATGACGTCTTCGCTCATGCCATCACTAAAATACTCGTCCTCTTTGGCTCCACTCAGATTCTCGAAATACAGGACGGCGACAGACCGGTCCGGTTGGTTAGGAAGAGATGTGTGGTGGAGATCTTCGGCGTCGGACGAAGCTGCCTGGGACTCGATCCGTATGACCGGCGCGACAAAGCGATACCCCGTTCTGGGCACCGTCTCGATGTACAACCGGACTTTGACTGCCGTCGACTTCTTAGCTTGAAACGAAGAATGTTTCCGTGATGCCGCCACCGATGGCGGGCGCGTCATGATGGACCGTTGGGCCATTCTCTCCGATAGCGGAAAATAGGCTTGAAGATCAGAGCACTGAAAGAAATTCCTTCCATGGAGTTGCAATCAGCGTTTCAGTTGTCGAATGCCCATAGGCACGAATGATCATTGCAGCCTTCTCAATCTGCTTTGGATCATCTGCTTGGACGAAGTCTACGACATCGAAACGGCCCAGAGTTGCGAAGCTGCCCTTGCAGGTAATTTCCGGAAAACGAACTTCGTAGTAGCATTGCCGAGGTGGATAGGAGATATGAATAAAACTCGTCTCTCAAAGGCCGAGACACGAATCCTGGAGCAGTTTTGGAAACTCGGGACCTGTTCCGTCCGCGAAATTCTCGACAGTTTGCCCGAGGAAGAGCGCGTTGCTTACACAACTGTACAGACGCTCGTCTATAGACTTGAGCAAAAGGGTGCTCTGCGCAAAGTGAAGAAAATTGGTAATGCCCAATTGTTCGAACCGGCGATCGATCAGAACGAGTACAGAAGTGGGCTGGTTCGAGACCTCCTCGATTTATTCGGCGGATCCCCTCGCATACTGGTTTCGAACCTGCTCGAAACGGGCACGATCACACTCAAGGACTTAAAGGCTCTTCAAAACGCGGCGCCAGGCAACAAGAACAGCCCCAGCCGCGGAGGAAAAGACCATGCATGAGCACATCACGCGTGCATTGTATTATTTTGATATTCACCTTCTGTATGCCTCGGTGGTTGGGCTCGCGGCATGGGCTCTAACGTCCATCCGAGGTGGCAGCGCCACCGCGAAGTATTGGATCTGGGTAGCAACCTCGCTCAATTTCGTTCTGCCCGTGGGCGCGGTTTTCGACAAGTTTTGGTCGCCCCACCTTTCGTGGGCCGCACCGTTGGGCATCATCGGCGACTTCGCGAATACCATCTCTCGAGGCCGGACCGCTACCACGCTTTCGGTAGTGTGGTTGCTTTGCGCAACCCTGATGCTTACGCGGCTTTGTTTGCGGATACGCGCTGAGCATCGTGATACCTCGGTTACGGCGAGTCAGAGTGGCCGTCTGCCAAGGCCGGGGTTCATTGCCCAGGGCGTCCAAGTAAGGTTCGCTGCGACTGGGCACGCTCCCGCGGTAGACGGAGTCTTGCATCCTTATGTTTCGCTTCCGTATGGAATTGATCGGCTGTTAAGCGAACATGAACTCAACGCGGTTCTCATCCACGAACTGATCCATGCACGAAGACGCGACAATCTAATACGCCTGATCCATGAAGTGAGCCTTTGCGTGCTATGGTTCCATCCGCTTGTCTGGATCGCCGGCTGTCGCCTTGCCTTGTATCGAGAGCTCTCCTGTGACGAGTCTGTGATTCAGAGCGCCCATGGTGAAGAGTTGGTTTCTGCACTCGCAAAACTTGCCAATCCAGATAAGGCATTGTTGCTGCAGGCGTCAGCCTCATCGTTTATAAGCCATCGTCTTGCCCGGTTGGCGGCACCGCCCCAACCAAGCTACCGAACTGCGAGCATGCTGCTAACCGTAGTCTTCAGCGCTGTCCTCCTTTGGGGTGTCTTTGGGACGGTGGCACACACCGCTTGCTGTTTCCTTATTAAGCGGTAATGTCCGGGAATCAAGCCGTACCGCCTCCCTACTGGAGTCCCCGGGGTGGCGCCCTCACGCTCGCGGTGAGGTTACCCTGAAATCCATTATCCTTGTCACCGCATACTGTAGTAGACTAGACGTATAATGTAGTAGGCATACCCTGAGCACGTGGTGATACGGAGGACTGACTCGCATGCGTAACTTGTGCAGGGTCTTGACCGCGTTGTTTTTCGTCTTGTTTTCAGTTGGGCGCGTCGTTGCTCAAACGCCTACCGTCCAGACCCTGGTAAGGGCTGGCCGGATGCTTGATCCTCGGACCGGGCAGGTGCTTTCGCCCGCAGCCGTGTTCATTGAAAACGGCAAGATCAAGGAGGTTGGTTCTCCGACGCAAGTGCAAGCGCATGCACCGGTGACCGTCAAGACCATCGATCTGGGCAGTTCCACCTTGCTTCCCGGACTGATTGATAGTCATACGCACCTGCTTCTCAACATTATTATGCCCCCGGAAGCCGAAATCGCACGCCACTTCAATGGGGAGTTTGCTCCGGGGCTATTGCTGGCAGTTGTCGAGTCGCCCGCTAAACGCGTATTACTGGGCGCGCAATTGGCGCGCGAAGACTTGGAGAGTGGCTTTACCACCATACGCAATCTTGGGCACTCCGGTATTGACGGCGATGCGGCACTGCGGGACGCGATCAATGCCGGCCGTATTCCCGGCCCGAGGATCCTGGCATCAGGACGTAAGGTTATAGCGCTGGATTCATACCTTCAAAGTCTGAATCCCGCGGTTGCCCAGGCGATTGTGGAACAGGAATTCCTAACCATAGACAGTCCTGAACGAGCACGGCAGGCGGTGCTACAGAACGTCTTCTATAACGTCGACCTTATCAAGGTTACAGTCGGCGATGGCATCTCACCACCGGCACTAACAGCGATGGTCGAGGAGGCACACCGTGAGCACCTTAAGGTTGCCGCCCATGCCGTCGATACCGCCAGCATTCAAACCGCCATCGAAGCCGGTGCAGACTCTATTGAGCATGGCAACAAAGTGACCGACGAACAACTGAAACAGATGCGCGATAAAGGCATCTTCCTGGATCTGACGCCCACTTGGTATGGCAGCTTTTTCATGAAGATCACTGAGCCAAGCATAGTGATGTCTTCCGCGTTCCACTCTTCCAATGCAAGCTCCGATGCACGCGCCCAAAAGCGATACGAAGAATTGGTTCCGCGGGTTTTGAAGTCGGGGGTGAGATTTGCGGCTGGATCGGATATGTGCTGGTTCTATCCTGGAAAGACGCGCGGCGAGGCAAGCGCCGCGACCCTCGTTAACCTGCGTGCTGCCGGAATGCCGCCGCTCGACGTGATTCGTGCGATCACAGTCAATGCAGCAGAAATGCTGGGCTGGCAGGACCGCATCGGCTCGGTCGAGCCGGGAAAATTTGCCGATCTCATTGCTGTTGCTGGGGATCCGATTGCTGATATTACCGAGCTCGAACGAGTTCGATTTGTGATGAAGGACGGCCAGGTCGTCCGCAATGACCTTGCGTCGCATTGAAGCGCACCCTTACTCGGGAACGATCCACCACTTGATCCAAAGGAGAATTACGATGAAGTACACTTCAAAACGGCCCTCGTTCGCCGTGGTTGTGCTCATTATACTGGCTGCCGCCGGAATGAGTCTTCACAGTCAAGCTCAAACGCAGAATCAACCTCCAAGTCCCTCGCGCTCTCGATCCGATGAGATGTTGGACCGATGGAACGACATCGGGAACAAACTTATCGCCATGGCGCAGGATTTTCCCGAAGACAAGTACGATTTCAAGGTACAGAAAGACGAGCGCACCTTTGCCCAGAATCTTCTCCACGCCGCCGCACTGGATTTCGTCCTGATACGCAGGATTTCCGGATCAAACCTCGGGCCCGACTTCGGCGAGGGCGACAACCCTTCGCGTGACGTTTTCAAGACCAAGGCCGATGTGGTGAAGTTCGTGCAGGAGGCGGTTGCGGACGGAGGGAAAGTGATCCAACAGCAGGGCGACGCGGGGCTGGACAAAACATCCAAATTCTTTGGGAACCGGCTGGCCCACAACTCCGCCATTTGGACGTTCGCCATCGAACACAGCGGTGAGCACTACGGCCAGCTTGTCGTGTACTATCGCGCGAACAACCTGGTGCCGCCAGACTCGCGTCGGCAATAACACCTGGAAGTGTATAGACACTTTGAAAGTGGCTGTCGAAGGCATTCGCGATAGTCCCTGACTTCGGGATGTACACGACAACTGCCGTGCCCGGCAGCAGTTGCGCCACCTGCTCAGCCGTTACTTGGGCTCGTGGGCACACTTCCAATTGCACCAGCAAAGCCGCGGCAAATTCCGCCACAGGAACGGCGAATGCAGATCTTCGAGTCGCCATGAACGGCGCTCCTGGTTGTGCAGAATCGTTGCGACGCTGATCGTCCGCGTTAGGGGAAGATTGCCCGGTGATCAATGGCGCGTGGGCATCTTAGGCCCTCGCACGAACAGGTTAACCTTTGATTTATTCATTCCATTTATTCAAGTCAACGAGAGAGCTCGGCTGGAACGTTGCCAGAGACGACGACAATCAATCAGGAATGACCCTGCTTTGTGGACACTTGCGCGCTTTGCCTGCGATTCGGGCACAACTTTCACTGACAGGTACTACAATCGGTCAGAAACGAGGCACTGCTAATTTCAATGGGCAGCGGGAGATGATGCCGATGGAGCGTAGAGATTTTCTAAAAAGTACTGTCGCTGTTGCCGTAGCTGCAGAACTTGGAATGGGTGGAGCGCAGGCGAAGGTTCCCGCCCACAACTGGGGAAACTACGACTTCGGCTCCGGTCCCCCGGTCGCCGACCGCCTCAATCAGGGTCCATTCCCGCAATACCCACCTGATGCCGTCATTCCCACTGACGATGTGGTGATGACCACCACTTCTTCGGAAGAAGTCGTGCCGAACTATGGCAAGGGACTGGTCACCTATATCACAGCAGACAGTGGCACGGAGGAGATCAAGTCAGACAATATTCCCCAGGCGATCGAAGACCTGGTTCGATTTCCCTTGGGGCAGCAGCTTTATATCCGTCCGACTTGGAGGGAAGTGCAGCCGCGGCCCGGACGCCTGCAGTTGCCCGACTATGTGAAGCTAGTTTTTGAATTGGCGAAGAAGAACAACAAGCGGGTCGGGTTGCGAATTCAGATGTGCGCTCCAGACTATACACACGAAGCGGCCCTCCCAGATTTTGTCCTCGACAAAGTGCCGAAAGTTGATTTGGTCCTGAGCGATCAGGAAAGTAGTGCTGAGGCGCAAAGATACTTGCGGAACCCGCATTCGCGTTATCAGCCCCGCTATGACCACCCTTTTTTTCAGCAGGCATTCAAAGAACTGGTTGGCCTATTGGCAGCGGAATTCGATGGCAATCCGCTCATCGAGTATATCGATACCTTCATGTATGGTTTTTGGGGCGAAGGGCACACTTGGCCGTTTGGCAACAATCCTTTCCCTGACTACCAGACCGCAGAGCGCACCTGGACAAATATGCTTGAAGTCCAGCTCGAGCACTTTTCCAAAACTCCTCTACTGACCAATACTCAACCGGACTATAGCCGGGTTGGTAATTCAGAACTGATAGACCGCACGGTCCGCAGCAACAATTGGATTCGGAGCGATACCATCTTTATTGAGAATGAGCAGATTGAAGCGCTCAGCAATCGCCCACCCTGGACCGCGGCATTGCTGGAGCAGGGGCTTCCGGGTAAACCTCCCGATCCAGGCGTCGCATATGAAGGGATATCCCCGGCGGAGAACATGATCGCTCATGTGATTGATGTCGGGGCGAATTACTGGTCACTTTGGAACTTTCACCAGATCAGCGCAAAAAATCTAATGAGCTGCTACGAAGCTTATCCGGCAGCGTTCGACCGCATCAATCGGCGAATTGGCTATCGGGTGAGGCCGTCTTTCATCTGGTTCTATAACAACGCCGGTTCCCTGGGCTTAATTGTCGGCTTCGCGAATGACGGAATCGCGGGTGTGCCGGGTGTATTGAGGGTGACCGTCGAGAGCCAGGACGGAAAGGTGCTCAAGAGCGGCTGTCTGGACGCTGGTTACCCGTTATCGGGCAAGATTCGGCAGGCGCAGTTCGTGCTTCCAAACGTCCTGGAGTGGAAGGGATTGAAACTGAGAGCTGAGATTGAGGTAAAGGGAATGCGCTATCCCGTGCGGTGGGCTTGTCACCAGAGGCTGAACGATGACGGCTCGCTCACACTCCGTCCCAACCTCCGTCAGCAGGTTTAGGCGTCGGTGACCAGCCTATTTCTATCCACGAAGACAAGCCCGACGAGCCTGCCTTTTGGAGATCACGGGAATTCTCTCAGCCACCGCTGACTGCAGGCACGATCGAAATCTCCGATCCGGCGGAGAGGCGACTCGCGAGCCCGCCTGTGTATCGGACATTTTCGTCCCCAATGAAAATATTGATATGCTCCCGTACTTGTCCTTGCTCCGTTGCAACGCGATCGCGAACGCCCGGGTAGAGTGTCCAAAGAGCGGACAAGGCGTCGGCCAAAGTTGCGGGAGAGCCCTCGATCGCGACTCTAGGCCGTCCAGCAGTAAATTCGCGCAAAGCGCCCGGAATGTGAAAGGTGACTGGCATGGATCATCTCTTCGTTCGACGTGTATTGCTTCTCGAGATGGTTCTCGTTGACTTTGTCCGATGGGATGCGGGTGCGGCCCTAAGGGAGGTTGGCGGGACAACGCCGGAGGCGTGCTCGACGAGTGCACTACGAACGCAGACCACGGAGGGCAACCCCTCGAGTATCTTTTCCCATGTCCTTCCTTCATCGCGCGAGCCAAAGAGTTGGCCGCTCCTTGTACCGAAGAAAATCCCGGCGGGATCGAATGAATCCGCTGTCATGGCGTCTCTTAGCACAGTCTCATATGCCCGCTTTTGTGGCAGGCCACGCACCAGTGGTTCCCACGAAGCTCCATTGTTACGGGTTCGATAGACTCGCAGACGGCCGTCGCATGCGCAGCGAAACTCATCGGACTCAACGGGAACGATATACACGCAGTCGGAGTTTCTCGGGTGCATGGTCATGGCAAAACCAAAATCCGAGGGTACTCCGTTGGCAATGTCCGTCCAGTTCTCGCCGCCGTTGTCAGATCGATACAACCCCCAGTGATTTTGCAGGAAGAGGCGTTCAGGGCGAGCGGGATGCATCGCGATTTTGTGCACGCATTGTCCGAACTCGGGATATTTGTCGGGCATGAAGACGGCGCGGATACCCCTGTTCTGCGCCGTCCAGGTACTCCCGCCGTCGATGGTCCGGTAGACGCCCCCGGACGAAATTGCCACATACAAGCGCCGGCTGTCGGCTGGGTCGAGCACAATGGTGTGCAAGGCCAAGCCTCCATTGCCCGGCACCCAGCGGGGCCGATGTGGATGATCGAACAGGCCACGCACTAACGACCATGTTTGGCCTGCGTCACGGGTTTCGAAAAGCGCGGCGGGTTCGACGCCACAATAAAGTACGTCGGGTTCCTCCGGCCGACCGAGCGCGATCTGCCAGATGTTCTTCAGGGAAACGCCGGTATCGGAAGGAAATCGAATGGACGCCTGTTGGGGATTGGTCCAGCTCTTCCCAAAATCATCGCTCGATCGAAGCAGGGTTCCCCAGTAACTCGCCGTTGAGGCCCATATTCGGTGTTGGCCCCCGCGGGGATCGTAGGCCATTGAGTAAACACTGTGCCCGTGGAAATAGGGGCCCCCAACCTCCCAACGGTTGCGCTGGGCGTTTGAGCGAAGGATGAACGCTCCCTTGGTCGTTCCCACTAACAGAAGGGAGTCTCCCTTCTTGACCTGCGCATGCCGCACGCTGTGAAAGGTCGTGGTCCTGGGTGCATTTTGATCTGCTCCGGGCTCCGCGGAAACAATTGCGCCAGACTGAATGGCTTCCAGAGCGGCCTGAACTTCACCTGCGCGTTGATAACGCTGCATCGGTTCCTTGGCCAGGCAGCGTTGAATAGTGGCCCAGAGGCCGGGGGGAACTGGAGGGCCAAGAGGGCTCGGGATTTCGCGCATGATAGCCGAGCTGATCTCGAAACCGGTGCGCCCCTCAAACGGCAGGCGCCCGGAAGCCGCTTCATACAAAACAACTCCAAGGGCCCACAAATCGCTGCGATTGTCGGCCGCATCCCCCCGCAGGATTTCTGGTGCCATGTACGGCAAGGTGCCGCTTAAGCTGGAGGCGCCCTGAATGGTTGCGAACGAGCGGGTCGTGCCCTCGAAGATGCCGCCACCACCCACTTGCTTGGCTAAACCGAAATCCAGGACTTTGACCAAACCATCGGAAGTGACGACGATATTGGCCGTCTTGAGGTCGCGATGAATGATGCCGCGGTCATGAGCGCGAGCGAGTGCGCTGGCAATCTGAACGCCGTAGCGCAGAACTGACTGTGGCGGGAGCCCCGCATCCGCGCTTATAGCGCGGAGAGACTTACCTTCGACCAGTTCCATCACGATGTAGAGGTCGCCGTCGGTTTCACCGACTTCGTGGATGGTGCAGATGTTGGGATGGGAGAGCGAAGAAGAGGCCCGCGCCTCATGAAGCAGATGCTGGCTCCCCGATGAATCGAGGCGAGCGTCCTTGTTAACGACCTTTACGGCCACATCGCGGTGCAAGACTTCGTCATAAGCGCGATAGACAACGCCCATTCCGCCTTCCCCGATCTTCGCGACGATGCGGCAATGACCGAGAATCTGGCCGATCACAGTTCACTCCCTCCCCGCCCATGCTAGGTTGCGTTTGGAGCTTACGTCAACGAAGCCGAGCTCTCGCCGAAAAAAGGTGGTTCAAGAATCATCGAACTGCGAGGAACAAAGCGGAGTACCGGACGTGCTAACCGGACGCGATCTGAGGCTAGCGGACCGCCATTAGTGAAGTCGGCCTGTTGGAAGCATTGTAGTGATCGTGGCCTTCGGACAACAGGCTCATCGGAGGCAAGGGTTGCAAATCACGAGACTGCAGTCGCCAGTCGTCGGTTTGTATCCTTATTATCCACGTGCAAAGGCTCGACAAAACTATTTCGTTTTTATCACGTCAGACCCTTTTGCATAGTCGCTTCTCACTCTGCGACGTAGGCCAATATCTCTGCATCTCTCTGAAAACAAATTGGCGGAAGCGTGTGCGAGTCGAACGCACCGACGACATCAGAGATGCCGTCCGCCGGTTTTGAAGATCACTCAGTGGGTTCTGACTGGTTATGAAAATTCTCTACTCTACCCGATTCTTTGCGCGCTTTCCAGGAAGGGGTTCTGACCAGTTCTGATCGGGTTCGACCCGTTCTAACCATCGAACTATCACGTTTTTATCACGGCGAGTTGGCCCCCGCCCTTTTGAAAAGAATTGGACACCTTGCGAGGACCTCCAACCATTGGACACTTGTCTCAGGAGACGCTGCGTACCAAGGCAATAAGCCGTGCCCCGACCAGGCCGCTGCGATTTGGCAGCCGCTGGTGACCCGAGCGGTTACGCTTGGCCGACTTATTGTCGGTCAGCAGCTCCTCGCCCAAGTTGCCGATTTGTGAGTTTGACGGCGTGCGGGGATGTTTCCCAGCTCTGGCTGGTTGAATTCCGCTCTTGGGGGGTCGGGAACACGCACAATCCCGGGCAAGATTTCCAATTCAAATGCGGTGAAGTTTCAGTTCTGGGAAAGGCTTAAACTGCTGAAAGAAATGGACTCCTTAGGTAAGGACTCGAACCTACAACCCTCCGGTTAACAGAAAGAAAGATTTAAAGAACCAGAGCATTCAGCACCTCCGGACGTTGAAGCTGTTTTTAAAAAACTGGGGGACAAAAAAACTGGAAGACGAAAAAACCGGGGCGAAAAAATTGGAGACAGACCGGACGTTCACCAATCTCCATTCGCTCGAAAAACCGGGGAACGTTCCGTCTGTGTGGGGAAAGGTGGGCCTGCACCCTGACGATAGCGGCATCGATGAACTTGCTGCTGCCGAGATACCCAGAAAAGTTCGTCGAGTCGTAGCAACCCACT
>Ga0210402_10001248_pt1 | contig 26337 bp, 22 predicted proteins | sample IncBWC7MmetaG_FD_161055 | JGI IMG/M metagenome (GOLD analysis project Ga0210402, IMG submission 161055) | Forest soil microbial communities from Barre Woods Harvard Forest LTER site, Petersham, Massachusetts, United States - Inc-BW-C-7-M | ecosystem: Environmental > Terrestrial > Soil >... | reverse complement strand
ATCTAGGGTATACCGGGCGCGGCGCCGATGGTTTGGGAGGGCAGCTCGTGACCTTGGTCGTGTAGAAACGCCGTTGCATGACACGGACCGGCGCGATCGAACTCAGGCTACCGCAATCCGATCGATTTGGGCAAAGTTTACGGCCACTCGACCAGAACTCTGGCCAATGTCTCTTGCGGGTCAGGGGCGGAAAGTCCCAGCATGAGCAAATGATTTCCGCATCTCGTCCGACCGCGGAAGCGCCCTTCGGCCAAACCCAAGGCCGGCTGAAATCTCGACGGTTGGCCGCGGACCGCACCAGTTTCGCACCAGAAACAAGCTGATCGAAACGCAACGAACGCGAACGAAATCAAACAAGAGCGCAGGAAAATCAACGAAGCCGATCGATATCCCGCCGCTCATAACGGTCTGGTTGCAGGCTCGAGTCCTGCCGGGCCAGCTAAGAAGGCAGCGCTTGTTGAAGTTCGCTTTGGATTACCGCATCACAAGCGCCCATTTTCGGGAAGGCGGACGGAGATGTCCTGAACGTTCGCACAAAGGCTTGGACCCGTAAACAGAAACGGGCGAACGGCAACCGGCTCGTTCGACGTTGTGGAGCTGCCTCGACAGCCCTTATCAGTCTGAGATCACCTGTCCGATTTGCACTCCAGCCCTGCCGAATGCGCGACGGACACCTCCTTACTCTCTTACCTTCATCTTTTTTGGTCTTCCATACGAATGATTTCACTCCAGCAGGGCCGGCCCAGAGTGACAATCAGCTGTTTCCCAAGCAGCTCTCGAGCCGGATGCCGCGGCGATTGTGATTGTGCGAAGCCATCATGGTCGCGGCGCTTGAACAGGAACTGCTGGATCACCACCCTCGGCGGGGTCGGTTGCGAGACAGTCGTTGAGACAGCCGCATGGTATGGAGTAAGCGGCTGGAAGCGCGAGATGAAGGGCACGGTGGTGCCGCGATGACGGTGCGTAAGACCGACAATTGCTTCGCGGCGATCGAACCCCCGCCTATGTCGACCGGGAGACCGGCGCGGCCGAATTGCTGATCTCGCCAGATACATGGGACCAATGAGTGAAGGAAGGCCGCCTGCCCCCGCCCCGTGACACGTTCCCCTCCAGCACACCCCGCTGGCGCTGGGAAGACGTAGACCGTAAGCTCTCCGGCCAAAAGGCGGCTTCGGCCGCCGATGGCGACGCGTATCTCAGGGGAGCAGCAAACCTTGCCAAGAAGAAGGGAAGACGGCGTGAAGCTGCCTGAGGGCGTCGAGAAGTCCGTCAAAACGAAACCGAACGGAAAGACCTATACCTATTATTACTGGAACCCCGGCCGCGGCACCAAGCGGCAGGCCGAGCGAATCAAGCTGCCCAACCCGGAGAAGCAGCCGCGGCTGTTCTGGGCTGAGGTTGAGCGCCGCCAGACGTCGACACCGACGGCGTATCCTGCAGGTTCGATCGGCGATCTTATCGCGCGCTACCGCGACAGCGACGAGTTCAAGCGCCTCTCGGAAGGCACGAAATCGAATTACGAAGTGCATATGCGCCGCTTCGAGGATTGTGACGGTTGGGGCACGCTCGCCGTTCGCGGCCTTGAGCCTATCGTCGTCCAGATGCTGCGCGATTCGACGAAGGAAACACCAGTGATGGCCAACCAGATGCTCTCGGTTGGCGGCACCATCTGGGATTGGGCAATCCCGCTCAACCTGGCCAAGCTTAATCCGTTCGAGAAGGTCAGGGATTTCGAGGTCCCGGATCGCGGTCACGTTCCGTGGCCTGCGTGGGCCATCGAGCATGTCCGCCAGCGTGCGTGGCCAGATCTCCTCCGCATGATGCGGCTTGGTATCATGACCTGCCAGCGCGGCAGCGACATGGTCGAGATGGGCCCGGAGCATCGCAACGGTCACGGCCTCTTGAGCCGGCCGAAGAAGACCAAGAAGCGGCGCCGAGCCTTCATGATCCCGCTCACCACGGCCGACGCGCTCGAGCTCGATCGCTGGGCAGAGACGCCGGTCACCTTCACCAACTCGCGCTGGAAGCAGCCCATCCAACGCTTCCGCGAGGATCTGTACCTCTATTCACCGAAGGGAGCGCAATACACCCCGACGGCTTGCGCGCGCGCTATGGGCGATGGCTCGCCGATACGCCCGAAGGCAAGCAGCTCTGCAAGCGTTGGAAGGAGTGGGTCGCCGGTCAGGTCAAAAAATACTTCTGGGACATCGACCCCGAGGACGCCGATCATCCGACCATCCACGGCCTGCGAGGCACTGGCATCTTGGAGCGCGCCGAGCAAGGGCTATGGGGTCGACCAGATCGCCAACGACATCGGCATGACCCGCCAGAACGTCGAGCAATACATGCGATTCCGCGACCAGATGAAGGTCGCTGCCGACGGCAAGAAGCGGCTGCGCCTGGTCACCAAAGAGGACTAGACCGCGAACGCCGACCCAGCTATATGGGCGTCGTCCGAGGGGCCGATTTGCAAGACTGTTTTGGAAGTTTGCAAGACTTCTGAAAAAAACTCAGAAAAATCAAGCTCTTCATTGGGGAATGGTGTAACGGTAGCACAACAGACTCTGACTCTGTTTGTCTTGGTTCGAATCCAGGTTCCCCAGCCAAGCCGGATGCCCCGGCGAATTTCGGCCTCCGCCGCCCTCTTCCCCCGATGCCGCTGCGGTAGCTTCTTCAATTAGATTAAAGGGTTGCCGGAAGGTCGCGGTAAGCTCGCCTTCTTTCCAAATCGAGTTCGATAGTACGAAATTCAGGAGCCGTCGCTGTTCCTGGGCTTCCTGTTTCGCAAAGAGCCTTTGCGCGCCATGCGCGAGCTCAATTAGTTTCGCACCCTCTTCGAGATACGAACGGTCGGCCGCCTGGTGACGCGCGATCTCCTGAGCAATCTTGTCCTTGTGTGTACCGAAAACGTTAAGTCCGGCAATAGTGGTGATGAAGTCCACCGAGGATGGCGCGTGACCGAATGACGCCGGCGCGCTGTACCGCGCGAGAGACTGGCGCATCCTTGTTCAAAGACCGATGCGTTCTGGCTCCATTGTAGTAATCGGCGTAAGATTTCAGAATGCGACGTAGATGCGCCTCGCCCAAGACGATGATGTGGTCCACACACTCACGTCGGGTCGATCCGATCAGCCGCTCGGCGAAAACATTCTGCCAGGGCGAGGCGGGCGCAATCGGCTTGTCCCTGATGCCCATGGCGCGTAATCGGCGTGTGACGACCGCACCATAGATGCGATCCCGGTCGCGGATCATGTAGCGCGGAGCTTCATTCCACGGGAATGCTTCTGTGATCTGCCGCGCAACCCATTCTGCGGTCGGATGCGTCGTGACACTGATCCAGACTAGTTCTCTGCGATCCAGTCGCACTATGATGTAGGCGTAGAGCAGGTCGAAGCCAATGGTCGGGACAACGAACAGGTCCATAGCGGCGATATCTTGAGCATGGTTACGCAGAAAGGTGTGCCATCCCTGGCTTGGCGGCCCGCGTCGCTTGATCATGTATTTGGCGACACTCGACTGCGCGACCTCAAACCCGAGCTTGAGTAGTTCGCCGTGAATGCGTGGCGCGCCCCAAAGCGAGTTCTCGATGCTCATCCGCCGAATCAGCGCGCGCAGCTCCGTCTCGATTTGTGGCCGACCTCCCCGTCGACGCGATTTCCAACGCCAGTAGCAGCGAAAGCCGGCCCTGTGCCAACGCAAGAGCGACTCGGGCCGAACGATCGTGAGCACCTTCAGGATTGATGGAAACCAGCGATACAGCCGGAGAAAGAACAATCGATCATTGTTGGTCAGCCGGACGCGACCATGCACCCTACGCCTCAGGACAATCAACTGATGTCGAAGCACCGCGTTCTCGGCTTCAAGCCGCAACTTCGACTTGAATGGCGAGGCCAGGACGGCCAGGACGAAACAGAGCAGCTCGATCATTACGCCAGCTTAGGCGATTCCGTCATTTCATCAACTCGGATAGGGTTATTGGTACACACAGGGTTCAATCCCTTGCTGCATGACTTCCCCTGACGTGAGCAGCGGACGCGATGTTTCCTGACGACTGACCATCAGGTGTCCAAGCCAGGGGCTCAAGCGGTGCCCGGCATAGTTCTTCATCGCGCGCGTCTCGGTTGCGGTCCCGAGTGCGTCAGATACGCGTTTGGCGGTGCGCTCGTCATTGGTCGAGAAGGCGACACGGATATGGCAATTTTCGAGGATTGCGTGGTTCGGCCCATAGGCGCGCTCGAGCTGGTTCAGGCTCTGGGTGAACAGATCGCGACCGTCCGGCCATTTGGGTCGAGGCTGAAGGGCGAGCAATCAGCCGGACGCCGGGCAATGAATGCGCCAAGGTCGATTGCTGCCTGCATCGTCGAGAGCCGAAAAGAGAGAGCGAAAGCGCGTTGGGCCGCCCGCGCTCTCTGTTAGCCCGACGGGCCCCAAACCCGTCCCCGTCCCTCTCCCCTCTCGCTTCTACCATCGGTCGTGGCGACCGCACCTCACGCTTGGCCTGCTGCAAGCCGACGAATGCAGGCGCTCGGCGTTTTAGTCGACCCATGCTGCGATTTTGGCCCGCTCGTCTTCGAGTTTACAGGAAAACGCCTGATTCAACTAATGGTTGCGAGCTGGCGCATGCCGACCCCAAAGCAGATGGAAAAGCTGGCTGCTGAAGCCGCCCGTAGGCCGGCTCCCGCCGCTGCGGCTCCGGATGTGCCCCTCCCGGCCGAATACTGGGATGGTCGTCCTGGCTCAACTCGATCTTGAAACGTCGTTTGAGGCCCAGCTTGCGGACATTCTGCGGACTTAGGACCTTCTCGGTGAGGTTCGCTCCGGTCCTACTGTTGTCGTAGGAGCGCGTCAGGACTTCGGTCTGGGTGTGGCCCTTGGAGAAGACGGCGAGCGTCGTGCCGAGAAGAACCAGGTTGTGCACCAGGCGCCAGCTCGCGTTCAGCATCGTCCCCTCCCCCCGACGGTGATCGGCACGACTATCGCTCATGCGTTTAAATTTTCAACTTGCAAGTGTAGGCACAGTGCAACAGATTTGATCACGCTGATGGAGCAGTGAAGCGTGCCGTTACGTTCTGCGGATATGCCGATGGGAGCCACCGTGAGGGACAGTGGAACGTATTTTCACGTGTGGGCACCTGCGGCTAACGCGGTCCACGTGGCCTTGGTAGATCCCGCAGTTTCCTCGCTTGCCGCCTGGCAGGCGGACCCGACCAACCTGCTTGCGCGGGATGCCGCCGGGTTCTGGTCCGGCTTCTTTGCCGGCGTCGGTTACGGCTGGGAGTACCGCTACTGGACGAAGGGTCCTTCGGGCGAGGGATACAAGCGAGATCCTCGGGCAATCGAGCTGGAGCTCGAGCACTATCCCGACTGCAACTGTAGGATCATCGAACGGCGCGACTATCCCTGGCACGACCAGGATTTCGTTTCGCCGCGCTTCAATGACCTGATCATCTATCAATTCCACATCGGGGTATTCTACGCGGAGCGCGACGGCGTCGACATCCGTGCCAATCGCGTCAGCAAGTTTCTGGACGTCGTGGACCGTATCGAATATCTCGCGACGCTGGGGGTCAACGCGATCCAACCCCTGCCGGTCGCCGAATGGCAGGGCGAGACAAGCCGCGGGTACAACAATACGGACTTCTTCTCGCCGGAGATGGACTACTGCGTTTCACCCCAAGACCTAGGCTCCTATCTGCCGCGGATCAATGCGATGCTGCGGTCCAAAGGCAAGGGGCCATTGAGTGTCGATCACCTGCGGGATCAGCGCGACCAGTTAAAGGCGTTGGTCGATCTCTGCCACCTTTATGGCCTCGCTGTGATCGGTGACGTCGTCTACAACCACGCTGGCGGGCCTTTCGACGACCAGAGCATGCGATTTTTCGAGCGTCCGTGGAATTCCCAATGGTGGGATCCAGACAGCTATTTTGTTTCGGGTGGCGGATGGGCCGGAGGACGAATCTTCGACTATGCGCAGGACGAAGTTCGCGCCTTCCTGATCGACAACGCGATCATGTATCTGGATGAATTCCATTTCGACGGCTTGCGCTATGACGAGGTCACGGTCATCGCGCAGAACGGAGGCCAGCCGTTCTGCCGCGATATCACGTCGACGCTGCGATACCGCCAGCCGGCCGCTGTTCAAATAGCCGAATATTGGAACTGGGATAGAGCGCTCCCCGTCCAGGAGAACGGTCTCGGCTTCGATGCTGCCTGGGGCGATGGTCTGCGCCTCGCCGTCCGTTCCGTACTAGCCGGTGCGGCGCAAGGTAGCTCCGCCAGCCTGAACTTAGATGTTGTCCGCGACGCGCTCCGGCTTCCTCCCAGCTTTCCGGCGATGTGGAAGACCGTCGTGCAGCTGGAAAATCACGACATCGTGGACGCCGATCGGCAGGATCCTAGCCAGATCCAGCCGCGGATCGCGGCGTTGGCGTGCGAGACCGACCGGCGGAGCTGGTACGCCAGAAGCCGGTCGCGCGTCGCTTCCGTTCTTTTGCTGACGGCGCCCGGCATCCCGATGTTGTTCATGGGCCAGGAGTTCATGGAGGACAAGCCTTGGCACAACAATCCGGCCAGAAGCGACCTCTTCATTTATTGGGACGGTCTGCGGACGGACTCCAACATGCGGGACTTTCTGCGCTTCATGGGGGAGCTCTGTTGGCTTCGAAGAGCTCACCCCGCGCTGCGGGCCGAGGGATGCAATCCGTTCTACGTCCACAACCAGGATCGGGTCATCGCGGTTCAGCGCTGGATTGAGGGTATGGGACGGGACGTGGTGGTGGTGGCGTCCTTCAGCGAAACGACGCACTACGGCTATAGGATTCCGTTTGCGGTCGGTGGACGCTGGTTCGAGGTGTTCAACAGCGAAGCCTACGACAGCATGCCGGTCGGAGGCGGTTACAACGCGAACGTCGCCGGCAATCCATTCGGTATCAGCTCCGATGGTGGTCCTTTGGTGGATCAGCCGTATTCCGCGACCCTCGACATACCGGCCAACTGCGCCCTGGTCTTCGCGCGCGATCGGGGCGATCGGACGCACGCGTCAGCGTGAGGGTCTGCCGCGATCGATCTAGGACCGACCCGCATACGAAATGAGGAAATCTCGGCGGCGCGATATCGGGTCCGTCAACAGGATCGACGGCGTGTCGGGCGTCGCCGCATCGAGTTGGACCGTAATCTCTTGCTCTGGATTGTTGACGGTCGAGTCCCACTTGAACTCGACTTCGTAGCTGGCGCCCGTGCGTGTCAGCCGGAACTCCTGCTGTTTTGCGACGGCCCCTGAAAACGGGAAGCGCTCGACGACCCGCACGGTGGATCCCACGACCATCTCCGAATTCGAAGGGTCGACGGTCAACTTCACGGGCGAAGCCTTGTACATGCCGGCGCGAGATCCCAGAAAGTGGAAGGTCCTTCGGCTGGGCGAGGAGTCCCAAGCTGGAGGAGCTGCGCGATGCCTGGCTGGTCGCTCCGGACGCCGCGACGCAGAAAGAGATCGGCATCGAGATGCAGCGCCAGGCGCTCATCGACGTGCCCTGTGTGCCGCTCGGCGTCTTCTACCAACCGACCGCCTACAAGAAGGATCTGACCGGCGTGCTCAGAGGCCTGCCCCTGTTCTGGAACGTGCGGCGCGCCTGATCGCCGAGCCTGACGAAAGAGGCCCTCATGCTGCCGATCACGGGCTATGTCGACCGCTGGAGCGTGCGCCCCGGCGAGGAGATCAACTTCACGATCGGTGTGCGCGGCGGCGGACGCTACCGCGCCCGCATCGCCCGCGTGATCTGCGGCGATCCCAACCCGCAAGGCCCGGGCTATCGTGAGATTCCCGTCTCCTGGCCGCTGGAGGGCGAGCATGATGGGGAGGAGCAGCTCGTCGCCAAGGGCTCCTGGATCGATATTCCCTTGCTCGATCCGGGCACCGGCGAACGGCCGATAGCCTTCGCGGCGACGACTTGGCCGACGCTGATCGCGGCAGGCAGGCTGGCTGTCCTGAGCTGGAGGGGCGGCGATGCGGCATTGACACTCGGCATCGGAGCCTAGGGAGTCTTCTGCAGGCTAGCCACGCCCGAGGGCCTCGTCGATGTCGACATCGACGTCCCCCTCACCGAGCGCGCCTGGCACGATAGCGCCTGTCTGTTCAATCCAGCCAATGGGACGCAGCAATTGGCTCAGTCGCCCCGCAAGGCGAGGCTCGACCGCGACAAGCGCGCCGAGAAGAGCATCTCGGCCAAAAGCACCCGGCTATCGGGTGCCGGTGCGGCCGCCGTCGCGGCAGAACGTTCAGGCGACGGCACCCATCTTCACTTCAACGGCAAGATCGAACGGCCGCGCATCGTCGAGGGCGTCGGTAACATACGCGCCGCACCATGGCGCCTAACGTTTCGGCGCGGATTTGCGAAAAATTTGACCTCGTTCGATGGCGCGTTTCGTGCAAGCTTAGAGCGAAAACAGGGAACGCCGTGGATCGAGGAGGGTTGGCATCGATCGGAGCCCTGGCATGCGAACGTATATACCGTTGAATGCTTTGCGCGCATTCGAGGCCGCCGCCAGACATCTGAGCTTCACGCGCGCCGCGGCCGAACTTTGCGTGACGCCAACGGCCATTAGCCATCAAGTCCGTACGCTTGAGGAGTTCCTGCATACGCCCTTATTCCAGCGCAAGGGCGGCAAACTGATCCTGACGCCGGCCGCCTCGAACACGCTTCAGGAACTTTCTGAGGGCTTCAATAAACTGGAATCGGCGCTCCAGGCGCTCAACAGACGAGGCCGGCAGCGTAAACTGTCCGTCGCGGCGTCGCCCTCGGTCGCCTCGCTCTGGCTGATGCCAAAGCTCAACCGATTTTTCGCGAGCCCCCCCGACGTCGAGCTGAGCCTCTGCACGGTAACCGGTGAGAGCGACTTCAGCGCCGGCCCATTCGACGTTGCGATCTGCTCCACCGACGACCATCCGGGTCGCAAGGTGGACTATCTGATGGAGGATCGGATCTATGCTGTTTGCTCGCCGGCCTTGCTCGAGGATTTTGGTCTGACCTCGGAGGCCGCGCTCTGCGAACTCCCTCTCATCCATGACGACAAAGTCAACGATCAGTTTCCGACCTGGCGGCGCTTCTTCGAAGCGACGCAGTCCGCCACGCGCGACGTGACCTGCGGCCTCCGCTTCAACCAATCGAGTCTGGCGATCGAAGCGGCGATCCAGGGGCACGGGCTGTTGCTCGGGCGCTACCGCCTGATTGCCGCCGCGCTGGCGGATCGCCGGTTGACGATCCTTTCCGATCGGCCCTATCCGGCTCCATTGCGCTATTATGTCGTCCGGCAACGCGGCGAGGAACGGCGCGCCGTGCGCACCTTCCTCGATTGGCTCAGCGCCGAGGTCGAAGCCGAAAACGATTTCTGGTGCGTCGAAAGCCCGCAGCGCTCGCTTGAGCCGGGTTCAGTCCGACAGCGCACGGGCGTCGTTCTCGGACCAGACGACGGCGACGGTTTGACCGATGTCGACTGGCGCGGCGAAGAAGACCTCGTCGGAGATAAGCGCCGCGGCATCCACACCGTCCCCCGCCGCCACGGAAACGCGCACCGCCGGACCGAGATACTCGACATTGCAGACACGGCCGCTGAGGCTCGGCTGATCGCCCGCTGAACCCAGACGGCACCGGTCGACCCGCACCGCGACCCGACCGCCCGGCGTCCCGACGATGTTGTGTCCGCCGATGAAACGAGCGACGAAGGCGGTCCTCGGTCTTTCGAAAATGTCCCGCGCCGGACCCGCCTGCCTGATGTGGCCGGCTTCCATGACGACCACCAGGTCGGCGAGCGCCATGGCCTCGTCCTGGCTATGGGTCACATGCACGAAGCTGATGCCGAGATCGCGCTGCAGGCGCTTCAATTCACCGCGCATGTGGTCGCGCAGGAAAGGATCGAGCGCCGAAAGCGGCTCGTCGAGCAGGAGAACCTTCGGCCGGGTGATGAGGGCGCGCGCCAGCGCGACGCGCTGCTGTTGACCCCCGGACAGTTGCGCCGGTAGCCGATCGGCAAAGTCGCTCATCTTGACGAGATCCAGGAACTCGCGCGCGCGGCCCCGCCGCTCGACCTTGCCCGCCCCGCGAACCTTGAGGCTGTAGGCCACGTTGTCGACCGCCGTCATGTGCGGAAACAGGGCATAGTTCTGAAACATCATCGATGTGCCCCGGGCGGACGGCGGCGCATCGGTGACGTTGCGATCGCCGATCAGGATGTCGCCGGAGCTTACCGGTTCGTGGCCCGCGATCATGCGCAGCGTCGTCGACTTGCCGCAGCCGCTGGGCCCCAGCAGACAACAATAGCTCGCCCTGGGAATGCGTAGCGAGATCTGATCGACGGCCAGGGCGCCGTCATAGCTCTTGCCCACGGCGACGAGTTCGACGTCGTAGCGCACCACGCCGCCAAGAGGTTGAGCCAGCGGTGTCGTGGGGCCGTCGAAGGGGGATCGAGCGTTCATCGTCGCCTCTCTCAAGCGCGCGCGGCGGAGCGGCCGCCGGAGCGACGCCGCACGATGATCCCGATCGCCGCCAACGCCGTGGTCAGGACGAAGAACGAAACCACCGTCGTGACCGTGCCCAGCGCAAACAACACCGGCGAGATGGCGGCGGTGGTCATCGCCCAGATTTCCAAAGGCAACGTATTGACCGTACCGACCGTCAGCTCCGATCGGGGGAACTCGTCGTAGGACAGCGTGAAGCCGAGCAGCGCGACGCCGACGACGCCCGGCATGATGATCGGCAGGATGATGTCGCGAAACCTGTGCCAGGGGCTTGCGCCGAGGTCGGTCGCGGCTTCCTCATAGCGGCGGTCGAAACGACCGATGGTCGCGAAAGTAATCATCAGGCCGAACGGCAAGGTCCAGGTCAGCTGGGCGCCGAGACCCGACGTGAACAGGCTGGTCTTCCAACCGAGCTCCTTGAAGCCGAGCGCGATACCGAATCCGACGAACAGGCTCGGCATGACGAGGCTCGCGACCGCCGTGTAGAATAGCAGGCCGGCTCCCGGAAAGCGCCGGCGGAAGGCCATGCCGGCCGACACGCAAATCACAACCGTCATCGCCGAGGCCACGATGGCGAGTTCGAGCGAGCGAAGGAAGGCGCTGGGAATGTCGCCGACGCGGCCGGTCGCGGACAGCAGTTGCTGGAACCAGAGGGTCGAATGTCCCACCATGGGAAAGCTCATCCCGCCGTTCGGCCCCTGAAACGAAAGCACGAAGATGACGATCATCGGCCCATACATGAAGGTCAGGAATGCCAGGAAAAACGCCCCCAGAACATAGAAGGATTTTGGCCGCGGCTGGCCCACTCCGGTCATCATCGACGCCGCTCCATCCTCAAGAAGGTCGCAGCCGGCATCGTCGCGCCGGTTGCACCGAGGTGAGCGACCGCCGCTATGGCCGCGCGCTCCGCGTCTCGAGACCGGCGCAACGGCGCGACACTATTCATCCCGCCAGTTCCTTGCGCACGTCGACGATGCGAAAGATCGCCGCCACCAGAGCAATCACCACGACGAGCAGCACGACCGAGCCCGCCGCCGCGGGCGGATATTCAAACGCGTTGAGCTGAGTGGCGATCGCGGACACGACGCCGGCGCTCTTGCCTCCGCTCAGCAGGTGAACGATGAAGAAGTCTCCCATGGTCTGCGTCAGCACCAGCACGGAGCCCAGCGTGATGCCTGTCTTCGACAGCGGAATGACGACGTCGCGCACGATCTGGGTCTCGCTGGCGCCGGCGTCCCGCGCCGCGGCGATGAGACCATGATCGATTTTCGCCATGGAATTCACGATCGGAGCCACCATCATCATGGTCAGGATATGCACATAGGCGACGATGACGGCGAAATCGGAAAACAGCAGAAAGTCCAATGGCTGCTTGACGAGATGGGTGGCGAGCACCGAGCTGTTGAGAATGCCTTCCCGGCCGAGAAACGGGATCCAGGAAATCATGCGGATCATGTTCGAAGTGAAGAACGGAATCGTGCAGGCGACCAGCAGTCCGACGCGCCAGTGCAGCGTCCGCACGTGGAACGTGAGAAAATAGGCGACGAGGAAGCCGATCACCACTGTGATCGCCTCCACCAGCGCCGCATACTCCAGCGTCTTCAGATAGAGCCGGACCGTGATTTCCGACGTGAAAATGTCGACGTAGTTGTCGAACATGAAGGCCGGAAAGATTTCCAGCCGGTCGTAGTCGAAAAAGCTCACCACGACCACGAACACGAGCGGGGCGACGAACATGCACAGCAGCACGATCGCCAGCGGCGCGGCCTGCAGCCAGGAGACCAGCGCTCCCGGCCAGGGCCGCCCGAGCCTGCGCGCGACGGGCAAGTCCGGCGCGGCGCTTTCCCCGATACCCGCCGCCAGCGTCATGCGGCGATGAACTCGTTCCAGCGCTTGGTGAGATAGCGCTGCTCGTCCATCAGGCAGTTCCAGACCGCGACATTGCCCATGCGCTGCCACAGCGCACCACCGTCGCGCACGTTGCCGGCCTTCTCCATCAGCGCGCCGAACGGATCGTGGATATCCTTCTCGGCCGGTTTGCCCTCGTACCAGTAGTCCCATTCGTAGGGCTCGAGGAACTTCCTGGCGTTCTCGGGAACCGAGCTGTAGTAGCCTTGGCGCGCGATGAAGGCTCCTTGCCAGCCCGAATTGTACCAGTTGAGATAGTCGAGGGCGGCGTCGAGCTTGAGCCCGGTGAGGTGTTTGAGCGGCACCAGCGAAACGCCCCAGCCGCGATAGCCCTCCTTCAGCGCCACATAGGTGCACGCAATGCCGCGAGTACGGATCGCGGTCACCGCCGGCGACCACATCGACTGGATCACGACCTCGCCGGAGGCCATGAGGCTGACCGACTGGTCGAAATTCTGCCAGAAGGAGCGGAATTGCCCGCCTTTCTTCAGATCGATGAGGAGCTTCATGGTCTGGTCGATTTCCGGCTTCGTCAGGTTGCCCTTGTCGCCGTACTTCATGGCGCCCGACGCTTCCAGCGCCATCACCGCGTCGAGAATGCCGATGTCGGGCGCATCGACGAGCGCGGCCTTGCCCTTGAACTGCGGGTTGAACAGCTCGGCCCAACTCTCGATCTTGCGGCCGACGAGATCAGGCCGGATGCCCAGCGTATCGGCGTTGGTGAGGGAGGGAATGCTGGTCAGATAGTCCGTCGGCGTCGGCGAAAGTTTGCTCCCGTCCTTGTCGGCGTAATACTGGAACTTGATCGGGGCGCCGCCCTCCACCGAAGCCTTGCGTCCGTCCGGATACTCGCCTTTGGCGAACAACGGCATCGAGGTGTCCCACCATTTGTATTTGGACACCGGGATCGGCAGGCCGATCTTCTTCTTCATGATGTCCGGGACGACGTTGATCGACACGTCGGCGATGTCGATCGAGTCGGGCTGCGTGAACAGGCGGTTCATCTGGGTGTTCAAATCGACGGTCTGCATATCGATCTTGAACCCGAGATCCTTGGAGGCCTGCGCGGCGATCTGCGGGATCACCGAGAAGGACTGTCCAACGTGGGTGATCACGACATCCTTGATGTTTTGCGCCCAAATCGTCGGGAAGCCGGTCATCGCCCCGGACCCCGCGGCAAATCCAGCGGCGGCCGCGCCGCCCTTGAGCAGGCGGCGCCGGGTGAGGCCCTTAGCGCTCGTTCGATCTCGTTGCGTCATTCAACCACCTCCAACCTTGGCAGCGCGATGCTCTCACTCCCCCGGACGATCACCAAACGACGTGATTTCATGCCGACATGAAAATTGGTTGCGATGAAATTCTAGGCTTCTGCCGATCGACTAGGCTAAAGCCCCGTTTCGCGGACGGAGCGGCGCGCAACGACTTCGCCTTTGTCGCGTGGTGCACGGCTGCTTCAATGCAGGCCGTCATCCCCGCGCATGGAACCAGTACTCCAGCGCGCTGACGTTCAATCGCAATAGGCTCTGGAGTACTGGGTTGTCGCGCCTGGTCGCGCCGGGCGATGACAGCTGGTGTATGAACGCCGGTCAACGATCGGTCGTTCCTCCTTGCGCAACGGCGAAGCCGTTGCGCAAGGAGGAGGCGGAAGATCAATTCTCACGCTCTCAGGATGAAATCCCGGGATTTTGAACCGATGGGGAGCAGCCGCTCAGTCGAGGCGCGAGATCAACCGGCCGCTTTCGCGCGGCTCTTCATGCGCGGCTGGATCTGCTCGCCGAACTGCTCCATGCCGACGATGAAATCGTCGAAGGTCAGCATCACGCCCTTGAGATCGGGAATCTCTGCGATTTCGTCGAGCATGCGAGCGATGCTTTGATACGATCCGATCAGTTTCAGGATGCCGGTCGGCTGCGGGTCCTTGATCACCCGGGCGAGGTTCGACGCCGTCGAGCCTTCCTGGGCATTGCTGTCGGCACCGGCCTGCGCCGCCTGCCATTGCAGCGCGACGATGTCGGTGCCCTCCTTGTAGCGTTCCCACTTGGCAAAGGCGGCCTCGTCGGTTTCAGCGGCGATGATCATCAACAACAGCAGCGCGCCGACTTCACGACCGGTCCTTGCGACGGCGCTGCGGACCCGGGCGACCACGCCCGAGGCGCCCGTGGTGTCGTTGAGGCCCGGCGCGCCGACGAAATTGAAGTCGCCGTATTCGGCGACGAAACGCATGCCGCGGTCGCTCTGGCCGGCGCCGACGATCAGGATCGGCGCGGACGGTCGAGGGCTCAGCACGCAATCGTCCATCTGGAAGAAATCGCCCTTGAAATCCGAACGGCCGCTGGTCCAAAGCTCGCGCATGATCCGGACATATTCGGAGACATAGTCGTAGCGGCGCTCGAAATGGGCCTCGCCGGGCCACAGCCCCATCTGCTGATATTCCTTCGGCTGCCAGCCGGTCACGATGTTGACGCCGAACCGGCCGGGAGCGATGGAATCGATGGTCATCGCCATGCGCGCGACCAGCGCCGGAGGCATGGTCAACACCGCCACCGAGGCAAACAGCTGGATGCGCCGCGTGACCGCGGCGATTCCCGCCATCAGCGTGAACGATTCGAGGTTATGCACCCAGTATTCGCTCGGTCCGTCATAGCCGCGCAGCTTGACCATCGAGAGCGCGAAATCGAGGCCATAAAACTCGGCGCGCTGCACCACCGTCCGATTGAGGTCGTAACTCGGCATGGTCTTCGGCGCGGTGGTCGATATCAACCAGCCGCGGCTGCCGATCGGAATAAAGACGCCGATTTTCATGGGGCTCTCGATCGGCTCAGGCCGCTGCCTGCAGGACGTGGGCGCGGCTCTTCATCAAGGGCTGGATGGAGCGGCCGAACTGCTCCATGCCGTTGACGAAATCGTCGAACGTCAGCATGATTCCGGCGACTCCGTCGATTTCGGCGATTTCGTCGAGATAGCCGGCGACCTTGGCGTAACAGCCACAGAAAGTCTGCAGATAGCTCGCGCGCGCCGTTTGCCGGGCCTGGCCGAGCAAGGCGGCGGTCGATTCCCTGGTGGCCTTGACGTCCATGCCGCTCTGCGCGGCCATCCACGACAGCGCCTCGAGATCGGCGCCTTCGTTGTACAATTTGAGTTTGGCTTCGGCGGCTTCGTCGGTCTCGTCGGCGATCACGGCGAGCAGCACGAGCGCGCCGATCTTGCGGTCTGCCCCCGCGGTCGCCTTCTTCAACCGCTCGATCGTCGGCGCGATCGCCTTCGGGTTGTTGTCGCCCATGGCAGCAACGAAATTGTAGTCGCAATAATCGGAGACGAACGCCATGCCACGGTCGCTCTGGCCGGCCGAGACGACGGAGATCGGGCCGCGCGGGTGCGGCAGCAGCCGGCAGTCGTTCATCGTGAAATGGCGACCCTTGAAGTTCGAGGCGCCCTTTTCCCAGAGTTCCCGCATCACGGCGACGAACTCGCTGGAGTAATCGTAGCGGTAGCCGAAATATTCGTCTCCCGGCCACAAACCCATCTGCTCGTATTCGGCCTTCTGCCAGCCGGACACGATGTTGACGCCAAAGCGGCCGGGCGCGATGGAATCGATCGTCACCGCCATGCGCGCCACCATCGCCGGCGGCAGCGTCAGCACGGCCACCGAGGCAAACAGCTTGATGCGTTGGGTCACCGCCGCCAGCCCCGCCATCAAAGTGAACGACTCGAGATTGTAGTCCCAATATTCGGTCAGGCCGCCGTAGCCATGCAGCTTGATCATCGACAATGCGAAATCGAGCCCGTAGCACTCTGCTTTCTCGACGATGGTGCGGTTGAGATCGAAGCTGGGCTTGTATTGCGGCGACGTCGAAGAAGCGATCCAGCCGTTGTTGCCGATCGGGATGAAGACTCCGACGTCCATGGCGCAAACCCCTGTCATGATCGACCGCGAACCATTTCGCGCTTTCCGATCGTGAGGTCGGACGAGGTCGGCGCCAAATGACGATTTCTCATCGTCGGCGGACAAAGATTGTGTGGGCGGCGAAGGCTTGGATCGGCTACGCTCGCGGGGCCGACGGCGGGCGATCGGCAAGAGCGGCGGAGTTATGGCGCGCAAGGTGGTATTCATCGGCACGGGCGGGACAATTGCCTCCATCGGCAAGGGCCCCCTCGACCTCATCGACTACGGCGCCAACAACACGATAGTGCATGCGGAGGACATCGTCACGGCGATCCCGAGCGTGCGCGAGGTCGCCGACCTCGTGGTCGTCAAGTTCCGCGACATTCCGAGCACCGCAATCTCGTTTCCCGAATGGAAACAGCTCGCCGCGCTCTGCCATCGGCTCGTCGGGGAGATCCCCGACCTCGGCGGGATCGTGATCGGCCACGGCACCGCGTCGCTGGAAGAGACCGCATATTTCCTCAACCTCACCCTCAAAGTCGGGGTGCCGGTGGTGATCGTGGGCTCGCAGCGCCCGTTGAGCGGCCTGGCAAGCGACGCGGCGATGAACCTGGTGGCCGCGGTCCGGGCCGCGGCGAGCCCCGCCTCGGCCGGACGCGGGGTGCTCGTCGTGCTCAACGACGAAATTCAGGCGGCGCGTGAGGTGACAAAGACCTCGACCTTCCGTCTGCAGACCTTCCGGACGCCCGACTTCGGCGTGCTCGGCAGCGTCGACGGCGAGCACGTGCGCTACTATCGCCGCACCGAACGGCGCAACGCGCCGGACACGGAATTCGATATCGCGCCGCTGGACGCCTTGCCGCGCGTGGACATCTCCTATTCCTATGCCGGAGCAGACGGCGCCGCGATCCGCGCCTTCACGTCGGTGGGCGCGAAGGGAATCGTCCTGGCCGCCTTCGCCCCCGGCATGGTCACGCCCGGCGAGCAAGAGGCGATCAAGGCCGCGGTCGAAGCCGGCGTTACCGTGGTGGTGTCGACGCGAGCCGGAAGCGGCGTCGCGCTCGATAGCGCCAAGCTGCGCCCCATGGGCGTGCTGAGCGCCGACAATCTCAATCCTCAGAAAGCGCGGCTGCTACTCGCCCTCGCCTTGACCGTCACGCGAGAACCCGACGAAATTCGCCGGATTTTCGCCACCTATTGACCCTCGAACATCCGCCAATCCGAAGGAGCCGACGATGGTTCGCGCCAACGAGCTTACCGCTACGCATGCCTTGCGTCTGATGCGCACGGGAGATCTTTCCGCCGAGGGGTTGGCGCAGGCCTGCCTGGAACGCGTCCGCGAACGCGACGCCGCCGTGCGAGGATGGGCCTATCTCGATCCCGAGCTGGTGCTTCGCAACGCCCGCGAACTCGACGAACGCGAGGTAAAAGGGCCGTTGCATGGAATCCCCATCGCGGTCAAGGACGTCATCCTGACCGAGGACATGCCGACCGAGCACAATTCTCCCCTCTACAAGGGGAGTTTTCCGACCATCGATGCGAGCTGCGTTAAGACCCTGCGCGCTGCCGGCGCCTTGATCTTCGGCAAGACGGATACGACCGAATTCGCCTCGGTTACGCGCGGTGGAACCGCTCGCAATCCGCTTGATCCCAGCCGCACGCCAGGCGGCTCCTCCAGCGGCTCGGCCGCCGTCGTCGCCGATTTCCAGGCGACGATCGCTCTTGGCACGCAAACCGCCGGCTCGACGATCCGACCCGGTTCGTTCTGCGGGATCTACGCGATGAAGCCGACCTGGGGCGCGATCAACCGGGAAGGGCTGAAAATGCTGGCGCTAAGCCTCGATACTCTCGGCTTGTACGCGCGGTCGGCGGAGGATCTCGACCTTCTCGCCGATGTCTTCGCCCTCGAGGACCGCCATCACGTCGCGCCCTTCACATTGCGCGGCGCGCGCGTCGCCGCCTGTCGATCACCTGCCTGGGACAAGGTCGAACCGGCGACGCGCGGCGCTTTCGAGCGCGGAATCGGCCTGCTGCGAGAAGCCGGCGCAGAAGTCGAGCCGCTCGACCTGCCGCCAGCGTTTTCCTCGCTCCCCGAACATCATGCGACGGTGATGGCGGGCGAAGCGCACGTGACTTTCCTCAGCGAGATTCGGGCGCAGCCCGAGCTCCTCAATGAGGATATCGCCGCGTTGGCGAACAACAGCAAGGACGTCGGCAAATCGGCGCTGCTGGCGGCCCTGGACGCCGCGGCCGAGTGCCGGATCGCCTTCGATACCATCGCCGCCGGGTACGACGCCGTGTTGACGCCGAGCGCGCGCGGCGAAGCGCCAAAAGGAACGACGACGGGCGACGCGGCCCTGAATGGGATTTGGACGCTGCTGCACACCCCCGTCGTGCAGATCCCCGGCTTCAAGGGTCCATCCGACATGCCGGTCGGACTGTCGCTGACATCGCCGCGCTACACCGACCGCCGGCTGCTGCAGGTCGCCAAGGCGATCGGGCCGTTGTTCGAATCCCGCGGGTCCGAAGCATGACGCGTCATTGTCTGGATGTTCGATAGGTCGTTCCAGACTTCCGACTTGGTCGAGAGATCGACGATCAACCTCGCATGACGCGCGCGAAGCGCACATGGAATCGGGATCGATCCCGGTTCCTCGGTGGTCGCGCCGGCACGCACTCATCACGCCATGGCAACGTGCCGCGGAAACGATGGCGATGCGCTCTGTTCCCACTCCCGCGCACAGGACCATGGATGACAAACTAACTAACCGCAGACCCATCGTCATCGATCAGGCCACGGACTTCAGCCGCGAGGTGCGCGACACCATCAGCGGCTGGATGCGCTTGCCAAAGGTCTCGATGCCCTCGACAAAGTCATCAAAGGTCAGCATCAGGCCCTTGGTCCCCGGCACCGTTGCCGCCTCGTCGAGCAGCTTGGCGACGGTCGCGTAGGAACCGACGATCGTTCCCATGTTGAAGTTCAACGCCTGCTCGGGAAGATTGATAGTCTTGGCCGTAGAGGAATCGGCGGCGGACTGATCCTTCGAGCCCTGATCGGCCATCCAGGCGAGCGCATCGACATCGGTGCCATCCTTGTACGTCTGCCACTTCGCCATCGCCGCCTCGTCGGTTTCGTCGGCGATGACCATGAACAGCACATAGGCACCGACGTCGCGGCCGGTCTTGGCGACGGCGTCGATCAGCTGCTCATTGAGCTTCCCATGCGCCGTCGGGGTGTTGACGCCGCTTGCGAGAACGAAATTATAGTCGGCGTAGGTGGCGGCAAACGCCATGCCGGTGGGACTCTGGCCGGCGGCCACGATCTCGATCTTGTGCTCGGGCACCGGCTTCATGTGGCAATCCGACATTTGGAAATGCTTGCCCTTGAAATCGGAGAGCCCCTTCGCCCACAGCTCTTTCATGATCTGGACGTATTCGGTCGAATAGGCGTAGCGATAACCGAAATAAGCATCGCCCGGCCAAAGCCCCATCTGGTCGTATTCGGCTTTCGCCCAGCCCGAGACGATGTTGATGCCGAACCGGCCGCCCGAGATCGAATCGATGGTCGAGGCCATGCGCGCCACCATCGCCGGCGGCAGTGTCAGAACGGCGGTCGAGGCAAACAGCTTGATCTTGGAGGTGACGGCGGCAAGACCCGCCATCAGCGTGAAACTCTCCAGATTGTAGTCCCAGAACTCGCTCTTTCCGCCGAAGCCGCGCAGTTTGATCATCGAGAGTGCAAACTCGAAGCCATAATGCTCGGCGCGCTGCACAATCTCCTTGTTGAGCTCGAAGGTCGGCTTGTATTGAGGCGATGTCGTCGAAATCAGCCAGCCATTGTTACCGATCGGGATGAACACACCCAAGTCCATTGCGATCGCTCCTTGTTCCGGGAAACTCCTGCAATCAGCTAGCAAGCGCGATGCCAAGTTCGTACAAGTTATGTGCCAACGATTTGCGCAGCCAGCCCGATGGGCGGCGACCTCGCTGGAAGGAGATGGCTCAACGTCGCTCATATGTACGCACATGTATGACTCTTTTCGCGTGCACCGGGGCCATGATCATTCTCATTGCACAATGATGAAGCCGTGCGATGATCACCGCGGATTTGCAAACGCGACCGATCGCCGGCTGTGCAACTGCGAACAAAATCGACAGCCAAGCGCTTCCGTAGGGGATCGAAACCGCAGCCTTAACACCGCTAAAGCGGCTCCGGACAACAAGTCCGTGCATTGGCATAGTGTTTGCAGGTACGACGATGAAGATTTCGGTGCCATGTCGCATGTGGCAGCCCGGCGCCCAGCGCGATCGAACGCAAATGTTGACCCGTTGTTTTCGCCTTGAGCCGGCAGACGAAGCTCACCGCGCCGATTCTGGCTTTTCTGCCGCCGAGAAGCGCCGGCGTCGACGGTGCGGCGGCAACCGGCGAAGCGGCGGGTGCGACCACGATCCCGGTACGGCTTGCAGCGATGGCGCGGTCCACGCGTCTGGTGTCTGTCGGGCTGCCCTCGTTGGCACTGCTGATCGCTTTTGCATCGGGTCTTCCGATCGTCTTGCAGTTCGTCGGCCGGCCGTTCTCGGAAGATGCGATCCTGTCCGCTGGCGTCGCTGCGAGCGGGCAACGGGCTTCGGGAAACAGCGACTGCCGGCGCTGCTCGCACCAAGCCTGCCCGCGCGCTCTGAACAAGGAAATGACGATGTCGTCCGATCTCTCAGACGTTCTGCACAGCCATGCTCTCGAAACGCTATTTCTTTCGGCAAGGACCCACAACGCCTGGAAGCCCACCCCTGTCGCCGACGAGGTGCTGAAGAAACTCTATGACCTTCTCAGGATGGCGCCGACCTCGGCGAACTGTTCCCCTGGGCGGTTCGTATTCGTGCGCAGCGCCGAGGGCAAGGAAAAGCTGAGGCCTGCGCTCTCGAAAGGCAATCTCGACAAGACCATGGCGGCACCGGTAACTGTGATCGTCGCCACCGATCGTCTGTTCTATGACATGCTGCCGCGGCTCTTCCCGCATTCGGATGCCCGCTCCTGGTTCACGTCGAGCCCGGCCGTTGCGGAGCAGACGGCATTCCGGAACGGGACGCTGCAGGGTGCCTATCTGATCATGGCGGCGCGGGCGCTGGGGCTGGATTGCGGGCCGATGTCGGGCTTCGACGCCACACTCATCGATGCGACCTTCTTCCAGGGTACCTCGTGGACTGCCAATTTCCTGATCAACCTGGGTCATGGCGATCCGCAGGGCCTGTTCGGCAGGTCACCGCGATTTGCCTTCGAGGACGCCTGCGTGCTGGCCTGATCGTGCCGGCAGAGATCTGCATGAACCATGAGAGCAACGACACCCGCAACGTCGAACCGATCGTGACACCCCTCGTCACAAAGGAGGCGTATCGGAACGGCATGGCCAAGCTGGGGACCGCGGTGAGCATCGTCACGACCGATGGGCCGGCGGGCAAGGCCGGCTTCACTGCCTCCGCCATCTGCAGCGTGACGGACACGCCGCCGACTCTGCTGGTCTGTCTCAATCGCGCTGCGTCGGTCTATGACACGGTGTCCAAGAACGGCGTCGTCGCAGTGAATATGCTGGCGCCCCAACATCAAGGCCTTGCCAATCTGTTCGGAGGCAAGACGCCGGTCGACGAGCGGTTCGCTGCAGCGAACTGGTTTCGCGGCGAAAGTGGCGCGCTGCTGCTCGAAGGCGCGGTCGTCAGCTTCGATTGCCGCGTTGCCCGCCTCACCGACGTCGGCAGCCATTCGGTGCTGTTCTGCGAGGTGGTGGGTGTCGCCGACGGGGCGGTCGCCTCGGGACTGTTTTATTTCGACCGCGCCTACTGCGCGATCGGGGATACGCTCGACTAAGCTGGCCATTGAGGCAAACAAGCAAACAACAAGGCTGCGAGGGGTTATCGGGAAAATTGGCCGAGCTTGTTGGCGATGAAGTCGGGATCCCAACCGGCGCGCTTTCGCTTGAGCCTGGGTACCCGGCTTCAAACCCGGCGGTCGAGGCTGTCAGCTGCATCGGTCGTGGTGCGACGCTTGGCTCGATGCAACCACATTGTCAGCGGACCGCCCATCAATCTGCTCGGGCGTGTAGAGCGCAGGCAAGCAGTTCCCGCGTCTGAAGCGAGATGCGCACGCCATCCGTCCGTTTGGCCATTTGGCACGGAGGCGCGCGCTCCGAAGGCAAGGTCACACGTTCGAATCGTGTCGAGTGCGCTCCTTTTTCTGCATACAAAAGCAATCACGCCACCGCCTGCAAGGCGGGGCAAGATGCAGCAATTGCGGCCAATAATTCATCGCTCGTCATCACATCGGCGAAGATGGCGACCATGCTGCAGAGAGTGGCGTTGTGCTCGGCATCGGTGATGGCCGCATTGCCGTCGGCCACGAAGATGATCTTATAGTTCATCTGCTGGGCATCCCGCGCCGTCGACTCGCAGCAGCAGTTGGTCAGGGTTCCCGTGATGATCAATGTATCGATGCCGCGCGCGGTCAAAAGGCCATGCAGGTCGCAGGTACCGGGAATGAAGGCGCTGAACCGAGTCTTGTCGACAACCAGGTCTTCGGGCTGCACATTCAGATCGGGCCAAAGCTCGAAATTCGGGTTGCCGGGCGCAAAAGAGAGCGAGATCTTGTCGCGCTCAGCCGGGCTTACCATCGCATCGTACCAGGCCGACCATTTCAGCGGCTCCGCCGGATTGTAAGTGTAGCGCAGGAACACGCACATCCCGCCGGCGGCGCGCACCGCCGCCGAAATCGCGTTAACGTTGGGTACGATCTCGCGCGCGACCGGCACTTCAACTGGTGCCCCTTCGGCCATGAACGCGACCTGCAGGTCGACGACGACATGCGCTGTGCGTGTCAGATCGAGCTGGGCAAACACGTGGTCGCGGCCGCGCAAAGCCCGGCCGCGGGCTTGGACGGCGGGATCAATCTCAATCTTATGCATGGGATCACCTTTGGTTTGAGACAGACGCGGAAGGACGGAAAATCTGGGTCGGATGATCTGCCACGCGATGCCGATGCCTCGCTCGTCGAAACGGCCAAGAAATAGGGCCTACGGCGGATCCCAGTGCGCGAATGGACCGGAAGCATGGCATGTCGCCGGGTTAAAATTCCTCCATAAATCATATTCTTCCAGTTCGTTCAGGTACAGCCGTTAAATTGAGCACGCTGACCGATTTGACGGTCAGTAGTTCGTCGCGGCAGCAATGCGCGTCCCCTCCCGAATTCACCGACGGTTTCACGCACGATACTGAGGGTTCGCGCTCTGATCCGAGCTCAATTGCAGCCGCTTGCACTGCGGCCCTCGCCACCTGTGTGTTCGAGGAAAGGCGTATGCCGCATGGCCCAATCCGGACCCGGCATGAAAATTGCTAGCGTTTTCATATAAAATTGTCGACGCGACAGCTCTTCCTGCGCCGAGATCCCCGCAACCAATAGGACGCACCATGAACCCGCCGCCCTCCGATCTGGTCGAGGCCAATGCCAAACTCTGGTCGGGGGTCGTGCCTCCGAACGCCGCCGCGGTCGAAATGGCCGACATGCTCGCTCAGGTCATCGAGGGCTTCGAGCGCTTGCGCGGCGAACTGCAGTTTGAGGACGAGCCGGCTACCTTCCTGACGGCGTTGCAGGCAACCAAGGAAATCGGGCTGTGAACGCTCCAATAGCCAGGCCCTCCTCGCTGCAGGACCTCACTCTGGTCGAAGCCGCACGCCAGGTCGCCTCAGGCGAGACGACATCGCTCGCCCTGACCGAAGCCGCGCTCGCCGCCTGCGAGGCCTCCAACTCCAGACTCAATGCCGTGATCTGGCTCGATCGGACGGCTGCACTCGAAGCTGCCGAGGCGCTCGACCGGCAGACGACCTCTGGCAAGCCGCTCGGCCCCTTGCACGGCGTGCCGCTGGCGCACAAAGACATGTACTATCAGGCGGGCAAACGATCGACCTGCGGCTCGGCCATCCGTCGGGACTTCCGTCCGAAGGTGACCGCTACCGTGATCGAGCGGCTGCATGCGGCGGGAAGCCTGACCATCGGCGGGCTTAACATGGCGGAATTCGCGCAGAATCCCACCGGCCACAATAAGGCGTTCGGCGATTGTCACAATCCGTGGGCCTTCGACTACTGCACCGGCGGATCCTCGTCGGGTTCGGGCGCGGCGGTGGCTGGACGTCTGGTGACCGCCGCGCTTGGCTCGGACACGGGCGGGTCGATCCGCTTGCCTGCCTCGATCTGTGGTGTCACCGGCATCAAGCCGACCCAGACTAGAGTCTCGCGTTTTGGCGTGATGCCGCTGTCGTTCTCGGCCGACAATGTCGGCCCGCTCGCCCGCACTGCGCTCGACTGCGCGACGATCCTGAACGTCATAGCCGGCGCCGACCCCAAGGACCCGACCTGCGCCACCGAACCTGTACCGGATTACGTCCGCATGCTCGACGGCGACGTCAAAGGCCTGAGGATTGGCGTGCCGACGAACTATTTCTTCGATGATATCGATGCGGAGGTGGCTGCCGCTTTCGCGGCCGCGATGGAGGTGCTTCAGGCCCGCGGCGCCGAAGTCGTCCCCGTCACCATCCCGCACATGGATGCCATAGCAACCTATGGTGCGGTCGTCTCGCGCTGCGAGGCCGCAACAATCCACGCGCAATGGATGCGCAACTGTCCCGGCCAATATGCCGTTCACCTCAGCGGGCGGCTCTACGGTGGCTACGGGATCCCGGCCGGCAATTATCTGGAGGCCCTCGAGCGGCGTGGGCCTATCCTCATGGCGATAGGTGCCGAGGTCTTCAGTAAGTGTAACGTCTTTGCCACTCCTACCCTGCGCACCAAGGTGCCGACGTTGCTGGCGACCGACATCGATGCCGGCACCCCGTGCGCGATCGTCGCCTTCAATAATCTGTCGATCAATACGCGACCGATCAACTACATGGGCCTGCCCTCGGTCAGCGTCCCGTGCGGCTTCGACAGCAATGGGCTGCCAATCGGCTTGCAGATTCAGGGCAGGCCCTTCGCCGAAGGTCGGGTCCTGAAAGCCGCCGACGCCTATCAGCGCGACGTGCATTGGCACGACCTGAAACCACCGTTGTGAGGCCTGGGCCGGCTTCACCCATCACCGGAATCCCCTACTCGCTGGAAGGATCATGCATGACCGCCCACTCGCTGACCGCATCATCAAAGACGTGCCACTGGGGCTATTTCGAGTCGACCACCCTGCCGGTGCTGACCGTGAAGAGCGGCGACCGCGTCACGATCGACACGGTTACCGGGGCGGCGGAGCACTTGCCGAAGGAGCCGGGGTTTCACATTCCGCCCGCCGTCCTCGAAATCCACAAGGTGCATCGGCCGAGCCCGGGGCCGCATATCCTGACCGGACCGATCTATGTCGAAGGTGCACAGCCCGGAATGGTCCTGGAGGTCCGCATCATCGACATCACCTTCTTTCAGGATTGGGGGTTCCAGCTCATCATCCCGCTGTTGGGGACGCTGCCCTATGACTTTGATCGGTTCCACTATTCCCTGATTCCGATCGACAGCAAAGCGATGCTCGGTACACTGTCGTGGGGTCTGAAGGTTCCGCTGAAGCCTTTCTTCGGCGTGATGGGTGTCGCCCCGCCGCCCGGCTGGGGTCGCGCCACCTCGACGGTGCCGCAGGCGTTCGGCGGCAATCTCGACAACAAGGAATTGGTCGCCGGCACGACGCTTTATCTGCCGATCTTCACGGAAGGCGCGCTATTCTCCTGCGGCGACGGGCATGGAGCCCAGGGCGACGGCGAGGTCTGCATTACCGCGATCGAGACCGCGCTCACCGGAACCTTCGAGTTCATCGTGCGCGACGATCTGTCGTTCACCTATCCGCGCGCCGAAACACCGACCCATTACATCACCATGGGAATGGATCCCAGCCTCGATGAATGCGCCAAGATCGCGTTGCGGGACATGATCCGGCTGATCGGCGAAGTCCGCGGTCTCTCGGCGGAGAATGCCTACATGCTCTGCAGCCTAGCCGCAAACCTGCGCGTGACGCAGACCGTCAAC
>Ga0210402_10001247_pt1 | contig 26343 bp, 15 predicted proteins | sample IncBWC7MmetaG_FD_161055 | JGI IMG/M metagenome (GOLD analysis project Ga0210402, IMG submission 161055) | Forest soil microbial communities from Barre Woods Harvard Forest LTER site, Petersham, Massachusetts, United States - Inc-BW-C-7-M | ecosystem: Environmental > Terrestrial > Soil >... | reverse complement strand
GAACCCGTTCATCGCTCAACTTGGCGATCCCGACACATCGGAACAGCGCCTCAATTTTTCTCAGGCATTCAATCCATTTGGCGCTATCTCGGGTGCTCTAATCGGCACTACCTTTATTTTCTCCGGAGTCGAACTCACGCAGGCAGAGGTCGTGGCTCGTCGGAGTGCCGGCACATATGAAGCTTACCTGCGCACCGAAACACTGAGAGTAATCGAACCATACCTGGTCCTCGGCTGCATCACTCTTTTCTGGGCATTCCTGATCTGGCGGACGAAGTTTCCCGTCATCCACAGCGAGCACGAGTACAGCCGAGAAGGCCAAGGGCACTTCCGCGAACTATTCCGGTATCCGCATTTTTTGTTGGCCGTGGTTGCCCAATTTTTCTACGTCGGGGCGCAAGTGGGTACGTGGAGCTACTTCATACAATACGTACAGGAATACACTCATCAGCCGGAAAAGGTAGCCGGCTATTTTCTCACCGGCACTCTCGCTGCATTCGGCGTGGGAAGATTTGTTTCCGCCTATCTGATGAGGTTTATTGCACCCAACAAACTAATGGGCGTATACGCCGTCGTCAATGTCATTCTGGCGTCTCTCGGAGTGCTAAATCCCGGATGGATCGGGCTGTGGGCCATTTTCCTGACCAGCCTATTTATGTCGCTGATGTTCCCTACAATCTTTGCTCTGGGGCTGAAAGGACTCGGCTCAAACACGAAGATCGGCGGTTCGATGATCGTCATGGCGATCATCGGGGGTGCAGTGTTGACTCCTGCGATGGGCTGGATCTCGGAAAAGTTTCACAGCGTCGCGTTGGCTTATGCAGTGCCCCTGTCAGCCTATGTGATCATCGCGGTGTACTCTTTCTTTGGCGCGCGAGAACGGAGCGCGCAGACAAGCTGAGAGTAGGAGATTAGGAGAAATCTCCCCGTACTCCGTTGGTCGGGTCGAAGACTGGCGCCGTGCTCCGTAGGTTCGGCCTAGCGGGTGCTCCCCGTTTCCTCTGGGAGTGCCTCAATATCCGAACCGTAAGCCGGTTTCCAGTCTCCGCCACCTCAAACCCATCGTGCCGATTTCCGGCAATGGGCTTACCTGCTTGCTTCCCATCAAAGTTTATGAGACAGGTACGGCTGGCTGCGCTTTCGGGAGTGACCAGGGACGGCGAAGCCGGTAATCATGATAGAGTCCCAGCTGCTCGTGTATCCATCTGTGTTCGCGGTTTGCGAAACGAATCCATTTGTCAGCGAGAAGCCGCCGTTCCAGTTCTGCGAATTCATCGAGGTCTAGAGCGACAGCAAAATCAATGTCGCCCGTATGACGGTTTTCTCTCGGGAAATGCACTTGATAGGCAATAGCCCCAATAATCACCAGATCGGCAGCAAGCGATCGACAGTGGTCTGCGAGTGCCCGCAGATCAGCGATCTGGATTTCAGTAAGTTCGGGCATTGATTAAGAAAGGTATTCTCGCTTGAGTTCTTCCGCCGCTTCGTGCGCACGCGGCTCAGCGGAATTCATCAATTCTGAATAGATCAGCCACGGATGTGCAACGGGGAAGGGGTCGGTATTACGCCAGAAGGATATAGTGCCGAAAGAGCGAAGCAGAATGATCGGCCCGGCTTTATCAGGAAGGACCCGGAGTCGGCGACGAAGTTGGTCTGAGAAAGCCTCGATGAAGACGGGCAATTCCGCTCCTCGATAGAACTTCTGCAACGCGTATGCGGCGGGTCCACCCGTCACCGACCATCGAATCGAGAGATCCCGAAAAGCCCCGCTGAGTTCAGTGAGCATGTCGTCGAGTTCGCTTTGTGGGGAGCGAAAACGTCCGATTAAAAGTTTGGGACGGAGGGCGAGTTCGTAGCCCCTTAGCAACTCTTCTTCAATCCGCGACTTGTCACGAACTTCGAAGACGCGGACTGACTTCTTCAGAATTCCGCGGTCGACCAATTGCTGCCGGACATTCGCGACATTACTTTTGCTCAATCCGGACGCTTCCCCCAGTTGCCGCACGGTCCATGTTCCAGCCTGTTCTATCGAGGCAAGCGTGAACAGCAATTGAGTACCGGCAGGACTGACACGAAGGCTCTCCCGTGGAACAACATTTTCTTTGTTCCCGATAATGGTCCGCTCGTAGTCTCCGCCGAGGACCAGATGCATGTTGCCAACTTGATCCAGGAAGTTCACTCCCGATTGGACCAGTCGTTCGGCAGAAGGCTTTGGAACAAAGCGAGCCAGCAATAGCAACGGTTCACGTCGGCGTTTGTTGTTCAACTGGGCTTGAGAGACCAGAGCATTGAGGACTCCTCGGTCCAGGTAAGACCGCTTTTGTTCAACCAGAAAAGAGTAGGTACCCTTGGGAGTGCGCAACTTTAGAATGCCGCCTGCCGCAGAATCGACAGCACGGTTCTCTCGGGAAAAGTCGAGGCTCTTTATGAAGGGCAGTCTTCGGATCTGCTCCAGAAACGGATCGATTGAGGGAGAAGGTCTCATTTGTCCAGAATTATGTCATGTCCATTACTAATGGACAACCATAATTCCTGGACAGATGGAGCCAAAATCGGGCGCAACTGGCGCTGAACCTCTCGAACGCCTCTTGGCTTCGTAAGCATGCCATGATAATCATGGCCAAGACAATAGTCTTGGCCAAGAAAATCCTCTAGTCGAATCAATAGCTTACGCGACCCGCCGAAAAGGCCCCCTTTTTTCTCGTAATGGCTGATACAAACTGCGTCTTTTGTGCGAACTATTTATGAAGGCCTCCGAGACCCCGTGCTTGTGTACCCCCATCGCGGCACGGGCTGGCTGAGGGGAGCCTGGGGCCTTTCTTGCAAAGTGTGCCCACAGTTGAAGCGTCCGCAACAAAATCTGACGACAGCTGCCACTCCGCCTGCCGATAAGAAGCCCAAAATTGCTCCTGCTGACGCGCCGGCGTCCGCTGGGGCGGAGCGCACTCAAATGTTTGGGTTACGAATCAGCGCGATCGTACCAGCGGAGCACGCGCAGGGAGCGTAACGTGTTCCAGCGGCTCGATCTCCCCTCGCCCTCGTCTATCTCGACCGGCATGGCTCCCGGATATTGCGCGTCGAGCGGCCACCGCCCGTCGCCGTCGCGCTTCGACGCGACCAGTTCGATCGCATCGGCCATGCGTTCGTCGGGGTTGATGCCGGCGCTGCGAAGGTATTCGAGTCCACGTAGCACGTCGTAGTGCCACCAAGTCGGGAAGGCGAAGCGCGTCCAACTAGCGCCGCCTTTGCGATCGCGCTCGATCACCTCGCCACTCGACCGTCGCCGCAAGAGTCGGCGCTCAAGAAGGTATTCCTGCCCGCGGAGACGAGCCTCGGTCACCTCCGGCGTCGGTCCACCTGCGCGTTCGTGCTCGAGCAGAGCCTCCAGCACGCAGATCGTGGTGTTGAACGACGAGCGCGTCGAACGCTTCGGCGCCTCGCAGTTCCAGCCGCCATCGGGCAGTTGCTCGGAGAGCAACCGTCCCACGATGCCTCCGACGTCCTGGCCGAAATAGGCACCGACGGTCACGACCTGCCCGTTGATGCATGGCTCGATCTCGCCTTGAAAGAAGGCATTTCCGTCGCACTCCCGCGGGCCACATCCCCGCCATGTCACTCGATCACAAACAAGGCCGACGGCCCGGCGTGCTTGCTCGCTCGCAGGATCCAGACCGAGATCCCGCAGCAGCATGAGGACGTGCATCGTCGAGTTCCATCCGCGGTTCCATGCTGCGCCACCCCAACGACCATCGTCCGTTTGGAGCGCGAGCAGCTTCGCGCCTACGCCCTCAGCGGCGACCCGCGAGCGCTCGGCAGCGACATCCGTGGCAGGCGCACCGGTCAAGTCTCGCATCACTTGCCAGCGAATCGACGGGTCCGAATCGAGAAGCCAGTCGGTTACAGTCACAGGTTCCGCTCCAGCAAACGAGTGCATGGTCCTGTCGGCATTATGCTCCCCCTGAACTAGGCCCATCCCGCGTGTTGGGGCCGCGCTCGTGCGAGCGTGCGCATCGGGGGATTCTGAATGTCATCGACTGGTTACGTCCGTTACCTATTCGCAGGCGGATGAGCACGCTAACAGAGAGCAAAGAGAGCGCAGCTTCAAGAGATTATTGTCGCGAAGCTTTGAACTCCGCACATCGCGCGGCAGACGCATAGGTATCCTGGGCTTCCCCCGCCGCTCCGGAATTTATGCCGTCTGAATCTGGTGTCGTGGCGTTGTCATTTGGCATGTCCGGTGGACGTGATCCCACTGCCTTCCCGGATGGTAAGAATCTGGTTCGCCTTCACGTCTGTAAAGCGCTCAATCTTCCCCGTAGTTGGCCACTTCACTTCCACTGCATCCACGGACTCGACTTTCCCCAGGCCAAAATGCAAACGCAGATCGCTCTGAGACATAACACTCGAGCCGCTGTGCACTTCGTCCATCTGTAGATGTTTGCCCGCCACCACGCGCACGCGCGCTCCGATCGCGGTTCGGTTGCACTTCGTTCCAATCAGCTTGATTTTGATCCAATTCTGTTTATTGCCGCCATCGTTTCGCAGGAGCGACGGCAGATCGTTCATGTTCAGGACGAGAACGTCGACGTCGCCGTCATTGTCATAATCACCAAACGCCGCGCCGCGGCTGGAAAACCGCTCGCTGATGCCCGGCCCCATCATCGCGGAAACATCCTTGAACTGCCCGTTGCCCAGGTTCTGGTAAACGATGCGGGGATTCTTGTACGTCTGCCCCACATCGTGACCCGCAACCTCCGGATAGACGTGGCCGTTGATCTGCATCAGATCAGGCCAGCCGTCATTGTCGTAGTCGATGAACCCACAGCCCCAGGCAACGTATCGGCTGTTGACGGCGATGCCGGAGGAGAACCCCATATCAATAAACGTGCCGTCGCCGTTGTTGTGGTAGAGGTTGCTGGTGTCGTCGGCAAAGTTGGTCTTGAAAATATCGAACCAGCCATCGCAGTCGTAGTCGCCCACCGCGACGCCCATGCCAGCTTGTTCGTGGCCATCTTCGCTATAAGCACAGCCCGCCACGACGGCCACGTCGGTAAAGGTGCCGTCGTGATTGTTACGAAACAGGATACTCGGCTCCGAGTCTACCGCCACGTAAATGTCAGGCCATCCATCGTTATCGAAATCGTAGGAAACTGCCGTGATCGAATATCGCGGACCAGACTTCAGAATGCCGGCCTTCTCCGACACATCGATAAAAGTGCCATCGCCATTGTTACGATAAAGGACGTTGGTATCCCCAGCCAGCCCGCGCGGCCCACACATCACTGGAATACCCTTCCATTGGCAAGTTGTCGGTTCGGCAGCGGTGGTCTGAGCAGGGTCCAGCTTGATGTAATTGCAAACGAAAAGATCGAGGTTCCCGTCGCGATCGTAGTCGAGAAAGGTGCATCCCGCGCCCCAGCGCACTGCCTCGTTGTACACTCCGACTTTCCGGGTGACGTCGGTGAACGTACCGTTCCCGTTGTTGTGAAAAAGAATGTTGTGTCCCCAAAAACAACAAAACAGGTCGTCCCAGCCGTCGTTGTCATAGTCGCCAACGCAAACCCCGGTCTGCCAGCCAGTCTGCGCCAGTCCCGATTTGTCTGTGACGTTGGTGAAAGTTCCGTCACGATTATTCTTGAAAAGCTGGGACGTCGGAGTTTTTCCAGAGGGCCACTTCTCGCCCAGCCGCGATCCGTTAGTCAAATAAATATCGAGCCAACCGTCCTGGTCATAATCAAAGAATGCCAACCCGCTTCCCTTGGCTTCAATGATGTAACGCTTATGTTCGGCGCCTCCCCACACGTTGGGAACATTGAGCCCAGCTTCCCGGCCGACGTCGACAAACTGCACCGCAGACGCCGGACTCGCAGGCGCCCTGGCTTGCAGCATCAAGCCATTTTTCCAACGCCACAGAGGCGTGGTGAGCGCATCCATCAGCGAACTGCCCAGCACAACGAGAGACGATCCCAGAAATCGCCGCCGCGGGAAATTCATATCCGTGATTCTTCCACATCCGAGCTGAGGTGATTCTGAGCCGACATTCCAGGCAAGGATTTCTTCATTTGGCACTCACAATCTTCGGGAACTTTCGAGGCACGATTCCTTTCCCCTCTTGCACCGCAATGATTAGATCGACCGGAACGTTGCTGAGGCGATCGACCTGCCCACTCGGCCAGGAAATCACCAGAGACTCGATTTTCGTGCGCTTTCCCAACCCAAAATGAATGCGTGGATCGCTCGCGGACATGTAGCTCATGCCGCCCTTGGCCTGCTCCACCTGCGTCGTTCCCTCGGACGTCAACTGGAGAGCGGCTCCAGTGCCGTCACGGTTCGATTTCGTCCCGATCAACAAAACGGTCAGCCAGTGGTTCGCATTGCCGCCGTCGTTCCTCAGCAACATGGGGTAGTCATCGCGATTGTTCGTAACGATGTCAATATCCCCGTCGTTGTCATAGTCGGCGGTTGCCAGCCCGCGGCCGACGACTGGGCGCACGAAGTCAGCGCCCAGCGAATCCGAGACTTTGTCGAACTGCCCCTTCCCTAGATTCCGCAGCATCAGCAGCGGCTCTTTGTAGAAGACCTGGTTGTGATAGAGCTGAATATTGTCGAGCATCGCGCCGTTCAACTGTAAGATGTCTGTCCATCCGTCGTTGTCGTAGTCAATGAATTTCATCGACACCCCGCTAAGCAGGATCGCTTTGTTGCCTATTCCCGAGCGGAATGTGTCATCCGTGAAAGTGCCGTCCTGGTTGTTGTGGTACAGGCGGTTCAATTCGAAATCGAGGTGCGTGATATATATGTCGAGCCAGCCGTCGCCATCGACGTCAGCCGCATCAATACCCATGCCTGCCTCGTAACGCCCGTCTTCGCTGGCGGCGATTCCGGAATATAACGAGACATCTTCAAACGTCCCGTCGTGCTTGTTGATGAAAATAAAATTCGGCCACGAGTCGTTGGCGATGGCGATATCCGGCCAGCCGTCGTTGTTGAAGTCGGCCAGCACCACGCCCATTCCCTTCGATTCGGGCTTGCCCACGCCGGAAGCATCGCTGACGTCGGTGAAAGTGCCGTCGCGGTTGTTATGGTAGAGCTTGGTCTTCTGCCCTTTGTAATTCCCGGGATGGCAGTAGGAACGATATCCCTCCTTGTGTTCTCCACACCAGATATTGGTTTTCGGAGTCCACTCAATGTAATTCGTAACTACCAGGTCGAGCCAGCCGTCCTTGTCGTAATCAAACCAGCCCGCACTGGTCGACCAGCCGCCCTGATCGGCGACGCCGGCCTTGGCGGTCACATCAGTAAATGTGCCGTCGCCATTATTGTGATAGAGGAACGCGTGGTCGTAGCCGGTCAAGTAAAGATCGGGATAGCCATCGTTATCGAAGTCGCCGACGGCGACGCCTTGGCCGTAGTGCCCTTCGCCGCCAAGACCGGCTTTTTCAGTGACGTCAGTAAACGTGCCATCGCCATTGTTGTGGTAGAGGGCGCAGCGCAGGGGATGCGGCGGCTTGTAAATGTCGGTGGCGGCGGACTGAACGAAGAACAGATCCATCAGTCCGTCTTGATCGTAGTCGAGCCACGCGACACCAGTACCCATGGTTTCGAGATAATATTTTTGATCGGTGGCGGTGCCGTCCTGTTTAAACTTCAGCCCAGCCGCACGCGTGACGTCTGTATAGATCACAGGAATTCCTGATGGGGATGAGGACGCCTTGGTTTGGGCTCGAACCGTTCGAACTCGCACGCCACTCAACCGGAGAACTGCCGCGCTGGTAACAACTAAAATGGCCAACGCGAGTACCCCGACCACTGGTCGTGCCGGGCCCGAATCAGACGTACTCTTCAACCTGTCCTCCGTAGTTAGGCCACATGGAATTTCTAGGACTCGCTTTTCATGTTGTTCAACGGAGGCGACAGGCGTGAAGGTTCGGATCTGCACAGGGATGCAAGCGTTTACATTCTGGCTGCAAGCTTCCCGCCCCGTCTCAAAGATTTAATCGCTATGGTAGCATAGGAAATTCTAGAGATAATACTTCCAGCCCGCCGCTGAGGGCTGAATGATCTTGTCCGCACCCAGTGAGCGAAGTGGGCCAACATCAAGTTTCGGCGTAGCCGGAAACGGTACCCAAATGGTGATTCGGCGCCAACGGCTAGCAAGACGCGCTTCGATCGATGTGACCAGCCTGCTCGTAATCTTAGCCGCATTAGTCGCCATCAGTGTCTTGCCGCAACTCGCCCTCTCGCAGGAGACAGCCAGCAAGATCGAACGCCATGCCAGCGAAGACTCTGACACCTCTCTCAAGGAGGTGGAACGGGAGATTGCAGCGAACAGGTTTCAGGAGAGCGAGTCCCGCCTGAACCTCTATCTCAAAGACCATCCTGATTCTTCAAAAGCCCATTACGACCTTGGATACATCGAGTTCAGAACTCACAACATGGGCTCCTCGATCAAGGAATTGGCGAGGTCACTCGAACTGAATCCTGCCAATGCCGAAGCCCATAAAATCCTCGCGCTCGACTGCAGCATCATCGGCCGCTACGACTTGGCGGAGACTGAATTGATCGAGGCGGCACGACTTAAGCCTGGTTCTGCAGAGATTCACTACTTCCTTGCCCGGACTTATTACACGCGCGGCGTCTATCCTCTCGCCAAATCCGAATTTCAAACTGCGATTCGCCTCGACCCCTCTTCCGTCAAGGCGTACAGCAATATTGGAATTACCATGGAGGCTTTGGGCGACGGCACCGAAGCGCTGAATAATTACACGCGGGCAGTCGAACTGAATGAGAAGCAGGCACACCGGTCCGAGTGGCCCTACATTTATCTTGCTGGGTACTACAATCGCCAGAAGAATGCGGCCCAGGCCCTCGCGTACGCACGCAAAGCCGTCGACTTGAATCCCCACTCTGACACCGCTTATTTCGAGCTGGCCAAGGCCTACCGCACCCAGAAAGAACTCGAAAAATCTGCCGCCGCGGTGCGCAGGGCTATCGCGATCAACTCTCAGATGCCCGACTATTACTATGTTCTGGGGTTGGTGCTGCGCGAATTGGGCTATCAGAAGGAAAGTGCGGACGCGCTTGCCAAGTACGCGCAACTTCAGCAGCTATCCGCCAATGCATCATCAGACCAAACAGCTCAGGAACCGTTGAATGCCCCTGAACCGCAGTGAGGCAGGTGCGTTAACGGAATGGAGAATCGTGCTCAATGGATGAAGCGGTTCGAGTTGCGGTCAACAAAGAGCGCGAGTCTCCTGTTGCAGGTCACAGGTCGCTAGGCGTTGCCCTTCTCTTCTTGGTTTCCCTCTTCTATTTACCACCCTCCACCAACGCCCAGACGGATTCAGATCATATCCAACAAGCCTTCGAAATGATGAGTGCGGGCGACCTGGTGGGCGCTGAACAGGAAGCGCGATTGGCGCTTCGCGAGTCCTCCACCCGTCCCGAGGGTTGGGCCGCTTTGGGGATGGTTCGTGCTCGACAGAAACGGTACGCGGATGCCACGGAGTGTTTTCACAGTGCCTTGCGCCTTGAACCCCGGTTGGTCGACGCTCACCTTGGCCTGGGCGAGGTCGACGAATTAACGGGAAAGACGGAGCAGGCACGGGAGGAGTTCCGTTCTGTTCTGCGTACAGATCCCGGCAATCGTGATGCCCTCTTCGGTTTGGCACAACTCGAGAGCGCGAGCGAAAACTTCAGGGCATCCTTGACTGCGGCCGAGCCCATATTGGCTGACCTTTACCGATCCTCCGCCGGCATTCTGCTGCTGGCGAAAGACTATGCGAGCCTCAAACAAAAAGATCCGCTGGCCGCACTCGTTCCCTCATGGAACGTCTTGCCGCAGGTCTCCGCGTCGGACAGCACCGCTTTCTCGGCTCTCCTCGCCAAGTCTGGACTCGATCAACAAGCGCTTGCCGTCCTCGAGAAGGCAAAGACGAGCGGGCAGGTTTCCGTCGAACTAGCCCTGGCGCTCGCTAACCAGTATTTCTCTAAAGGCGATATGACCCAGGCCTTCGAGAGCTACGAAGCGGCGCTCAGCCTCAAGCCCAATTGCATCGATTGCCTGCTGCAGCTTGCAAAAATTGCCGAGCAGCAAAAAGATCCTGAGAAAGCCCTGGGTTACCTGATCAAAGCCAAACGACAGCAACCCGACGACCCTGAGATTCTTTTTGAATTCGGCAAGGCATGTCTGCAACTGGACCTTTTCGAAGACGCTGTCCCCGCTCTTGAAAAAGCTTCTCGTTCGCAGCCTGACAACGACTCTTACGCTTATGTTCTGGCCTCCGCGCACGTGTCAAAAAAAGAGTATGGTGCCGCGGGCAAGATTTTTGAGCGCCTGCTGCAGAAGCATCCGCGTGATCCGATCCTGAACTATACAATGGGATCATTACTCTTTCTTGAAGTGAAATTCGAGGAGGCCGAGCCTTATCTCCGCAAGAGCGTCGAACTCAACCCCGACCAGAGCGCAGGCTACTATTACCTGGGCTTGATTGCGGAGGGCAAAGCTCAAGATGAACAGGCACTCGCGACGTTTAAGGACGTCCTGCGTCGCGATCCAAATTATGACCCCGCGTATGAGGCCATGGGCAGAATTCTTCTGAAAGAGCAGAAGTTTCCGGAAGCGCAACAGGCGCTCGAAAAAGCAGTGCTCCTGAATCCCAGCTCGGTCAAGGCGCATTACCAACTCGGAATTTTGTTGGGCCGTACCGGAAAACAGGAAGATGCGAAGAAAGAACTCGCGATCGTCAACGAACTGAACGCCGAGGAAACAAAGAGGGCGGGAATGCGCCTGCGAATTCTAACTGATCACTGAGTGGGCAGAAGTCCGCCACGCCTGCAGCGCTTTAGTCGGAGGACGACGCCCCTCGAGCGTCGCGCAGTTGGCTGTCGACCAATTCTGCCTCGCGCTTCAGTTTTTGAAAAGTTTCGAGAGCGGCCATGCTTTCCTTCTGCTTCCCCAGCTTTCGATAGACCTGGCCGAGGACATAATAATATTGCGCGTCGGCTGGGTTGAGCGAGATCGCGCTCTGCAGTGCGTCAGCCGCTTCGTTCCACTCGTTGCGCGACTGGTACGCCCTCGCCACCTGGTAGTACGCCAAGTCGCTCTTGGAATTCAGTTCGATCGCCTTTTTGGCGAATTGCAGCGCGACGTCCGGTTTATTCAGGCGATTGTAGTAAGCGCCGAGATTGATGTAAGGCGCTTCGAATTTGAATCCCTTTTGGTCGGCAACCCGGATCGCCTTCTGGTAAGCCTCGAGTGCAGCCGGATCGTCTCCCAGCGACTCTTCCGTGAAGCCCAGCGCGTTGTACGCCTCCGCATACGTGGAATCATGCTGAATCGCCGCCGTAAACTCCGACTTTGCCGCCTGGAACATGTCGCGCGTTGAATACACTTCGCCAAGGCTGTAGTGGATTTCTGCCGAGTCGGGCTTCAAACGCAATGCCTGCTGCAACTCGGTCTGCGCGTAATCGTACTTCCCGATAATGATAAAATCCTTGCCCAGAATCTTATGGCTTTCTGGATTGTTGACGTTCAGTTCCAGAGATTTGGCCAACTCCCGGATGGAGTCGCCAACTTTATGCTGCCTGAATAAAACGTAACCTTGAATATAGTGTGCCCGCCACGAATCCGGATGCACCACGAGGTAGGTAAGCAACTGGGATTCGACCTCGTCAAATTTTTCCTGCTCGATCGAAGCCTCGAAACCCTTGATGCGTTCAAGATCATCGGCGTCGCGCGGCCTCAATTCCGATGAAGACCCCATTAACAGGCTCGATCCTTCAAATTTCGACGTCGCAGTCTCAACCGGAGCATTCTTGTTGAGCGCGTCAAGGTTAGCCCGGGCTGCCCCGTTCTCGGGATCGACTAGGAGCGCCTTCCGAAAGGCCTCGACCGCCTCCTGACGGTCGGCTTCCGCAGATAAAACCAGGCCCAGTTCGTTGTATGCCTCACCGGACGACGGACGAAGAGAGATTGTCGCCCGCAATGCCGCAACCGCTTCCTCGTATTTCCCGGTCAAGCGTAATGCATGGCCTAAACCGAACTGCGCGGGATAAAGATTGGGCTGGATCTCCAACGCTCTCCTGAATTCCGCGACGCTGCCGTCGACATCATTCGCCTTAACCAAGGCCTCACCCAGCAGCAGATGCCCATCGGCGTACTCAGGCAACAGTTCAATAACCTTCTGCAGATTGTCCACGGCCGAACGGGTTTCGCCCTTCTCCAACTCCATCTTTGCCTGCGCCAGCAAAGCGTCCGCCTTACGATTTCGTTCGTCGTCTGCAGTCAACTTCAGCCCCTGATCCAGTTCCGCCTTACCTTCCTCCGCCTTCCCGCTTCTTGAGAGCGCCAGACCGAGTTGGTAATGAGCCTTGCCGGAGTTTGGATCGAGGCTTACCGCCTGTCGCAGCGGTGCGATCGCCTCCTGCACTTGATTCTTCTGAATCAGAGCCTTGCCCAGTGAATAGTACGCGTCCGCGAACTTTGGGTCTAACGCGATGACCGTCTGCAACTGTTCGATCTCTTTGTCCACCCCGTACTTCTGTAGATATGCCATTGCCAGGTTGTACTGCGCCTTGATGGAAGCCGGCTGCTTCGCGATCGCCTGCTGTAGCTGCACAATCGCTTCGTCGACATTGCTCGATACTAGCGTCGCCCCCAGGTTCCCTCGCGCCTCGGCGTCATTCCGATTGAACCGGAGCGCCTGGCGAAATTCCTGGATCGCCTGCTGATCGTCCCCTGTCTGCAGCAGCGCCATCCCCAGATGATTGTGCGCGGCCGCGAAATTCGGACGCAGCTGAATCGCTTTCCAAAATTGATCGAGCACCAACTGAGAATCGTTTCCGGCGGTGCCCATCAGAAGTCCCAGAGTGTCGTAAATCAGCGGATCGTCCGGCTTGCGTTGAGCCGCGTCGCGCAGTTCGCCGATGGCTACGTCAAGATCCGGAACCTCTTCGGCCGCATGTTTTCTGACGACCAACTGAAACTCTTCACAGGCCGCTTGGGTCTCGTCTGTCTTGAGCAGAATTATGCCCAGATCGATGTGAGGACCGGGCAGGTTCGGGTCGATACTAATGGCGCGTTCCAAGTCTCGGCGCCCGCGCTCCCAATCGCCACTCTGCCGGGCTGCCATGCCAAGAAAGGAGTACGCTTCGCCGAAGGCTGAGTTTTGTCGCACGGCAGTCTCCAGTTCAGCTCTTGCCTCATCTTTCTCTCCGCTGTACCAGAACGCCACACCCAGGTTGTAATGAGCGTTCGAAAGATCGGGATCCAATGCGATTGCCTTATGGAATTGCTCCAGCGCGGCCGGGAACTTGCTCGATTGGCCATAGACAAAGCCGAGCAAATTGTGAGCTTCCGCGTAATTCGGATCTGCCCCCACAGCTCTTTCAAGTTCTTTTTCAGCACCCTGAGGGTCTCCGCGAGCCAGTAGTTCGCTCCCAGCGTCGTATCGCTGTTTGCATTCGGCATTCGGCAAATGGCGGGCGGGTCGAGAAGGCATCGCCGCCGCCTGCGCCTTCAATGCGCCGCCCAGCGTTTCATATGCATTGTCCAGGCCCGGATCAATTTTCAGAGCTTTCTCGGCTGCTTCAATCGCACCCTGAAAATCGCGCTTCTCCCGCAAAATCTCAGCGATTGCGCTTTCCACCTGTGCGTTGTCGCCTTCTTTCAGTACGGATCTCAATTCCCGCAGAGCCTCATCGCGATTGCCTTTCGCGCGCAGGCTCTGGGCGAGATTCACGTGCAGGGCTATATTCTTCGGCTCCAGCGCGAGCCCGGCACGAAACACGCGGATCGCATCGTCCATGCGCTGCGCCCGCGCAAGCGTCGACCCCAGATTGTTATATCCCTCAACGTAGTCCGGGCTCAGGTCGACCGCCTGCTGAAACTGAGCGATGGAATCCAGTAGATGATTCTTCTGCGCGTAAACAACTCCCAGCCGGTTGTGAGCCTCCGCCGAACGCGGATCCTCGCGGACCACGGTCCGGAAAAGCTCTACGGCCGGGTCCGGCTCACCCAGTTGCTGCAGAATTTGGCCTAAGGCAAGTTGAGCAGCCTCATAGTCAGTCCTCAGCTGAATCGCGCTTTTGAGTTCTGTAACGGACTGGTCAAAATCTCCCGCAGCACGCAGCCAGAGCCCCAGGTTGTAATGCGCTTCGGCGAAACTAGGATCGATCTCTATCGCCCGCCGGAATGCAACCTGCGATCCCCGCGGGTCCCCCAACTTCCCCAAAGCCACGCCCAAACCGTTTGCGGCATCGGCGCGCTTGGAATCAAGTTTGAGGGTCTGTTCAAAGGAGGTAGCCGCGGACTTCCATTGCTCCTGCCTTAACGCTTGGACGCCCTGCTCATACGATTGATCGCCAGATTGATTCGTGGCTTGGCCAGAATAGAACGAAGGTGGCGCAGCCTTCGCCTGCGCGTGCACTGCAACGAGGCAGCAGCCCACCACCACCGGCCCAAAGTAGCGAAGCCGCGGAAAAAGTTTGAACCGCATACCCCACCCAATGCGCAAATCCAGAAACGCGCTCCCTGAGGTTTCGAACTGTAAACGGTTACAGATGTGACGCATACATTATCACATGAAGCAGCCAGGAGGAATTGTACGACCGCCTCGTATCCGCGGCGAAAGTCGGTATACAATGACCCTCTACTTTTCGCTGCACTCGTTCAAAAAGAAGACGCGAATCATGCTGAGAAACTGTGCCTAATACAGCCAAAAACGCGTCCCTCGTCCTCCTTTTCGTCTTTGCGATTGTCGCTTCGGCCCAGCGGTCGCAGCGACCCGGAAATACCTCGGTCCCAGTGTCTCAAAATCATCGTCACAGGGTCAGCACGAAGAATGAAGAGGCCCAGCGCTTCTTTGATCAAGGGCTTACGCTAATTTATGCCTTGGACTACAGCGAAGCCGCGAACGCCTTTCAACGGGCCGCAGCACTTGACCCCACAATGGCGATGGCATACTGGGGCATCTCCTATTCGATGAGTTCGGACTACTACTATCCCACCCCTGGCGACCCAGTTCGCGAACGCCAAGCCTATGAGGCCCTGCAAAAAGCCGTTACGCTCTCAGCAAACGGTCCCCAGGCCGAACGCGCTTACATTTCGGCCGTCTACAAACGATTTTGCGCCTGCCCGAATCCCGACCGCCAGAAGCAGGCAGTCGAGTTTAAAGACGCAATGCGCGATCTGTCGCAAGCGTTTCCCGACGATCTGGACGCAGCCACCCTCTACGCTCAAAGCATCATGAATCTGAGCCCCTGGGATCTGTGGAACCTTGACGGTACTCCTTGGGAAGAAACGCAGGAAGCTCTCTCAGTCCTGGAATCGGTGCTCAAGCGCGACCCGCATCACCTGGGCGCGATCCACTATTACATCCATGCCGTCGAAGCCTCGCCCAATCCAGAGCGCGCGTTGGTGTATGCGAACCGCCTGCCATCCCTTTCTCCGCCTATTGGCCATCTCATCCACATGCCGGCGCACATCTACGTTCGCACCGGCGATTACCTGGCGGCGGAAGATGCCTGCGCGAAAGCCGCACGCATCGATGATGGCCACATTCAAACCGCGCCGAGCATGTTCACCGTGCTGTCGTACCTCCACGATCTTTATTTCCTCGCCACTGCTGCCAGCATGGATGGCCACTTCCTCGCCGCGAAAGACGCAGCGGACAAACTTGCCGACCGCGTGGCTCCCCATGTGCAGAAGATGCCCGAACTGCAGGCGTTCCTCACCGTGCGACCAACGGTGCTCGTGCGTTTTCATCGCTGGGATGAAATCTTGAAACTCCCTGCACCTGACCCAAATCTCAAGACGGCAAACGCAATGTGGCACTTTGCCCGCGGCATGGCTCTCGCTTCTACGGGAAAAGTCGCGAATGCCGAAACCGAGCAACGTGTTCTGACCGATGCCATGGCAAACATCGCACCCGGCGAACCCTTTGCCATGTCGGCAAAGGTTAAGACCCACGAAATTCTTAGAATCGCGGTTGATGTGCTCGCCGCGAAACTAGCGGCGGCCCGCCATGAAAACAACGAAACCGTCCGACAACTGAAGGACGCTATCGCCATTGAGGACGGTATGAAATACGGCGAACCGCCCGGGTGGTTTTATCCTGTGCGCGAGTCGCTGGGAGCCGCCTTGTTTCTCCATGGCAAAACTTCCGAAGCCGAACAGACCTTTCGTGAGGACTTGGCGAGGAATCCGCGGAATCCGCGCTCGTTATTCGGCCTTCTCCAAGCGCTGCGGGCGCAATCAAAATCTTACGATGCAACCTTTGTGCAAGCTGAGTTCGATGCGGCATGGAAGGGCGATCTACGGCAACTCAATCTGCAAAGTTTTTGATATCACGACGCAGCGGGCCCGGCGCGACTTTGTAAGGCGATGATGACGAATCAGAAAGAAAACCCGTTGACTCGCAGAGCAATCCTGAAAGGCTCTTTCATCGCGGGCGGCGTCTGCCTCGTCGGCTTCCGCGACCTGCGCCTTCCCTTTTTCTTTTGCCGCCCGCAAGCGAACAGCTTCCAAGGCGGTCAATCTCTCGGCCTGATCGAATTTGCCGGAGAAGCTCGCATTCCGCTGGATACCGCCATGGGCGCTGGTCTCGACGGCCGTCTTTACACCGAGCTGTCCCAGATTGATCCTAGGAATCCGACCATTTCCAACGATAAATTTTATGTGCGCACGCGGGCCTCTGAATTTTTGAAAGATGGTGAGCCCGGCCGGATCGAGGTCACGGGATTGGTCAAACAGCCAACGAAGATCAGCGTGGCGGAAGTCAAGAAAATGTCCCGTCCCGCCGGACTACATTTGCTGGAATGCTCCGGCAATGTTCGCGATGCTCACTTCGGAATGCTCAGCGTGGCCGATTGGTCCGGTGCCCCTTTGTCCGACATCCTCGATTTTTTACACGTCCAGCGCGTCGCCAGTCATATCCTGATCTCAGGCTTCGATCGTTATCCAGATATCTCCTCCACCTCAGAGCCGGGCGCAAGTTGGATCTTCCCTATCGACGAACTCAAGTCCTCCAAAGCTTTTTTCGCCACCACGATGAATGGCTCGCCTTTGCCCAAAGACCACGGCGCCCCAGTTCGCCTCATTGTTCCCAGCTGGTATGGATGCACTTGCATCAAGTGGGTCGATCAGATCCAATTATTGGGCGACGACGCCCACACGACTTCTCAGATGTGCGAGTTCGCCGGCCGAACCATGCAGCAGGGCGTGCCCGAACGCGTGCGAGATTACCGTTCCCCGCTCATCGAGCAGGCCGCAATGCCGGTTCGAGTCGAGAAGTGGCTGGTCGATGGCAAGATCAAATATCGCGTTCATGGCATCGCCTGGGGTGGCGATCGGCCCGCGAACGGCCTCGAAATAAGATTCGCTTCAGATGAAGATTATGTTCCGGTCGATGATTTTAGGCAGACGGCTAACGACCCGTGGAGTTTCTGGACGCACGCCTGGATGCCGGCAAAGCCCGGAACCTACTTCATCCGTCTCCGGTTGAAGGACCGCGGCATACGTGCCCGCCGATTGGACGCCGGCTACTACACGCGCTCCGTCGAGATCGCCGAAATCTGAACCTTACTCAAAATCTGCGCAACACGATCAATGCGCCTTCTGCCGTAGTTCCGCCATGAAGTCGTCCGCATATTTCTGCATGGGAGTGCCGCGCGCTAATTCGGAGGCTGTCTGTAGAACTTCGATGGCTTGCGGCACTTGCCCCACGCTGGCATAGGCTTCGGCCAAGCGGTAGTAGTACTGGAAGGTGGGCTTGCTAGTCGAGGAAATTGCTAGCTTATATTCCGCCAGAGCTTCCTCGAATTGCTCTTGCTGCGAATCCACCATGCCCAGCGCGAAATGTGCGTCGGCCGTAAGTGCTCCCTTGCGACCCTGGAATTGCGAATCCGATTCATCCGGACGCTGTTTCAACTTCTCCAGCAATGTAATCGCCTTGTTCGCCTCCGTCTTCGCCTCTTGCAAATGATCTCTGACTTCACTGGCGCTTCCCTGCAACTCTTTCGGCTGTGGTAGCACCAGCGCCAGGATGATCAAGCTGAACGTATTGTCCGGGTCGATCTTCAGGCTCTTTCGTGCCGCCGTCACGGCATTATCGAGATCGCCTTTTTCCTCGTACGCCTTCGCTGCCGCCGTATCGACATACGACAGTAGCGGACTAGTCGGATACTTCTTCTCGAATTCATCGGCCATTTTCGCGCGGTGATCCGCGTCGCTTTCATTCTGAATGTCCTGCAGCGCCAACGCCTCGGCCGCTGACGCCTTGATCTCAACGCCGGTCGGTGTGGTCAGAAGCGCGTCGATGTGCGCCTTCCCTTTCGGCGTCTCTTTCCATATCTCAGGCAGCAGGTCATCGTCCGCGCCCGCCTTCCGCAGTCGCTTCTCCGTCTTTTCATCCAGATCGAAGTCCACACCTCGGCCTGCCATAGCGGAGATAACCTGCTGTGGATTTTTCTTGTTTTGCTTGATCAGCCGGATCACTTCATCGAGCGTAAGGGGTGCCGGCGAGGATGGAGACGCCTGAGCAGCAGTGGCGGGGGCCGGAGATGGTTGCTGACGCGCACTCGCTTTGAGCGGCATAGCAAACATCCCGCCCAATAGAAGGGCAATTCCCAACTTTGTACAAAACTTACGCTCCTGCATGATCGATTCGCTGTTCAGCACAGCGCGACTACAGAGACTCGCAACATCAATTTCGCGAGTGAATTTGAACTAGAAACAAGGATGGCAGGACCGAATCGCCCCTGCTTCCGAGGGAAGCGCATTGTTTGTCGCTCTGGTTAAAACTCCAGCCTTAACCCGAACTGTATGCTCCGAGGCTGATCACACTGTGCATTTATCGTCCCGAAGTTAGCGCCATCGCTAAGGTTCGTGTCCGGGTTACACCACAGGTGACGGTTGAATATATTGCCCATCTGGCTCTCAAACTTCAACCCGAACTGATCGGTGATGGGAATCGCCTTGGTGATGCTGAAATCCTCATTAAAGTAGTGAGGACCACGGATGTGAGGATCGTTGGTCGAAGCGTTTCCAAATTGAAGCGGACCAGGATCGGCCCACCCGCTCGCGAGCAAGTAATGGTCGCAGGTTGTGGGATCGGCACTGGTGCAGGCTTTCACACCGGAAGTCTTGCCGTATCCGCCACCGACCTTGTTCGGCCGTTTCACATTGCTGAAGATATAGTTGCAGAAATCGCACGCCATCGTGATGCCCAGCGGACGCCCGGAGTCGTAGCGTTGTGTAGCCGCGATCATCCAGCCCCCTGCAATCACATTCGCCGGTCCGGTGAGATTGTACTTCTTTCCCTTACCAAACGGCAGTTCGTAGGACCAAGCCAAAATGAGCGATTGCGGGATGTCATCGCGGCTTAGGGCACGGGCGTCTTTCGATCCACGCAGCGGATTCTGAATTCCCGGATCGTCCCCGGCCAGCACGTCTTCCGCTCCACTATTGATCAATTTCGAGTTGGTGTAAGCAATCCGCCCAAAGAGTCCACCGCCAAACCGCTTTTCCAGTTTGACCATGAACGCGTTATAGATGCTGTATCCGTAAGGCACACTTCTCGCGTTGAGGTTGGTGTACTGTGGCCACGGGCGCAACGCTTGCGCCACGTCTCCAGTGAAACCGGCGTACGGAATTGGAATTCCGTTCGGGCAGGTCACACCGTCGCAAAGCGATCCCAGGACTGCCTGTCCCAGCGACAATACGGACGGGTTGTTCATGTTGTCGAGCAATCCCAACGTAGAGGCATTGGACGGCAGCCGCGTCCCGTGATTGCCGACGTAAGAAGCGCTAACCAGCATGCTCGTGCCGAATTGGTGCTCCACCGACAAAGAGTAGTTCTGGTAGCGAGGCAGATTCTTGCTGTTTTGTGTTACCCACGTCGGACCCTGTCCGTTGCCGATCGTCGGATCGATGCTGGGAGGAAGTTTGATCACAGACGATGGGAATCCAGTATTCCAGTAAAACGCAGGGGCGAATCCATTCGTGAAGTTTGGAACGGTTGGATTCGTGGAGAATCCCAGCTCAGATGATCCGGAGAACTGGTTGGCGGGAATGCCGCCGTAATAGATTCCATATCCGCCACGAACCGAGGTCTTGTCGTTCACACGATAAGCGAAACCGACACGGGGGCCCCACGCGTCTTTGGGCGGCTTCTCAAAGCATTTCAATCCGGTTCGCCCTGGTCCATTGCCCGCGAAGATGATCGCCCCAAGGTGACCGCCTGCGCCCGGGTTCGGTGTGTTCGGGTCGAAGGTTGACTGGTTGCGCCGCGAATCGGAGAGGCAGCCCTGATAATCAAATCGGAGTCCCAAGGTCAGGGTGAGATCCTTCGTAACTTTGAATTCGTCGTTGACCCAAGGGGAGATGTATTGCTCATTCAACATGTGCCGGTAGTTGACGTTGAAATTCGCATTGTCAACCTGTCCTAGGAGGAACGAAGCGACCGGATCTCCCGTCGCCTGCAATTGATTGCCGCTTGCATCCCAGCTCGCAGTTTCGCCATAGCTGAAGTTGTAGCTGCCGGTGACATTTCCGTTACCGATGAACGGGAATTGGTGGTGCCGGTATTCGAAGCCCGCCTTCAGAGTGTGCTTGCCCTTAACCCAACTGATGTCGTCGAGGAACTGCCACCGGTTCGCGATGCATCCCTCGGCAACTTGATCGGATTCCCCATAGTGCGAATAGGGAATATTCGGGCTGTTAAAGGACACTCTGGGCGCGCCACCAGTATCTTCAATCGGACCGATTAGGCCCAACCGGGAAACCCAGTGCTGTCCCGCAGAGACAGGCCGCGCAGGCAGCACCCACCGGTCAAACGAAAGCGTCGTGTGATTAAACAAATTTGGCTTGATTACCCAGTTGAATTGCTGGTGCACCGTCCGAGTTGTGATGTCCTGATAAAAACCTTCACCAAAATACGTCGATGGGCTCGTGAAGTTGCAACCTTGCGAGAAGCTTGCGCACTGCCGCAACGAGGGGCGGGTATTTACATTCACCGACGTCGACATGCTGAAATTCGTGCCAATCGATTGGTCCACGCGGACAAACAAAGTCTTCGGATTGATGTATTTATTGCCCGAAGGCTGCTGTGAATTGTTACTAAGCTTACCGGCTACATCGGGAGCAGGAATCAGGGCGGCAAGTTGGGCCGCGATACTGCTCCGCAGCGGATCGTTTGCCGGAATGATATTGGCCTGACCCGCGATCGGCAAGCCTGTCACGGGATCAAAACCATAGCCGTTGCGGACAGGAATGCCGCCCACAGTTGTCGTGGTTGCCGGATTGAAAATCTCACCACTGTAGATTGGTCGACCATTGATATCATGCGCAATCACATTGCTTGTGTTGAGCAACGCGGAAAAATCTCCCCCTAAGAATGCTGGAAGAGGGTTGGTGTTTAGCAAACTGGGCAGGGCCCCCTGGCTGTAATGAAGTAAGTCAAAATCGGCAAAGAAGAACGTCTTATGCTTCTTGCCATCGTACAACTTGGGGATATAGACGGGCCCACCAACCAGGAATCCCCAGTTATTTTTGCGCTCGGGAGCTTTCTGCTTGATGATCTCTCCAGTAGCGTTGAAGCCCTGATAGTTGTAATAGTCGTACGCGCTGCCGTGAAATGACGACGTCCCCGACTTGGTCGTGTACTCCACAAATCCGCCGCTCGTGCGGCCGTACTGCGCGGAGAAGTTGCTCTCGATAATCTTCATCTCCTTGACCGAGTCATAGGGGACCGAGCGCTCTTGCGTGTTGTTGTGGTCGATCGCGCTGCCAAACGACGCGCCATCCAGGTAATTTTCCATCGCCATCGTCTGGCCGCCGTTCATACGCGACTGAAATTGGCTGCCACGGAAAATCGCGCAACCATTCGGCCGCATCGGAACGTAACCGGGCTGCATGGCCAGCAGCGACTCAGCCAGCCGGATATCCGATCCCATTACAACCGGCAGATCGTGGTAATACTTTTCTCCCAGGACATGCGAAACCTCGGCGGTCTCCACGTTCACGTCCACGGTCGACGTCTTCACTTCCACGGTCTCCGAAACTTGACCTACTTCCAGCGAAGCATCGACGCGGACCGTAGCACCGCTCGTTACCTGAACGCCGGGTTGCACCGACGTCTTAAAACCCGTCGACTCAACTTGAACCTTATAGCTGCCCAGCACCAGTGGCGGCGTACTGTAATTGCCCGCGGAAGTCGTGCTCACCACCGTGTTGACGCCGGTAGCCTCATTCGTAATTGTGACGGTTGCGCTGGGGACGGCCGCCCCAGACTTATCTGTCACCAGTCCGGTAATGATGCCTCTATCCTGACCTTGCCCTGCAACCAGACCGGTAAACACTAGGACGGAAAGGAACGTCAAGATACCCGCGAGCAAACTGGAATGACGGTGGATCATCTTCCGGCCTCCTTGAACTTTCCTGTCTGAAGGGTTGGCATTGCCCACCACGCCTTCGAGTCACATCTGCCGGCCCTGCAGATACCGCTACCGCCGCGATTGTCTGATTCCCCAGTAAATGACCGAAACCAAACGGTCAATGTAACCGCTTACATATTGCGTGGGGAAAATACTGAACTGGCAGCCGGATTCTTGTCAAGAGAAATCTAATACAAACCTACTAGCGGTTCTTTTTAGGAGGGGATTAAAGTGTTTTTGCTCGCGAAACGTGCCCGAATTGCCTTCCAACCCTCTGCCAAATATTCCGAATTGGCTGCTGAAACCCGGCGTTTATGGCAAACCTTGCGGCCGCGCGCACAAACAACGCTGCGAAACCACGCACGCTGCAGATTGTTACCTAGCTTTAGTCCTTCGCTGAGCGTTTCAGCTACCGTGTTGAGCCCGCAGACGCTCGCCCCGCCCACTTCCTCCACGTTGAAAGATCGGTGAGCATTGGAATGAACACCCCTCCGACTACCGAGCGGGCCTGAAAATAGCGGTGTTTCCCCGTGTCTGTGTCATAGAAATCGGTGACAGGTACACGATCCGGAGTCTGGTTGGCGAATTTGTATGCGGGGCCAAACAGCGCATCAAAATCCTCGCGCTTTTCCGACAGCGTCGCCGTCCACAGCAGCCAATCCAGCTTCGTGTATTTGGCTCGCGAATCGAGCGGGAGCCCGTAGACCTCTTGTTTGGTCTTGTAGAAGGCAATTTCTTTACGCGCTACATCCTTCGGAAACAAGTTGAGTTCGAGAACCTTGTCCCACACCAGGTTGTATTTCTGACTCCATGTCCCCGGCTGATCGAACGCCAGCCTGAAGTGGTCGCCATCGTTCGCCAACCGTGGCCACTGTTCGGCATACTCCTGGGCCACCTTCCGATAAGCCGCAGCCTCGTCTTTCTTTCCTGTCATTTCACAGAGCCTCGCATAACCGGCCAGCGCGGAGATGGCCTTCACTGACAAGTTGGCATTGTGCGCAAGAGGCCCCGTGAAGTCATCAGTGACAATTTGTTTTTCCGGATTCAGCCCCTTTTCCTTCAGGTATTTTGCCCACGTCGAAAACAACCGCCAATACTTCGCAGCGTAATCCGCATTCCCATCCGCTTTGGCCAGCGCCGCCGCCATCAGGATCATGTTGGCGCTCTCTTCCACTGGCATGTGCCCCTCTACGGAATTCAGATCGACATTCGCTGGATAATCGTGCCCATTGGCCTGCGGATAAATACCAAGATCGTGCGGAGCCCAGCGGAAGGGCCAGTGATACGTCTCCGCATAAGTCAGCACCGGAGTCATCGATGCTTTCAGCAATGCCGTATTGAACAGCAGCAAAATCGGGGCCGCCGGATAAATAACATCCACCGTCGACACGCAACCACAGCTCGAATTCTCCTTCGGAAACGAAAGCGCGCTCCCGTCATAGTCCGCGGCCAACCCTTGCGCCGCGAATGATTCCCGGTAGGCCAGCGACGCCATCCGCGCATAGTCTTCGCCGCCCACCCTCGTCAGGTCGGCCATCAGTTCCTCGTCGAATTGTTTGCACTTCGCAGTCAGCGAGTCGTAATCACGCAGCGATTCCTCGAGCAAATTGGCCATCGTCGCGCCTTTACGCTTCCAGTACGGCCTCAGCCAGCGGTAGAGATACTGCACGGTAAATTCCTCATCGTAGGCCACCACCACATAACGCGAAACTGCAGCCGACCCAACCTTGCCGAGATCAAATCGATACGCCAACGCAGGTCCGTCCCAATCGCCTGCAGCTTCGGGCCCATCCAGGTCACTGTTCGGTATAGATCCGGACGTCGCAAATCCGGCTCTGGCGGCCCTCCGTTCGGCAATTACGAAATCCTGACCTTCACCCCCAGGCGCACTCGTGTACAGATACCCCCAGTCGATCCGTATGTAGTCACCCGCTTTCTGTAACACCGCCTGCTGCTGGCTACCCGCTCGTAACGCCGTCAAGCCTCCAAACTTGATTCGAGAAGTCACCACATCTTGGGCCAGACTGTCGACTGTAAGTTGCGCCGACGCGTCGAAGTAAAGTGAGACCCCATGTTCCTTTCCATCCCGCGACTGCACCGCCCACGTAACATAAGTCTCCGGCCTCGACATTACATCCAGATCGGACGGCAACGCCGGAGTCATAAAAGTCAACGTTACCCCGATGCCCCCCGCTTCGAAGGTATAGATAGTTCGAGTGGGCAGCACCTCGACTTTTCTCTGCTCCATCGCCGGAACTTCCTCCGGTTCGCTCCCGATGATGCGGTAGGCCTTGCCGTCGATCCGCACCAGTCCTCCCAGCGATTGCGGCGTACCCGTCCAATGCCGGGGAACGTCGTCAGTGAGCCGGTCAGCCATCGACCACACACTGAAGTACGGATTATTCGCGATCAGCGGCACTGCCGGCGGACGAAAATCTTGTGCTGCAGCCGTCAGTATTCCGAACATGATTGCGACGATCCCCTTTAATGCCCGCGCCAGATGCATATCGATCTCCTTGTTCGTTCAAACGGATGCTCCACCCTGTCTCGCATTCTTAGCGAGAGGGTGGAGCGTTTGACCTGACACTGAAAACTGCTGGAACAAAGACTCCCCTCTCCGGCCTCACAATTCCTGCTATGACGAACCTAACGGGATGCGGGTCCCGGAGCGTTCCCCCTGCCCGTCAACTCGCGAATCAATTTCACTTCCGCCGTGCGGTAAGGTTTCCCGTCCGGATGGAATACCTCATGGAACCACACGGTTGGCTCGTCCAGAATGTACGGATGCCGCCACGAATCCCACGGATAGTAGGTTTGAGTCTTCCCCGCGACAAAACCCCAATTGACGCCTCCCACGTTATATTTCTTGGCCAGCGGCAAGATTGTGTCAAAAGTGCTCCCAGCGCCACGCGCCATGTATTCCGTGCAGATCACCGGGCGTTTCAGCTTCTGCAGAAAAAGCACTTCGGTTTCGAAATTTTCCGGCCAATCGTAGTTGTGAAAGCTAATCACATCCGAGTTATCCAACTGGATCTGCTGCATCCTGCTCATTGGCTTTCCACTTTGGACGTCGATATCCCAGACCCCGCTCGTCAGCGGCTGTGATGGATACGCCTGCCGCGCCCATGCAAACACTTTTGGCAACATCGCTTCCACCAACTGCGCTTTATTGCTCGGCTCCAGCTTGGAATAGCTTCCGTCATTGTTGTTCGAAGGCTCGTTCCACACGTCCCATCCCAGCACCCGCGAGTCATTAGCAAAGGCGCCCACCACTCCCATGACGTAAGCTTTCAAACGGTCTTCTTGCGCGGGGTCGGCCAACGCTTGAGCTCCCGGCGACTGCACCCATCCCGAATTGTGAACACCAGGAATCGGTGGGTGCTGCACTCCCAGTTTCGGGTTCGGGTCCCAACATGAATCGAACAATACGAATAGTGGCTTGATGTGGTGGCGCGAGGAAATCTCCAGAAATTGATTCAGGCGTTTCTTGAAACCGGCGGCATCCTCCTGCCACAGCAAGTCGTGGAGGAAGACACGCATGGTGTTCATGCCGATGTCTTCCGCCCAGCCGAGCTCCTTGTCGATTTGCGCCGCGTTGAAACTCTGCGCCTGCCACATTTCGAGTTCGTTGATCGCGTCTTCCGGAATATAGTTGCTCCCGACCAGCCAGCCTTGCTGCTCGAACCAGGTTTTGGCTTTGTCATCACTCCAGCGTTCGGTCTGCGCCCGAATGGTCCCCGCCGCGCAAAAAACAATGCATGTCGTGAGAACGACCGTCCAATTGAAGAACTTCCTAGAACCTGAAGCCATTGCCTCCCACCTATCCGCGGGTTCATTCGCCGCCTCATTCTTGTAACCGTTTACACCAGCGCGCAATACATTACCACACCAGCTGCCTTCAGCAACGCT
>Ga0210402_10001246_pt1 | contig 26367 bp, 21 predicted proteins | sample IncBWC7MmetaG_FD_161055 | JGI IMG/M metagenome (GOLD analysis project Ga0210402, IMG submission 161055) | Forest soil microbial communities from Barre Woods Harvard Forest LTER site, Petersham, Massachusetts, United States - Inc-BW-C-7-M | ecosystem: Environmental > Terrestrial > Soil >... | reverse complement strand
AATCGTCATGGTGCTGCGCCACGAACCGCAGGAATCCGACGAAAAGAGCGTCTTCGACGGCAAGTCTCTAACGCCGCATGCCCAGTTCACCAGCAAGGCCACCAACGCTAAAATCCACGGCGCCATCGGCGTGATCCTGATCAACGACCTGGCCAATCATCACGGCGAGGGCGACACGCTGGAAAAATTCGGCATCAGCGCGGGGCCGGTCGATGCCGGAATCCCATTCGTGCAAGTGAAGGCGGACCGCGTGGCCGGCTGGTTCACCGATGCCGGCAAGAACCCGGCTACGATCGCGGAAGGCATCGACAAAGACCTCAAACCGCAGTCTTTCGCCTTCCCCGATTCGGTTCGCGTGGAGGCTAACCTGGATATCCAGCGCGCCGTCAAGACTGTGAACAACGTGATCGCCTACATTCCCGGCGAAACCGACGAGTACCTTATCGTGGGCGCGCACTACGATCACCTCGGTCTGGGCGGCCAATTCTCGCTGGCCCCCAGCCTGACCGGCACCGTTCACCCGGGCGCGGACGATAACGCCAGCGGCACTGCCGGGGTGATCGAACTGGCCCGCTGGTACGCCACCCAGCCAAAACAAAAGCGCGGCATTCTGTTTTTATCGTTTGCCGGCGAAGAGCAGGGTCTGCTGGGCTCCGCCTACTATGCCGGCCATCCCAAACTGCCGCTCGAAAAGGCCGTGGCCATGATCAACATGGACATGATCGGCCGCATTCGCGACGCCAAGGTGTACGTGGGAGGCGCGGCCTCCGGGTCCACGCTTCGCCCTCTGCTGGAGCAGATCTCGCCCAACTATTCGCTGAAGCTGGATTTCGCGGGCACCGGCGCCAGCGATGGATCGAGCGATCACACCTCGTTCCAGGCCAAGCAGGTGCCCATTCTTTTCTTTTTCTCCGGCCTGCATGGCGACTATCACAAGCCCAGCGATACCTGGGACAAGATCGACACCGCGGATGCGGCCACGCTGTTGCAGTTGGTGGCGGATGTGGCGGACCACCTGCGCGACGCCCCCGAGCGACCCAAGTTTGTCCGTGTGGCGCCAGCGTCAGGCCACGGCGATAGTAGCGTTGGTCCAGTGGGCGGCAATTCCGGTTACGGCCCGAACTTCGGCTCCGTCCCCGATTTCGCCGAGGGCATCAACGGCGTAAAATTCGCCGATGTCCGCGAAGGCTCTCCCGCCGCCAAGGCCGGTTTCAAGGCCGGCGACATCCTGGTGGAATTCGACGGCAAGCCCATTCAAAACCTGTACGACTTTACCTACGCCCTCCGCAGCAAGAAGGCCGGGGACACCGTGAAGGTGAAAGTCCTCCGCGGCGGCGCGCCGGTCGAAGCTCAGGTGCTGCTCACCAAGCGCGAGTAGCCCTCACTCCGCCCGCTTCAGACCAAGCCCGGCGACCACCCGCTGTTTCACATGTGCTTGAGGCACTCATGCACGAACTGAACCGCCATCGCGCCTTCGCCAACGGCCGATGCGACGCGCTTGACCGAGCCTGCGCGTACGTCCCCGGCCGCGAACACGCTAGGCCGGCTCGTCTCCAGCAGAAACGGCTGGCGCGCGGCGGTCCAGTATCGGGACTGCGCCAGATCGGCTCCAGTCCGCACGAAACCCTTCGCATCCCTCTCGATTTCGGGCGGTAGCCAATTGGTTCTCGGGTCCGCGCCGATAAAACTGAATACTCCAGGGGTTTCCACGGTCCGTTCCTCCCCGGTCTGGCTGTTCACGATGTCCACTGAACCCAGGTGCGTGTCACCGTTCATGCGGCGGATGGTGGTGTTGCGAAGCAGCTCGATGTTGGGGGTCTGCTCAATCCGCCGCGCCAGGTAGCTGGACATGTTCTTATGCAGGTCATCGCCGCGGATCATGATCAGCACGCGGCGGGCGTGCCCGGCGAGAAAAACCGCCGCCTGGCCGGCCGAATTACCGCCACCCACAACTACCACCTGGGAACCACTGCACAGTTGCGCCTCGGCGAGGGTTGCGGCATAGTAGACGCCGGTCCCGGCAAATCGGTCGGACCCTTCCACGCCTAAATGGCGGTAGTCTGCCCCGGTTGCGATCAGCAGGCACTTGGCGGTAACCGTCTCGCCTCCCTCCATATGCACAACGGTGTAGGCGTTCTCGAAGGACAACCGGTTCACTGGCGTGGGAACGGACAAATGGACGCCGAATTTGTTGGCCTGGAGGATAGCCCGGCCGGCGAGGTCGCTGCCCGTCAAGCCTAACGGAAACCCAAGGTAGTTTTCGATTCGCATGCTGCTGCCGGCTTGCCCGCCGGGGGCTGTGTCTTCGAGCACGGCGGTCCTCAGCCCTTCGGAGGCGCCATAAACGGCCGCCGCCAGGCCCGACGGACCGGCGCCCACAATCACCAGGTCGTACACCAGAGCCTCCAGCGGCTGGTGGATGCCGATAGCGTCGGCGAGTTCGCGATTGGAAGGATTGTGCAACGGCTGCGTCGAGCCGAAGGCGACGACCGGCGTATCGGACTCCGTCAACCCGAATTGCTTGAGCAACTGGTCCACCTGCGGGTCGGTTTCCACGTCCAGCCACCTGAAGAGGACGCGATTTTTCGATAGGAAATCACGCACCCGGAAAGTATCCGCGGAGTAACGCGACCCGATCACCCGCAGGCCGGTGAAGTCGGGGGAGTCGCGCAGAAGCTGCCGGCGCGCGATGAACGCCTGCAGAATGATATCGCTGATGGCCGGGCACTGGTTAAGTGCCCCCCGCAAGGCGTCTCCAGTGACTTCGTATACTTCGCAGTCGCCCCGGGCAACGCCGCTGACGACGGCGGGGAGGCCGGTCAAATGCGAGACGTCGCCCGTGAACTGGCCCTGGCGATGAATGGTGAGGGACTTCGGCGTGTCGCCGGAGAAATCTACGATCGCGACCTCGCCCGACTTCACAATGAAGAAGTTCAGGTTCCGGTCGCCTGCCGCAAAAAGCGTTTGCCCGTCCCGAAACAACTTAAGCTCGGCTTGGGTGCAGCGTGCCAATTTGGTGACTTGCGTCTCATCCAGGGTTGGGAATGCTACCGACTGAAGGTTCTGTTCGTTCATAGTTGGGAGCTCAATCCGGAGAATCGGAAAAGCTGCAATCTTCTATGCTCTCACTCCTGGCTGGCGAATGCTTCGGCGTGGGGGACTCGCCTGGATGTGCCTGGCAGTAGCGCCGTCTTGCGCAGTATGCACAGTTTATGGTGCATGTACTATAGAAGGTGCAATTATGACAGAAGAATGATGATGGAAGGTCCATCGCCGCCGAAAATCCCGCTGATCTTCTTCCGAGACGCTAGGGGACCGAACCCGTGCGGGAGTGGCTGAAGCAATTGGCGGAAGGCGAACGTCAGGCCGTAGGGAAAGATCTATTACGGGCGCAATGGCGCTGGCCGGCCGGCATGCCTCTTTGCCGGCCGATGGGCGATGGCCTTTGGGAAATCCGCACCGATCTGCCGACGAAACGGGCGGCGCGCGCTGTGCCTGCATCGCGAACATTTGGTGGCACTGCATGGCTTCATCAAGAAAACGCGGGCAACACCGGATGAGGATTGGGATTGGCGCGCAAGCGCCGAAAAGAGTTGATGCGATGAGCAAGAAACACATGGGTTCCAGCATTGATGACTTCCTGAAAGAAGAGGGGGTCTTCGAAGAGGCGCAAACTCAGGCGATCAAAGAAGTGGTCGCCTGGCAGCTTGCCCAGGCCATGAAGGAAAAGAAAATATCGAAAAACCGCATGGCCACGCTGCTGACGAGCCGCCGCAGGTTGACCGGCTGCTGGATGCAAAGAATGATATCACGCTGTCGAGCCTGCAACGCGCCGCGGCGATAGTAGGCCGCAGGGTTACGATCCAACTTGTGTAGGCCACTGCAGCACGAGCGACGCATTCCGGCGCTGGATGAGGCGCCGGTTGGCAAATATTGCGTGCTAGAACAAAAGGCTATCTGGATTTTGGGTAGCCGAGCTTGCTCTTGCCGCTGGCCTTCGAGGCTTTCGCGTATGTGTCATAAACTCGGCCGTCCACAACTTATACTTCGCTTCTCTGCTGCGGACCTGTGCGGCAAAGGGGCATAGATCCACCCTAACCACCCCCCTTCGAGTACGTCAAACTGTACGCAGGGGAGGAGTGTGGCTATGAGATCCGTTTGGATGGCCGGGTGTTGGCTGGCTCTGTCCAGCTTAGGTTTGAGCAACCCGGCGTTTGGATTCCAGGCGGCGCCGCCGCTGCCACCGAGGCCGGCTCAGCCTGCCCAGCCGGCACGGGGACAGGCGCAGGCGCCTCCGCTGCAACCGCCCCCGCCGGGCACCGGCGTCATCGAAGGCCAGATCTTCAACCTGGCTACAGGTGCGCCGCTGAAGAAGGCCAATGTCCGGCTGTCCGGCTCGCGCACGCAGCCAGGCGTGATGCCGACCAATGCCGCCAGGGAAACCGACGACCAGGGCCGCTTCTCCTTCACCAGCCTGCCGGCCGGGAAATACCAGTTGTCGGCCACGCGTCAGGGCTTTCTCAATGGCAGCTACGGCGCGCGCAAGCTCTCCGGCAACGGGACGCCCATCAACCTGGGCCAGGATCAGCAGATGCGCGACTTGGCGATCAAGCTCAGCCCGCAATCCGTGATGGTGGGCAAGGTGCTGGATGAAGACGGCGAACCCATCGCCAACGTTCAAGTGCGGGTGCTCAAATTCCAGTACCGCCAGGGCAAGAAGCAATGGGTCAATTCCAACAGCGCCAACACATCGGACATCGGCGAATACCGCATCGCGAGCCTGATGCCGGGGCGCTACATCGTGAGCGCCAGCCCCCGCAACAACCTCGGCGTGGCCGTGATGCAGATGCCTTCGGCCGAAGCGCTTCCCGAGAAGCCGGAGATGGCCTACACGGTGACCTACTATCCCAATAGCGGGGATCAGTCGGCGGCGGTGCCCGTGGATGTGGGGCCCGGCGCGGAGATGCGCGGGATCGACATCCGCCCGGTGAAGACCCGGGTGTTTCGCATCCGCGGCAAGGTGGTGGTGCCCGAGGGCGCGAAGGGACAAGCGATGGTCATGCTGTCGGCGCGCGATGAGGCCGAGTCTCAGGGACCGGGCCACACGAACTCGGCACGGCCGCCGGATTACCGGTTCGAGCTTATGGGTGTGCGGCCGGGTTCGTACACCATCAGCGCCAATGTGAATGGCGGCCAGCAATTGGTGGCAATGCAACCCGTGGAAGTCGGCGGGAACCATGTGGATGGGCTGATCCTCACTCTGTCCGGCGGGGCCGACGTGCCGGGCGCCATCAAGGTGGAGGATGCGACGTCGCCCATCGACCTGAGCAATGTCAACGTGAACCTGCGCCCCACGGGCATGAGTTTCGGCCGCGTGCCGCGCGCCAAGGTGGGCGCCGATTCGCGGTTCATCCTGAACGGCGTGGCGGCCGTGCCGTTCGGCGTGAACGTCTTCGGCTTCCCCGACAACTGCTACCTGAAGTCGGTCCGCTACGGCGGGCGGGAAGTGCCCGAGAGCGGAATCGATATGTCGGGCGGCGGACCCCTGGAGATCACGCTCAGCGCCACGGCGGCGGCGGTGGATGGCGTGGTGATGGACAAGGATAGCAAGCCGGTGGGCGGTGCGATCGTGGCGTTGATCCCGAAAGATGGGACACAGATCTCGGGCCGCTCGGCCGACGAGAACGGCATCATTTCCTTCAAGGGGCTGAAGCCCGGCGAGTACAAGCTGATCGCCTGGGAAGACGTGGAGCCCGGCGCCTACATGGACCCGGACTTCGTCAAGCCCTTGGACAGCAAAGCCAAGTCCGTAAAGCTGGATGCCAGCGGCCACGAGGCGGTGCAATTGAAAGCCATCCCGGTCGACGAGATGGACAAGCGGTAGGCCGCCGCTACTTTTGGTACGGCGTCTTGAGGTACCTCGCCGCTTCCGCCTGCGCGCCGTTGGTATCGTCCCTGGTCCGGATGGCCAGGCGGTACTCATTGATGGCCCGCTCCCGCTGCCCGGTGATGTCGAAGATCTTGCCCAGATTGATGTGCGACCAGACCTCAACCCACTTGGGGTCGAGATCTCCAGCGAGCGCCTCGCGGAACTCATTGGCCGCCGCCTGGTAGCTCTTTTCGAGGAAGTACTTCTCCGCAAGCCGGTAATGTTGCAGCGAGCTGCGATTCGCCTGAGCGAAAACGCCGCGCTGGTATCCGCGTGGCACCTGGAACTGCGATGGATCGGGCTCGGCCTGCACGATGCCAGTGAGTTCGTAGGTAGTCACTCCGAAGCGCGGATCGGAATTGGTGCTCTTCACCAGCACCTGAAGGTCGTCTGAATACCAGCGCTCGTTGACGATTTTGAACTCGCGGTCATTGCCAAGGGCGCCCGGCGGAACGGTTATCGTGGTGCGTTCTCCTGTAACCCTGACCCCGTTCATTTGTTGGGGGGGCAAGTCCTCGCGATTCGTTGTGGACTCGGTGCTCAGCCGAGGCTTGAACGCAAAAGTGCGCGTCACGGTCTTATCCGCCGTGGACAAGTGGTAGGTATGTCCTTCCACCGGATCGGCGATCACGACCGTGGACTCGTTCTGCGACCGGGTCCGGCCCTGCCCGTCACGGTAGAACTTGGTGGCCGAGTGGCGTTCCATGTGGGTGCCATCGGCCAGGATCTGCGACGTGTGCCGCTCTTCCAAACCCGAAAACGGCTTGCCGACTACGGGCGCCTGGGAGACATCTTGCCCAGCCAGGGGGTCGGTGATTTCCAGAGTTTGCGCAGCCAATCCGGCGGCGGCCAACATCAGAACAGCGGCGAGCTTAGTCATCATCTGCATCTCCTTCAGTTCGGCAGCAGCCGGATGGCGCGGGCGCGGCCATCCTGCCCCACCAGTACTTCGACGTTTAGGGTGGCCGCGGTGTCGGTTGGGCGGATGTCGAAACCGGCGGCAATCAGGGCGGCCACGGACAATTCGGTTCGCAGAACGGCGGCGCGCTCGTAGGGGGCAAGCGGCACCGTATAGGGGATCGCGACGAAGGCGCCGTCATCGAGCCGGGGCTTCGCCAGGGTGGTTGGCTCGCGGAACAGGATGGCTGCCGCCATCGCCGAAGCCGCCAGCACGCCGGCCACGGGTGCGATCCAGCGCCTGGTCCGGGATCGGTGCGGGCGAAACAGTTGCTCGCGGTAAACGGCAAGGTCCCGATCCATCTCCAGGATTCGCGACCGATTCAGGCGGCAAGCCTCGCATCCTTCCAGATGGGCCTCAAGCCAGGCTGACTGTTCAGGTTCCAACTCCTCATCGGCCGCCAGCAGCAGGAATCCATTCACTTGGCTGCAGTCATTCATAAGTGGTCCTCACTCGGCTCATCACTCAGCGCCCTCACGCAATCTGCCCGTGGCCCGCTGCACCAATTCGCCCACACTGGAGATGCCGATCCCCATCACCTCGGCGATCTCGCGGTAACGCAGCCCGGAGGCGCGCAGGCGCAGGCACTCCCGCTGCGGCGGCGTCAGCTTAGCAATCGCCCGCTGCAGCCGCAGTAACCGCTCGCGGCGCAACACCTGTTCCTCGGGACTGCCCACCGGGTCGCCGCCGGAGGCTTGCCGCGCAATAACTTCGCCCAGGGCTTCCGTCCGCTGGCGGCCGGCGCGCTTGATCTCGTTGCGAACCAGGTTGCGGGCCACCTGGAAAATCCATCCGCGCAGATTGGTGCTGTCACCGTGCCTCCGCAGATGCTGATGCAAGCGGAGGAAGGTCTCCTGAACGCCATCGCCGGCATCGTCGTGCGACAGCCCCAGACAGAGAAAGTAGCGGTAGAGTGGGTCGCGAAGCTGGTCGAAGAGCCCGGCTACTTCCTGCACGGCGTATTCTCTCGAGGGGAGCAACAACCGAGGGGCGGGTATTTCCGGTTGGCCGGCTGGTAGCTCTGTTGCAGGAAGTACTTCTCCGTCAAACCACGCCATAGTCTGGCGCAATCCTCATCTTGCAGCAGAAGCCACGTATGCCTGGAACGGCCCCCAAAAGTAAGGCTTGGCGAAGCGGGGTTCGTCTCTACGCAGCGCCAGCTTGGCGTCACGCAGCGCGCCGGCCGGATTCCGCCCCGCGGCTATCCCGGCGTAGAACCGGTTCATCAGCGGTTCGGTTGCGGTATCGCTCACATCCCATAGCCCCGCCACCACGTGGCGTGCGCCGGCGCTCAGGAAAGCCCAGGCGAAACCGATCAGCCCTTCGCCGGCGTACGAGCGCACTCCCGCGCTGCGGCAGGCGGAAATCGTGACCAGGTCGGCTTTGATGGGGATATCAATCACATCGCGCGCGTAAAGCCGGTTCTGCGCGTTCGGGCCCGACAAGATGACGGCCGACTCCAGCGGATTCCGGGAATTGGCGTCGGCATGGGCCGCGAAGTGAATCATCGCAAAGCGGCCCGGCTCCGACGATTTGTAAATGGCCGGCACCGCCTCTGGGCCAGTGAACACTTTCGGCGCCGCGCCGGCGAAGCGGTCCGCCAGGTCGCCCACCTCCTTCCCCGCATTCTTCAGCGGCGGCCATTCGGCCCCCTGGTAGGTTGGATTGCCGATCAGCAGCAGCGACTTGTCCCCGGCCGGTGGTTCGGATTTTGACGCGGCGATGGTGATGGAAGGCGCCACGCTCAGCTCCACATCTTCGATCCAGTAGTGCGGCTTCGGTTCGGGAACCACCAGCGTTTCCAGATTCAACCGGTGCAGCGCGCCATCGGGAATGACAATCACGGGGCCCTTGGGAATCGCCGGCCCCAGTTCACCCATCAACGCGTTCCACAGATTCGGACCCGCCGGATCGTGCGTCAAAATCGGGTCTGTCAAGGGATGTTCCACCACGTCGCGCCAAGCTGTCACCAGCTTTTCGATCTCGGCCGCCGGCGGCAGCTCAAAGGTGCGGACGGCGCTGGCCGTGATCAGCCATGCGTACGACCGCGAGGGGGCCAGCCAAAACGAAAGCAGCGTGGAGTGCGTGGAGCGCGCGGCGCGCTGCAGGCTGGCCGCATCCGGAAACTGTCCCGGCTGCTGATTCCGTTTCAGCACTTCGGTCAGCACGCGGGCCCGGCTGGACTCGGCAACGCGAATCGCGCCGGTCTGGTCCTGCTGGCGAATCAGCGCGCTCACGTAGTCCTGATAGAACGAAATCAGCCGTGAAAGCAGCGTCATACGGAAGTGCGAGTCGGCCAACTCCGCCCGGTTCCCGTCGATGATCCGCAACGCATTTTCAAACTTCGGGTTGGCCTGCTGGAATCGGTTGGCCCCGGCGTCGATCGTTCCCATCAGGGCGTATGCTGTCCACCGCAAACTCACGTTCCGGGTCTCGGTGCGGAGCAAGTCTTCGCAGATCCGGATGGCGTCGTTCGGCTGCCCGCGCCCGTCGGCGATGCGCGCCCGATTTATGTTGAGATAGGGCAACATATCGGCTCGCTCCACCAATGGACTGAGGCCCTCTGCCAGGCGATTCCATTCGGCTGCGACGTCCCATTGGCGCGTCCGGATCAAGGTCAAGGTGAGATTACCCGCGTTCCGTTGAGCGTCCTCATTTCTGCCGAGTTGGCGGGCGATTTGATAAGACTCCTGGTATTTCGCGGTGGCTTTCGGGAAGTCGTCCATCCGGTAGTACATGCTCCCCAACTCGCCCAGGGCAATCATGAAATTCAAGCGGTCCCCGATGGCCTCCAGCTCCCGCGCGGCCTGTTGTTCATGATCGAGCGCGATTTCGTCGTCACCGAGGATCGAATAGACCGAACCGAGGTTCACGTGTACCAGCGCCGCCACTCTGCGCGCCCCGGCCTTCTCGGCCGCGGTCAGTGCGCGCAATCCGAAATCGATGGCGGCTTCGTAGTTGCGAAGCGTCTTGCTGGCGTTGCACAGGTTGTTCAACGCGTACGCCTGCCAGTACGGACTCCCCTGGGCGTCCGCCATTTGGAGTGCTGCCAGCAAGGCGGCTTGGCCGGCATCGCGTTGTCCCGGGCCAATACGCCTTCGATCAGCTTGATGCGAATTGCAAGGTCCCGATCGGTGACGATGGCCCGCGCTCTCTGCAGAAGCCTTTCCGCTTCCAGGCCTGATTTGAGGGCCGCCTGGTCAACCAGACGGCGCCCTTCGAGTTGGCCGGACTCCAGCCCAACGGGCACCGGGTCGGCCAAAAGGGCTTCGGCCTCTTTGGTGCGGGATTGTTGGCTGAGCCCTTCGGCCTGCAACAGCCGGAATCTCCAATACCAGATAGTCTGGGGATCGTGCCGCAGTTGGGCCGTATTGGCGGCAGCCAGAGCCACCGCTTCCTGCAGTCTGCCGCCGATGTAAGCGGCCTTGGCCCGCTGGTATGCGCGTTCCGGCGCGTCGGAGCGCGAGCATGATGCGCACAGAAGCGCCAGTAAACCGGCCGTAATTCTCCTAACCGGTCCCCACTTTCTGTTAACCCGTCCCCACGGCCCCGTTTGATTTGACATCGCCACCGGCTCCGGATCCGCTGGCGTCGGAACCCATGGCAAGTCTGACCATGGTCAAATGCCGCTCGGTACCCTTGACGTGAATTTCGCCAAGGATGATTTTACCGAAACCTTTCCAGACGATAGTATAGCCATCTACCGACATACTCTGCTTCGCGTCTTCCGGTCCTCCTAGTTGGATGCTGCGCACCACGGAGCACTTGCTGTACTGGCGATCCGGTTGCCCATACGCTTGGATTTCCGGTGCTCCGGCCGGGGTGGCGAAACGCCAGGCATACTGTTGCCGGTAGCCGGCATCCTTATTGCGGTAATACGCCGCCAATTGCGCCTGGGTTCCGCAGGCTCCCAACGGCTCGTCATCCAATTCGATCACGGCTTGCACCTTGCCGAGCCAAACTTCTTCCAGGCGGTTGCCGTTGGTAGTGACTACGGGATCGGTTCCGCCGATCGGAAAGGTGGAAAGCATGTGGACGTGGACCAGGCCGATGTTCAGCTTTTCCACCACCCCCACGGTTTGGAGATCTACAGAAACATCGGTCTGATAGGTGTCGCCCACGGTCAGTCCGGTAGCTTTGGACGCGGCCTGACCGATTGAAAACAGCGTTCTCGGACGAGGCTGGGACACGGGGTAGCTGAAATCTTTGGCGCTCCCCTGCGACAGCCCGCCGGTCTGCGGCAGCACGCTGGCTGCCTGGGTGGGCACCAGGTGGTTCAAGCCGGTGGCATCGTCTAAACGGTGAAAATGGGCCGAAGCGCCGATGGCGTGGCCGGAGAAAATAAAGCGGGTTGCAGGTGGTGCGGTTGCCATTGAATCTTCGTCTCCCTCCGTCTTTGAGTCTTCGTTTCCATCATGAAGTCTTCGTGTCCATCATGGAGTCCTGGCATCCAGGGAAGTAACTTCGAAGGCGCTGCGTGCCATCTCCTGCCCGGCCTTATCCGCGCGCACCACCACGGTGTAACGGCCCGGACTGAGTCTTACCGGGAAGTACAGCTCCAGCGGCTGATTCGGCCCCGGCGCCGCTACGTCGCCTTTCGATACCGGGTTGCCAAGGGTGTCCATCAGTTCCACAAAAACTTTCGGTTCGGCCAAGCCGTTCGGTTCCCCGGAGCCGTTCCGTTCCCTGGAGCCTTTGGCGCTGCCCGCCGGCCAGTCAAACGGCATCTGCACGCGCAGGGCATCGGCGGCTTTCACCTGCGGCAGGGCGGCTCGCGTTTCGCCGTCCAGCCTCACCGACGCGATAGCCGAACGGGGCGCCCTGGTTTCGGGAATTACCACCATGTTTTGATAGACGATGACGCCTGCAAAAGCGATGGCGGCAAAGGCCGCAAGGGGGCGCGCAAACAGCCCGTGAAGGAAGCTGCTGCGAGGCGCCGGCCTGGCGTGGGCGCGCTCGCGGAAGACGGCTCTGGCGTTGGCTGCAAAGGTGGAGGCCAGCGAGACGTCGTCCATGCACTGGGTGCAATCCGAAAAGTGTTCTTCGAACTCGTCCCTTTCACTGGACGAAAGATCGCCGATCGCGTACCGTTCGGAGGACTTCGTCCGGATTGCTGTTTCGTGGTCCATCAGTTCCATCTCACTAGGATCGTGAGCCCCAGTACGCCGGCGTTACTGAGAATCACCATAAAAATTAAATTGGCTGCGTGCCGGACAGCACTATGTTTCCTGACATAAGCCGCTTGGAACTTCGCTTTAGCGCGGTGCAGCAGGACGCGCAGGTAATCCAGGTCTACATTCAAGCGGTTACAAATAGCCGTGCGCTCAATGTCTTCAAAAAAGACCAGCCGCAGAATCTCACGGTCTTTGACAGAGAGGTCGTCCAGTACGGCTGCGACCATCCGCTTGCGTTCTTCCGTGATGATGGCGGCGTCCAGATCCACGCGGTTGTCAAAGGGTTCCGGGGTATCGTCGTCCATCGGGGCGTGTTTCGAGTTCTTCTGGTTGAGTTCCAGCAGGACGTTGTTGGAAACCGAATTGACGAAGGAGCCGAACCGCTCCGGGTGGGTGACGCCCGCTCCCTGCCGCAGCGCCTTAAGGACACGCAACAGAGTTTCCTGGCGCACGTCTTCGATCATCTCCGGTGCGACCCTGCGCGAACGCAGCTTCAGAAAGATGAATCTCTCGAAATACGTGCTGAAATGCGATTCGGTGTCCGGATCCCCTTCGGCCAACCGCCGCACATAATCGGCATCGAATATGTGAAACTCCACCCTCAGGCCACCCGCATTTGCTCATTATACAGGTGGCTTCACCGGTTAGGGTCAATTCCTGACGCGGGTTCCGCGAAAAAAGAGGGCGCGGGGCCACACCCCGCGAACCTCATTGCCACAATCCGCAAAGCTCATTAGCACACCAAATGAATCTTACTGCCGCACGCCGCAAATCTCACGGCCACACGCCGCAAATCCGGCTCCCGCGGGAAGACCAGGGACCGCAAGACGTGGCAGCGTTTTCTGGCGTTCCGCAGGTGAACCAGCGATTTGAGCCGCTCCTGCTCGTTCCTGGCGCCCTCGACCCGCAGGCGCATCTCGCTCAACTGATTCAGCGTCAGCAGGTACGCCATCAGAAAATCGGCGGTCATTTCGGCCAAATCGCACTGGGCTGTGGTCGCTGGTCTCATATCGGCTGGTCTCCTATCTGGTTATTTAGGCGCGGCACGGACGGGTATCATGCCTTTCCGGCGTCAGCACTTGTGGCTCAAACAGTGCGTCACAATGAGCCCTTGGAGGCTTTCGCATTTCAGCCGGCTCCGCTCAAGATCCAGCCGAGCTTCTTCCCGGAACTCCGGGGTTCGGGCGAACTCCACCCGCGAACGGTCTTCATTCAGGCGGTTCACCGATAACAGGAAGGCGAAAATCAGGTTGTCGAGCACTCTGCAGTTTTCCACGTCGGCTTTGACCTGAGCTGCTGCCATGGTTGCCATAAGTGTTTGTTAGTGAGTCGGCGGGGCCCGGCGTTTCATTGACTGGCGAAATTGTTTTTGGAATCGCCGGTATTTCGCGCCGCAGGACCATCCCCGCTGACGACGAAACCCGCAGCTTGACAGACGACAAAACCCGATCGTCTATCCCACGGTGGAATTGTCTGTCCCACGGTAGAATCACACGGTAGAATCAAGGGGCCATGGAACGGAAGCTCGACCCATCAGTCGCGGAGACCATCGCTTCCGCCAGCCTTGCCAGTCACGGCTCTACTAGTCCCAACCTTCCCGGTAACCGGGCGCCGGAGATCTCGCACGTCTCCTCGGCCGTTGGGGAAGACGAAGGCCGGTTTGTTCCCGGCACGCTGCTGGGCGGGCGCTACCGCATCATCGGCCTGCTGGGCCGCGGCGGCATGGGTGAGGTCTACCGGGCCACGGACCTGACGCTGGGCCAGTCCGTGGCGCTGAAGTTCCTGCCTGAGGAAGCCGCCCGGAACCAGCGCCTGCTGGAGCGGTTTCACGGCGAAGTCCGGGTGGCGCGGCTGGTCTCCCATCCCAACGTCTGCCGCGTCTACGACATCGGCGAAGTCGAAGGCGTGCCGTTCATCTCCATGGAGTATGTGGATGGCGAGGACCTGGCGTCGCTATTACTGCGCATCGGCCGGCTGCCCGCGGACAAGGCGCTCGAAACGGCGCGCAAGCTGTGCGCCGGCCTCGCGGCTGCGCACGACCGCGGCGTGATCCACCGCGACCTCAAGCCCCAGAACATCATGATGAACAAGCGCGGCGAGGTCCTGATCATGGATTTCGGCCTGGCCGCGATCGCCGACCAGCTTGTGGGCGCGGAGGTGCGCAACGGCACGCCGGCCTACATGTCGCCGGAGCAGTTGAAGGGCGCCGGAGTTACTGCCAGGAGCGATATCTATGCGCTGGGACTGGTGCTCTACGAACTGTTCACCGGGAAGCGCCCGTACGAGGCGAATTCGCTGCAGCAGTTGATTGACCTGCAGGATTCGGCGCGCCTGACCAACATGACCTCGGTGGCCGCCGATATCGATCCGGCAGTGGAGAAAGTCATCCGGCGGTGTCTGGAGCCGGACCCTGCCAGACGCCCGGCCGGTGCGTTGGCTGTAGCGGCGGCGTTGCCGGGCGGCGATCCGCTGGCGGCCGCGCTGGCCGCGGGCGAGACGCCTTCGCCCGAAATGGTGGCCGCCGCAGGCGATACCGAAGGGCTGGCGCGCAAATACTCCGTGCCGTGCCTGTTGCTGATTGCGGCGTGCCTGGTGGGAACGGTGGCCTACCGGCAGTACCGAACGGCGCTGATGCGTGCGCCGATGGATAATCCTCCGGAGGTGCTGGCGCACAAGTCGCGGGAACTGGCGGTGTTGTTCGGATATCCGAAGAGGCCCGCCGATCGGGCGATCTGGCTGGATAATCGGCCCGGACTGGTGGGGTATCTCAATGGTTTGCCGGCACCCAGAAAATGGGATGAGTGGCTGGCTGCCGATGCGCCCATCCAGTCGACATACCGCGAAAGTCCGAAGCCTCTCTATGCCCATCCCGATGGGGACGTGTCGGATGAGAATCCGCCGCCCGTGGACCCCGGGATGGTTCAAGTAATCCTGGATGGCCATGGCAGGCTGCTCTCCTTTTCGGCGGTGCCGTATGGCGTGGCCGATGAGCTTGCCCCGCCGGTTTCGCCCGAAGCAGTCTTCCGCGCCGCCTGGTTAGACATGGCGCGGTTTACCGAGACGGCGCCCACTCTCCTGCCACAGAGCGCGTCCGACCGGGTGCGCGCCTGGAAGGGTCCCCACCCGAAGATCCCGAACACGGAATTGACCGTCGAAATTGCCTCCTGGAAAGGGCGCATCACCAGAGCTCAATTGCTTTACCCGTATTCGCGGGGCAGCAACGGGCAGGGCCCATCGTTCCTCTCCAAACTCCGCGACTACGCCATTCAATTCCTGACAATCGTGGGAGCCTTCTTTATCGCTTTACTTGCGCTGCGAAACTGGAAACTGGAACGCGCGGACCGTCAGGGCGCCTTGCGTGTGGCTGCGGCTCACTTCCTGTTTGCCATGGTGGCTTGGATCGGGTTCGTCCATCCCGTGCCCAATCAGGGGATGAAGGACTTGTTTCTGAACGGCGCGGCCCAGTGGCTGCTCTGGGCGGCTATCATCTGGATCTTATACCTGGCGCTCGAGCCGGCGGTGCGGGCTCGGTGGCCCCATGCCATGGTCACGTGGAACCGGGCGCTGGCGGGACGCTGGCTTGACGCCCAGGTCGCCTCCCATATCCTCATCGGCGCCGCCCTGGGAAGCGCGATATGGATGGCCTTGAAGCTGCTCAATGTGTGGCTTGCGGTGCCTTGGGATCGGGCCAATGTCGACGTGTCGCTGCGTTTTGCACTGGGAACCAGGCAATGGATTGGAGGTCACGCGGACCAGTTGCGCAACGCTCTGTGGATGGGCCTGGTGATTTTCATGGCCATTTTTGGTCTGCGCAGGATGCTCCGGTACGACATGCTGGCGGCGTTGGCGGCCTCGCTCCTGTTCACGATGATGGAGGGCGAAGTCATCCACTCGGCCCAATGGCAGCTCATGACCCTGATTTTCGTGGGGTTGTACATGGCGCTGATCTTCGTCCTGCTGCGGCTGGGGCTGGTGGCGATTATCTCCAGTATCTTCTTCGCCAACTGCTTCAACGCCGTGATGTTAGGAAACGATTGGAAGGCCTGGTATGCTCCGTCGGGCATTGCCACCTTGCTGTTGATGCTGGGAATCGCGCTCTTCGCCTTCTGGCGATCGCTAGGTTCGCGCGAACTGCTGGCGGGCGAAGACCCCGCCAGTTAAAAACCTTTAATTGGCAACCCCTCCATTGTCCTGGCCGTCCAGTTAAGGTAGTTATAGGACGTCGTGAGGATAATCGAATGAAGCTGCGAACTTTCGTGCTCGGGAGTGCTTTGCCGGTACTGGCATGTGGGGTGGTGGCGTGTGGTCTGATTTCCGCGCAAGGGCCTCCTGCGCAAGATCAGCCTGGGCAAAATCAGTCTGGGCAGAATCAGCCAGATCCGCCTTCGCGCGTGGGCCGGCTGAATTACATCAGCGGCACGGTTTCATTTCGCCCGGGCAGTGTGGAGGAATGGACGGCGGCGACCCTTAATTACCCGCTGACCACGGGCGACCATCTTTGGGCGGACCGGGAATCGGGCGCCGAGATCCACATCGGGTCCAGTGTGTTGCACCTGGCCGACCAGACCGCGCTTGCCATTCTGAACCTGGATGACAAGACGGCGCAGCTCAGCCTCACGCAGGGCGCGATCAACGTAAACATCGCGCGGATCGAAGCCGACGAGTCGTTTGAGGTGGACACACCCAACGGCGCCATCGTGCTGTTGCGGCCGGGCTCTTACCGCGTGGATGTGAATGGCGACGCCAATTCCACGGCGCTAGTGGTGCGCACGGGCGAGGCTGAGGTGACCGGGGGCGGGCAGGCCCTGCCAGTGCATCCTCGCGAGCTATTGCGCTTCGCCGGCACCGATCAGCTCACTACGGAAGCGCTGGCTGCCCCGGCGCCCGACGAATTCGACCGCTGGTGCATGGACCGGGACCAGCGCGAGGCGCGTGCGCTGCGGGCATCGGCAAGCTACGTGCCCCCGGAGATGATCGGCGCCGGCGACCTGGCCGACAACGGCGTCTGGCGGAACGATCCAATGTACGGCGCCGTCTGGGTGCCGGCGCGGGTACCGGTGGGCTGGGCGCCGTACCGGTATGGCCATTGGGCCTTCGTGAGGCCTTGGGGCTGGACGTGGATTGACGATATGCCATGGGGCTTTGCGCCCTTCCACTATGGCCGCTGGGCGATGGTGGGCGGCGGCGGATGGGTGTGGGTGCCGGGAACGATGGTGGTGCGGCCGGTCTACGCACCGGCGATGGTGGCCTTTGTAGGCGGCAGCGGGTTCGGCATGGCGATTGGCGTGGGCGGCGGCGGAGTCGCCTGGATTCCGCTGGGGCCGCGCGAGGTTTACCGGCCGTATTACCACGTGAGCGAAGCCTACGTACGCAATGTGAACGTCACTCACGTGACCAACGTCACTGTGGTCAACGTGACCAACGTGACTTACGTGAACCGGACTCAAATAGTCGCCGTGCCCCAAGGCGCATTCACGGGAGCGCGTCCGGTAGCAGCGGTAGCGGTGCGGGTTTCGCCAGAAGCCATGGGGCGGGCGCAGGCGGTGAATGTCATGGAAGTGCGGCCGGTTCGCGAAAGCTATATGGGCCGTCCGGCGGAACCCGGCCGGAGGTTCGGAGCGCCGCCGGCGCAGGTGATGGCCCGCCCGGTGGTGGTAAGACAGGCGCTGCCGGATTCGGTGAGGCCAACGGGTGGCGTGAGGGTGGCGGCTCCGGTTCGACAACCTGGTATTCAACCCGGCACGCAGCCTGGTGTGCAACCTGGGATGCAGCCCGGTATGCAACCTGGTATTCAACCGGGAAGGCCCGTGAACAACGCTCCGGCGCCGCAGGTGGAAAACAGCCGGCCGCCGCGGAATGACCGGCCACCGGCCGTCAACAGCAACCGGCCCCCGGTGAACAACACGCCGAACAACACGCCGAGCCAACCGGCCGGCAATCCGCAGACGCCGCAGACTGAGAGCGCGCGGCCGGCCAGAAACACCCCTGCGCCGCAACCGAGTATTGCGCGGCCGCCGGCGAACAGTCCACAAGCGCAGCCACAGCCCCAGGCGCAGCAGCCACCGCAGCAACACCAGCAGCAGGCGGAGCCGGCGCAGCATCAAGCTCCCGAGCAACGTCAGCGGCAAAAGAGCCCGCCGTCGAAGACCAGGGAGAAGGAAGAAAAGGAAAAGAAGCAGTAGCGTGGCAGGTGTCGTTACCGCCGCGGCCCAGCGCTCCCTGACGGTCGAGCGACAAAGTCGCGGCTCCGTTCCAGGCTCTGGAGATCGCGCTACGGGCCGCTTACATCACTTCCAGGATCAGGCACTTCAGGTAGTGTGTCTCGGGGACCGTCAGCAGGATGGGGTGGTCCTGGCTTTGGGTGCGGCGCTCGAGGATTCGCAGGGTTCGCCTGGCGTCCAGGGCGGCTTCGGCAACCAATTCCAGGAGCATCGACTCGCTCAGATGATGGGAGCAGGAGCACGTCACCAGGATGCCGCCGGGACTCAACAGGCGCAGGGCGCGGAGGTTAATCTCCTTGTATCCGCTGACCGCCGCCTCCAGATCGTGGCGGGATTTGGCGAAGGCCGGCGGGTCCAGCACCACCAGCGAGAACTGGCGGCGGGCAGCAGCGTAGCCGGATAGCAGATCGAAGACTTCGGCCTGGTGGAAATGAACGTTGGCGATGCCGTTGGTTTCGGCGTTGACACGGGCGGTGGCGAGGGCCGGTTCGGAGGTGTCCACGGCCTCCACGGCCTCGCATTGGGCGGCCAGGTGGAGCGCGAACCCGCCGCTGGAGGTGAAGCAATCGAGCGCCTTCCCTTCTCCGATAGCGTAACGCGCGGCGGCAAGGTAGTTTTCGCGCTGGTCGAGGTAAATGCCGGTCTTCTGCCCGTGCAGCAGGTCGGCGCGCAGCGTAAGGCCGTTCATGCGTACCGCGACCGACTCCGGCACTACGCCCGCGAGCACGGCGGTTTCGAGCGGCAACTGTTCCTTGGCGCGCACGGCCACATCGTTGCGAAGCACGATGCCCGCGGGCTGGAAGATTTCCTGCAGGCATGAAGCGATTTCGGTTTTGGCGGCGTCCATGCCCTGGTCGAGGGTCTGCATGACCAGGTAGTCGCCGTAGCGATCGACCACCAGGGCAGGGAGCAGATCGGCTTCGCCGTGAACCACGCGGTAGGCGTCGCTGTCGTGGACCGTGTTGCGGAACATGTTGCGGCGGTGTTGTTCGGCGGCGCGGATACGGCGCAGGAAGAAATCGCGGCCTATCTCTTCGATTTGCCGCGAGAGCATACGAAGAGAAATCTGCGAGGCCGAACTGTAGTGGGCGGTGCCGAGCGGGCGGCCGCGCTGGTCAACGACCTTAACGGGCTGGCCGCCCCCGGCGCCCTTGCGATCGGCGATGTCGCTGCTGAAAATCCACGGGTGACCGGAGGCAACGCGGCCGGCGGCTTTACGGTTGACACGGACTTCAGTCATTAGGGCAGGCTCCGTCGGCATGACTTCGTCGGCATGACTTTCAAGACGCCCGGTCGCGACCCAAGAGGGTCGCGACCACCAGGCTAGACTAGCGCATGGCCTGCAGGCGGGCGATCCGGTCCTCCGTCGAGGGGTGCGTGGAGAAGAGTTTCATGAAGCTCTGGCCGGTGAAGGGCTTAATGATGAACATGTGGGCGGTGGCTGGCGAGGCGTCCATGGGGATCTGCTTGGACCACTTTTCCAGCTTCTGCAAACCGCCGATCAGCGGGTAGGGCGAACCGACGTACTTGGCGGAGGCGGCATCGGCATCGTACTCGCGGGAGCGCGAGATGGCCATCTGGATGAGCATAGCGGCGATGGGGGCGAGGATCATCATCGCGATGGCGGCGACGGGGTTGCCGCGGCCTTCGTCGTCGCTGGAGCCGCCGAACCAGAAGGCCATGCGGGCCAGCATGGTAATAGCCGCGGCCAGCATGGCGGCCACGGAGCTGATGAGGATATCGCGGTGCAGCACGTGGCCCAGCTCATGGGCCACGACGCCTTCGATTTCGTTGTCGCTCATCAGGTTCAGGATGCCGGCGGTGAAGGCCACCGAAGCGTGCGACGGGTTGCGGCCGGTGGCGAAAGCGTTGGGCGAATCGTCGGGGATGAGCCAGAGCCTTGGCATGGGAAGGTTCATGCGCTGCGCCAGCCCGCGAACGATGGGCGCCACCCGGCGATACACGTCGGGGTTTTCCGTCTCCGTGACCGGCTGCGCCGAGTAGCTCATGAGCGCCAGCTTCTCGGAGAAGAAATAAGATGCGAAGTTGATCAGGATCGCGAAGCCCAGAGCGTAGTAGAGGCCCGTGCGGCCGGCGATGGCCTGCCCGCCCACCAGCAGGACTCCGCTGAGGAGTCCCAGGAGGAGGGCGGTTTTTAGAGTGTTGGTCGACATGATGTCACCTCATTGGGGCGCCAGGTCTGGGACCTGTGCCGGGGCCTGCACCAGGCGGCTGAACTGCAAGCCGGGTTCGGCGGCTTTAGCGTCTACCGGGGCGGCGACCGGGGCGTCTACCAGGATGGTGTCGCCTTCCGTGAAATCGCCGGTGATCAGCTTGAGGGCCAGCGGGTCGGAGACCAGGCGCTGGATGGCGCGCTTCATGGGGCGCGCGCCGAACTGCGGATCGTAACCTTCGGCGATGATCGCGTCCTTGGCGGCGGCCGAGACCTCCAGCCTGACCTTGCGGTCCTTCAAGAGTTTGGCCACGTTCAGCAGTTGAATGTCCACGATCAGGCTCAGATGTTCGCGCGTCAACGAATTGAATACGATAATATCGTCCACGCGGTTCAGGAACTCGGGGCGGAACTGGATGCGCAATGAATCCATCAGGCGTTTGCGAGTTTCCTCGGTGCGTTTGTCCTTGCCGTGCACGGAGAAGCCGATGCCGCTCTTCTCCACGTATCCGGTGCCGACGTTGGAGGTCATGACGATCACGGTGTTTTTGAAATCCACCAGACGGCCCTGGCCATCGGTGAGGCGGCCATCGTCCAGAATCTGCAGCAACATATTAAAGACATCGGGATGGGCCTTTTCGATTTCATCGAAGAGGATCACGGAATAGGGCCGGCGGCGCACCTGCTCGGTGAGTTGGCCGCCCTCGTCGTAGCCGACGTATCCGGGAGGCGAGCCGACCATGCGGGCCGCGGCATGTTTCTCCATGTACTCGGACATGTCGACGCGGATCATAGCCTTGTCGCTGTCGAAGAGGTACTCGGCCAGCGCGCGGACCAGTTCGGTCTTGCCGACGCCGGTGGGCCCCAGGAAAATAAAGCTGCCGATGGGCCGGTTGGGATCGCTTAGCCCGGCGCGGTTGCGGAGGATGGCGTTCGATACCAGACGCACGGCCTCCTGCTGGCCGACGACGCGATCCTTGAGGCGCTCCGGCATTTGTACCAGCTTCAGGATTTCGCCTTCCATCATGCGAGTGACCGGAATACCGGTCCACTTGGCCACAATGCGGGCGATATCGTCCTCGCCGATTTCTTCCTTGAGGAGGGCGTTTTCCTTGACGGATTCAAGCTCCTGCTCGGCGGCCTGGATATCCTTCTCAATTTGCGAGAGGCGGCCGTAGCGCAGTTGCGCGGCGCGCTCCCAATTGCCGGCGCGGCTGGCCTTTTCCTCTTCCTGGCGCAGCGTGTCCTGCTCCTCTTTAAGCTGGCGGACGCCCGCGATGGCGCCCTTTTCGCGGTTCCACCGGTCCTTCAGCGGGGCGGCCTGGCCGCGCACGGTTTCGAGCTCGTTTTCGACGAAGCGCAAGCGCTCATGGGAGGCGGAGTCCTTCTCCTTGCCAAGCGCCTGGCGCTCGATTTCCAGGTGGGAAATGCGGCGCTCCAGGTCGTCAATCTCGATGGGCATGGAGCCGATCTGGAGGCGCAGCGCGGAGCCGGCCTCATCGATCAGGTCGAGGGCTTTGTCGGGCAGGAAGCGGTCGGCTATGTAGCGGTGCGAGAGCACGGCGGCGGCGATGATGGCCGAATCCTTGATGCGGACGCCGTGGTGGATCTCGAACTTCTCCTTGAGGCCGCGCAGAATGGCGATGGTGTCGTCAACCGAAGGCTCAGCCACCATGACGGAGCGGAAGCGGCGCGCCAGGGCGGCATCCTTTTCGATGTACTTCTTGTATTCCTTGAGCGTGGTGGCGCCGATGCAGCGCAGCTCACCGCGCGCCAGGGCGGGCTTCAGCAGGTTGGCGGCGTCAATGGCGCCTTCGGCGGAACCGGCGCCGACCAGGGTGTGAAGCTCATCGATGAAGCAGATGATTTCGCCGTTGGAATCGATAATTTCCTTGACCACGGCCTTGAGGCGGTCTTCAAATTCGCCGCGGAACTTGGTGCCGGCGATCATGGAGCCGAGGTCGAGCGCGATCAGCTTCTTGTTCTTGAGCTGGTCGGGAATGTCGCCGCGGATGATGCGCTGGGCGAGGCCTTCGACGATGGCGGTCTTGCCGACGCCGGGTTCGCCGATCAGCACCGGGTTATTCTTGGTGCGGCGGCTGAGGACCTGCATGACGCGGCGAATTTCGTCATCGCGGCCGATGACCGGATCGAGCTTGCCCTGGCGGGCCGACTCGGTAAGGTCGTGGGCATAGCGCTCCAGGGCCTGGTACTTGGATTCGGGATTCTGATCGGTGACGCGCTGGGTGCCGCGCACGCCAACCAGGGCTTTCAAAATGGCATCGTGAGTGGCGCCGGCGCGGTGCAGCAACTGGCCGGCGGCGTCGCTGCGCTCTTCGGCGATGGAGAGCAGCAGATGCTCGGTGGAGACAAACTCGTCCTTGAAGCGCGTGGCCTCGTCAAAGGCGCGCTCCAGGACTTGGTTCATGGGTTGGGATAGATACATCCCCGGCTGCATGCCGGTGGTTTTGGGCAGGTTGCCGAGCAGGCGTTTAGCCTCGGCGAGAATGGCGTCGGGGTGGACGCCGCATTTCTCGAGCACCGGACGGACGATGCCTTCCTTCTCCTCCGCCAGGGCGATCAGCAGGTGGAGCGGGAACATGATCTGGCTTTCGCTCTTTTCGGCAATGGCCTGGCATTGCTGGACGGCTTCTTGTGCTTTCTGGGTCAGCTTATCTAGACGAAACATTTGGGCCCCCCTCTACACGACAAACAGGGCAGGCGCTGGAACGCCTGCCCTTACGATAGCAGAGACTCGGACGCGGCCCAGAGGGTCGCGTCCACTGATCAGATGCGTCAGACTTTAACTTCGATCTTGACCTGGCGCGGCTTGGCGGCCTCCTTCTTGGGAAGGGAGACGCTGAGGACGCCGTTCTTGTAATCGGCCGCGATGTTTTCGGTGTCGAACGCATTGGGCACCGCGAAACTGCGGGTGAAACGGCCGTAGCTGCGCTCCAGGCGGTGGTAGCCCTTGCCGGAGTCGCGGGTTTCGAACTTGCGCTCGCCGGCGATGGTAAGGGTCTGGTTTTCCACGCGGACGTCGATGTCTTTGAGTTCGACGTCGGGCAGATCCGCCTTGAGGACGAGTTCGTTTTCGGTCTCGTAGATGTCCACGGACGGGGCCCAGGGCCGATTGGTCTGGGGCTCGGTAAGCATGCGGGTAAAGGCATCTTCGAAGACGCGGAGGTTGGCTAGCGGGTCGAAATGGCTGAGAGACATTTGAGTGAAACTCCTCATAGTTAGAAGTTTTGGGAGGCCGTCGATGACCTCATCCAATTGCAATCATAAAATATGAGTGATTATTTGTCAAGTATAATTTAGTGGCTTGATGTACGGAAACGGGGCTCGAGCTTGTCGCCTGGTGGCGGCGAACGGATGCCGGATGCCAGTGGCCGGTTGGTCGCGCGCAAGGGCCGGGACCAGTGGCCGGGGACTGGACTGGCTGTTTGGCCAAACGAAGCCAATTCCGGGGGGTGGATGCAGCGCAGCAGTCATGGTCCCACGGTACCACGGGGGTGGGCTGGACTCTGAAATTACGATCGGTAAGCGATTGATAGGAAGGGGAATTTAGGTGGACAGGGGTTGTGACTGACCTTCGGTGCGGAAGGGGTTCGTTACCAAAACCGTGCCGTATTTTTGCCCATCGTTCAGGTCCTCGGTGTATAGCACCCCGGCGCCTCCGGACTCGGCGGCAGCGAGAATCAGGGCGTCCCAAAACGATATGCCATATCGCTCCTCGGTCTGCATGGCGGAGAGGATATGCGACGGGCGCACCGTCACTAACGGTAGATCCAGCAGGCCGGCTGCGATGTCCCGCAACTGGCCCAGAGGCATCCCGAGTTTCCGGCGGCCCGCCGCGTAAACCTCCTGAACTACCTGAGTGCTGAGCAACATACGGCCGGAGCCGGTGCACTGGTGGAAGAGTTCTTTGGCCTGCCTTTGCTTATCCGGGTCGGCACCGCCGTACATGTAAAGCAGTACGTTGGTGTCAAAGAATACCTTATCGGCGTTCATGCAACTCCTCGCGACTGATCGAGCCAGGATCGATGGTGAAGTAAGGCCCGCCGTGGGCTATGGCCAGCAACCGGTCCGCCGCCGAGCGTGCTCTGTCGTCACGCGACAAGGCTTCCTGCAATAGTTCGCGCACCAGAGTGTTGATGGTGGTGTCATGCTCGGCCGCATAGACTTTCGCCTGACGGATCAGGGGGGAAGGGAGACTCAAGGTAATGTTGCGGGTTGTTGTTGTTGTGGTGGTGGTTTCCATATAGGAAGTGTAGCACCAGAGGATGAAGTGTAGCACATGAATGTGTGGGACGAAGGTTACTGCCCGATTGGGTAGATCAATGGCTCGCCAGTTCTTCGCCCAAAGCGGGCCTCGAGGGTGAGCGAGATCGGGGCATAGAAAGACGTCCACCGGTCGCCCAAGGTTTTGGAAGCGGCCTACGATTCTGTGGGGCGGCCACCTCGTTTGTGGTTTTCGAAGCTCAATACCCTGCCCGTCGGCGCCCCTGTCTATCTTTAGGTGCGCACCTCGCGATGCGGCCCGGAAGACTCGGGGTCAGGATGGATTCGCTGCTCCTTTCCTGTCGGACTCTTTGATTTTTTATGGCATGCCGGTTGATCCCGGCGCACAATCAGCCCCACAAAATGTGGTTCAATCAGTGTACGTTACCGCCATGTCTTTCATCCACGAAGATTTCTTGCTGTCCACCAAGACCGCGCGGCGGCTGTATCGTCAGTTCGCCGAGAACGAGCCCATCCTCGATTACCATTGCCACCTGCCGCCGAAGGATGTGGCGGAGAACCGGCGTTTTCAGAACCTGTTTGAAATCTGGCTGGAGGGCGATCACTACAAGTGGCGCGCCATGCGGGCCAATGGCGTGGACGAATCGTACTGCACCGGGAACCGGGACCCGTACCAGAAATTCATGGCGTGGGCGCGGACGGTGCCGGCCACGCTACGGAATCCGCTGTACCATTGGACGCACCTGGAGCTGAAGCGGTATTTCGGCATCGATGAATTGCTCGACGAATCGAGCGCGGCCCGCGTTTGGGAACAGGCCAACGCGTTGCTGGCCACAGACGGGATGAGTGCGCACGGGATCCTGAGCCGGTTCGGGGTAAAGGCGGTCTGTACCACCGACGATCCGGTGGACGACCTGGCCTGGCACCAGGCGATCGCGGACTCGGGACTGCACACCAAGGTCTTTCCCACGTTTCGGCCGGATAAGGCGCTGAACGTCCATGCGCCGGAACTGCTGAACCCATGGATCGCGAAGCTGGAGGCGGCCACCAATACGACCATTTGCAAGCTGCCGGAGTTCGTGGACGCACTGAAGAAGCGGCACGACTTTTTCCACGAGATGGGTGGGCGGCTGAGCGACCACGGGTTGAACCACGCCTACGCCGCGTTCCCGACAGAGCACCAGGCGGCGGCGATTTTCGGGCGCGCGCGCGGGGGGCATACCGCGACCCGCGAGGAGCATTGCCAGTTCGCATCGTACATGATGCTGGTGTTCGGGCGGCTGGACGCGGAGAAGGGGTGGACCAAGCAGATGCACCTGGGGGCGCGGCGCAACAATAACACGCGGCGCTTCCGGGAACTGGGTCCGGACGTGGGGTTCGATTCGATCGGCGACTGGCCGCAGGCCGACGCGATGGGCAACTACCTGGACCGGCTGGACCAGGAGAACGCGCTGCCGAAGATCATATTGTATAACCTGAATCCGGCCGATAATTACGCCATGGCTACCATGATCGGAAACTTTCAGGATGGGGCCATCGCCGGGAAGATTCAGTTGGGGAGCGGCTGGTGGTTTCTGGATCAGAAGGAGGCCATGCACTGGCAGATGAACGCGCTTTCGAACTGCGGGCTGATTTCGCGGTTTTTGGGGATGCTGACGGATTCGCGG
>Ga0210402_10001245_pt1 | contig 26387 bp, 34 predicted proteins | sample IncBWC7MmetaG_FD_161055 | JGI IMG/M metagenome (GOLD analysis project Ga0210402, IMG submission 161055) | Forest soil microbial communities from Barre Woods Harvard Forest LTER site, Petersham, Massachusetts, United States - Inc-BW-C-7-M | ecosystem: Environmental > Terrestrial > Soil >... | reverse complement strand
GGGCATACCCCACCGCAACTCGGCAAAGGAGGAGGAACGCAAACGGCTAACTCATGACTGACGGCTGCTGTCGCTCAGAATAAATGCTGTCTTGGACACGAGTGATCAGAACTAAGGAAACGCTATCAGCAGAAGTCATGCGCGACCATCGGTCCCGTTGCCAGACATGCCAGGGTTGAGGTGTGCCTATGCATTATTCACGGAACACCCAACTGAAGTTCGGGTAGTTCGTCCATGCGACGGCCAAGCTCCCGGAAAACCTGCTTGCCCTGATAACGGCGTATCCGCAACCAGAACGCTCGTCTGTGCCCGGCGAAACAGGTTCTCACGCCGCCGTTGACGAACTCACCCAGCGGCTGCTCGACATGAATCGAACTATCGGGCAGCCCAAGAAGATTACCACTGTCACGCAAGGTGACGTTCCGCAACATTTGGGAGCGGTACCGGTCCCCAAAAGTCCGGCATTTGGAGCCGAGCCAATGAGGGTCCCGTGCAGAGCATGTTCAAGAAGCACGTTCTCCGCGCCATCGGCGATTGGGAACTGGCGGAATTGACGCCAGATCCACTGCAGCGTCTGTTGAATCAGATTGCCTCACGCGGCTATCGCAAGTCGTTGGTGCAGCACATTCGGACATACGTTCGAGCAGCCCTGGAATACGCCGTGGATGAAGGCCTCCTCGGACGTAACCCCGCCCGCAAGCTCGAGTTCCCGAAGACGACGAAATCACGCGCACGGTTCTACGCATTAGAGGAGGTGCGAGCGTTTCTGTCTGTGTCAACGGGGCGGGAGAACCTTGTTTTCCGCATCCTCCTTTTCTGCGGACTGCGGCCTGCGGAATTGCTAGCCTTGAAAATCGAAGATGTCGAGACCGGTCGGTTGCGAATTGACGAAGCCGTGAAAGAGAAGGAGAAAGGTCAGAATCGGATCGGTGAAACCAAGACCGAGTCCTCGGACGCGTGGGTCAGTGTGCCGCCCGACCTCGCTCGGGATTTGCATGCATGGGTCGCGACGCATCCTCACAAGGACGATCCAAAGGCATTCCTATTCCCGACCGAGAGCGGCACGGCTTACCGGGTCGGCAATTTCCTGAAGCGCGTCATGAAGCCGATTGCCAAGACCGCTGGGATCGCCGATTTCGACTTCCGTGCCATGCGCTCGACGGCGTCAACCCTGTTTCAAGTACACGGGACCGTCAAAGACAACCAAGGCCAGATGCGCCACGCGGATCCAGCAACCACCCTCCGCTACTACGTCAAAGTCATCCCCGAGAACCAGCACAAAGCCGTAGCCGATTTTGAGCGTTCCGTGATGCAGAAGGGCGGAAAACGGCGTTCGAAAGCGGAACCCGGCGGCTAATTGATGAAAGGTTGATGAAAGGGTTTAACCGGTGACCCTTGTAAACCATTGAGTTTTATGGTTGTTGGTACGCCCGGATTCGAACCACCGACCTTTTGCTCCGGAGGCAAACGCTCTATCCAGCCCTCAGTTTCGCAACCACTATGCGGATCCTGACATGTTCTTCGGCAAGCCATTTTCGGCGGCTTCCGGCTCGTACGTGAATATCACTTGGTGATCCGCGTTTTGAAGGATCCAATCCTCGAGTTCATGCATTGAAAGTCCGCGTGCACGAGCCCTCAGGAAGCGGAACACTTCCAGTTTTGGCCACGCGGCCCACTCGCTGATGTTGCGAAACGGTGCCCCCCGAGCTTCCCTTCTGACTTGTTCCTGTGCTTGCTGCCTATCAGACATCCAGCGGGGACGCAATTCACATGCGACATCAACATCGCTCGGGCGGTCGACACCGCGAACATAGCTACCAAATACCACGACCGTTCTGACGCGATACGCCCAGCTGTTATCGGCGTTGAGAGCGCGTGCGCGCTCGATTACAGCGGCCATCAGGCGCGCTGCCGTTGCGCGCCGCAGAGGTGGCGCCGCCGTCGCCATCGCGAGTGCGCGCCCTTTCATAGATTGCTCCAAGCGGCCTCTAACCGACTCGATAAAGCCATCCTTCTCGAGACGATTCAGTACGCTGGCGGCACCAGAATCAGAACATCGCAGGACCAAGCGGACACGCCGGAGCGTTATTGAGCCACCGGCGGTCTCCCGCATCAATTGGCGGATCCGGACGACGGGATAGCCGGCGATCCTTTGGTCTGAAGTAACGCGCATTAGATCTCCTTTACACTTATCACGCGACGACTAGCTGACGAATGTCTACTTGGGATGTCTTCTAGCCTCCCGGGAAGGCACGCCCACCGGACTCGATCCACGCTATTCCGCCTTTCGACACGATCTTGGCCGACACGTGCAACTGGAAAGACTCACCGGCGCCCCATCTCGAACACCAGTTCAACGGATCCAGGCCATCCGCCATTTCCTGCATGCTGAGCGTCTCGATTCGCGAAAGAACCAGCGTTTTGGAGTTGCGCGCGCAAGCGGAGCGCTCATGGCATACTTATACTCGCTTTTGAGCTTATCGCCAAATCTCCCCCGCTCGTCTCTTGGATGAACACAAGTTCACGCCGATGATGGCGGGCTGCAATCCGGCTAACTCCTTCGAACGGCGGACGTTTTGCGTTTGTCGTGCCGGGGTTCGGTCACGTACCCTCGATACACAGGGCGCACTCCTACGCGCCTCTTAGCGCCTGCCCGATGGACTTTTGGAGCAACCCCCTGGAATGGCGTATAAATGGGCGAGGAGTGAGCGCGTTCCTAGTCAACAGCCCGAGCGGAACGCGCTTGGAGTTCGGGCAGTGTTCAGCGTGAGGGGCTGCTAGCCTAGGCACAGTGAACAGAGACGGATCCGAGAGGAGGACATTCTTTGGCTCCAGACGGAGGTCGCCTAAGTTCGGGAGTCCTCGGTCAGATTCTGCACAATCGAATCCGAGGAGGGTGGGTCGGCCTGTTTGGCGTTAGAGGAATTAGGCGCGAGCGCCGAACACGCGAAGTAAGAATTGAGAACAGCGCGGCCAAGGCTGGACCGTTGGTGGACACTCTGCTGTTAGGAAGGTGGTGAGCATCAATGATGGACGAAGGGTATATGCGGGTTAAGCAAGTTTCAGACAGAATCGGAATGTCAGAGGATTGGGTCCGCCGCTTTTTGGGCGAGATCGAGGGTGTTCGCAAGGTCAAATCCCCGGCGAAACGCTTCAAACGTCCCTATACAATTCTGCTGATTCCTACGGCAATCGTCGAGCGGGAACTTAGAAAGATGTCTGCCTGAGCGCAGAAAGACAGCAGAGCGAATCATTTCGTTCATTGCTCTTCAGGCCCTCAGTAGCCGGCCAACTCTTTGGCGTCCCAGCTCTTTGCGACCGTCTCATCGAGCGCCTTCTGTCGAGACTGTACCCAGGCGGAATAATGCTTCTCAACAATCTTGTACGTGTTCCCTAAGAGTTCAGCGATGCGCTCAAGTGATGCACCCGCATTGATCTGCTCCAGGACGAAAGTGTGCCGCATCTGATACGGATGGCCATATTTCTGGTTGCCGGCCCGATCGAGAATCGGCTGGCCCTCTTCGTCACGCAAGGCGATGTTGGCGCCCTCTGGACCAAAAATGCGGCGAAGCTGTCGCCGGATGTTTCCGGTGGCTGTCTCGTGCTTGGAATCGGTTAGGCGGTTCCAAAACCAGAACCCACCGGCCTGAACAGGCAGGCTCCGCAACCGGTCCGCGACGACCGTTGGCAGCAGGACCTTGACCCAAGTCCTGGTCTTGGTGCGGTGGAGCCGCAGGTGATTGGTGGGTTCGAGTCGGTCGGGCGTGAGTTTCACTGTGTCGACGGTAGCGAGCCCGGAATAGCGCATGACGAGAAGGAATGTTCCCAGATATTCGTTATCGCCACACGCCTGGAGGATTGCCGCCACCTGCACTTTCGTGAAAGGTACAACGGGCGGCTCATCGTTATCGACGGGCGGTCGCAAGGTTCTCGCGGGATTCTCCGTGATCCATTTCATGTCTACAGCAAATTTGAAGAAGCTCTTCAGGCGTTCGGTTTGCTGAGGCTTGTCGTCTGAGACACCCGCCAACGCTGACGAAATTTCGCGACGAGGTCAGGCTCGGCCACAAAGGCCGGTAGAGTTTCGATGGCCTGATCGATCGCAAATTCCATGAGCGTCGGCGAGAACTCTTCAGAATTCCTGCAGTTGGCCCGGTTGGGCGAGCCTATGAGGAATTTTCGGAAGCTCTTCAGCGTGGAGTCGGCCATTCCGCGGCTGGTTTGTTCAGCCAGAAATCCTTCAATGGCCTGCATTACGGTGACGCCCGCCGCCCTCGGTTCATCAAATTCCAGGCGTCCCGTTTCGATGATCCGGTTGACGAGCCGGATGGCGGTCTTCTCATCGGTGGTACGCAGCGACTGATGCCAGCGAGCTCGGCCATGGCGGCCTTCCACCCAGAACGGGCATTTCTTCTTGGATTTGGAAGGGCAGTCGCGGTCTTTGCCAAAGGAATTGCAGTCCTGAACATGTCTTCGAACATGACGCAACATGCGGCGATCATACCACTGGTTTCGAACGGATGCGACACCATAGCGTCACCGCGAGTCTAGCGGTTTCCGTTAATTCTTTGATTTTAAGGTATTTAATACTGGTGAGCCGGGCGGGACTCGAACCCGCGACCCTGTGATTAAAAGTCACATGCTCTACCAACTGAGCTACCGGCCCTGGGAATGGTTTGGATCGGCGATCCCGATGTCCCCTTAGTTTAACAGACCGGCCGGCTGGGTATACAGTTTCCGGCCGGCGAGTCCGATCTTTCCACTGATGAGCAAAGACGAAACCCGCTCCGAATCCCGCATCCGCTCCAAGGGCATTGTCACCCTCCTGGTCGAGGGTAGCGCCCCGGTGGATGCCAGCATTTACGATGTCTCTCCTTCCGGCCTCGGGCTGGGCCTCGAGACCACGGCCAACCTGGCTACAGGCACCGCCGTGGCGATCCACGGCCCCGGACTTGTCGCCCATGGGGTGGTCCGGTATAGCTATCACATGGGCCAGGTGTCACGCCTCGGTATCGAGTTGACGCCCGTAGGCTTGACGCCCTGAGAAGCGGCGTGACCCCGGCCTCATTACCGGTATACTTGGTCGTGACCTTGGTCGAGACAGCCCGATGAACCGGCTCACGCGCCGCTTTCTGTTTATCATTCTGGCGACTACGGCCACGTTGCTCACCGGCACTTTGGGCTTCACGCTGATTGAGCACTGGCCGCCGTTCGACGCCTTCTACATGACCCTCACCACCATGACAACGGTAGGGTATGGCGAAATCCACGAGCTGTCGAAGGCCGGTCGGGTGTTCAACTCCTTCCTCATCGTTTTTGGAGTCACCACGATCTTCATCGCCATCGGGGCTATGACGCAGACGATTATCGAACTGGAATTCGGAGACCTCCTCGGCAAACGGCGGAACAAACGCATGATCGACAAGTTGACGGATCACTACATCATCTGCGGTTACGGGCGGGTGGGCCGCGGCGCTGCCAACGAATTGCTGCACGCCGGAGCTCCCTTCGTGGTGGTGGACATCGATCCCGAACGTGTGGAGCGTGCCATGACGGAGGGTATGCTGGCGGTGGCCGCCGATTCGACGCGCGACGAGAGCTTGCGGCAGGTGGGAATTGACCGCGCCCGCGGATTGGTGGCGGCCTTGGCCACCGATGCTGATAACCTCTTCGTGCTGCTGTCGGCCAAAGGCCTCAACTCGAAGATCTTCGTGGCGGCCCGCGCTGCGGAAGAAGGCGCCGAGGAGAAAATGCGGCGCGCCGGTGCCGATGCCGTCTTCGCGCCGTACTCGATCACGGGACACCGTCTGGCTCAGTCCCTGCTTCGCCCCCACGTGGTGCAGTTTCTGGACTTCACCACCAAGGAAGTTGGCGAAGATATTGCCATTGAACAGGTGCGTGTCTCCGATGCCAGCCAAATGGCCACCAGGACCATTCGGGAGATGCAACTCGGGAGAGACGTCGGTGTGATCGTCATGGCCATCCGGAAAGCCGACGGCCAGATGATCTTCAACCCGCCTGCCGATACCGGAGTCCATGGCGGCGATTACCTGATTGTGATGGGCCGCCCAGGCAACCTGCGGACGCTGGAGACGCTGCTGGCGTAGGGAGCTTTCAGCGATCGGCTTTCAGCTCTCAGCTTGAACCTTGGCGGACGCGCCCGCAGCTGCTGGTTTAGCTGACCGCTGACCGCTGATAGCTGCTGTCTCCGCCTCACGCTATAATATCCCCGGCGGCCTTGTGTCCCTGCTATGAAGCGGCTTCGAGCGTTTTTCGAATCGATGGTGTTTGCCGGTCTGCGGCCCGGTGCTCGCCCGGGGCAAACGCGGGGAATTAAGTGGCTCGGACCTTTGCGGGGTCCGATAGACCGTTTCCTTTCCGGAGGCGCACCGAAAGACCCGCTGTATCTCACCAACCGCAGTGTGGCCGAAAAGTTCAAGGCTTGGACCTGGGTCTCGGTGCCCTGCCTGCTCATCATGGGGGTTGTCGCCCTTGCCCTGAGCACGAACTATTTCGATCCTCCGGATGCGCCGCCTCCGAAAGAGCCGACCCCGGAAGAGATCTCCCGCAAAATGCTGCCCAATATCGCCAAAAACATCAAAATCGACACCAATCGGGACGTTGAGGTCGTGGAAGTCCACGTGGAACACGCCTCTCCGTTGAAGGTCGCAGGCCTGGTAAAGAACAACTCCGCCAGCAATTTCGCCGCGGTCGATGTGGTCTTCAACCTGACCGATTCCAGGGGCTCGCAATTGGGAGCGGTGAACGGGCACATTGAGAATCTGGCGCCCAAATCCGTTAAGCCTTTTCAATTCCCGATCCGGCAGCAGAACGCCGCCATCGCCATAGTACGCGAGATCGGCATTTCCCGGTGAGGCCACGGTAACGCCGCATCCCTTTCGTCCTATTTCACCGGCGTCCTATTTCACCGGCGGCCTATTTGTCGGGCGGCGCCAGGAATTCCAGCGGCTCGAACCAAACAATCCGCCACTTCTTGCCCGATTTTCGCAGCCGGCACTTGACGCGCTGTTGACGCCGTGTGGAGGGAGTGGCGTCCTGTTCCGGCCTGATCTTCAGCAGCCAATCCAGTTCCACGCTACGTTCCTCGGCGCCGCCTTCGTCGGCTTCCAATTCGATGGACGACTGTACCTCGGCATCGCGCAGCAGAGCCGAAACGCCGGCACGCATCTTTTGGTAGCCGGGCATGGCCGGGTCGAACGCGGCCAGGAAGGCTTGGGGATTGCGCTCGCTCAGTGCCGACGCCACCTGCGTCAATAGGTCCCAGACTTCCTGGGCTGGGTCGGCGCCAAAGCACAACACCGGTTGGACGAACATTAGCGGGACGAGCATCAGCGGGACAAACACTATCGGCCTCAACAGCCGGGGGACGAACGGCGGCAGGCGGCGCGTCATGGTTCAGGTCCTATAGCTGGCGTTAATCCGGATGTAACCTTCGGTCAGGTCGCAGGTCCAGAATCGGGCTGAGCCCCTGCCTTTGCCGCGAACCGTCACACGGATCTCGCATTCGGCGGCATCCAGCTTTCGCTTGAGCTCCGGTTCGGAAAACGGCGCTGCCAGGCCACCGCGGCATACCGGCACGCCCTGCAGGTGAACGTCGGTCTTCCGCGGATCGAAGGCCACTCCCGCGTTGCCGGCGGCCGAGAGGATGCGGCCCCAGTTCGGGTCTGAGCCCGCCACCGCCGTCTTCACCAGCGGTGAATTGGCGATGGCGCGGGCCATCCGCACCGCGCCGTCCTGGCTGGGCGCGCCTGCCACCAAGATGGTGATGAACTTCCGGGCGCCCTCGCCATCGCGCGCAATCTGTTGCGCCAGGCGTTCCATCACGCCGGTGATTTCCTCCTCCACCTGGGCCATTTCCTTGGCGTCCGGACGCACGCCTGAAGCGCCGTTCGCCAGCAGCACCAGCGTATCGTTGGTGGAAGTGTCGCCATCCACGGAAAGCCGGTTGTAACTTCGCTCCACACCGCGTTTGAGCATGGCGCGTAACTGGGCCACGGGAATCTGGGCGTCGGTCATCACAAAACCCAGGGTCGTCGCCATTTGCGGGTGGATCATGCCGGAGCCCTTGGTCATGCCCGCCACCCGTACGGTGCCGCGCCGCAGCCTGGCTTGTGCCGACGCGGTTTTCGGCGTCAAATCGGTAGTCATGATGGCGTGGGCGGCGTCGGCGAACCTGGTCCCGCTCAGCCCCTCGACCAGTCGCGGCAGCGCGTCCACGATCTTTTTCGGGTCCAACTCCACGCCGATGACGCCAGTGGAAGCCGGCAAGACCTGCGACACCGGCAGTCTGAGCAACCGGGCGGCAGCTTTGGAGGTTGCCAACGCCACCCGGTCGCCGGTGCGCGTGGCGCAGTTGGCGTTGCCGGCATTCACCATCACCGCGCCCACCAGCCCGCCCGAAAGCTTCAATTGGCGGCGGCACAACCGCACCGGCGCGGCTTGCACGCGGTTCTGAGTGAAGACGGCGGCGGCGTTGGCCGGAAGGCCGGTCACAATCAGGGCGAGATCGTCCTTCTCCACCTTACGGATTCCGGCGTAGGTGGCTGCGTATGCGTATCCAAGCGGCAGATCCGCCAAGTCTGGCAAATTTGGTAAGTTCAACGGTGCGACTCTCCTAATATGTCATTTTCGGTCAATCGCTGGCCGTTGGCGAAATCGGCAGCGGGAATTCGTTTGCGGCCTTCAAGCTGTATCTCGAGCAGTTCCAGCGCCCCCTCGCCGCAGGCAACCGTCAGCGGCTTAAGGCCGGCGAAGCGGCCTGGGAACAGGGGCCGGGGGCCGGGGGCCGGAGGCCGGGTTTGTGTGACCACGCGCGACTGCCAGATGTGCACGGTTTGGCCGCGGAACGTGGTGTAGGCCCCGGGCCACGGTTGCAGACCTCGCACGCGGTTGTGGATCGCGCCGGCGGTTTGACTCCAGTCGATCCGGCCGTCTTCCTTTTTCAGCAGCGGCGCCAGCGTGGCTTGCGCGGAGTCCTGTTTCTCGGCAGCGACGGTCCCCGCAGCCAGGCCGGCCATGGTTTCCACCAGCAGGCCGGCGCCCATCACCGCCAGCCGTTGGCCCAGGTCGACGGCGTTTTCTTCGGGGCCCAGTTCCGTTTCGGCCTTCAACAGCATGTCGCCAGTGTCCAGGCCGGCGTCGATCCGCATGGTGGTCACGCCGGTGCGCGTTTCGCCGTTGACGATGGCCCATTGGATGGGACCGGCGCCGCGGTACTTGGGCAGCAGCGACGCATGCACGTTGATGATGCCGAGCGGCGCCAGGTCAATCACCGCCTGGGGAATAATCTGGCCGTAGCCCACCACCACCATGCCATCGGCGGCCAGACCGCGCAGCCGCTCCACCGCCTCCGGGCGCCGGACGCGCTCCGGTTGGTAAACGGACAGCCCCAGCCGCAAGGCCGCTTCTTTCACCGGCGGCGGCGCGGCGTTCTGGCCTCTGCCCCGGGGACGGTCGGGCTGTGTAACCACCAGCGGCACCTCGTGGCCTGCCTCCACCATACGTTCCAGCGTAGGGACGGCAAAGGCCGGGGTGCCTAGAAAGACCAGGCGCATGCCGGGCCTAGACCCAATCCCCGGCGCGCTGCAGTTTCTTGATCTTGCGCTTCATCAGGTCGCGCTTCAGGGCGCTGATGTGGGTAATGTAGAGCCGCCCGAATAGATGGTCGATCTCATGCTGAAAGGCCCGCGCCAGCAAATCTTCGCCGGTCTTTTCGAACACCTCGCCTTTGGCATTCTGGGCGCGCACCGTGACCACGCGGCCGCGCCGCACCTGCTCGCGGAACCCGGGAACGCTCAGGCAGCCTTCTTCGCCCACCTGCTTGCCCTCCACCTTGACGATCGTCGGGTTGATCAGCACCAGCTTGTCGTCCGGATTTTCTCCGTTGGAAACATCGATCACGGTGATCTTCCTCCCGAATCCAATCTGCGGCGCCGCCAGGCCCACACCCTTGGCGGCGTACATGGAATCGAACATGTCTTTGAGGAATTGGTGCAGATCCGGAGTGTCGAACTCCGTGACCGTTTCGGCCTCGCGCTCCAGGACGGGATCGCCCAACTTTACAATCGGATAAATCATATCTGAATCACATCGATCATCAGAAGCTCTTCACTTTGTTCATCGATCAGAAACTCTTCACTTGTTCCAGGTAGCCATCATAGTTGCGCCGCGTCTCCGTCAGCGAATCGCCGCCGAATTTTTCCAGAAAAACCTGCGCCAGCACGATCGCCACCATGGCTTCGCCGATCACGCCGGCCGCCGGCACCACACAAACGTCCGACCGTTCATACGCCGCCAGGGCCGGCTCCCGCGTCTCCAGTTCGACGGATTCCAATGGGCGGCGCAACGTGGAAATCGGCTTGAGCAGGCCGCGCACCAGTACGTCCTGGCCGTTTGAGATGCCGCCTTCCAGACCCCCGGCCCGGTTGGCGCCGCGCGTGAAACGCCGCCCTTCCCGGTCGTAATGGATGGTGTCCTGCACCTTCGATCCAAAACTGGCCGCGCCCTCCGCCGCCAGGCCGACCTCCACTCCCTTTACGGCCTGGATGGAGACGATCGCTTGGGCCAACCGGCCGTCCAGCCGCGAATCCCAGGTAATGTGCGATCCCAGACCGACCGGCACGCCGCGCGCCACCACTTCGAAAACGCCGCCCACGGTGTCGCCGGTACGGTAGGCCTGGTCCACCACCTCTTTCATGCGGACCTCGGTTGCCGGGTCCACGCAGCCGAGCAGCACGTCCTCCTTCAGGCTCAGGGTGACCAATTCGTCCCACTCCGCGGCCCGCTCCAGGCGGACCGCGCCAACCGCCGCCACGTGGCTCAGTATCCGGATGCCGAATTCGCCGAGCAGCGCCTTGGCCATGGCGCCCACCGCAACCCTGGCGGTAGTCTCGCGGGCACTGGCACGCTCCAAAATGTACCTGGCATCGTGAAAATTGTACTTGATCGCTCCGGCCAGATCGGCGTGGCCGGGCCGGGGGCGCGTCAGCGGTTTGCGCTTGTCCTCGCCGCCATCAGTATCCTCCACCGGCAGTGCCTCGGTCCAGTTCTGCCAATCCTTGTTGCGGATCAGGATGGCGATCGGGGAGCCGATAGTGCGGGAGTGGCGCACCCCAGCCACAATTTCGGCGCGGTCAGTCTCGATCTTCATCCGCCCGCCGCGGCCGTAGCCCTGTTGGCGGCGCCACAACTCCCGGTTGACGGCTTCTAACGAAATAGGTATGCCGGCGGGAAGCCCGTTGAGCGTCGCCACCAGGCATTCGCCGTGGGACTCCCCGGCCGTCTCGAATCGCAGCATGAGACAGGAGATTTCATCGTAGCAGACTGGAACAATTCCTTGGATTTGTGCGTATTAGGATAGGAAACGTGGCACGGGCATTCTTGCCTGTGTTAGTTTTGATTTTTCATATCCGGTAAGGCCCGGTGTTGGTTTTTGAAAGGCCCGGTGTTGGTTTTTGAAAGGGAGGTTGGCGAAATGAGGTTTCTTCTCTGGTGCATTCTGCTGGTATTGTGCTGGCCGCTCGCGCTGGTGGCGCTGGTGTTATACCCCTTGGTCTGGCTGTTTCTGCTGCCCTTCCGCCTGGTGGGTATTGCCGTAGGCGGCGTGCTGGAGTTGGTTTGGGCCTTGATTACTCTGCCCGCGCGACTGCTGCGGACGCTGTAATCCGCTCAAACAATCCGGTGGCGCTTCGTCAACTGGACCAGTAGAACGGTGAGCGCGATCACCAAAAGCAGGTGGATGAACCCGCCGAAGGTGTACGCGGTCGCCAAGCCAACCAGCCAGAGAACCACCAACGTTATGAACACAGCCCAGAGCATGACGACTATACAGGAGCAGCTCAGTGGCCAAACGGTAGGGTAGGCTGTTCTCCAAAGTGGGACAGGCCATCGTTCCTGTGGCCTGTCAGGTTAGGCCGGGACTACAGGCCACCACAAGAGGGCTCCCGAGGGCAGGCCCGGAGGCCCGCCCCACCATGCGGAGTATTTCAAATTAACTGGGGAGACGATGTTCGACCAGACCGGCACCCGCCGGCTGCTGGTAAGCGCGGGCTCGCGCGGTGCGGAACTCGTAACGCTCGATGGCCACGGCAGCGCCTCGCTCGTTGCTGCGAATCACACAGCCATAGACCATTAGCTTCATGGGGCAAGAATCGTTGAGCAGTACGGGCCAACTCAGCGACAGCTCCACCGGCATCCCGCAGGTGAGCATGTTTTCCGTGCTGAACCAAACCCCCCCGCTGGAGAGATTCAGTGTTCGGCCGGTGCCGGTCTCGGCAATACGCTGGCCGTAAAGCATCTTGTAGTTCACTTCCTGATTGATCGGGAATCGGCGTTTGATTCGCTTCTCCCGGTCTCCACTAAGATTGTCGTCCAGATTCTCCATTCGCTCTCCACCGCCCTCCATGCAAAGGTACCAATCCAGCCTCAGGGGCTCAATATTGTCTTTAGATAGTCGGACGCCAATACCGCGGACGCGAAAGGGCTTGATATTTATACATAAATCCATTTATATCAGTAACTTATGCTTGGTTAGATACGATGGTATTAACCATTACTCTCCGGTACTAAAGTACCAGGATCGAGGAGGCAACGTAAACCGGAGAGTGCTGGATAGTCCCGAGCATCCAAATCCGGCAGCTTCGGGGGGTTGAACACACTCCAAGACACATTGAACCCAAGCACCCGCTACTCGATCTGGAAGTGAACTACAGGTGCCAGGCTCGCCGGCTGTGCCTGGGCCTTTTCACGCGCTACCCTCTCGGTGGCGTCTCGTATTGCATAGCGCCGGCCCGGTTGCCATCCGGATCGTGGAAGTAACATCCGCTGCCCACGGTAGGAATCTGGAATTTCGCCATCACGATAGTCCCTCCATGAGCCTGGATGGCGCGAATGGTTTGGTCGATATCATCCACTGACATCGAGCATTCGTAGCCCCTCATCCCCGTCCCGGTCAAAGGCTCGCGCCGTCCGCTCAGAGAGCCCAGAACGCCGGGGTTCTGTTCGTCTCCGGTGTGGATCAGATAGAAGCCGGGTGGCCCCCAGGGTTCGAAGCGCCAGCCGAAAACGTTCTCATAGAACTGGCGGGTACGGTCCAGATCGTCGGCGTGAATCGAAAAGAAAGAGAGATTGTTTGCCATACGCCGAGAGTACGCGAAGACGCCGACGGCGGTCTTGCGATAAATTGACAAAGAATGTCGCCAGCGCGCCAGCATCCGGCCTTAACCTTGGAACAGGAGCCCCACCTAGTGGTCCGTTCCCTGGCTACCAATTTCAGCAGCGGATACCTGATCGAGGAGCACGCCCACGCCTGGCGCCAACTGCTCTATGCCAGCGCCGGAGCCATGACGGTTTATGCCGGCCAGTGGACCTGGATGATCCCTCCGGGCAGGGCCGTTTTCATTCCGGCCGGGCGCCCGCATTCCATCCGCATGTGGGGGGAGGTGGCCATGCGGTCGCTGTGTTTTCCGGCGGCGCTCGATCAACCGGCCTTGCAATTTGACGATTGCCGGGTGATTGCGGTGACCCCGCTGCTGCGCGAGCTGATCTTGCGGGTGATTGAGATGTCCGCGTTGGATGGACGTGAGGCGCCGCACCGCCGCCTGTTGTCGGTTCTGCTTGACGAGATGCATCAGGCGCCCACTAATCCGCTGGTGCTGCCCCTGCCCCGGGATCGGCGCGCGTTGGCGGTGGCCCGCGAGGTTCTGACCAGCCCCGGAGTGGAACTTTCCCTCGACAGCCTGGCGCGACGGCACGGCGCCGGACGTCGAACCCTGGAACGTTTGTTTCGCGGCGAAACGGGCATCAGCTTCGGCTTGTGGCAGCAGAAGGCGCGGCTGTTGGAATCCGTCCGGGCCCTGGCCGAGGGCCGGTCGGTCACCAACGCGGCGCTCGACGCCGGTTACAGCAGCGTCAGCGCCTTCATCGCGGCGTTTAAGCGGACGTTTGGGTGTACGCCGGGGCGGCTATAATCTCTATCAGCCGGTTCGCATCTACCTCTTCGGGCTCGGAAGTACGTGGGGAATCCGGGCCGGACAGCGATTTGGATTTCTGCGTCGTGCTGGCCCGACGATGCTCCCGAGCGCCTGTACCGCGACCGGAACATTCACCTGCGCTTTTGGGGTTTTGCGAGCGGCAGTGGATGTAGTTCGTTTGGCCAGCAGCGATTTCGACGCGCGATCGGCGCACGTTGTGGCGTCTCTGCGATGGGGACGGGCGGCTTCATGAAACTGCCAGGCAATTTTACAGCTTCGCCGGCCGCGCCGGCCCAGCATACATATGCGGGCGGGTGCGGCGAAGAGGCGCGAAGAGCATATATGTTGTACGCTTTACGTAAACCGTGCTATTTTGGCATTAGTGATCCAGTCGTTCCGCTGCTCCGATACCGAACGGCTGTTCCACGGCGAGCGGGTTGCCCGTTTTGCCAACATCGAATCCGTGGCACGGCGGAGGTTGGACGCCCTGCACGTCGCGACTACATTGCGCGATCTTTTGGCACGGCCGAGCAATCGGCTCGAAGGCTTGAAAAGAGACCGGATTGGACAACACAGCATCCGGATCAACGACCGGTACCGCATCTGCTTTCGTTGGCACGAAGGAAAAGCCTACGATGTCGAAATTGTGGACTACCACTGAGGAGCAATCATGTCGAAAAAGCTGCCACCGATTCATCCGGGAGAACATCTGAAAGAATTCATGGACGATTTTGGTCTCACCATGAATCAGCTCGCAAAGGCGCTCCACGTCCCGCCCAATCGCATCAGCGCAATCGTCCACGGCTCGCGCGGCATCACTGCGGAAACCGCCATGCGCCTCGCGCGTTACTTCGGAACGTCGGTCCAAATGTGGATGAACATGCAGATACATTACGAGATGGAAGTAGCACGCGATCGGTGCGAAGCCGCGATTCAAAAGCAGATTCAGCCGCGGCAATCCGAAGCCGCCTGATCGCGTGTCGGCAAACGTTTCCTTACTCCACTTCTATGCCGCGGCTGTCACGGCCGCGTTGCCGGCCGCGCGGGATGCGTAACCACGGGGCGGTCCCTGGCCGGGGCGGCTGTTCACCGGCAGGGCGGCCCCCAGCAAGCGCGCGCGTGCCGCGCGATGTTGTTCACACACTACTTGAAAGATCCGGAACACCCGCCGCCGCGTGTCCACGCCGAGCGCTTTTCGCGATCCTGTTCGGCGCCTGAAAACCGCGGGGAGTCGCCGCGGCCGCCGTCGCCCCGCGGCAACAGAGACACATCATGATCCGGATACGGTGCATGAGAGTGTGCGCGCCGCGTAACTTTCGGCTGCGTCAGGCCCGCCCTCACTCACTCAAAACCCATCTTATCTTTCTTGGCTTCCACCTTCGCCTTATCCACGCCGGACACCTTCAGCACGTCGCGCCACTCTTTGAACCTGCCATTCCGCTGGCGGTGTTCGATCACGGCCTGGGATTCCGGCACGGTGAAACCGAGTTGTACCTTGATTTCCTCCAGCGGCGCGGTATTCATATCGACCTTGGAGTCCGTTCCGAAATTGAGCGTCAGGTAGTCCACTACAACCGCCAGTTCGGCCGGCGTGCCCTTGGCGCCGCGCTCCACCATGTCGGCCACGGAGTCGGTCCACTCATCCTTATCGTGCCTCGTTTTGCGGAAGTTTCCCGAGGTGTGACACTCGGTGCAGAACTTGACCACCTCGGCCTTGCCCGTTCCTTCCGGTAGCGCCTTGGCATCCTGTTCGTCCGGGACGGCCAGGCACAAACCCACCGCGGCGGCGGTCAGCCAAAGGACTCTGCAGGTCGCTTGATACTCAACCATAAACATACCCCGTCATAAATTCCATCTTACTTGATGTAGGAGTCGATGAACTTCATAAACCGGGCCCGTTCCTCCGCGTCCAGTTTGCCGTCGTGGTTGGTGTCGAACATCGCCATGGCGGCGCGCAGGCGGGCGGCCTGGCCCTGGTTCAGCCCGGCAAAATCGTCGCCCTGCGCCACCATCTGTTCGATGCGGCTCAGCAGCATCTGCCGGCGGAACGGCCGCACGTCGTCGCGGCTCGGCAACGCCACCTGCAGAAACGCGAATCCCATTTCGTCGGTGGTCTGCTCCCCGAATTTGACGTCTTTCGGAGGGTTCGACGGGTTGTGCGGATTGGCGGCGGAATTGTCGTACACATAGCGCATCTCGATGCGCGTGCCCTTGGGCAGCTTCATCGATTCGGCATACCGGTACTGACCCTGCCAGTTGAAGTCCCAGTCGTTGATCCGAATCAACGGCTCCACCTTTCCGTCCGGCAATCGCGCGTCCACTTGCATCTCTTTGCACAGCAGGTGCGCGTGCGGCGTGATCCCGATCAACTCGACGTCTTGCGGCACCGTTCCCCAGTCCGTCACTACGTAGTGTGCATCGCCAGCCGGCAGGTCAATGCGCCGCGGCCCGATGATGATGTTGGCCAGGCCCTTGGTCGATTGATCCGTAAAGGTGAGGCCCAGTGAAGATTGGTCGGTCTCCGGCTTTCCCGAAGGGTGATAGTGAATCTGCACCACCAGGTCGGCGCCCTTGTCGATGGCGTGCGCCATGCCGGCGGGCAGCTCTTCCGGAGTAGCGCCCGGCGCCCATCCGCCCAGGCCGCCCGATGGCACGATTCGCGGCCCGCCAAAACAACGGTAACCGGGTTCGGGCGTCGCCGCATCCAGACGGCGGGCTTCGCCCGTAGTATCGAGGAAGAACAGCGCGTGGTGCACCACCTTCGGATTGCCGGGATGGAACTCCACCGTCTTCACGAACTTGTCCGCGCCGAAATTCCAGCGGAATCACGAAACACTGAAACACGTCGCCCCATCGGCGGCAACTGGAAAGGGCTGCGGCGTCGCCAGCACCGCATCCGGTTTGCCCGCCAGCCATCCGGAGGCAAATTCGGGCGGCGCCGGCCGCTGCTTTGGGTCGCCTTCGGGCGCGCCGTGGGTGGCCCATTCGCGCAGCATGGCGATCTGTTGGTCCGATAGCCGCCGCTCATCGCGGAAGTGGCCGTACCCGGCTTCGGCCTTCCACGGCGGCATGTATCGGCTGGCGGTGACGGTGGCAATCAAAGGCGCGCGGCTGGCGGCGTCCCGATACGTCAGCAGCGAAAATGGCGCCACCTGGCCTGGCCGGTGGCAGCCGGCGCAATTCTGGTAGATCAAGGGAGCCACGTCGTGATTGAACGTGGGGCCTGCGGCGAAAGCGCTGCCTGCCAAGAGTGCCGCGAAAACGCTGCCAGCCAATAGTGCCGTCAGGATCGGGAGATTCATCGTTGTCTTGATCATGGCTTCTTTATGGGGATGGCGCAGCCTATGGATTTCGTGGTGGTGTAGGCCACGGTCTTTCCGGCCAGCACGCTATCCAGGATCATGCGCACGTCCGATTGCGTGGCTTGCGGCCGGTTCTTCCCAAAATCCACGACACGATTATCGATGCGGCCAAGGTAGATGGCTTTGCCGTCGGGGTACAGGACGGCGGCCTGCGGCGTCACCGTCGCGTTCGCCAGGCCCACCAGCACCTGCTCCGGATCCATCAGCAGCGGGAATCCATACCGGTACTCCTTGGCGTACTTCACCACGGCCGGCTCCGCCACACCGGGGTCGGCCTGCACGGCGTACACCGCCACGCCCCGCGGCGCGTAGGTGTCGCGAATCCGGTTCATCTCCGGCACGTAGCTGTTGCCCACGGGGCAATCGATGGTTACGAAAAACAGGAGGATGGCTTGATGGTTGCCCCACTCGGCGGCCGTGTGCACGGCCCCCTGGGTGTCGCGCAAACGAAATTGCGGTGGAGCGGCCGCCCGGCAGGTCCCCGCCCAGCCCGTCAATAACGCGGAGCACAGGAGAACGATGAGGCTGGAACGCAGCATACTTCTACCATTGTAGCCGCGACTCGGCCCCACGACGGTCGAACTGGCTGCTATTCCCGAAAACGCCTACGGAGCCGCGCGCGTCAGCAAGCGGTCGTCGCGGAATGCGTGAGCGTGTTTGTGAAACCTGCTAACTACACCATTTCACAAACACAGTCGAGTATTTGGAGGGAACCGCTTCCTGACGGTCACGGCTCTGATTGGAGCCGCGCGCGTCAGCAAGCGGTTCCCGGACACGGTAGGGAACTTCCGAAAGCTGCGCTACGGCTTCCCCTGCCCGTAATACGCCGTAGCCCCATGCTTCCGGAAGTAGTGCTTGTCGCGCAGATGCTCCGAAATCGGCCGCGCCGCCGGGTTGATGGTGATGGTCTGCCAAGCCATTGCCGCCAGTTCTTCCACGATGGCCGCCGTATGTGCCGCATCGGTGACCGACTTTCCCCAGCAGAACGGCGCGTGCCCGGCCACCAGAACCGCCGGGCAGCCGAGCGGGTCCAGCCCTTCCATCCGCCGGATAATGGCGACGCCGGTGTTGGCTTCGTAGGCCGACTCAATCTCCTCGCGCGTCAGGTGCTCCGTGACCGGCACCGGCCCGTGGAAGTAGTCGGCGTGAGTGGTGCCGAAACAGGGAATCTCGCGCCCCGCCTGCGCCCACGCGGTGGCATGCCGCGAATGCGTATGGACCACGCCCCCGATCCCCGGCCAGGCGCGGTAGAGCGCGGCGTGGGTCGCCAGGTCCGACGACGGGCGGAGATTGCCTTCCACCACACGCCCTTCCAGATCGGTGATCACCATATCGGCGGCCGTCATCTTCTCGTACGGCACTCCGCTCGGCTTGATCACCACCAAACCGCTTTCTCTCGAAACGCCGCTGGCGTTGCCGAATGTATAGACCACCAGGCCTCGCCGCACCAGTTCCAGATTGGCTTCCAGAACCTCAGCTCGCAGCGCTTCCAGCACTCGTCCCTCCTCTGGCTTTCGCCGCGATCGCCCGCAGTCTGGGCAGAACGCCGCCGATCTCGGCCGCCGCCGACTGTCTCTCTCCAAAGCCAAAATACAAACTGCGGTACATGGCGTACAGCTCCTGGTAAATCCCGCCTGATGACACCTGGGGCTCGATGGTCGCATAGCCCGGCACCAGCGCGTCCTGCGCTTCGCCGATGGTCTTGAAAGTGCCGGCGGCCAGGAAGGCAAAGATGGCCGAGCCCAGGCTGGTCACGTCGCCTTTCGGCACCAGAATCGGCTTGCCCATCACGTTGGCGTATACCTGATTCAGCACCGCGTTCTTCTGCGGAATGCCGCCGCCGTTGATGATGCGGCGCACCGGCACGCCGTACTGCTCCATCCGCTCCAGAATTACGCGGGTGTGGAATGCCGTGCCTTCGATGGCGGCGAAGAGTTCATCCTGCGCCGTGGTGGTGAGCCGCCACCCCAGGGTCACGCCGCTCAGTTCCGGATTCACCAGAACCGTGCGGTCGCCGTTATCCCAGGTGAGCCGCAGCAAACCGGTTTCGCCGGCGCGATAATTTTCCAACCCGCGCGACAGTTCGGCAACGCTGGTACCGGCGCGGCGCGCGATGGCCTCGAAGATATCGCCCGTCGCCGAAAGCCCCGCTTCAATCCCGGTGCACTGCGGGTCCACCGAGCCCTGCACCACGCCGCAAACGCCGGGGATCAGATCGGGCGTCCGGCTGATGGCGATGATGCATGTGGACGTGCCCACCACATTCACCACGTCGCCCAAGCGCACACCGGCGCCGATGGCGTCCCAATGGGCGTCGAAAGCGCCCACCGGAATCGGAATGCCCGCGCGCAATCCCAGCTTCTCCGCCCACTCCGCGGTCAGGTGGCCGGCGATCTGATCCGAGGTGGCATAGCGCCCGGCAAGCTTGTCACGCACCCCGGCCAGCACCGGGTCCAGGGCCGCGAGAAATTCCTCCGGCGGCAGCCCGCCTAGCCCGGCGTTCCACATCCATTTGTGGCCCATGGCGCAGACGCTGCGCGGAACGGCGGCCGGATCGGTGATGCCGCAGAGCACCGCAGCCACCATGTCGCAATGCTCCAGCGCGGTGGCGAATCGGGCGCGCTTTTCGGGATTGTGCCGCAGCCAGTGCAGCAGCTTGGCGAAACCCCACTCGGAGGAGTAGATGCCGCCACACCATTCGATGGCGGCCAGCTTCTGCGCGTGGGCCGCGGCCGTAAGCTCGGCGGCTTCCTTCCAGGCCCGGTGGTCGCACCAGAGATAGTAGTCGTCGATGGGGTTCAGCCGGTTATCCACCGGGATCACGCTGGAGCCGGTGGTATCGAGCGCGATGGCTTCGATGGCATGGCCGTCGATTCGCGCCGCGGCAATCGCCCGCGCCGTGGCCGCAGCCAGGGCAGCCATATGATCGGCGTGCGATTGCGTGGCGTGGTCGGGGTCTTCTTTCTTGCGAAGCAGCGGGTAATCGGCCGAGCCCGAACCGAGGCGGCCCTGGCGGCTGTCAAAAATAGAGACGCGAACGCTGAGGGTTCCGAAGTCTACACCAGCTACGATGCTCACAGGGCCTCCATGTGTGGGGCAGGTTGTTAACCTGCGGCGGATGGGCAATCCGCCTGGTGGATCAGAGAGACACCTCGCGCCCTTGGTCGGAGGGTCGCGTCAAATAGCGGCAGGCGGATTGCCAATCCGCCGCAGGTTAACAACCTGCCCCACAAACCCGGGTTAAGCATGGCTATGAACATTCCAACCCAGATAGCGGCTGGTGGCTTCCTTCACCGCCGGCGCCACCGTGCTCAGGTTCGCCGCCACGTGATGCTCAAAGCCGCGCTCGCAGATGAAGCGCAGCAACCCCTGCAGATTCGCAATGCGCACCACCCCGGCGCCGCCAAAAGTTTCAAGCGGATCGTCCGTGAATTCGCCTGCGCCCACGTAGCCATCGATGCTGCCGTTACGGTCGTTGGTGGAAAACCGCGCGAAGCTCATCGGCCCCGACTTTACCCGCCCCACGCACGTGCCGTAGGTGTTTTCGATGCCGACGGTGCCGGCGATGATCGCCTGGAAATCCATGTGTACTTCCTTGAAGAAGTGCTTGGGCAGGTTGCTGCAGTGGAAGCAGACGGCCTTGTCAGGGTCCTCGCCGTAGTTGTTGTTCCAGTCCAGCAGCGCGGAGGGCGACCCCGATGCAAGCTGCAGCGCGTGCATCCCCACCACACCCACGATGTCCACCTCGCAGGCGCTCGACATCAGGTTTTCGCTCATCATGCTCATCACCGTGCAGGGCACTACGCCGAAGTATTCTTCCAGCGAGGTCCAGCACTGTACGGCGCTGATAGCGACCTGGGTTTCCGCCATCCAGCCATCCACCACCGCGCCCAGTTTCGCCATCTTCATCATGGCGTCGGCCGGCACGCCGTCGGTGGTGACGTATTTGCGGATGGAGGCCAACTTTCCGACCGCAGCCGGGTCGTCATCCTTCATGCGGGCGATGCGGCCCATGATCTCCGAAAGATCGATCGGCTCCACCGAGATGCCCGCGCCTTCCAGCAGTTTCTCGCTGTACCGGACCGTATTGAAAGCCGCCGGCCGGGCCCCGATGGCGCCGATGCGCAGCCGCCGCAATCCGCGCACTACCCGGCAAACGGCCGCGAACCAGTCCAGATCGGCCTTGAAGAAATCCGAGTCCGGCGTTTCGGTGTGGCGCGTGGTAAGCGAGTACGGAATGCCATACTGGCTGAGGTTGTTACACACCGACATCTTGCCGCAGAAGCTGTCGCGCCGGTCCGCGATGGTCATGCGGCCCGGTGTGTCGGGCGTGGCCTGCACCAGCACAGGTACGTCCAGCCCGGCCATCCGCAGCGTGTCGGCGACAGCGCGCTCGTCGCCGAAATTCGGCAGCGTGACGATGATGCCATCGATTTCGTCGCGATGCAGCTTGAACAGGTCGGCGCATTGGGCCGCCTCCGCGCGCGATTCAATGGCGCCGTGCCTGGTTTCCTCCGGACCCGTGGCCACCGCGCCGTAGCCGCCTCCGGTGATAGCGGCGAGCATCTCGGTGCGCCCGCTCTTCGCCAGATGGCCCGGAAAGAAGCCCCGGTTGCCCACGATCATCCCAAAGGTTACCGGGCGCGGTTTGACATCGCTCATTTGTGTTGTTTCCCCTTCCCTGGCAGGAACTTTACCGTATAAATGCCGCCCATCACGATCAATAACGCGCCCCACCAAATGCCGGCGTGCAATTCCGACAGTACCACGGGGTGTTCCGGCGGGCTCTCCAACAGCGCCGCCGCCAAAATCAACACTCCGGAAGCCAGCAGCGGGGCGCCGATGAAAAACCAAATCGAAACCATACCTTGACGATGCATGATGCTCCTACCGGATATGACCTGCAGAACCAGAAATGCCACGGCCGCGATACCTGTCCAAAAAATCGGCCGATGGTAAATGGCAGGCGTGAGCATCCTGGTTTGCGGAAACAGAGCGGGCAGAAACAGAGCGGGAGTACGAAGCGGCGGTGTAATCGCTTGCACCTGCTTATGTTATGGAAGAGCTTGGGGGAAGTCAAGCAGATGCCCGGTAACCTATTATTTGTGGCGGCGCATGGCACGGAAGTAAGGGCCGGCGGCTACGGCTGGCGGTCTTTCAGAATGCGCATGACCACGCAAGGGGACTGCGCCACGAACTCGCAGGCATCGTAGATCGCCTGTTCCAAGTGGCCGGCGTCTTCTTCGTTATCGCCCAACAGGGTGCCTTACTCCCGGCCTCTGAGAATCGCGGCGATCACGCGGGGACTGCGCCGCCCGTGGAACACAGCCACAACCCACAACGGCTTCTTCTCCGGCGCGTAAGCGATCACATATTCACGCACCAGCATGAACCGCAGCGGGCGCGAAGTGAGGTTTGGGCGGCGATAGCCCTGCTGTGGAAACGCCACCAGTGCTCGAATCCCGTGTAGTAATCCCCTCGAACACGACTGGCCGCAAGCGCATTGTCCTCCGCGATATATTCCCAGATGTCGCTGATGTCCTGCGCCGCCAGGGGATGTAACGCAAACCCCCGGTTGTCGCTCATTGCGGCTTGGGCTTCTTCAACAATTCATCCTCACGCCTACGCAAGCCTTCAAAGAACGCCTCGCCATCAATCGGCTTCACCCTGCCGCTTTCCATATCGTCAAAGCGCCGGTCGAGCGTTTCCCGCGTGTGGGCGAGCTCGTCGAAGTACCCGATCACGGCATCTTCAAGCAGCTCGTCGCTCGGGCGTCCGCTCTCCCGCGCCATCTGTTCAAGCTTCGCCTGCACGTCGGGTTTGAAATGCACTTCCATGGCTTTGGCTCCCCTTCTCTCAGAGTACATTACAGAGGCCGCAGAGCGGAGGCCAACCCGGCACGAGTGTGATAGATGGTGGGATGAAGGTCCTCATCGACGGCCACCTTCGCGGCAACTGCGAAATTTCGGAGGTGGTCACGACTCCACACGGGAACCGCCGGCTTCTCAAGATTCGGTTTGGTGTCGAGTTTGGATTTGCATTCCTATCCATCAACGCCGCGCCTATCTGCCAACCGAAGGCGCCGGCCCTTCGCGACGCACAAAAACATAGTGGCGGGCTACTGCTGGCGATTTTTCAGAATGCGCTTAACATCCCTTTTGCCATGCAGAACAGCCACCACTGAGACCGGAGCGGTTTCAGGCCGGTAAACAATGGTGTAGTTGGGATACCGGGTGAGTGTCCAAAACCGAAGCGCTTGCCTGGTCAAATTCTTACGGGCATGACCACGCAAAGGGACTTCGCCACGAACTCGCAGGCATCATAGATCGCCTGCTCTACGCGGTCGGCCGCATCCTCTTGTCATCGGCAATGTAAGCCTAAATCTCAAAGACGTCGACCTTGGCAATCAGCGTGAGGTCATAACCGCTCATCGTTTGGGCGAGCGCTCTTGCCGCCAGTTGTTCTTCATCTCCTGAATGTCCCGACGGGCCTGAGTGCCATTGATCAGCTCGCCACACTCGGCCTGCAAGAACCCTTCTTCAATATGGGACATCGCGGCCTGCCGTTCCTCATCCGTCCAGCTTTCCACAGCCTCAAAGAATCGCGCCTCATCCGCCAGATACCGGGCCAGTACCTCCTGAACCAGTTCATCCGGATTGCGGCTCTGTTTAGCGGCGCTGTGCACCAGCCTCTCTTGCACGTCGGGGGGAAAATGCACTTCCATCGCTTCGGCTCCTTCTGTTGAGAATACTCTGTTAGGCCGCCGGGCGTGGCGATTCGCAAATAAACGCGGCGCCCTGATTCTACCTACCTCCGTTGCGCCGAACGCCGCGCGGGGGCGTAGTTTGTGGCAGCCAGCCCCGGCCCCTCATCAGGATTGGAGGCTACGCCGCCTGATGGGGCGTCTTCTGGCCGGCCTTCCGTTTAGCGAGTAGCCGAAGACCCTTCACCGCCTCCTCCGCGTCCTTGCGGGCGGCCCGGCGGTTCGCCCCGACCTCAACCGCCAATGCGGCGATAAGTTTCTTCGGTGATTCGTCCGGCTTGGTATTCGGTGTCACGGAGTTCATGAAGGTGCTTTCTGACTTCAGTGTAGCCCTGTGGTGAGGCTAATTCAATAGTACCTTCGCGGGCGCCGCTGCCAGAGTTGTCGATGAATACGAACTCGACACTGGCATTGTGTTCCAACTGGCGCCAGAGCTCGCGGACGGTCTGGGCGGCGCCCCGGTGGGAACCGATCAGTTGTTCGATGGTGACGATACGCCCCTGGACCCGGGCGCGATCGAGCATCGCCCGAAACGTCTCGTCCAGGGGGCGGGAGATGAACACGACGGTGATGGTCTTGACGGCGCCGAGCGCTTGATCCACCAGGCGCTGGGCATGCTCCGGATTACTGAAGGTGGAATCGAACACCACCTGGGCGCGCTTCGCAATGCCGGTTACCGCGAGGGCGGTGCTCTTACCTACTGCATTTCCGCCGGCCGTGAAGACGACGCGGTTCTTCCCTTTGGGGGCTTCTGCCGCCAGCGCCTGGCTGAACAACTCGTCCCTGACCCAGGTGGCTGCGGGATGAACCGCGACCCGGTATTTTGCAGGGTCCTTATTATATTCGTCGAAGAGCGTTGCCGCATCGTCGGCGTTCAGAACGTTGCCGAATCTCCTGGTGTACCGGGCGAGGTAACCTTTCCTATCGGCCTCCAGTTTCTTAAGGATCTCGTGGCGGACCCGCTCCTCGTCGGGGTCCATCACTGGCGACCCGTCTTTGGCTCCACATCCGCGCGGTGAAGCACCACCTGTTCCGATCTCTGATGCAAAATTCACTAATTGAGGGCGGTTCGCCGCGCTGGCCAGTCCCCCCTACCCCCGTCCCGGCGCCGGCCCCGTCGATTCCCGCAGCACAAACTCCGGGTCGATCACAATTTCCTGCTCCGTCAGCGCCGGTCCTTCGCCCTTCGGCAGCAGATAGTCGCAGATGATGTGGCCGATGCGGTCGCGCGGGATGTGCACCGTGGTCAGCGCCGGGTAGCAGAATTCCGAGAGCTTCACGTTGTCGAAGCCAGTGACCGACATGTCCTGGGGAACGCGGACACCCCGCTCGCGCAGTTCCCGCAGGGCCCCAACCGCCATGATGTCGTTGACGCAGATGAGCGCCGTCGGGTTGAATCCGTTGGCCAGCAATCCGCGCGTGGCCTGCCGCCCGCCTTCCAGCGTATCGGCATCGGCCGCGGTCCGCACTTCCAGTTCCGGAATGCGGGCCACCGCGTCCAGCACGGCCTTCATGCGCTCATTGATCGGCCCCAGCATGGCGTGGTGGCCAACGAAACCCAAACGCCGGTGCCCCAGGCTGTGAAGGTAGTCGATGACCTTATCGATGCCGCGCCGGTAGTTCACACGGATGTTGGTGATGTTCGGCCGCGGCGTGCCGACATCGTAGAAGACCACGGGAATGCGGCTGTCGGTTAGTTCGTCGATGATCGCCGGCGCCATTTCGGAAACAATTGCCGCCAGCCCAGCCACCCGCCGCCCGATCATGAGCCGTATGCTCGCCACCAACTGTTCGGAGCGGTAGTCCGTATTGGCCATCAACACTTCGTAGCCGCGCGCGTGGGCATCCGCCTCCATCGTCTTGTAGATGTCGAAGAAAAACGGGTTCTCCAGGTTGGAGACAATCACGCCGACCGTCCGGCTCTTGCCGCCAGCCAGATGACGCGCGTGCAGGTTGGGGTGATACTTCAACTCCTCAATGGCCTTCATCACGCGCGCCCGGGTGGTGGTCTTCACCACGCTGGCATTGTTGAGTACGCGGGAGACGGTAGCGGTGGACACCTTGGCTCGCCGGGCCACTTGTTCAAGGTTCATTGCAATCCCTTTTATTGTACTCGCTGATCCTTAACTTGTAACATTCGCACCGTCCGGCGAGTGCGCGACATGAAAGTGATGGATCGGTGGTTTTCTTTTTTTGGAGCCGGTTTCTTAAAGTATGTAATACTGTAGGCCAAGGAGGCCCCATGCCAGACCCGCTACCGGCTTTGGTCAG
>Ga0210402_10001244_pt1 | contig 26392 bp, 22 predicted proteins | sample IncBWC7MmetaG_FD_161055 | JGI IMG/M metagenome (GOLD analysis project Ga0210402, IMG submission 161055) | Forest soil microbial communities from Barre Woods Harvard Forest LTER site, Petersham, Massachusetts, United States - Inc-BW-C-7-M | ecosystem: Environmental > Terrestrial > Soil >... | reverse complement strand
GGCTACTACGAAGGCTTCTCCAACGAAGGCCTATGGCCCCTCTGCCACATCGCCCACACACGCCCCATCTTCCGCCCCGAAGACTGGAGCGAGTATCAGCGCATCAACCAGCGCTTCGCCGACGCTGTCGTTCAGGAAATGCGAGACGTCGCCTCGCCCGTCGTCCTCGCGCAGGACTATCACTTCGCCCTTCTACCTCGCATGGTCAAGGAAGCTCGACCCGATGCCCGTGTCGCCATTTTTTGGCACATCCCCTGGCCCAATCCCGAAGTTTTCGGCATCTGTCCATGGCAAACTGAACTTCTCGACGGCCTTCTCGGCGCCGATCTGATCGGCTTTCACATTCGCACCCACTGCAGCAACTTCCTCGGCACCGTGGATCGCGCTCTCGAAGCCCTCACGGACTGGGATCGTTTCGAAATTTACCGCCAGGGCCGCGTCACCCGCGTCCGACCCTATCCCATCAGCGTCGCCGCTCCTCTAAATGGAGAAACTCCCCATCCCCGTCGCTCTTCGGGTGAACAGCGCGCTGCCCTGTGCGAAGAACTCGGCATCGAAGCCTCTCTCCTCGGCGTCGGCGTCGATCGCGTGGATTACACCAAGGGAATTCTCGAGCGCTTCCGCGGCATCGAACGATTCTTCGAAAATTATCCCGCCTATCTCCAGCGTTTCAGCTTTATCCAGATCGGCGCTCCCAGCCGCACGGACATCCCTCGCTACAAGCAGTTCCTTGAGGAAGTGGGCGTCGAAGCGAACCGCATCAACGCGCGCTTTGAAAGCGGGCGCTGGAAACCAATCGTTTTTCTCCAGCGTCACCATTCCCACGAGGAGATCGCCCGCTTCTATCGGGCGGCGTCGGTCTGCCTGGTCACCTCTCTCCACGACGGTATGAATCTTGTGGCCAAGGAATTCATCGCCTCCCGTGAAGACAATCGCGGCGCGCTGATCTTGAGCAGTTTCACGGGAGCAGCCCAGGAACTCCGCGACGCGCTGCTCGTCAATCCCTACGACGTGGACCAACTCGCCCGCTCCATCCGCCAGGCCCTCGAAATGGACGAGGAGCAGCAGGGCGAAATGATGTCCCGCATGCGCAAAATCGTCCTTGAAAACAATGTTTACCGCTGGGCCGCCAATCTCATTTCCGACCTCAGCGATATCCGCGTCCAGAATCCGGAAACCCGGGAGGCCGCTCACGCCCGATGAGGTTTCCCCAGGCCCGCTACAGTCTTGGAGATCCATACGAAATTGCTCAGGCCCCGATCCGATTCCAGGAGGAATTGCCGTGAACGTCGCCGAAACACCATTCGAATTTTTCACCGTCGCCTATCTCACGCGCATCGGCAATCAATCCGCCGGGAATCTCGAAGAACTCCTCTCCGGCCTGGAGCAGTGCAGTGACGCCTCGATCTTTCACCATACGTTCCAGACCCTCAGCTCCCATCACTTCCTCACCGAAGGTTTCTCCAACGACTTCGCTCAATGGGCTCTCGCCGAAGCCAATCGCGACTCCCTCGCCGAACAGTTCGCCGCACTCGACATTCGCGACTACACTTCCATCGCCGCTCTTCGCGCCGATCTCTGTCGAGTGCTCCGCGATTTCATCACGACGTTTCCCCAATTCGGCCGCCAGGAAGCCCTCGATCGTTTCTATTTCTGCGAAAGCGTCGAACAGACCATGCCGTTCTCCCTCACCGCAACTAATCTCGACGAATTTCGCCACGGCGTCGACTCCATCAGCCACGCCAGCTTTCATTTCCACTTCGTCACCTCTCGCCTGCGCTTGCAATTCCGCACCAACGATTTCTCCAACTGGCTGGCCGGCAGCCTCGGGCTCAAGTCCCTCGCCGAGAACATCAATCGCATCGATATCTACACCAACACGCTCGACAGCGCGCGCGCCAAGATGCTTCGCCTTGTGGATCGGGAAAGGAGAAAAAATGAGCACGATGCAAATCCCGGCTAGGATTCCGCTGGATGACTACACCTCCGTCATCGGCGCCGGCGAAGTAGCCGAACTCCGCACGCTCGCTAAGCCTCTAATCGACCGTTCCGTCGTCATGATCAATTCCACGGCCGTCGGCGGAGGTGTCGCCGAAATCCTGAATCGCCTCGTTCCGCTTGCCGAGGAACTCGGCATCAACATTCGCTGGGAAGTGATGACCGGTGGCGAGGATTTCTTTGAGGTCACCAAAGCCTTTCACAACGCCCTGCATGGCGCTCCCTACCATCCGGAGCCGCGGCACTTCGAAATCTTCCGCGCCTACAACGAAAAAAATGCCAGGCGCCTTCCGCTCGACGCGGAATTCATGGTCATTCATGATCCGCAGCCCGCCGGACTGATCTCCTACCGCGAAAATAATGCCAATCACTGGGTCTGGCGCTGCCACATCGATCTTTCTCATCCGCATCCCACCGTCTGGAACTTTCTCGAAAATTTTGTTCCTCATTACGACGCGGCCATCTTTTCTTCTTCCGAATTTGCCAAGCAGCTTCCCATTCCCCAATATCTTTTCCATCCGGCCATCGACCCGCTCTCGGAAAAAAATCGCGACCTGCCCCCGGAATTTATCCTCGACGTTTTGGCCCGCTACGGCATCGACCATCTGCGCCCCATTCTCACGCAAATCTCCCGCTTCGATCGCCTCAAAGATCCCGTCGGCGTCATTCGCGCCTATCGAATCGTCCGCCGCTATTTCGATTGTCAGTTGGTGCTGGCGGGGGGCGGCGCGTCCGACGATCCCGAAGGCGCCACCGTTTTGAAGGAAGCGCAAGACGCCGCCGAAGGCGACCCCGACATCAAGCTTCTCGAACTTCCCGCCTGGGCCCCGCTCGAAGTAAACGCGCTGCAGCGCGCCTCCACCATCGTCATTCAGAAAAGCCTTCGCGAGGGTTTCGGCTTAACCGTTTCCGAAGCTCTTTGGAAAAAGAAACCCGTAGTCGCTTCCGCGGTTGGTGGAATCCCCACCCAGATCATCCACAAACACACCGGCCTGCTCGCCCATTCCGTCGAGGGCACCGCCTACCAGATTCGCTTCCTGCTCTCCCATCCGGATATCGCCGGACGCCTCGGCGAGCGCGGTCACCAGCACGTAAAGGAAAATTTCCTGATCACCCAAAACCTTAAGCGCTACCTCACCCTGTTCCTCAAGCTTGGAAAGTCTTCTTTGCGGCAGTAACTCCAGGTATTTCCCCGAATCCATGCTCGGGCAAATTCGCGTGAAACTGAAACCGGTTCTCAGAGCAACTTCTTTTTTACCGCAACTCCCCCGGCTCAATCCCTTCTTTCTCCGCCTGAATCTCGATATCCGCAATCTTCGCCAGCAGATCTTTCTTCTTCGCTTCCAGTTGCTTCACCTGCTCATCAAGCGGAATCATATTGTATCCCCGGTTCGGATTGATGCCTCCGCTCGGGCTGCTGTCGTTCGCCTTGAAATTCTGCAATTGCGAAATCTTCTGGTCGGCCTCGTCAATCTTCTTTTTCAGATCTGCAATAGCCGCCCGGTATCGCTGCACCTTCCCGCGTTGCACCTCCGCGGCCGCGCTGCTTCCATGTTGCCCGGATGGCGTCTGCTCATCCGCCGGACGATTCGGCCCCGCCACCGAAACGCCGCCTTTCAAGCTCCCTACTTCGTCATTCGTCCAGATCTTCTTTGGTTTTGTCCTATCTGCCGGCTTCTTCTCTTCTGCCGCTGAAGGTGTTTTCGTGGCGGGGGGCGCCTTGCTGCTCGAAGCCGCATTTGTGGAGTCCTGTGTCTGCGCCATCGTTTGTAAACCCGTCATTGGGCAAGCCAACGCAAGGTATAAGGCCCACGCCTTCATCGCGCCATCCTCCATCTCACTTCAGCTGCCCGGCATCAATCCCTTTTTTCCTGGCTTCCTCGTACAATCCATCCGTCTGATCCTCCAGTTGTTTTTTCTTTTCTCTCAATTTTGCCGCCTGCTGGTCCACAGGCGTCCGGCTGTATCCATGACTCATATCCCTGCTACCTTCGGACACAGGCTTCCCCTCTTTAAAATCGTCATACAGATTCAGTTGCCTGTTCACGTCATCCAGCTGAACCTGAAGTTTCTGCAGGCTATTTCGGTATTTCGCAATCGTCCCCGGATCCGCCGGTTTCGTGATCGTATACTTCTGGCTCCCCTTGTCGCCGACAACCGAGACACTGCCCGCGTTTTTCACGTCGTCGTTCGTCCACACTTTCTTGGTCTTCTCGGGCTCGGCAGGGGATGTTGGAGTTGGTTCCGTTATTGCCTTGGTAGATTGCTGGCTGGGTACGGATGGGGAGTTAGCTTGGTTGTCCTGGGCGGCGCAAATAAGCGGCAGAAAACCGTATATAAGGAGAAGGAGTGAAGTACGACGGATCATCGGGCCTCCGATCCGCTAACTGGATCTAGTACTATCCAACCCATTCTAACAAAGGAAGTTTTACGGGTCGGCCTGATTTTCTCCCAATTTGCTCAGTTCGCTACGCACGGCCTCCACCGCCTCGCTCGGCGGGCCCACGCGCTTGTAACGCGAATAAGACGTCCGCTCGTGAATCGAAAACGGCACCACGAATTTCCGCCCGTCAAAATCGTACTGCTGATAGCTCGGCAGCCACACACCGGGCGTCATCTCATACCACTCTTGCATGAAATAACTCCCGCGGTAGACTTTCGCCAGAAACAGCGCCAGGGTGATGTCTTCCGTAACGTGGCCTTCAATCTTCGCCAGCTCCGAAGTTTCCTTGTCGATCCACAGCGTCCCGGCAACCCGCGTGAAAAGCATCTCGTTGCGCGTCGCCGGCTTGAACTCGGGGTTTCGACCCATTTCATATTTCACCAGCACGCGGTCTCCCCTCATCTCCTCGCCCATCTTCGTGAACAAGAATGCCTTTCGCGTCGAGTCAATCAGCTCGTTCCGTTCTTTTTTCCGCCGCTCCACCTTCGCGTACGCTTCCCGTTGCGCGGGCCCTGACGCCGCTGCCCAGATCAGCGTAGTTTGCAGTTTTTCCAGGGCCACCCGGTAACTCTCCGTGCTGATCGGTTTCGCCTCTGGGCTCAACGGAATCTTGCTAACCCCCGTCCCGGCGGGAAAAACCTTCCACACCTTCACCTCGCTCGGTTTGGCGTCGCTTCCGGTCTTTCGAATCTCTACCCGCTCCACGCGCTCGTAAACATTCAAATCCGCGTCCACCCTCTTCTGATTGGCGATCACCCTGAGAAACAAATCGCCGCTCCCGGCCGAACCCTCCTCGGCCGAGCTTTCCGTCGGTCTGGTTTGCCCAAAACAGGGCCAACCGGCAAGCAACAGGGTCAATGCGGCCAGTTTGGGCAAAATCCGGGAATAACACATTTTAAATGTGCGTGTTAGCAAGGAATCAGCCAAGCCGGTATTCCATGTCTGACCCCTGGTTTGTCCGGCGATTTTCACTTCTAACCATCCCCCATCCGGTTACAATAGAGGTTCTTTCAGATTATAACTGCCCCGGCTGAAAGCAAACACTCATCTAAAACGTCTAAGTAAGGAACGATTTGGCAGGGTGGTTCGTCTCTAACCATACAGGAGCACAGTTTGGGCGTTACCCCCATGGATAGCCTGACCAGCGTCCCGCCCCTCATGGGCGATGCGGCGGTGTCCGCCTCGCGCCTGGAGCGCTTCAAGAAAGGCTGGATCACCTTCTACGAGACTTTCAAGCTCTCGTTGGATGCCTTGCGCGCCCACAAGCTACGTAGTTTTCTCACACTCCTCGGCGTCATCCTCGCCGTCACCACGCTCGTCTTTGTCATGAGCGTAATCGCCGGCCTCAACCTCTACGTCGCCGAGCGCGTCGCCAACCTCGGCGCCAACGTCTTCATCGTTGACCGCTTCGGCATCATCACCAGCCGCGACGAATTCATCAAAGCCCAAAAGCGTCCCTTGGTCAGCATGGACGACTACGAGCGCCTCCGCGACAGCATGAAACTCGCTCGCGCCGTCGCTGCCGAGGAAGACCGCAACGTCCAGACTCGCGTCGGCGACATCATCATGGAAAACACCTCCATCATGGGCGCCACCCCGAATTTCGCCGATGTACGCAATCTCAACATCGCCGAAGGCCGGTTCATCACTCCCGCTGACGACGAGCACCGCTCCGACGTCGCCTTCGTCGGCTCCGACCTGGCCACAAAATTTTTCCCCAACGTCGATCCGCTCGGCAAAACTATTCGTGTCGGCACTCATACCTATGAAGTCATCGGCGTTGCCGAGGCCATCGGCAGCGCCTTCGGCCAGTCGCAAGACAACTACATGATCATGCCCATGAACTCCTTCCTTAAGGGCTGGCATCGCCAGATTGACTGGGCCACCATCTTCATCCAGGCCCCCAACGCTGAAATGATGTCCGCCAGCCAGGACGAAGCCCGCATGCTTCTCCGCGCCTGGCGCCACCTGGACTACAACGCTCCCGACAATTTCGCCATCCTCGGCTCCGACTCCATCATGGCTCTCTGGCACGACCTCACCGGCAATCTCGCTTTCGTCGCCATGGCTCTCGTCAGTGTGTTCCTCGTTGTCGGCGGCATCGTCATCATGAATATCATGCTGGCCAGCGTCACCGAACGCACCCGAGAAATCGGATTGCGCCGATCCCTCGGCGCACGCAAAGCCCACATCCTTTTGCAATTTCTCACTGAGTCCGCCGTGCTCGCAGCCTGTGGTGGCTTCATCGGCATTCTCACCGCGTACCTTGCTGTCTACCTGGTGAAAGCCACTTTTTCGTTTCCCATGGAAACTCCACTCACCGCTGTAATTCTCTCGCTTTGCTTATCCACGGCTGTGGGACTTTTCTTCGGCATCTTCCCGGCCATGCGGGCTGCAAAACTCGATCCCATCGAGGCTCTACGAGCGGAAAGCTAGGCGCGCTATGCCTCAAGCCAACGGCGAAAATCTCCGGCAAGCCATGGATGCCCTTCGTACCCACAAACTCCGCAGCGCCCTCACCATCTTTGGCGTCGTCCTCGGTGTCAGCGTGATTATGCTCGTCGCCGCTCTCATCACAGGATTCGACTCGCAAATCCAGGAAAACGTAAAACAGTTTGGAGCCGACACCGCTTTCGTCACCAAGTGGGATCAGGGCCGCCATGGTGGGCCGCCGCCGCTCGAGGAACGCCAGCGCAAGCCACTCACTATCGAAGACGCGCGCGCCATTCAAGAAAGCTGCCCTGCCGTCAAAAACGTCACCGCGTTTGTCACCAGCGACTGGGATGTCGCTCACTCCGTCCGCACCAAAGCCGGCGAAGTCACCGCCATCGATTTCCGCGGCGTTCAACCCAATTTCGGCCTTGTCTACGCCAACGCCACCACTCTCGCCGGCCGCTTCATCAGCGAAGGTGACGACCTCCACAAGGAAAAAGTAGTCATGCTCGGCGAAAATGTCGCTCCTGTTCTTTTCCCCGAAGGCAATCCCATCGGCAAAGACGTCACGATTGACGGCTCCAGTTTTCAGGTCATCGGTGTTGTCGAAAAGCCCAAAGGTGGGTTCGGCATGGGGGACGAAGACCGCCGCGTCCTGATTCCGTTCAGCACTTTCCGCAAGACTTTCCCATCCGCCACCGAAATTAATTTCCGCGTGCAGGCGCAGCCCTACATGCTCAACCAGATGGTGGATCAGGTTACGGAAACTCTCCGTCGCCGCCGCAACGTCCCTTATGACGGCAAGGACAATTTCTCCGTCGCCACCGCCGAGGAACAGATCAAGGAATTTCACAACATCGTAGGGAAAGTGGCGATTGCCACGGTGGTACTCAGCGCCATCGGCCTGCTCATCGGTGGCGTCGGCGTGATGAACATCATGCTCGTCAGCGTCACCGAACGCACCCGCGAAATCGGCATCCGCAAAGCCATCGGCGCAAAAAGCACGGACATCACCTGGCAATTTCTGCTGGAAGCAATGACCCTGACAGGTTTGGGAGGCTTGATAGCCCTCATTCTCGTGAATGGTCTTGTCCTGCTCGTCCGCGTAGGTCTAAAGTGGCCCGGCAGCGTCCCCGTATGGGCCGCTGTCCTCGGCATCGTCGTCAGCGTCAGCATCGGCCTGATCTTCGGCGTCTGGCCGGCCATGAAAGCCGCCAAGCTAGACCCGGTAGAAGCCCTCCGCTACGAATAATCGCGCCCCAGAGGTCTCTTTCCTCTTCGTGCCCTCTGCGCTCCGATCTCTGCGTCCTCTATGTTAAAATCCGCTCTCTTCTTTCTTAAATCTCCCGCGGATTCGTTCAACCGCTTAAATTATCTGCCGAATTTCCCGTTCCTGCCACCGATCCGCCCGCCAATTCAACGCAAATTCCAGCGACAACATCAGCACCAAAACAAACATCCCCAATAACAGTGTTTCCACCAACCGGCTCGAATAAATCCCATAAAACACCCCGACAATCATCACCACCGGCCGAATCGCGGTCAGTGGCCCCAGCATAAAAACACTCGTCGCGCTGCGAATATCATTTGAAGGCGCTAGCCGCAACGCCAGGTTTGAAAGCACCAAAAATGCATAGGGCAAAAACACCCAGAGCATCCGTCTCGCCGCGCCTTCCAAATCCTCCCGAACTTCCGCGCGATGTGGACTCGTCGCAGCCACCGTCAACAACGCTACCAGCGCCAGCGTGCTGATAATCTGCGCACCCGCAACTCCCAAAAACGCCGCTCGCTGGTAATACCCCCTCTTTCGAATCACCGCGCACCGCCCCATCGAAGCCCGCAAACCGCACAGCAGCCCATCCAGCAAAGCCAGCAAGTACAACGCCAGGAGCGTCAACGAAGTTCTCCCAGCCGCGATCTCCTGCGGCCCAGTTGCCGCCGGAATTCCTCTACCAGCGCACGCCGCATTCCTATCAGCGTGTGAAAAACGCGCGGAGCTGGGGTATTCCAGATCTTCGCCCCGTAAATCCCCGACGCAAACTCAGGCAAGACCTCGCGGGCCGCCTCCGTCAGCGTCCGCCCATCGTGCGCCCGAGCAGCGGACAGCACGCCATCATGCCGCGCCAAAGCCGTCCGCATTCGCAGGTAGTGAAAGAACCATGCTCCAACCGGCGCCAGCAACCACGGTTGAAAATCAAAATGAAAAAGCGCCTGCGTCTCGGGCTGCTCGTGCCGTCCCAGAAACCGCAGCAGCTCGCCGCCCCGAAAGTGGTGGATCACGCCCGTCGAGGTGAAAATATGTCCGGAGTGTTCCTTTGAAAACGCATCCCCCTGCACAAATCGGCACGGCAACTCTTCCAGAGTAGCAAGGCGGTTCGCCTCGTTGATCAGCGTGCCGTTCAGATCCATTCCTACCAGTTCAATCGAGGAATCGTGCAGCGGAACGTTCGCCGCCAGCCATCGAATCCCATACCCGATTCCACATCCCACATCCACAATGCGAATCGTTTCGCGCAGGCCCGCATGCCGAATCGACGCAATAACGACGCGCAGGAGTTCCCACACGCGGTGGCCGTGATAAAACTCCTCCGCCAGCCGCTGCATCTCCCAATGCACTCTCAGCAGATGCCGGTCGATCTCCTTCTCATCAAGGAAGCCACGCTGTTCAGGAAGTCGTTCGACCGCGCGTATCGCTTGCGCATTGGAGCATCGCGAAAAAGCATCCAGCACATCCTGCTTGCGCACCTTCACGCGCTCCAGCGTGCGTGCGTCGTGCTGCACAATCAGGTCCGTTATTTCCGGTTGAGAGGGGTTCCAAGATGCAAACACAATTCCGAGCGTAATTCAGCCCCGGACCTATGAAAAGGAAGTGTGGAAAGGGAAGCGTCGAATGCAGCAACTTGGATGCTTTGGATTGTTCTGCGAAATTACGCCGAGCGCAAGAACCGCGCCGCCCGGTTCCGCAGTGAAGTCTCCACTACCGGCGCCACTGCCGGAGTCGCCGTCTTCCGCCGTGCAGACGGGTACAACTGCTCCGCCATCAATTCCGCCGAAGCCATGCGCTGCTGCGGATCCTTCGCCAGGCACTTGGCCAGAATTTCATCAAGTTCCTTCGGAATCGACGCATTCACCTGCGACGGCGGCAGCGGCCGCGAAGAAAGCACGTGATTGCAAACCTTCTGCAGCGAATCTGCCGCAAACGGCGAAATCCCCGTCAGCATTTCGTAGAGCAGCACGCCCAGTGAAAATATGTCCGACCGCGCATCCTGCGCCCGCCCCATAATCTGCTCCGGGCACCAGTAAGCCGGCGTTCCCAACAGGGAAGTGTCCTTCGTATCGTGGCTCGAAAGCCGCGCCATGCCAAAGTCCGTCAATTTTGTGCGCCCGTCGCCGGTCACCAGGATGTTCGCCGGCTTCACGTCCCCGTGAATAATGCCGTGCCGGTGCGCCACATTCAGCGCCACGGCCACCTGGGCCGCCCAGCCACAGGCCGAAGTGTACGGCACGCTCCCGCTCGTCAGAATCTTCTCGAGCGATTGCCCTTCCACCAGCTCCATCACCAGGTACGGAGTCGAAGTCGACTCCTCAATTCCCATGTCATGCAGCGTAATGATGAACGGATGCGAAAGTTTTCCCACCACGCGCGCCTCGCGCAAAAAACGCGACCGCGCTTCGCCCCTCGAAAGCTCCGGCGAAAGTAATTTGATCGCCACCGCCCGGTCAATCATCGGATCAAATCCGCGCACCACGCGGCTGTTTGCGCCGGTTCCCAGCGTTTCCAGAATCTGATAACGTCCAACTTGCACGCGTGCCACCCCTCCGATGGACTCCTGCCTCTTGCCAGATTACGCGTTCACACACACACCAAAAATGAAGCAAGAGTCCTGATTTCAAAGTACTTCCGTACCGGAACCTTCGCTCTGCACCATTTCTGAACTCCACCCTTCCAGAAAGTCCACCACTAGATATAGACGCTGTAGAAATTTCTTACCCAGATTTTGCGATTTTCTCTTGACACCAACATCCACTAGTCCGATACTGCGAATCCAGATTCGGGGGACGTGGAAGCGCCAGACGGACCGAGTCGGGGAATAGCCTCGGTTCGGCTTTGCCCCACGCTCCAGCCCGGTATCACCGTAAAAAACGAGCGCGAAGTACCTGCTCCGCGCAGTCGTAAGTAAGCGCGGAGTTTGCTGTTCGGCCGTGTGAACTTCACCGGCATTGGGCAGCGCACTCGTTTTTTCCGATGATCTCGGGGGGACGCCTTCCACTCGTGCCACGAATCCAGTTGCGTTTTCGAGGCGGGAACGCAGCCCCCTGCTCGCCAGGGGAGTAAAATAGAAGGGTTCCCCGCTCGCAAGACGGGAACCTGTTGCGGGGAGGAATCAGGATGGCTACGGTGAAGCACGCATTAAACGGCAAAGCGGTTGAGGCAGCGAAATCGGTGGACACTTCCACTGTTTCCAGCGGTCTGGTTTTTGAACGGTACTTTACCGATGGAAGGGTCTCCCCGTTCGACAAGGTCGAATGGGAGAAGCGCACCGCCCTCATCGGCAACGAAAAAGGTACAACGATCTTCAAGCAGGAAAATGTCGAAGTTCCCAAGGGCTGGTCGCAAACCGCCACCAATATTGTCGCCAGCAAATATTTCCACGGCAAGCCCGGCACTTCAGAGCGCGAAGGCTCGGTGCGCCAGTTGATCGGCCGCGTGGTTGATACCATCGTCCGTTGGGGTCAAGAGGGCGGCTATTTCGCCAACAACGCGTCGCGCGACGCTTTCCGCGATGAACTCACCCACCTGCTCGTCGAGCAGAAAATGGCTTTCAATTCCCCTGTCTGGTTCAACGTCGGTTGCCAGCCCAAGCCTCAGTGCTCCGCTTGCTTCATCAACTCCGTGCAGGACAGCATGGAATCCATCATGGGGCTCACCCGCACCGAAGGCATGCTCTTCAAGTGGGGCTCCGGCACCGGTACCAATTTCTCCAGTCTCCGCGGCAGCAAGGAAACGCTCTCCGGCGGCGGCATCGCCTCCGGCCCGGTCAGCTTCATGAAGGGCTTCGACGCCTTCGCAGGCGTCATCAAGAGCGGCGGCAAGACGCGCCGCGCCGCCAAGATGGTCATCCTCAACATCGACCATCCGGACATCGTCGAATTCATCGATTGCAAGGTGAAGGAAGAAAAAAAGGCTCACGTCCTCATCGAGCAGGGCTATGACTCCTCCATCGACGGCGAAGCCTACAGCTCGATCTTCTTCCAGAACGCCAATCACTCCGTCCGCGTCACCGATGAATTCATGCAAGCCGCGCAGGAAAATCGCGACTGGTGGACTAGGAACGTCACCGACGGCCAGCCCAACGAAAAGCTCAGCGCCCGCGAACTCCTTTACAAGATTGCCGATTCCACCTGGCACTGCGGCGATCCCGGCATGCAGTACGACACCACCGTCAATCGCTGGCACACCTGCAAGTCCACCGCCCGCATCAACGCCAGCAATCCTTGCAGCGAATACATGTTCCTCGACGACACCGCCTGCAACCTGGCCTCGCTGAACCTGATGAAGTATCTCAGCCCCAATGGCGACTTCAACGTCGAAGCCTTCACCAAGGCGGTGGATGTCACCATCACGGCCCAGGAAATCCTCGTCGACAACGCCAGCTATCCCACGGAAAAAATCGGTAAGAACTCCCACGAGTTCCGCCCGCTCGGCCTCGGCTACGCCAATCTCGGCGCTCTTCTCATGTCCATGGCCCTGCCATATGACTCTGATGAAGGCCGCGACGTTGCTGCCGCCGTCACCGCTCTCATGTGCGGCGAAGCCTACGCCCAGTCCGCTCGCGTCGCCGAACGCATGGGGCCGTTCCCTGGCTATCCCGTCAATCGCGAGCCTATGCTCGACGTCATCCGTATGCACCGCCACTCCATGCGCGGCATCAAGCCCGATCACGTGCAGTCCGATCTCTATTTGGGTGCGCAAAGCGCCTGGGATAACGCCCTCGAACTGGGCGAAAAGCACGGCTTCAAGAATTCCCAGGTCACCGTTCTCGCTCCCACGGGCACCATTGGCTTCATGATGGATTGCGACACCACCGGCATCGAGCCCGACCTCGCCCTCATCAAGTACAAAAAGCTCGTTGGCGGCGGCGTCATCAAAATCGTCAACAATACTGTGCCGGCAGCGCTGATGAAGCTCGGCTACACGCCCGAGCAGACCAGCGAGATCGTCGGCTACATTGATGCCAACGGCAAAATCGATGGCGCTCCCTTCGTCAAGCCCGAACACATTCCTGTCTTCGATTGCTCCTTGGCCACCACCGGCGGGCGTTCCATCGCCTGGCGCGGTCACGTCAAGATGATGGCGGCGGCCCAGCCCTTCCTCTCCGGCGCCATCAGCAAGACCATCAACATGCCGGAGGATTCCACGATCGAAGACATCATGGACGCGTACATCGAGTCTTGGAAGCTCGGCCTCAAGGCTGTCGCCATCTACCGCGACAACTCCAAGCGCTCCCAGCCGCTCAACGCTGCCGGCAACAAGAAAGACGAAAAGAAAGCCGAAGTTGCAGCCGCCGAACCCGAACCGGTTCAGCGCGAACTCTTCGCCCGCACCCAGCGCGAAAAGCTTCCCGTAGAGCGTAACTCCGTCACCCACAAGTTCAGCGTCGGCGGACACGAAGGCTACATCACCGTCGGCATGTACCCCGACGGTCGCCCCGGTGAAATTTTCATCAAGATGTCTAAGGAAGGTTCCACGCTCTCGGGCGTCATGGATGGCCTCGCGCTCACTCTTTCCATCGGCTTGCAATACGGTGTTCCACTGAAAGTTTTGGTCAACAAGCTGGTCAACACCCGCTTCGAACCCAGCGGCATCACACCCAACGCCAACATCCGCTTCGCCACTTCCGTGCTCGATTACATCGCGCGCTGGCTCGGCGGCCGCTTCATCTCCTCGGAATATTTGAAACTCAACGGCGCGCCGACAGAAGGCACGGTAGTCGTCTCCATCCCGGCTCCGACGCCTCAGGCTCCGGTACTGACTCCGGCGCCGCCCGTTGAAACCAGAACCTACTCTCCGGGAAACGCCTTGGAGGATGCGCCCACCTGCTCTGAATGCGGCATGTTGATGGTGCCCAACGGCGCCTGCTACAAATGCGAAAATTGCGGGAGCACGAGCGGATGCAGCTGACCCGGCCCACAGGCGAGGAGATCACACGATGAGCTCACTCCCAAGCGGCGCTGCGGTCGCAGTAAGACAAGCCAGAGAGCCCCAGAAGGCGCGGGGCTTCCTGCACATCGTTCGACACGGTGCAGGCACCAACGCCTTCTACATCGTCTCCTATCACCAGATCGCCCGCACCGGCGTGCGCCCCAAACCAATGCTAGCCGAAGGCGCGCAAGCACTCATCGATATGCTCGAAAAAGTAGGCGTCGACTTCCGCCTCCGCGAAGTCCGCGGCGCCCTCGAAGACATATTGCGCCTCGGCTCCGCCAACATCCCCGACCTCTGGCTAAGCGACGAAGAACTCCTAGAAAAAGGCCTGGTCGAATCCTAATCCACGTGTTCTTGCCCGTGTAGGGCCCTCGTCCGCTTGCCCTGACGCAAGAAGGTCGGCGGGCCGCGCTTCTTGTGCCGAAAATCACAAAGGGCCGGAGGCTAGCGCTTCCGGCCCTTTGTTTTTTCGAGGCTTTCTCCCGCTCACGGAGATGGTGCACGCCTCGCCCCACGCCGCTAGCGGGGACGCAAGGACGGACGCGGCGCAGCCGGTCTTGGGCGAAATCTCATTCGCGGCATCAGCGGAGGCGGCACGTGCCGCAGCGCTTCCCCGCACGCGGGACAATGATCGGAGCCAGCAACATCGGCCCTCATCCAATTCCCCTTCACTTCACATCGTGGATTGACACACTGAACGGTGGAGCCCGGCATCATGGTCATTCTGAACTCCCTCAGCGGCCCCCAACTCACCCTGCGGAAGTGAGTTCCCCTTGGCGGCCAGAGATTCGACGAACGGACCGAGCGGACTCGCAAATTTTCGCGCTGCGTAATTGGGGTGTCAATCGAAAACCACCCCAACCTCTTGTGGCGCGCAAAAAATCTGTGGAAAAACGCTCCGGCCTCCAACCATCCGCGCTCTGTTTCTATCCGCTTAGTGACCTATTCCCATCCGACCGGCCCTCCGAAAGGAATTCCCCTCGTCATACGTAGTAGAAGTAAGAGCAACCAAATTCCAAAACAGAACTCTCAACGGAGGAAGTCATGCCAAATAACACCATCAATTTCAGCGCGGGCGGCGATATGCCCTCGTTCACCAGCCTGCGGGGAATCGGTTCGAAAATTCTCATTCTCGCCGCGGCCATCTTTGCCTTGATTTTCTTTTTCTCCTGCGTCGTTTCCGTTCCCACCGGCCATGTCGGCGTCCTCACGCTCTTTGGCCGCGTCACCGGCGAAACCCTCGGCGAAGGAATTCACGTCATCAATCCTCTTAAGGCCGTGGAAAAACTTTCCATTCAAACGCAATCCGTAAAGGAAAGCGCCAACGTTCCCTCCAATGAAGGTCTCATCCTCGCGCTCGACACATCCTTGCTCTTCCATCTCGATCGCAGCATGGCCGCCGATGTCTTCCAAAAGGTCGGCGCCAATTACGCCGAAAAAATCGTTGAGCCAACGCTCCGCGCCGCCATCCGCGCCTCCACCTCTTCCCACACCGCCAACGCCCTCTATACCAACGCGCGCGAACTCGTTCAGCAGCAAATCCAGGATCAACTCACCAAGGAACTCGCTCCGCGCGGAGTCATCGTCGAAAACATCCTGCTCCGCGACGTCCAGTTGCCCGCGATGCTCAAAGGTTCCATCGAAGCCAAGCAGCAGGCCGAACAGGACGCCCTGCGCATGAGCTTCATCCTCCAGAAAGAAACCCAGGAGGCCCAACGCAAGCGCATCGAAGCCCAGGGCATCGCCGATTTTCAGAAAATCGTCGCGCAGGGCATCAGCCCGCAATTATTGGAATGGAAGGGAATTGAAGCCACGGAAAAACTGGCCACCAGCGCCAATTCAAAAGTGGTGATCATCGGCAATTCCAAGACCGGCTTGCCGATAATCCTCGGCCCGCAGTAATAATCCGCCGCAAACCTTCTCGCTGCTTGGATATTTGTGTTGCTATTGCTGGGGAGCCGCCGGTTTCTGGTCCGCGTCGGGCGCCAAATCTTTCAGCTTGGCCTTTAACTGCGCCAACTCGTCCTTCTTTTGCGCTAGGTCGCTCTGCATTGCGTCCAGCTTCGCCTTTCCGTCCGGGTCCTTCGAAAAATCCGGCCGCGAATAATAGCTTTCATTCGCCAGCGCCAGCGCCCGCTGCTGCAGGTCCACTTCTTTTGCCTTGTCCGCCACTTCCTGCTTTAACACTTCGATCTGCGCCTTCTTCTTCGCGATTTCTTCTTCCGAAGGCCCCTTCGCCGGTTGCGACGCTGTTGCTGTTGCGGTATCTGTGGCTTTGTCGCCGCGCGCGGTCGCGTCCGCTCCAGGGATGCTCTCCGTCACCGCGGTTGCCTGTTGTACTGTCGCTGGAGTCGCCGGTTTCAGCGTATCGTTCGTGATCACCGTGGTTGGCTTTGCCGCGGTTTTCTTCTGCTCGCGTGCCTTCCGCGCGGCTTCCGCCACGGACTGCTCCTGATCGCTCTGCGCCCGGGCACCCGGCATTCCCGCCAGGCACGCCGCAAGCAATATTGCGGAGACGCACACCTTGTTCCCATTCATCATTGTTCCGGCCTCCTGCCTGATTTGGGCTATCATCTCGCAGGATACGCCCTCGCGCCTCGCAGCACAATTTCCCTCTCCGCCTGTGCCACCTATCTGCAAATCGGCCTTAGGATCTTGGCCTCGTGTACCTGCCCACCGCTATACTCTTCCCATGCTATTTCTCCTGGCCCCCCGCCTCAGGTCCCGCCTGCTCCGATCCGCGTTGCTCCTACTCTCCCTCGCTTCTTTCGGATCTCTCGCCAATGCGACACCTCTCCAATCCGCGCCAGCAAGTCCCCAGGAATCCGCCGCTCCTGCTTCCGCTGCTCCAACCCGGAATTCCACCACCTCCACTTACCACCTCTCGCCCGAGAAATACCAGAAAGCCATAGCCTATTCCCGCGCCGGCTACCGCCTCTATTTTCTCTCCGTGTTCTGGAACCTCGCGATCCTCCTGCTCCTTCTCCGCTCCGGATTCTTCGCCAAACTCCGCGATTTTGCCGAAGCGCATTCGCGCAATCGTTTCCTCCAGGCCGCAATCTTCGTCCCCGCCGTCTTGGCCCTCCTCGCACTGCTGAATCTTCCCATCCGCCTCTACGGGCACCACCTCTCTCTCTACTATCAGCAGTCCATCGAGCCCTGGGGCCCCTGGCTCTGGGATTGGACCAAGGCACAACTCCTCGAAATCGGACTCGGTCTCCCCGTCATCGCGCTTCTCTTCGCCCTCATTCGTTCGAAGCCGCGCAGTTGGTGGCTCTTCGCCTGGCTAGGCGCGATTCCGCTCTCGCTTTTCCTCGGCCTCATCGCGCCGTGGTACATCGACCCTCTCTTCAATAAATTTCGCCCGCTCCAGGAAACGCAGCCGCAGCTCGTCGAATCCATCGTCAAACTTACCAGCGTCGCTGGGCACCCCGTTCCGCGCAGCCAGATGTTCCTCATGGAAGCCAGCAAAAAAACGAACGCCATCAACGCCTATGTCGCCGGTCTCGGCCCCTCCAAGCGCATCGTCATCTGGGACACTTCCATCCAGAAGACCAAACCCGAAGAACTTCTCTTCATCGTCGGCCACGAAATGGGACACTACGTCCTCGGCCACGTCGTGAAAGGCTTCGCCTATTTCCTCGCCCTTCTCTTCGTAGCTCTATTTTTGGCCTACCATTGCTTGCAGTGGATGATCGCCCGCTGGGGCATCCGCGGACAATCTGACTGGGCCGCCCTCGGCGCCCTGCTCCTGCTCTTCAACATAATGAATTTCGTCGGCGAACCCATCGGCAACGCCATCAGCCGCTTGCAAGAACACTCCGCCGACGCCTACGGTCTCCAACTCATTCAAGGCTTTTTCCCGAACGCTAACGAAGTCGCCGCTCATTCCTTCCAGGTTCTCGGCGAAGAAGACCTCGACGACCCCAACCCTCCAAAATTCATCGTCCTCTGGCTCTACTCCCACCCGCCCCTAAACGACCGCCTCCGCTTCGCCTACGACTTCGGCCGTCCAGCACAATCGCAAACTCACCCAGAGCCTAACCAAATCCCCGACCGCTGATCTCTCAATCTCACCCAAATCCAAAACTTGTCATTGTTCGGGCATCCGACGAGGATGCCCGACGAACCACAACTTCAAATGCTTCGATTACGTTCGCTCCCGGCAACCGTTTCCCTACCTCCCGCCCTTCCTCTTCAAAAACGCCGCCACCTTATGCCGATTCCCGCACACCGCCATCGAACACCATCTCCTCCGCCGCGTTCGCGAATCATCATAAAAAAACAATCGGCACCCGGCATTCGAACACCGTTTCACCGGCGCATTCTGCCCTTCCACTATCAACTCCGCCGCCGACCGCGCAATCGCCGCCAACAGCCACTCCAGCCCGCTCTCTCGCCCAATAAACTCCAGCCTCCAACGCCCCTCTCTCACCACCACTTCATCGTGCCCTTCCGTAACCTGCAAAATCTCATTGATCGGCGCGACCCAGGCCTTTGGAAACTCCCTCCGTTCCTCCACCGCCGAAAACACCGCCCGCACACATTCCCGCAACCGCAAGATCTTCAGCAACACCGCATCCACCGCTCCCGGCTCGCTCCCTTCCAGCGATTCCAGCCGCATCCCCCGCTCTTCGCTCACCACCCTCGCGTCCACCAGAAAATCCACAAACTCCGTCCAGGAAAGATCGTGCGCCACGGGCGCCAGATTCGCAAAGTCCAAAGCCAATCGCCCGGCAATCAATTTTGGCGCTGTCGATACAGCTTTCAACCCGGCTCCCTCCACACACTCGGGAAATTCTAACCAGCCTTCCGCCTCACGCAGGTTATACTCTCCCTCCGACGCGCAATGCAACATTTCTCAGGGGTTCCCCGTATCTAGGGCACCATTCACCGTTCGACCAGGGACTGTCATTCAGTCAATCTCGCCGTCGAATCTGTAGCAAGGAGCCATCGTGGACAATCTAGCCACTCCCGATCCCAACGCCCCCGAATTTGCAAGCCGACTCTCCGCCATCCTGCCGACTCCCCCCAGCCGGAATCCCGTACTCTTCAACGATCGCGGCCTCCGTGCCGGTTGGCGCCTGCTCATCTATTTTCTCCTGGCAACCATTTCCTTCACGGTGATTGGCTTTGCCGCGCGAAAACTCGGCGCTCCCACTCGCGGTGTTCCCCCGCCGTCCGCGGTCCTTGTTCAAGAACTAATCGGCTTCGCTGTCGTCTTCGGTTGCGCGCTAATAATGTCCAAAATCGAGCGGCGCTCCCCTGGCGACTACGGGCTTCCTATTGTCGAAGCGTTTGGCAGGAAATTCTGGCTGGGTACGCTCCTCGGCCTCGTGGAAATTTCACTTCTGATCGGATTCATCTCCACGTTCGGTGGCTATTCTTTCGGAAGCATAGCGTTGTCTTTGAAAGGCATATTTGGATGGGGTCTGTTCCATCTTTTGTTATTCACCGTCGTCGGATTTTTCGAAGAGTTCATGTTCCGCGGCTACACCCAATTCACTTTAGCCGACGGCATCGGCTTTTGGCCCGCTGCTCTCATTCTTTCTCTGGGATTCGGTGCCATCCACCTCGGCAATCCTGGTGAAGGTCTGGTCGGGGCGGCCAGCGTAGCACTGGTCGGTATTTTTTTTGCTTTCACTCTTCAGCGCACCGGCAATCTCTGGTACGCCGTAGGTCTCCACGCCAGCTTCGACTGGGGCGAAACCTACCTCTTCTCCGTCCCCAACAGTGGCACTTTCATGGAAGGCCATCTCTCCAATTCCATTCTTCACGGGCCCAAGTGGCTGACTGGCGGCACCGTCGGCCCCGAAGGCAGCGTCTTCTGCTTCCTTACCATGGGCCTTCAGTTCCTCGTCGTAATGTGGCTCTTCCCAAAGAAAGATGCCTCTGCCGAATCCGCGGCGCCATCCGTTCTTTCTCACACCAGTTGAATCTTTATTTGAGATTTGAAACTTATAGAAAGCTGGTCATCCTGCTTGCCCGCCGCAGGAAGGAGGGCATCCGATCAGGTCCGGTGTGTGGACTCCGGTGAAACCGGAGATGCCCGAAGGACCTCAACTTAAGTTGCGCCACGAAATTCTCCGCGCCGCGCCGCTCGCCGAACTACTTCACCAACTCCGACACAAAAACCAAATGCACCCCCTCCCCCTCCGCCCGCGGCAACACCTCCTTCAACGCCCGCAACGTTTCCGCATGAGGATGCCCTATCGCAATCGCCGCCCCCTTCTCCTTCGCCCCGCGCATCGCCAACTCCCACTGTGTCCGAATCGCCGCCATATCCTGCACATCATCCAAAAACGGCACATTCCGGAATCCGCTCCGCACTCCCGCATGCTCCGCCGTTTCAAACGCCACCGTCGCCGCCGTAGTTCGGCTATCGACAAAAAACAAATCCCGCTGTTTCAGCAGCGGCATCAACTCCCCCATCAACTTCGCATCTGTAGTGGCCAGCGACCCCTCATGATTATTCACCCCGCTAGCCGTAGGCACACTCTCCAGCATCCCATCGAGCGCCCGCGCCACGTCCTCCCCACTCATCCCTGTCTCAAGCTGCTTCGCCTCCGGTGTCTCATTCGCCACCGCCCGCATCGGCAGATGCAGCATCACTTCCAATCCTCGCCGCTGCGCTTCCTCCGCAATCTCTGTCGAGTGCACGTGAAAAGGCAGCACCGAAATCGTCAGCGGGTAATGCAAAGCAAACACAACCTCCGCCGCCTCCCGGTCATTGCCAAGATCATCCAGAATGATCGCCAGCTTCGGCCCGGAAACGGCAGGCCCCGGCGCGCGACGGCGCACTCGTTCTTTTTTCGCAGGTTGAGTTTTTGTCTTGGAACGGAACTTCGAGGCAATCTTGTCGCACCCGCCCATCCACACCGCCACGCCGCCGGCGCATACCAAAACTAAAAATAAAAGTTTGTGGATGGTTCCGAAATTCTTGCGGGCCACTACGCCTTAAGCGGCCTTCTTTGCGGGATTCTTCAAAAGCTGCAGCGCCTTCTGCAAAACTGGATCATCCGGAGAAAGCGGACGCGGCCCGGGCGCCGGCTCTTTCTGCGCCCCAGTCGCGGCCACATCTTCGGCATCATCCGTCTCGCTCGCGGCTGCCGCGCGCACCACTTCCGTCGGCGTCACGCCTTCGTCCAAAATCGATTTTCCATCCGCGTTCGAAAAATTCCCAACGGTCAGGATCAGCGCCGCCCCATCATCCAGCGGAATCAGTTTCTGTTCCGAGGCCAACCCAAACGTCCGGTCGCCCACCAGATTGCCGCGCTTGGTATTCGCAATCGCCGCGGCCAGCACTTCCGCCGCGCCAGTGGTGGTTCCGTCCATCAGTACCGAAACCGGCCCCTTCCAGACCACCTTGCTCGGGTCTGCGGTAAACACCTCTTCCTTGATGGTCTGCCCGTGCAATTTCGTCAGCGTTCCCGAAGTCACAAACAATTTTGCGATCTCAATCGCTTCCGAAGTCTGTCCCCGCCCGCAATCCCGCACATCCAGGATCACTTTGCTCGAGCCCTGCTTTTCCGCTTCCTGCAATTTCGCGCGCAACTCATCCTTACGTCCCGCGTTCAGCGTCGCAAACCGGATTGCAATCGTATCGTTGTCCACTTTCTGTACCTGCAGCTTCGGCTCCGGCAACTTGGTGCGCACCACGTCCACTTCTTCCGGGTCCGTCTTCCCGCGACGGATCACGCCAACCTTCACGCCCGTTCCCGGCTGCCCCGCCAGCAAATTCTTCGCCTGGCCAACCGACATCTCTCTCGTCGTAAATCCCGCCACTGATTCCAGAATATCTCCGCTGTGCAATCCCGCTTTCTCCGCCGAACTCTCCGGCATCACCGAAGTCACGATGATGTACCCAAATCTCTTGCTCAGGTTCATCCCCGTTTCGCCGGTTTCGGGATTTGCCAGCTTCTGTTGGTATTCCGTGTACTCGCGCGGCGTCAAGTAGCTCGATTCCGAATCCAACGACTCCAGCAACCCGTGCAGCGATCCCGCCGTCACCAGGTGCATGTTCGGTTCGTCCACGTAATCATTCTGAATGCGCTGCAGCACTTCGCCATACACCACCAGCGACTTGTACGCGTTGCCGTCACTCGTGGTCCGGCCGAGCACATGGCCGATGCCCACCCAGCCCACAATCAGTATCGATGCCGCCAGGATGCTGTAGCGCGTCAAACGATTCATTCCGCACCATCCTCATGAAAAATGATTCCTGAGTATACCATCCTGTTAGGACGCGGCAGAGCATCACTTGGATACCCTGCGTCTCGCGATTAATACCTGCCGTCATGGGTGCGCCCTAGACACGCCAATCCCGCATTCTGTTGCCTGATTACCACAGGCAACGGCAACCGCCATCTTTTCATCCTCTTATCTCATTGAATACAAAGCACAAAGCAAGAATTATTTGGCCGACAATGTGCTACCCTATCTAGGGTACCCATGTTTCAATCCACCATCGATCGCTCCGTAGAAACCGATGGTGTTGGTCTCCACACCGGAGTCCACACAAAACTCCGCCTCCAGCCCGCTCCCCCGGACACCGGTATCGTCTTCCGCCGCGTCGACCTCGACAATTTCCCCATCGAAGCCCACGGCCACAACGTGGCTCGCGTCAGCTACGCCACCAGCCTCATGAAGCAGGGCGTTCTTCTCTCCACCACCGAGCACCTTCTCGCTGCCACATATTCCTACGGCGTCGACAACATTTTTATCGACCTTGACAACATTGAAATCCCCATCCTCGACGGTTCCGCCGAACCTTTCCTACAACTCCTCGATCAAGCTGGCCTCCGCCGCCTTCGCCGCAAACGCCGTTATCTTCGCGTCCTCAAGCCCGTCGAAGTCGTCGAAGACGGTCGCCGCATCGCCATCCATCCCGCCAACGAATTCCGCGTCCGCTGCTACGTTGATTTTCCTCATCCGCTCGTCGGCCAGCAGCAAGTCGAACTGCTCGTCAATCCCGATTCCTTCCGCCAGGTTCTTTCCCGCGCCCGCACCTTCTGTTTCGAATCCGATATCGAGCCGCTCCGCTCCATGGGCCTGATCCGCGGCGGCTCTCTCGATAACGCCATCGTCCTCACCAAAGACGACGTGATGAACGGCCCTCTCCGCTATCCCGATGAATTCGGCCGCCACAAAGCCCTCGACTTGATCGGCGACCTAGCGCTCGTCGGCCTCCCGCTCCTCGGCCGCGTAGAAGCCCGCAAAGCCGGCCACTCTCTCCACACCCAGCTCGTCAGCCGCCTTCTCGCCGATCCATCCGCCTGGGAAATCACCACCCACGAACGCGGCTCCGCCTCCGCTCACCAAGTTCCAGAGTTCGCCTCACCCGCCTCGGCCGACTGAGCAGTTGGTTTTCTCGCTTGAAAACTTACTGCAGCGGCTCACTATCGACGCTTGCAGCGCGTCCTCTTTCGATCCGAATTACGCCGCCTTCATCGACAAAAAAATGTCGTATCCCGGTTGTGTTCTCCTGGATTGGGTCTGCGGTGATCGTGAACGTCATCACCCGTCCACTCGCATCCGGCACTCCGGGCTCGTAGTGGAAGATGTATCCGTTCTTCCTCGGCATGGGTCCCGCCAAAGGGCGGTCCACCAGATTCGCCCCATCGCAATTTCCGGCCCCCGGCCCCAGATTCGCGGTCGAAACTGGATAGCCTTGGTTCGGGCAAGCCGCCGCGTAGGAGATTATCGCCCGGTTGTAAGCGCGCAACACGCCGACCGACGACGCTTCATTCGCAGCCATCTTCGCCCGCAACAGATTCGGTATTGCAATCGCCGCGATAATCAGAATCACCGGGATCAACGCGATCTCCGCATACCCCAGGATCAGCCCTGCCGTAGCCAACCCCTGTCCTTTCAATCGGCCGGCGCTCTTCTTAATCTCCGCTAGCGCCAGGTGGCCCAGGATGACCGCCGCCACCGCTGAAAAGGGGATGAACACCAAAATTCCCATCACCAGGCTTGCGATTGCCTTGCCACTCGTCGTCTCTGCGCCAGCTGGCGCGTATCCGGTTCCCGGCGCTCCGGTTACTGCTGCCGCTGAAACCAACCGGTTTCCGCACCTCCCGCAAAATTGCGTTCCGTCCGCCAGCATTTCACCGCAATAGGGACATTTCATGGCTCGGGTTTCTCCTTCAAGGCCGGCTTCCGGGCCTCGGCACTTATCTTCGCGTGGACTCTAGCCTAGTTTTTCCGCCTCGTCTATCGTCTGTGCCGCACTGGCAACCACTCGCCGCCTCCGTATAACCCCGCATTGTCAAAACACCGCGTCCAATGGACAATGCTGTGGCCATGTCCAATCATGATGTTGCTGTCCTCATCCTCGCTGCTGGTAAAGGCACTCGCCTCAAATCCAGCCTCGCAAAAGTTCTTCACCACGCCGGTGGTCGCCCGCTCGTCGATCACGTGGTCCGCGCCTGCCTGCCGCTCCGCGCAAAAAAAATCATCGCCGTAGTCGGGCACCAGGCCGAACAAGTTACCGCCGCCGTCGAACCGCTCGGCGCGGAAACCGTTCTGCAGCAACCGCAAAACGGTACCGGCCACGCGTTGCTTGTTTCGAAACGCGCTATAGGCAACGCTAAGTACATTATCGTTCTCCCCGGTGACGCGCCCCTCATCCGCACAGAAACTCTCCGTGCCCTTCTTCAAAAGCACAAAACTGGAAACGCCGCCACCATTCTCACCGCCGTCCTCGCCGATCCCGCGGGATACGGCCGCATCCTCCGCAAGTCGGGTGACACCGTCGCCGCCATTATCGAGGAATCCCAACTCACTCCCGATCAGCGTGAACTCAACGAAATCAATTCCAGCATCTACTGCTTCACCGCCGCCAAATTCTGGCCCGCGCTCGCCCACCTAAAGCCCAACAACAAGCATCGCGAAATTTATCTCACCGACGCCATCGCTGTCCTCAACTCAAACGGCGAAACCGTCCTCGCCGAAATCGCCCCCGACCCCCGCGAAACCCTCGGCTGCAACACCCGCGCCGATCTCGCCGGCGTCGACCGAACCTTCCGCGAATGGAAACGCGAACAACTGATGCGCGACGGCGTCACCATCCAGCTTCCCGAAACCGTCTTGGTCGATCCCGACGTCACCGTTGGCGAAGACACCATCCTCGAACCGACGGTCCAACTACTCGGCAAAACAAAAATCGGCGCACGCTGCATCATACGCACCGGCAGCGTCCTCCGCGACGCCACGCTCGGCGACGACGTCCTCGTCGAACCCCACTGCGTAATCGACTCCTCGCGCCTCGAATCCGAAGTCATCCTTGGCCCCTTCGCCCGCCTCCGCCCCGAATCCCATCTCCTCAAAGGCGCGAAAGTCGGCAATTTCGTCGAAATCAAAAAAAGCACCATCGGCGAAGGCAGCAAAGCCCCGCATCTCTCCTACATCGGCGACGCCAAAGTCGGCAACAAATCCAACATCGGCGCCGGCACCATCACCTGCAATTACGACGGCTTCGCCAAGCATCCCACCACCATCGGCAACCGCGTCTTCGTAGGCAGTGACTCCGTCCTGGTCGCTCCAGTAAGACTAGGTGACGGCGCCTACATCGCCGCCGGCTCCGTAATCACCGAAAACGTTCCCCCCGACGCCCTCGGCATAGCCCGCGGCCGCCAATCCACCAAACCAAACTGGGCCGCCAAAAAACGCCGCGAACTAAGCAACCACTCTTCCCACTCCCCCAAAACGCCCAAACGCAAAAAACGCCGCTAACCCTTTTGAGTGCGGAAGCAAAGCCTCCGCTCGTACAGACTGAACCCTTCCACCCAACGGATCCACGCAGCACGCCTGCTCACTATGTCATCCCGACCGAAGCGACACGGCTTCTTCTTCCGCGCCGCATTTGGGCGCGCCGGGTCGCGGAGCGGAGGGACCGTGGCAAGACTGTTCCGTATCCGCCCAAAAAATTCTCCGCGCTCCCGCGCCTTCGCATTTCGCTCTCTTCTCTGTGCTAAAATGAATCTTCCCGCATCACTCACCGGAGGTGCCCATGAAATTCGGAGTCGTAGTCTTTCCCGGGTCCAACTGCGACCACGACGCCTTCCACGCCATCGGCCACGTCCTCCAAAAGCCCGTCGAATTCATCTGGCACCAGTCCGAAGACCTGCACGATTGCGACGCGATCATCCTCCCCGGCGGCTTCTCCTATGGCGACTATCTCCGCACCGGCGCCATCGCCCGCTTCTCTCCCGTAATGAACTCCGTCTCCAAATTCGCAAGAGACGGCGGCCTCGTCCTCGGCATCTGCAACGGCTTCCAGATCCTCCTCGAAGCCGACCTCCTCCCGG
>Ga0210402_10001243_pt1 | contig 26411 bp, 17 predicted proteins | sample IncBWC7MmetaG_FD_161055 | JGI IMG/M metagenome (GOLD analysis project Ga0210402, IMG submission 161055) | Forest soil microbial communities from Barre Woods Harvard Forest LTER site, Petersham, Massachusetts, United States - Inc-BW-C-7-M | ecosystem: Environmental > Terrestrial > Soil >... | reverse complement strand
TCCGGCCAGATAAATATCGGGCTAGGCGGCGGCAGAGGGTCGCCACGGACAATTCCCCACCACCGCTGCGTCGGACTCCGAAACACTCTTTGGCCATTGTCGACCTGCGGCGGAGGCGCCGAGCCGTCGGCCGTGGGGCCGTACCACATCTTGTTAATCGCATTCGCTTGCGGCAGGGTAAGGCAGCTGGCGGTGGCGTTGGTGCCGCCGTCACTGACGCAAAGAACGGCGCGATCGGTCGTCACGTCGTATGTGCACGCTTCGGGGTCGGAGATAAACCCTTCGTGTCGGCCGTTGACTTGAGCGTCGCAAGCGCTGACGGCGGCACTCGACGCGAGATTAAGCTGGGCGGCCGTCAGGGACTCGCCGCCCAAATCCCTCAACTGCACGATGTGCGGGTATAACAGGGTAGGGAAGAATTGGGTCTGGTTGATCGAGGGGCCAAAGGCGTAGATCCCATCGAAATCGTCGGGGAAGGCCTGGGCAGCCTTATACGTCATTCGACCGGCGCTCGAGCAGCCCTGGTAATAGGCGTACTCGGGTGCCTTATGGTAGAACGCCGCGGCGAGCAGCTTCGTCTTCACGCCAGCCTCATGGATGCTCCGGCTCGACAAGTCCCTCATCAACGTCGTGTTGATGCTGCCATCCGGATTCATCGCAAACGACCCGTCGAGTTGGCCGAGCATGCCTACATGTCCGCCGTCGTGAATCGCACCGACGTAGCCGTCGCGCATCGCCCAGGTGCTTGGACTGTCGCCCAAGTAGCCCGCCGGCCCGAGCATGTCGCTGGTTGAGCTGATGCGCGGGTCGCCGTCCCATGCGCCCTCGCCAAACACGCGGATCCTTCCGTTCCAATTGGTTGGGGAGGGCAGCCAGACCTCGATGCCGATGCCTGCGGACGTGGACGGGGCGCCGGCCGGGCCAGGATTGCCCGGCCCGACGATGAGCTTCACCAGGCACACGTCGCTTGTCGCGACTTGAGGTGCAGGGGTTGTTGGCATACCTGGCAACACGAGCATGTCGCCTTTTTCGAAGACCTTGATCAGCTTGACCGTCGTATTCGGGTCCGATGCGAAGGCAGCCCTCACCGATTCGCAGGCGTGAATGTTCCTCGGCGGCTGCGCCGATACCGGCGCCGATACCAGGCCAGCGGCCAGCAGTAGCGTGACCGCAAGCCACCGGCCTGCACGCAAAGTTCTCATCGTGCCTTGCCCCACTCTCATTGATGCGTTGTCGCCCACTGCGTCGGCTGCTCTCGGAATGCCGAGCAGCGTCGCAATGGCAGCAAGCGATAAGAATCCGGACGTCGTTCGCGAAAGCATTACGGCCTCCTCATATCGTGTATGGAACAGATCGCATACAGAGCTCACGCAGAGCTGCGGGACATGACTACGGCTCCAGACCGATACCTATTGAGGTATTTGGAGTCTGAACGGTAGCACTGGCAGCGTATACCGCATTCCGTATGCATGTCAATACTAACTACCTCGTCGCTCTCGCCGTAGACTGCCGGGAAACCTTAAGAAAAGCTCAACGTCCGAGATTGCCTGCGACATCGCTAAGTGCTTCTCTCTAAGCTATTTCCCACCGTGATCATCTCGCGCTCGCTCACCGACAGCGCCATCGGCGACACGGGCAGAAGTCCCGCTGCACGTTGCTCGCGCGGTGCGCACGGCGATATCACGTAGCGTATCCCAGCATCCAGCGCACGCAACGCTCGCCGCGCGCCATGGCCGGCACCAGTTCGGCCACCGCGCTCAAGATTCGCTGCCGCTGCTCTCGAATGACGCCGCCGGCTGACGTCCCAGCGGCGTGCAGCGTTTTTGTACTTCGATGATCCGTGTGCGCCTGGTCGAGCTCGCGCTCGAGCCGGTCGTTTTCCGCGTGCGGCGCCACCGCCGCTGCTCCGCGGATAACCTGGCTCTCCGCGCACGCCGACGCGCGAGCGTGGGCCAGCGCAGCGACCTCGTGCTCGCGCCGCCAGACCGTGCGATGCGGGCTGCAAAGCCCGCCGCGACGCAGCGGCGCACCAATCGCACAGCAACTCGAGCAGGGATCGGCCTGCTCCAGCTCCGCCACCTTGTACGCGGCGCTCCGCGATCGCACGCACTTCCGGATCCGGCGCCGTACTCAGTATGACCAGTGCGGAAGCACTCGCCATCGAGACCATCATAAAATCATGACTCCCTCGGAGCGCCTACAATCGATTCCTGACTATCGCGACCACCTTCAACCTGGCGTTACCGCCAGCAGTCTCGAGCACCTTGCGCGCGCCCTAGGCGAGAATCACGCGGCAAAACAACTCCAAGAGTCGCGCGGGCGGCTTTTCCAGTCCCTTAAGCGCCGATTCAAAGTCGCCGCATCATTTATGTAATTCAGTTTCAGCCGCTTCTCACGATTGGAAAAGTATTGCCTCGATGGATTCCTCTGGTATTACCACCAAGCAACGGCGCAAGTAACTGGGAGAGGCAGACCAACACTTTGACCATACGGGTAACACGCCGATCCAGCTATTCAATTCATCGATTGCTCCGATGGCGTCGATGCGACGGTTCTGTTTCTCAACGAGCGTTTCGGTCTGCGCCCGCGTTGTTCAATCAGTATTCAAGGGCCTTGCAAACGCGGCGCCGCTTTGAAATAATCCCCCGCATGCCGAATTGGATATTCGGTATACGGCCGGCCCTGTCCCGAGGTCATCAACACGACAGGGCGCTAGCTAATTCGGTACCTCCAGCCCGCGCGAGGCGTCGTTTTGCTTGCTCAAGGAATTCCAATCAGGGCTGCAAAGAGGAGCTAGCGATGGGTCAGGATTCGGAAACTATTCGCGTTTTGATAGCCAAGGTCGGCCTTGATGGGCATGACCGCGGTGTGAAAGTTGTTGCGCGAACACTGCGCGACGCAGGCATGGATGTCATCTACACCGGGCTGCATCGCACCCCCGAGGAGGTCGTCGAGGCAGCCGTCCAAGAGGACGTTGACGTAATCGGCGTGTCGATCCTGTCCGGCGCGCACATGACGGTGTTCCCGCGGATACTGAACTCGCTGAAGGAGCGCGGCGCAGACGACATCCTGGTCGTTGGTGGAGGCGTGATTCCGGACGAGGAAGTGGCACACCTCAAAACCATTGGCGTCAAGGAGATCATGTTGCAGGACACGCCGCTCGAGGCGATCGTCGCAATGGTGCGGCGGATTGTTGCCGAGCGCGGTGCCCGTTAGATTCGGGAGGCACCTTGGAGGAGTGGTCATTTCCACCGCGCTTCGACTCGGAGTATTCCCCGCCCGCAGGCTCGCGCTACTGGTTTCCAAAACGCGAAACCATGCCCGCTGCCGATCGCGAAAAGGCGATCGTCGAGCGTTTGAAACTGGTGACGCGCTACGCCTGGGACAAGTCAACGTTCTACCGCCGCAAATGGAAACAGGCGGGATTCCATCCCGATCACCTGCGCTCGCTTGAGGACTTCGAGAGCAAGGTGCCAGTGATCGCGAAGAATGACCTGCGCGAGGCGCAAGCGCGCGTGCCGCCGTTCGGGGATTACCTCTGCATTCCCGATAGCGAGATCTACCACATCCACGGCACGTCGGGCACCACCGGACGTCCTACCGCGTTCGCGATCGGCCGCAGCGACTGGGACGCAGTCGCCAACGCGCACGCGCGCATCATGTGGTCGATGGGCATTCGGCCGGGCGACATCGTGTTCGTCGGCGCGATCCTAAGTCTCTACATGGGATCGTGGGGCGCGCTGGCCGGTGCAGAGCGGCTGCGCTGCAAGGCGTTTCCGTTTGGCGCGGGTGGGCCCGGCATGACCGCTCGCGCTGCGATGTGGCTCGACTCGACCAGGCCCCAGGCGTTCTACGGCACTCCCTCGTTCGCGTTGCATCTTGCCGAGGTCGCGCGCGTTGAAGGGTACGATCCGCGCAATTTCGGTCTCAAGGTGATGTTCTTTTCCGGCGAGCCCGGCGCTTCGGTTCCCGGCGTGCGCGACCGCATTGCCGAAGCGTACAACGCGCGCGTGATCGACTGTGGCTCGATGGCGGAGATGACGCCGTTCATGCACGTCAGCGGCACCGCTGAGACCGACGGCATGTTGTGCTGGCAGGACATCGTGTACACCGAGGTCTGCGATCCGAAAACGTTCCAGCGCGTACCCTACGGCCAGCGCGGGACGCCGGTCTATACGCATCTCGAGCGTACGTCGCAGCCGATGATTCGCCTGGTATCGGGTGATCTCACGCTTTGGGAGAAGGGCCCGGGCGCATGCGGTCGCACCTACCCTCGATTTTCCCAGGGCATCTTCGGCCGCATCGACGACATGTTCACGATCCGCGGCGAAAACGTGTATCCGAGCGAAGTGGACGCGGTGATGAATCAACTCGAAGGCTACGGTGGCGAGCACCGGATCGTTATCTCGCGCGAAGGCGCGATGGATGAGCTGATGATCCGGGTCGAAACGTCGGCGGAGCACTCCGCGAAGGGTGCCATGGCACTGACCGCGCTGCGTGACGACGCAGCGAAAAAGCTGCAGAAGATGCTCGGCCTGCGCGCCAAGGTCGAAGTGGTGCCGCCCGGCACTTTCCCGCGCACCGACTTCAAGGCCCGCCGTGTTATAGATGATCGGGAAGTGTTCCGCGACATGAACGCACGGCTGGCGCAAGTCGGGGATGCATAATGTCGTACATTCCATCGTCGCAGTTCGTTCCTGGCGCGCTCAACGGCGACGTGCGCGCGATCGCGCGCCTGCTGACGCGAGCGGAAAGCGGCACCAAGGAATCCCGCACCGCCCTTGACGAGATCTTCCGGCACACAGGCCGCGCCCATGTCGTAGGCATCACGGGCGTACCGGGCAGTGGCAAATCGACGCTCGTTGCGAAGCTTGCTGCAGCATTCCGAGCGAGCGGTCGCCGGATCGCGATCGTCGCGATCGATCCGTCGAGTCCGTTTTCCGGCGGGTCCATTCTGGGTGACCGCATCCGAATGGGCGATCTTGCTGGCGATCCAGGCGTCTACGTGCGCAGCATGGCCACGCGTGGCACCATGGGGGGGCTTGCGAGTGGAACGCTGGAGGTAGTCGATGTTCTCGACGCCGCAGGCTACGATGTCGTGATCATCGAAACGGTCGGCGTTGGCCAAGACGAGATCGACGTTGCACAGGCCGCGCATACGACAGTCGTCGTGTCGGCGCCCGGGCTTGGCGACGACATCCAGGCGATCAAGGCGGGCATCCTCGAGATCGCCGACGTGCACGTCGTCAGCAAATGCGACAAACCGGACGCGAACAAGACGATCTCCGACCTGAAAGGCATGCTCGCGCTCGGTCTCACGATGGCGCCTGCAGATGGGTGCGCGCGCTGGACGGTGCCCGTCGTCGCGACGGCGTCGTTGCGCGACGAAGGCGTTGCCGAGCTTGCCGCCGCGATCGATCGGCACTATCAATATCTCAATACAAGCGGCGAAATCGTCGCCCGGCGCAACGCGATCTACGAGCGCCGGCTGCTGAAGGCTGGCGAAGAAATACTGCGGGCCGAGTTCAAGCGGCACCGCGACGTCAAGGTGTCGGAGCTGCTTGCAGATGTCGCCGCGCGAGCAATGTCGCCGCATGGTGCCGCGAACAGGCTGCTGGCCCATATCCACATCGATATGCACGCAGGAGGTGACGTATGAACGAACCCGCCGGTCGCGGCCATGCCGCGCTGGATCCCAACGCGCTCGCGGCGCTCAAGGAACAGGTTGACTTGTGGGAAAAAGGCGAGGTCGCGGACTTCATCAAGCGCGCGCCGGAACGACAGGAAAAGTTTGCCACGCTCGGCGGCTTTCCGTTGAAGCGCACCTACACGGCACTCGACATCGCCGATACGCCGCTCGAGGACATCGGGCTGCCCGGCCAGTACCCGTTCACGCGCGGGCCGTACCCGACGATGTATCGCGGCCGGCTGTGGACGATGCGCCAGATCGCCGGCTTCGGTACTGCCGAGGACACGAACAAGCGCTTCAAGTATCTGGTCGCGCAGGGGCAGACCGGTCTTTCGACTGACTTCGACATGCCGACCCTGATGGGCTATGACAGCGATCATCCAATGAGCGAAGGTGAGGTCGGCCGTGAAGGGGTGGCAATCGATACGCTTGCCGACATGGAGCACCTATTCGACGACATCGACCTCGAGAAGATCTCGGTGTCGATGACGATCAACCCGAGCGCGTGGATCCTGCTGGCGATGTACATCGCGCTTGCGCAGAAGAAGGGCTACGACTTGAACAAGCTCTCCGGCACGATCCAGGCGGACATCTTGAAGGAATACCAAGCGCAGAAGGAGTGGGTTTTCCCGATCGCGCCGTCGGTACGCATTGTGCGCGATTGCATCACCTATTGCGCGCGCAACATGAAGCGCTACAATCCGATCAACATCTCTGGCTACCACATCTCCGAGGCGGGCAGCTCGCCACTCGACGAGGTAGCGTTTCCGATCTGCAATCTGATCACCTACGTCGAGGAGGTGCAGAAGACCGGCATGCACGTCGACGAGTTCGCGCCACGGCTTGCGTTCTTCTTCGTCTGTCAATCGGATTTTTTCGAGGAGATCGCCAAGTTCCGAGCGGTGCGCCGCGTGTACGCGAAGGTGATGAAGGAGCGCTTCGGCGCGAAGAACCCGGAGTCGATGCGGTTGCGCTTCCACTGCCAGACGGCGGCCGCGTCGTTGACCAAGCCGCAGTACCAGATCAACGTCGTTCGCACTGGACTGCAGGCGCTGGCCGCGGTGCTGGGTGGCACGCAGAGCCTGCATACGAACGGCATGGACGAGGCGTTCGCGATCCCGACCGAGGAGGCGATGAAGATCGCGCTGCGTACGCAGCAGATTATTGCCGACGAGTCGGGCGCGGCGCAGGTCGTCGATCCGCTCGGCGGCTCGTACTTCGTCGAGAACCTGACCACACAGTACGAGCGCGAGATCTTCAATGTCGTTGATTACGTCGATCAGAACGGAGGCACGATCAAGCTGACCGAGGATGGCTGGTTCCAGCGCCGGATTGCGGACTTCGCATACGAGACGGCGCTGAAGAAGGCGAACGGCCAGAAACCGGTGATCGGTGTGAACAAGTTCGTCGATCCGAACGAGACGTTCGAGGGGATCGAGCTGCATCCGTACGACTCATCGACCGCCACGCGGCAGATCGATCGCCTGAACCGGGTGCGGCGCGAGCGCGACAAGGCAAAGTTCGAACAGTTGCTGAACAAGCTCCTCGAAGCGGCGAAGGACGAAAAACAGAACATCATGCCGATCACGATCGAGCTCGTCGCGGCCGGCGCTACCATGGGTGACATCATCGAGAAACTCAAGACAATCTGGGGTACGTATCGCGAGAAGCCGGTGTTCTGAGCGCCGCCCATTCTGCGCGACAGGGGCGCGTAGCCGTCGTACGCGGAGGAAGTGCGCCGCGGCTGCTGGCTGAAGCCGGGCTCACCTAACCCGGCTGAGCGACGATGGGCCAATGATGGGTTGTATCCGTTTCATACACTCAAATAAATCTCATCGCTAGCGGAACGCTGCGATACCGAATGGAATACCTGACGCCGCCTGCACTCCGGCCTTCCCGGGATTCGCGGTTGAATCGATCCACGGCATGAACGCACCCAAGATCTCGGCTCATTCAGCCGCCGGCGTCATCGCGCGGTTTCTCAAAGCGCGCGCTGTAGACCGCGTATTCGGGCTCTGCGGCGGGCATATCATGCCGATATGGATGCGTGTCGATGCGGAGGGTATTCGCATCATCGATGTGCGTGACGAACGCGCGGCCGTATACATGGCACACGCCCACGCGGAGCTGACCGGCGAACTGGGCGTCGCGCTGATCACAGCCGGGCCCGGCGTAACCAATGCGATGACCGGACTCGCGAATGCGCACGTCTCGCGCGCACCCGTACTCGTCCTCTCCGGCGTTCCTCCACGGCAGCAGGAAAATCGCGGCGCACTGCAGGATATGATCCACACCGATTTCGTGCGTCCACTCAGCCGCTATGCCCGCACGGTACGCGAGCCGACGCTCGTGTTACAGGAACTGGACGAGGCCGTTTCCCGCGCGTTCGGCCAAGGAGGAGAGCCGGGTCCCGTTTATCTGGACTTTCCCGTTGACACGCTGCGCACCGAGGTCCCGCGGCCGATTCAACTTGCTGAGCACTTCGCGCCCAAGCCGCGTCCGCATCTGATTCCGGATCCCGCGGCGGTCGATTGCGCCGTCGAGGTGCTGTGGTCGGCACGCCGACCGCTGTTCATCAGCGGCCGCGGCGCACGCGGGTCGGGGCCGGCGATGACCCATCTGCTCGACTCGCTCGGCGCGCTGTATCTCGACACCGGCGAAAGTCGCGGGCTCGTCCCGGAAGATCATCCTTCGGTAGTGGCAGCGATGCGCGGTTCGGTGATGGGCGATGCGGACGTCGTTGTCACCGTAGGACGTCGCCTGGACTTCCAGCTTGCATACGGCTCGCCGGCGATCTACGGCAACGCGCGCTTCGTCCGCATCGCCGATGTGCCCTCCGAGCTGCGAGACAATCGCCGAGGCGAGGTGGAAGTGTTTGCCACTCCGGCAATCGCACTGGAGGCGATCCTGCAAGCGGCAGGTGATCGTGCGCCGGCAACGAACCGCGACTGGGCGGCGAAGGTGCGCGCCGGACATGTAGAACGAACAAGAAAGCTTCAAGCCTCAATGCGCAACGCCGCTCCAGGCAGCGACGGACGCATGCATCCGAACGTGCTGCTTGCGGCGCTGTGCGATGCCCTACCGCGCGACGCGGTGATTGTCGCCGACGGCGGCGACTTCCTGAGCTTTGCCCGCGTCGGCCTTTCCGCCCGCACCTACCTCGATCCTGGTTCGCTGGGCTGCATTGGCATCGGCACGCCTTTCGGCATCGCGGCGAGCCTGGCGTGTCCCGGCAACATCGTGGCCGTTCTGACGGGCGACGGCTCGTTCGGCTTCAACGCGATGGAGATCGACACCGCCGTTCGGCACCGCGCTCCGATACTTATCGTCGTGGCGAACAACGGCGGTTGGGCGATCGAAGTGCGCGATCAACAGGAGACATATGGCAGGGTAGTGGGCACGCGGCTGCAGTTTGCCGACCATGCGGCGATGGCGCGCGCATTCGGCATGTACGGCGAGCGCGTCGAGCGGGCCGAGGATCTGCCGGCAACGATCGAGCGCGCACTGGCCAATCGTCCTGCACTGCTGGACGTCGTAGTTACGCCGGAGGCGGTCTCCGCCGATGGCAAATCCGGGCTCGCGTGGGTTCCGGACCTGCAGGCGATCGCGGCGTGGGAAGACGCCGAGCGCACCTGGCGTCAGGGTTCTGCGCCGCGGCCCCCGTGACCGCGCGCCCGTTTGCTCTCTATCACAGCTATATCGTCGCGAGACTCGGGAATCTTGCGGCAATTGCCCGGTTGACGCATTATGTAATCATGGCACCATGCAAAGCTGACTGCTGCGCAGCCCCATCCTAGATGCGTTTGCTGTTTGTCATTCGCCCCAAACTAGGCTCGAAGGATCCGGACGATGGCTGTTTATCGACTTGGCAACGACGCACCCAACATCCCCGCATCCGCGCATGTGGCGAAAGAGGCAACCGTCGTTGGCAAAGTGAAGCTCGGAGAGTTCGCCAGCGTCTGGCCCGGCGCGGTGATCCGTGGTGATGACGAACCCATCCATGTCGGGGAGAGAGCGAACGTGCAGGATGGCGCGGTGCTGCATACCGAGCCCGGCTGTCCTCTCTTCGTCGGTGACAACGTTACTGTGGGGCATCAAGCAGTGCTTCACGGTTGCACGATCGGCGCCGGTTCGCTTATTGGAAGACAAGCAGTCGTTTGCAGCAGAGCAGTCATCGGGAAGGACTGCTTGATCGGCCCTGGATCTCTTGTCACCGAGGACAAGGTCTTCCCCGACCGTTCATTGATCGTTGGCGTTCCGGCGAAAGTAGTGCGTCAGCTCACTGATGAAGATATCGCTGCTATGCACGCCAACACGGATACCTATGTGTAGCGCACGGAGATCTATAAGAAGACGACACTTACACGGATCGATTGAACGGATGTCCATGCTCGCGACGCGAGAGCTTTCCTCTCTCGCTGTCCAGATCGCGGCCGGACTACGTTGGCAGAAAGCGGCGAGCTGGTTGTCGCTCGCAGCGACGCCTGAACACATCCAGGCAGAACAGTGGATGCCGCGAACTTGAGCATGCACAGGCGTAGCACTTCGTAGCGTTGCTCACGTCGCAGGAATGACGCTGTTGCTTGTCGGTTGCGCGGCTCAAGAGCGGCGACAACGTTGCCTTCTAATGAGGGTCAACCATCGGACAGTGCCAGTCGGCGGAAGCTGCCATGAAGCGTGCCGACCGCCGCGCACCATGATGGTCAGTTAGGGCAAGTCCCGGGCGCGATCGGAAGCAAGGCATCTATGAAGCACTCCGTCGTCATGGCTTATCAAGGCATTGCGCCCGAAATCGGCGAAGGACGCCAATTCTTCCCCGGCGCGGCCGTCATCGGGCAGGTGTGGGCGGGAGATCGCTTGACGCTAAGGCCCTTTGCGACGTTGCGCGGGGACGGGGAAGAAGTCCATGTGGGGGACGACTGCTGGTTTGGCGACCGAGCAACGATGCACATCGCAGACAGCGAGATTCCGAGCACAGTTAGACACAATGTTTCGGTCGGCCGATACGCCGTCGTGCATGCCTGCACGATTGACGACTGGTGCGTAATCGGAGACGCGGCGGTCGTAATGGATGCAGCAACCGTCGGAGCCGGCGCGGTGATTGCAGCGGAAGCCTTTGTTCCGCCAAGGAAGACGCTGGAAGGTGGTTGGTTGTATGAAGGAAGCCCGGCGAAGCCGGTGCGCCGAGTGGACAAGAACGAGCTAACACGACTGCGAGAGCAACTGGTCAAAGGCGACGCGTCCTCCGGGGTCTGTTCACGTGAGTTGCCTTCGTTGGACATCCGCTCTCTTGATTCGCTTGCGCAGGGCAACGGACCGCTGTACGAACTTGCAGGGCAATCACCGGCGCTCCACCGTGAGACGTACGTCGCTCCAACCGCAACGGTGGCTGGCAAAGTGTCCATTTCGAGAGACGCGAGCGTCTGGTTTGGGACTGTCATGGTCGGAAGCGGTGAAGGTATCCAGCTCGGGGAGCGCACCAATATTCAGGATAACTGCCTCATCGAAGCCGGCGGCAAGTCAGTGATCTTCGGTTGCGATGTCACCATAGGCCACAATGTGCGCATCGGGGAATGTGTCGTAGAGGATGAATCCCTCATCGGCATCGGATCGACCATCGGCAAGGGGGCGGTGATTGAGCGAGGCAGCTGCGTGGCTGCGCGCGCACTGGTGATGCCGGGCACAATCGTGAAAGCTGGCTACATTTGGGCGGGGCGGCCGGCGCAAAAGTTTCGCGCGCTCAAGACGCAGGAAATTGATCTATTCCGTCAAGGCAAGGACGCTTATATTCGATACGTGCGCAATTATCCGAGATTGGTTTCCAGATAAAAGACGGTACGAACCAGGGGTCGTGGGTTCAATCCTCCCGCCCACGCCAAGTTCTCAGGGTCCATTCGGGCCACATGGATAACGGTTTGTACCGGAGACGCCGGTGACAGTCCAGCAAAACGGCTTGCTTCCGGTCTTGGCAACCGTCAACTTGAGTATGACGTATCCGCCGCCCTTTCCTTCCAACGGGGCATCGCCTTAGCTGCGGCGGATATTTCCCTACGCCCAACATTTCCTCTCCGCTGTCCAAGACGGCTTGCGAAGCTGTAAGGAAACCAATGCCGACACCAAAAGACCAAGTCTGTCCAAGCTGCGGATCTTCATTCGGTTGCGGGGGTGTCCAAGGGGCTAGGACATGTTGGTGCCGGAAATACCCGCCAGTCTTGCCTCTAACGAGTAACGATGCGAAGTGTTTTTGTCCCAACTGCTTGGAGATCAGAATTGAAAAGCGTTTGACCGCCTTGCGCAGCTCGGACAAGGGGTGATCAGTACTATGGACAGCTCTGCCAGTGTCCAAGGTTCGCGGAACGCCGAGCTAGGGTCAGGAATTGCGGTTGGTCGCGCGAGACGCCGGTTTGCATATATGGCTGTCCAGTACCCTCGGAAATACTTGATGCGAGTCTGCGTTTTCTGAGCGGCCTCGCTGATCGCGGTAGCCGCCAATCAAGCAGCCAGCGGCCCTAGCAGTTGTGAACGCGAACCGCGCGAATTAAGCGGCGGCTGCGCATTCAGCGCGACTCCACGCGGACGATCGCATGGGAAACAATTCGGGATGGGTAATTTCCGCCAGGATTTCGAGGCTGTCAACGATTCTCGGGCCCGGACGACTGAAATAAGCGCTGCCGTCGACAGCATATACCTGACGACGAGACACGGCCGGTAGCGTATTCCATCCGGGATGGCGTTTAAGAATCTCGAGGTCCTGCAAGGTCCGCTCTGCATCGTAACCGCAGCAGGCCAGGACGAGTATTTCTGGCTGTGCCTTGAGCAGCTGTTCCCAGGCGACTCTAATCGATGGAAGACCTTTGCGGCCGAGCGGGTCCGTGGCGCCCGCCATTTCCATCAGTTCGGGCGTCCAGTGTCCGCTGCAGAACAAGGGATCTATCCATTCGAGGTGGCAGCAGTGCGGTCTCGTGGTTGCCTTGGCGATTCGAGATCGGACGCGATCCACTCGCTGCGCTAGCGAAGCGACGAGCTGTTCGCCGTAATCGACTTGTCCTAGCGCGGCTGCGACACGCTCGATATCACCAAAGATCTCGGCCAGTGACGAGGGCTCAAGATTTACGATCTTAGGGCGTTTCGGCAACGACGCGGCGAAAGCCGCTACCGAGCCGTAGTCGATGGCGCAGACATCGCATAGCTGTTGGGTCACGATGACGTCTGGTTCGAGGGCTCGCAGCAGATCCACGTCAAGCGTGTAGAGCGGTCGCCCGGCGGCCAATTCGCGGTTGACCCAGCCGTCTACATCGGCGCTGGACAATCCTTTGCCATAAATCTCGCAACGCGTCACACGGGGCCTACTTTTAACTTCCGCCGGGTAATCGCATTCGTGCGACACCCCCACGAGCCAATCGGCCCGACCCAGCGCCGCGACAATCTCGGTCGCGGCGGGCAAAAGCGAGACAACACGCACGGCGATGTCAGGGTGCGACATGCGTTGGCTTCACTCGCAACGACTTCAACCAGCCGTAACCGACCTCGTAAAGTCCAAACAGCAGCGCTGTCCAGAAAAGGTCTCCGGCCAAAGAGTTGCGAAAGAAAGGAATCGCCATGACATAGCATTGCAACAGGCCATCAACCGTGTGCGCATAAAGTCCATGCGGTTCGACCCAAACCGCGTTGGTGACCAAGTAGAAAACCAACGAGCCCGCAACCGCTGCAAGGGCGGTTCTGGTCCAGGTCCGCCGCTTTGCGAGCCATTGGCCAATGCCAACGCTGGCGAGCAAACAGCCGCAGATGACGAGTGCCATCAAGTCGAGCGGATATCCGAGCAGGAGATCGCTCGCCACGAGCGCCAGCAGCGGGACGACGTAGGCAATGCGACTTGGCAACGTAGCGCCGGCGAAAAGCGCTACCGCCATGATCGGGGTGAAGTTGTCCGGATGGGGAATCAGGCGCCCCACGACAGCCAGCAGAATTAATGCAAGGATCAGTCCGTATCTCATGTCACTCTCCTTTTTAACCTGCCTCAGCTAATGATCTAGCGTAGTGATGGCACTGGTCAACCAAGCGCTCGGCGAGGTGTGGATCGCCCGCAAAGTGCGCGTGTACATACGTGGCAAACAACCTTCCGGACGCATATCCGTCCGTTGAAGTTCTGGTTCCATGTCGAAGTTTGAGAACTGGCTCGAAGCGCGTCTTCTCCAAGACCGAATAGTGGAATGTCTGGCCTCGGTAGCGTTCGCCTGCCTTACCGATGAGCGTGTCCCGCAAAGGCTCTACTTCGACGTACCCCAGGGAGAGCTTGTCGCGGCTCATGACGGTTTCCCCGGGCACCAGCCCCACCATCTCGTGACGCCTCCCTTCAAAATCGATGAGTGCTTCGCATAGCACCATCAGCCCGCCGCATTCGGCATAGATCGCGCCCCCGGAGCGATGAAACGCTCGGATGGATTCATTCATTGCCTGTCGAGAGGAGAGGGTACCGGCGAAAATCTCGGGAAAGCCACCTCCAAGATAGAGCCCATGCAGGCCTGGCGGTATCTGCTCATCATCGAGCAAGCTGAAGCGCACGATCTCCGCCCCCAAGCAGGATAAGAGATCGAGGTTCTCCTGGTAATAGAAGTTAAGCGCTTGGTCGTAGGCGACTCCGATCCGCACCTTGCGCGTCGACTCCCTCACCCGAAAGATGGCCGTGGATGGGGCCTGCAGCGCCGGCGCCTGTCGCGCCGATTCCAGGATGGCATCGATATCAACATGCTCTTGCATCTGGCTTCTGAGCCGCTGATAAAAAGTTTCGGTCGGCCCACGCTCTGCCGCCGGAACGAGGCCCAAATGGCGCTCTTCGATCTTCAAGGTCGGGTCGAAGCTTAGATAGCCAAAGGCCGTCATTCCGGTGCGGGTCTCGAGCACCTTGCGCAACCAGTCGTAATGACCCGCTCCTCCAACGTTGTTGAAGATGACCCCCGCGATGGTCAATTGCTTGTCGAAGTCTCGACACCCGAGCGCGACCGCGGCGGCGCTCGTTGCCATGCGCTGGGCATCGATAACCAGTACCACCGGAGCACTGAGCAATCGTGCGACGTGGGCCGTGCTGCCGCGATCATTGTCCGGCCCATAACCATCGAAGAGTCCCATCACGCCCTCGATGACGGAGATATGTGCTCCCGAAGCCGCGTTCGCAAAGATCTCTTGGACCACCGCATCGTCGCACATCCATGTATCGAGATTACGCGAGGTTGATTCGCAAATTTTGGTGTGGTGCGAAGGGTCGATGAAGTCGGGTCCGATTTTGAAGGGTTGGACCGATAGCCCTTTCTCACGCAGCGCGAGCAGGAGCCCTAGCGTGACGGTTGTCTTGCCGGAGCCGCTATGAGGCGCGGCGACAACGAACCTAGGCTGTCGGTCAATCATCGAACCCGATCTCCCTAAATACGGTAGAAGCGTTGGATTTGCATAAAATGGACAATGGCTCGGTTACTGCTGGAAGCGTACTCCGGCAAAAACGTTGGCACGCGGCGTGGCGTAGTCGGCCGCGAGTTCGTAGTGCTTGTCGAACACGTTGTTGGCGCGCACGACCAAGGTCCATGCTTTGGCAAGCGCGTAGTCAAGGGTCAGGTTGGTGACCGCATAACCGCCAAGCCGCAGCGTGTTGGCCGCGTCGTCAAAACGCTGCGACGATACCAGCCATTCCGCGCCGATGCGCAGCGCACCGATCGCATGCGTCAACGCCAGCGCGCCGCGCCGCTTCGCCCGACGCGGCAGTAGATGCCCGTTGGTGTCGTCCTCGGGCTTTTGCACGTCGACGCTCGTCTTCAACATGGTCTCGCCCCACGTCACATCGTACCCCAGGGTGACGCCTTCGAGCGTCGCGCGATCGACGTTTTGCGGTGCGCAGTTGAAGTTAGCGTCACATTCGAACACGATCAGATCATCGACACGGTTGCGATAAACAACCACTCTTGCCTGCTGATTGCTAGTGGCGTAGTAGAGACCCGCTTCAACGTTACGCGACTTTTCGGGCACCAAGTTCGGGTTGGAAAAACCCGGAAAGTAGAGATCGTTGAAGGTCGGCGCCTTGAATGCTGTTCCCGCGCTGATCGTCGCGCGGAACGACGGCGTGAGCCGGTAACCATAGGCTAGCGCACCGGTCGTTCGGCTGCCGAACTGCGAGCTGTCGTCGATGCGAAGGTTGGCTTGGAACGCGTGCAACCCTTGGCGAAGCTGGTAGATCGCATCGGCAGAATTGGTGTTCCTCTGAGTAATCGGGAACGCGACATCGCTCGACAGTCGTTCTTCGCGTCGCTCCGCGATCAGCGACAGCAAGCCGAGCGGCAAGGTTACATCGTTTTGCCAACTGTATTGCCACTGCCGGGTGCGAAAAGCGCTTGGCCCGAATGCTCCGTTCGATACACTATTGTCATTGGCGAGCGCCGCCTGCAAGCGGCTGGCCCAGCTGGTGGTGAGTTGGTCACGGCTGGCCAGCGAGTAGCTCTCTACTGTCGTCACAGTGCGATCGTCAAAACCGAGCCCGGCATCGAACTGCGCGTTTAGCCGGTTGCGAAATACCTGACCCGAGATTTCGTGGTCCGGGTTGAGCCGCCAGGAGCCGCTCGCCGTAACGTTGGTTGTGGTATAGCCGTCGCGGTCAGGGTTGTAGCTGAAATTGGCCGGGTTCTCAATGTCGTTAAAGCCGCGGCTATGGCCGCCGCCTACTTGCAGCGCGTAGTTCCAAGCCTGCGCCGCGCCGGCAACACCGGCTGCGAACTGCGAGGTGTCGTACGAGCCGTACCCGGCACTCGCGTTCACTCGGGCTGGGCTCGTGCCGTCGCCACGTTTGGTGAAAATCTGGATCACCCCGCCCAGTGCGTCGGCGCCGTACAAGCTCGACGCAGGACCGCGCAGAATTTCGATATGGTCGATCTGATCGAGCGGGATGGCCTCGACTGGTGTCATCCCGGAACTCGACGATCCGACCCGGACGCCGTCAATCAGGACCAGGGTATGCCCGCTATTGGCGCCGCGAAGAAAGACGGCGGAGGTACTGCCCGGCCCGCCGTTGGTCGCGATTTCGACTCCGGGTTGGCGGGCCAGCAGTTCAGCCAGGCTCGATTGGCCGGCTCGCGCGATGTCATCAGGACCAATGACGGTGACGTCGGCCAGAAGATCGGATACCGGCTGGGCCGTACGGGAAGCCGTCACGGCAATTGGATCCAGTAGGGCCGATTTGGCTGACATCTGGCCGAAAGAAGAAAATGGCACCAGTGACATGACAACCAGTGTGAAGAGGCGCTGGGCGATAAAGGAGGACATCGAAAATCTCCGCGTTGAACCGTGCATCCCCGCACGGGGTGGATCGATACAACGCGGAACGCGGACAGGCGGGCGCTTAGGAGCGCAAACACACGCCATCGACCAGCCGATCACCACATCCCCGCGATGCGCCATAGGCCCGAAACGCGCTCGATACGCATCGCGCGTTTCGGTAGCAGGCCGGTCTCCGGGCTCGTCGGTCTTGGCCATCCGCCTTCCCATTCGCCTGCGGCAAATAGTGGCTTGCGCAATGCTATTCATTGCGACACCAGATGGCCCGCACCAACTTACCGTTGCGGGGGCAGCGCCGGCCTAGCTTTGGAGCGTGGGCTCCTCGGCGCACCGGCTTCCCGTTTCATCCGCCTCGTGAGAAAAACTCGGCGGACACCTGCTTACCAATAAGCATAGCACGCTGCTTTTTGCGAGAGGTGTGATGCGGAAGAATTCAATCGAAGTTGGCGTGAGCTCGGTGGTTTTGTCTGGCCGGGTTGTGGCATGGGGCCACGGAAAGGGCGCGGCCGAGCAGAGGAGGGGAGCGGAAGGCGCGAACGCAACACCCGGCCGCAGTCTGACGTTATAGCAACTGCTAGAAGCTCTGGGATACGCCGATTTCCGATAGCCGGCCATCAATTTCGCGGCGAAATACATATTCCAAAAGGAAAATGTGATAAGTGACTATCTTGTTCAATCGCGTCCGAGGGACATTCGTGTGAGCAAAGACACAACCACGATGTGGCCTTGGTCGGTTGGATTGGACGCGGAGCAACTAAATCGCGTCAATAATTCTTTGACAGAGCGGACCGTAAGACGGGGACTACTTGTCTGCCGAACAGGCGAAGACGCAAGATATTGGTATGGAGTTCTCGATGGATTGGTGAAGATGAGCACGGTCACCGCCAAAGGAGAAGATCTAAGTTTTATCGGAATCGCAACAGGAGGATGGTTCGGAGAAGGAACATTGCTGAAGGCCGAGCGGCGCAGATACGACATCATTACGCTGCGAGACTCTCGATTGGTATTGATGCCTCGGAAGGTATTCCTTTCGCTTGTTGAGAGCAGCCCGCCTTTCGCGCAATGGTTGCTGTTTCAGCTCAACGAACGGCTGAGCCAATTCATTGCGCTGCTCGCAAACGATCGCACCAGTTCCACTGACGTGCGTATCGCCCGGACACTAGCTTGGATGTTCAATCCTTACCTATATCCTGGAATGGCCCGCGATATTCCTATTACCCAGGACGAAATTGCGCATCTCGCGAATGTCTCTCGGTCACGCACCAACGAGGCGTTGCATCGATTGGCGAGCGCCAACCTGGTCCAAATTGGATACGGCCACGTTACCGTTGTTGATATCGAAGGGCTGCGAGAATTTGACGGTTGAACGCGAAGCTAAAGACGATGTTTGGCGAGGAGGTATTGGCGCATCAGGTTGGAGCATGTCGGCGCAACACTCGGGGTTCGACTGCAAAACCGCGGGCCCATGTAGCGCCGCGCATTCGTTACAGCACCACGAGCGCATCGCCGATGCGAGTTGTCGTTAGAAGCAGCGTCCGCCGTACTAGTCGCGCCGTCGGGTCAATTGTTCCTCAGGCGACAAACACCCAAGTTAAGTTGCGCTAGAGTGCCGATGCGGTCTGTCACGCGCTAATGAAGACAGTGCTTCCCGCGCAGCCGAGATGAGAAATCTGCCGACAGCGCAGTTGTAGAGGTCTGCCAGTGGGCATACGATGGGTCGAAACATATGTCTGCTCCGAGGACCGTAATCGACGCGAGTACCAGGTCACAGCGCCGTGAGCTTAGCGCGCGCAAGAGCACAACGAAGGCCGGGTTGCGCGCGCCGGAGAACCACCACTAACACGCAACACGCGCGTAGGAGGAAATTGTGAACACGACTGGTAACAGAGATAAGTGGCTGTTGTTTGTTGCATTCGCTTTCGTAGCCGCGCTTTCGTTGCCCGCCGCGGCACAAAGCACGCAATTCGAGATTACGCTACTGTCCTCGCGCACCTACGCGGTGACTGGCGGAGATACCCTCGCTCAGGTGCGCGTGCCGGCCTCAACACCGTTAAGCGATGTGCTTGTTCGGCTCAACGGTCAGGACGTGACGAGTGCGTTCCGTGCGGTGGACGCCTTTACGCTGCAGGGACTGGTCACCGGCTTGCGAGCGGGAGCGAATGCGCTGGCGGCAGGCCCGCGAAGCACGGGGCAGATTCTGGCCAAGATTTTGATCACGAATCATCCGATCACGGGGCCGGTTTTCTCGGGACCGCACGAGACGCCGTTCATTTGTCAAACACAGAACTTTGCGTTGCCAATCACCGGCGGCACAGCGGGGCCAGCCATCGACGCCGACTGCTCCATCGCGACGCGAGTGGACTATGTGTACATGTCGAGCAGCGGCACATACAAACCTCTGGTGAATCCACTCTTGCGTCCCTCGGATCTGGTACAGACGACAACCAACGACGGACGCGTCGTCAATTACATCGTGCGAGTCGAAACCGGGACCATCAATCGGGCTATCTATCAGATCGCCATTCTTCACGACCCGGTGACGGATTCAGCGATCACGCCATGGACTCATCCGGTAGGTTGGAATGCACGGCTTGTTTATGACTTTGGTGGAGGTTGCGCCGCAGGTTACCGTCAGGGAACATCCACCGGCGGGGTCCTGACCGATCTCTGGCTGTCGAAGGGCTTCGCAGCCGCCGCATCTTCATTGAATGTCTTCGGTACGAACTGCGACGACGTCATCTCGGCCGAGACTGCGATGATGGTGAAAGAACACTTCATCGAGCAGTATGGAGTGCCCAGATACACCATCGGCTGGGGCACGTCGGGTGGCTCCATGCAGCAGCATCTGCTGACTCACAACTACCCCGGTATTCTCGACGGCATCACGCCGGGACGCAGCTTCCCGGACGCGCTGACATTTTTTACGCCGATCACCGATTGTGCGTTGCTCGCACGCGCCATCGGCACGTCGACGCTGCCATGGACGCTCGATCAGAAGATCGCGGTCGGCGGTTGGGGCAACTGGGATTTCTGCATCGGAACGGGAAGCAGCGACTGGGCGGTGCTGTCTCTCGCGCTTATCCGCCCAACAGCGCAAGTTTCGGCTTGTAATGCGACGATACCCTCCGCGCTCCTTTACGATCCCGTTACTAACCCGGGCGGCGCCCGCTGCACCTTCTTCGACAACGCCGTCAACGTCTTCGGCCGCAATGCTTCGACTGGGTTTGCCTTGCGCGCGATCGACAGCGTGGGTATTCAATACGGACTTCAGGCGCTCAATAGTGGCCAGATAAGCGTCGAGCAATTCCTCGATGTCAATGCCAGAGCAGGCGGCTACGATGTCGACGGCAATTTCATTTCGGGACGTACGCTTGCGGATGACGGCGGCCTGCAAAAGGCTTATCAGACCGGCCGGCTCGACAGCGGAGACGGTGGACTCGCCTCGGTTCCGATCATCGACTACCGGCCTTATCGCGATTTCGTCTCCGACCCTCACGACTCCGTCCGCAGCCGGATCATGCGCGCCCGGTTGATCGCAGCCAACGGCGACGCCGCGAATCAAGTCATCCTCGTCAGTCCGTACGATGGTAATACCAACGGCGCGGCCATCTTCGCCTTCTTGCAGTCGGAGGTTCTGCGTTTGATGGACCAGTGGCTGGCAAACATGTCTGGCGATGCCGCATCGTTTGCAAATCTTCATCAGAAGGTGGTGCGCGATAAGCCAAGCGAACTCGTTGACGCCTGCTACGACGCGACAGGCAACAAGGTTACCGATCTAGGGATTTGCCAGGGGCTCTATCCACCTCATGGCAATCCGCGCATTGCTGCCGGTGAGCCACTTCGGAATGATGTTTTGAAGTGCCAGCTCAAGCCCGTTGCTGCGGCCGATTACGCCGTGTCGTTGAACACCTCGCAGTTCATGCGACTGCAAGCGATTTTTCCAGATGGTGTGTGTGACTACAGCAAACCCGGAATTGAGCAACAACCAGTGGCTGGGACTTGGCTTGGTTACCCGACTCCTGGAACATTTTTTCATCTGCAGTAGCTCGAGATCAGGCTGAAGGAGTACCTCATGCACTGGACGCGCGGCCTGTTACTCGGTCTCTTCGAGCGCTTGCTATCGGCGAAAAGATCCGGCTCGAGACGCCGAGACTTGAGCTGGTACTGCGGCTAATGATCCGAGCAACTCTCCGCGCGTCTTGGGCTTCTGATGCTGCTCCATGCACGCTGGCACGACGACGAGATCCTGTTCGATCACCTAACCGGACTAATTGCACTGACCAGGAGGACACCATGAACAATTTTTTGAGACAGCTCGGCGACGCGATGCGTGCGTCAAGGCATGCAACGTGGAACGCAACGCTCGCGTTGGCCCTACTAGGGCTCGGGTCTCAAGCTTACGCTGCGCAGTCCTGCGAGAGCTTGGCGACGCTATCGCTGTCCGACACCCTCATCACTCTGGCTCAAACAGTTCCCGCCGGATCGTTCCTACCGCCCGATGCGCTCCCGGGAACGGGGACCGCGATACCCACGGATATACCGTTTCCGTTCTGCCGCGTAGCCGGCGTACTATCACCCACACCGGATTCGCAGATTCGCTTCGAAGTGTGGCTTCCAGTAGGCAATAACTGGAACGGCAAGCTCAACCACGGCGGAAGCGGCGCCTATGGTGGAAGTCTTAGCCCGGCCGAAGGGTACATGGTCCAGGGCTTGCTTCGTGGCTACGCCGTCACTGGAACCGACATGGGACACGTCGCCTCAATTACCAGCGGCAGCTGGGCTCTCGGCCATCCCGAGAAGATCGCTGACTGGGGTTGGCGCGCCAACCATGTCACTTCGGTCACCGCGAAAGCAATTATTGAGGCGTTCTACGGGACGGCTCCGCGCGTTTCGTACTTCACCGGATGCTCCGATGGCGGTCACGAAGCATTGATGGAAGCACAGCGGTTTCCGGACGATTACGATGGAATAGTCGCCGGCGCTTCAGCGAACTACTGGACGCATCAATCCGCCGCATGGGTCTCGGAGACGCGCGCGAACACGGATGACCCCGCGAGCAAGATTCCGGGCGCGAAGCTGCCCCTCATTACGCAAGCCGCTGTGGCGGCTTGTCCCGGCGTCTTGCCGTCATTCATCGACGATCCGACGAACTGCAGTTTCGATCCCGCGTCGCTGCAATGTAGCGCAGGCGATGAGCCAACGTGCCTCACAGCAGCGCAGGTCGAAGCGGTGAGAAAAATCTACGCCGGGCCACATAATCCGCGCACTGCCGAGGAAATCTATCCTGGACTAGAACCGGGCAGTGAGATTTACTGGGGGGCATTTCTTGGACCGAACGTCTTCTTGGGTGCCGACTTCTATAAATACTTTGTCTTCAACGATCCAAACTGGAATTTTCACACGCTCGATTTCGACCACGACATCGCTTACGCCGACGCGAAGATGCAATCGATCATCGATTCGACAAACCCGAACTTGAGCGCATTCAAGGCTCGCGGTAGCAAGCTCATCATATATCACGGTTGGGCTGATTCTTTGGTGAATCCAATGAATTCCGTCAATTACTTTGAGAGCGTTGTCGCTACCGAACGCCCTGGAAACGGACGCGGGGTCGGCGAAGACCGTGTTGCGCTACGCCGCGCCCAAGAGTATGTGCGTCTTTTTATGGTACCCGGCATGGCGCATTGCGGCCTCGGCGGCGTGGGGTTGAACACCTTCGATTCGTTAAGCGCCATTGAGGACTGGGTCGAGCGGGGTATCGCGCCAGACTCGCTGGAAGCATCCCACACGACGCTGCTGTGGCCGATCGACGTTTCCACACAGACCGCCGGCGATTTCTCGCGACCGGTTTGCGCCTATCCCAAGGTTGCGAAGTGGACTGGCCGCGGAAGTCCAGCGGACGCTGTCAATTTCGTCTGCGAGTGAAGCGGCCGCGTAGTCAGCACTCCCCATTCAGCGCCAACGCCCGCATAAGCAACAGGTCACTGCGGAGCTGTTACGTCAAGCAGGCGGCGTCGATCCTGATCGCATTGTCGTGTCTCACACTGTCTGGATAAAAAGGAAATCTCGGCTCAATAGGCTCAAACAACCTTGACCAAGGAGATCAAATGTATCGCGCACAAGAAACTACGTCATCAGCGACGAAACCGGGACTTCACTGCCTATCCTTAACTCTCCTCTTCGCGGCGGCGATGCTACCTGCCGTTGCCTGCCTAGCGGCATCTGCCGCGTCTGCCACGACGTGCGGGAACGTAGCGTCCCTCGTGCTGCCGAATGCAACCATTACCGCCACCGAGTCAGTACCTGCTGGGGCGCTCGCCCCACCGGGTGTGGCACCCCTCATTAACCAAGATGGCGTCCCGATCACTGGCCTGCCGGCGTTTTGCCGGGTGCTTGGGACTGCAACGCCGACGAGCGATTCGATAATCAACTTCGAAGTGTGGATGCCGCTTTCCGGTTGGAACGGGAAGTTCAACGGCGATGGCAATGGCGCCTATGGTGGCAACTATAGCGTGGCCTATCTGGAAATGGCGGTTGGGCTCCAGCGCGGGTATGCCGTCGCCAGCACTGACATGGGCCATACTGACGCCTCCCTCGGCGACGGAAGCTGGGCACTAGGACATCCCGAGAAGATCATCGACTGGGGCTATCGAGCGAACCACCTCACGGCGGTGCTTGCGAAGATAATCATCCAAGCCTTCTATGGTACTCCGCCACGGCTGTCGTACTTCACCGGCTGCTCCGACGGCGGCCACGAGGCTCTGATGGAAGCGCAACGCTTCCCTGACGACTATGACGGTATTATCGCCGGTGACGCGGCGAATTTTTGGACACATCAGTCCGCGGGCTGGGTGTGGGAGGCGCAAGCAACACTGAACGACCCTTCCAGTTTCATCCCCTCCGCGAAACTGCCGGTGATCACCGCGGCAGCCTTGGCCGCCTGCGGTGCCATGGACGGGGTAGTGGATAATTTCATTTCTGACCCCCTGCGATGCCATTTCGATCCTGCGGTGCTGCTCTGTTCAGGCGCGGATGCTCCGACGTGCCTCACTGCGCCGCAGGTGGAAGCGGTCAAGAAGATCTATTCGGGACCGCGCAACCCGCGCACCGGCGAGCAGGTCTATCCCGGCTTGGAACCCGGCAGCGAATCCACCATCTATAGCTCGGGTTTCGGCGCAGGTCTTGGGGGTTGGAAGACCTTGATCTCCGGTCCGCGGCCGTTTCTTGGAGGTGACTTCTTCAAGTACTTTGTCTTCGACAACACGAACTGGGATTTTCACACATTGAATTTTGACGGCGACATCGCATTCGCCGATGCGAAGATGGCCGCGATTATCGACTCCACTAACCCGGATCTGAGGCCATTTCGGGCACGTGGCGGCAAGCTGATCATGTATCACGGTTGGGCCGATCCGCTCGTGAACTCGCAGAACAGTGTCAATTATTACGAAAGCGTCGTCGCCACGCAGCGGCCAGGAAACGGCAATGGAGTCGGCGAAGACCAAGTAGCGCTGCGTCGTACGCAGGACTTCGTGCGGTTGTTCATGGTGCCCGGAATGTACCACTGCCTCCTTGGGCCAGGACCCAACAGTTTCGGGCAGGAATTCGCTACGCAAGGTCCGCTGGATCCCACCCACAACATACTGAGCGCTCTGGAGGCCTGGGTGGAGGATGGGGTGGCCCCTGACAAGATCATTGCAGCGAAGTACACGAACGACGATCCCAATCAATCTGTGCTACTTACACGTCCGCTGTGCCCTTATCCGCAGCAGGCGGTGTACACGGGCAGCGGCAGCACCAACGATGCCGCTAATTTTGTTTGCCAGACCCACAGCCACTGAGCACGTAAAGTCACCGCTAACCGCAGACGGATCACGGGAGGTGGCCCACTCGAACACCTTCCTCCTTTGCGGTTGTACCAAATGGAGGAGGAAAACCATGAGTATCGCGTATTGGTGCGGAAGATGTGCTGGATTTGGTCTGATCGCGGCGACCACGGTGGTGTTGTGGGGCTGCGGCGGCGGAGGAGGTGGGTCCGGGAATCAACCGATACCCTTGACAGTCGCCAAGGCCTCGTGCGGCCCGAACGATAATCCCGAGACAGGCTTGCAAGGCCAGGTGCCTGCGGCACTGCGCGCAAGCGGATTTAAGGGATTCAGTTGCAATCTCCAATTGATCGGCCAAAGCAAAGGTGACGGTGCGAGCTGGCAGCACGCATTTTTTCAAGACAAGTCGGGCCATACCTGTTCGTACTACGACACCTCGAGTCCGCTTAATGGCACTGCCAATCGAACGCACCTCGGAGTGGTTGTGATTGACACGACCGTACCGAGTAATCCGACGCCGACGGCATATTTAACTTCGGTCGCAATGATGGATCCCTGGGAATCGCTGAAAGTAAACGCGCAGCGTCAGTTGCTTGGTGCAGAAGACGCGAAGAATGGCACCGATGTCCCTGAAGACGGTACCGTCAACACTGGCACCGGCCTGCTCGACCTCTACGACCTTTCTGCGGATTGCAGGAATCCACAACTGTTGTCGAGCGTCACGACCGGAACAGCCGCAAACGGGGACGCCGCGGCGCTTCCGCCGGGAGAAATATTGGCTGGACACGAAGGAAGCTTTTCGCCAGACGGGCTAACCTGGTACGGTGGTGACCGCGGTACGCCCAAGAAGTACACGGCCACCGACATCAGCAGTACGGTTCACCCGAGGCTGCTCGGGACGTTTACCATGCCGCAGCTCACGCCGACGACAGTAACGACTCATGGCCTCTCTATAAGCGACGACGGTATGCGCGCGTACGTCTCGCAAGCGGGCGTATTGGGCTCCCAGGTCGATCTCCTGAGCGCACCGCCTGCCGACGGCATACTCATTCTAGACGTAAGCGATTTCCAGAAACGTGTAGCAAATCCGCAGTTCCGTCTAGTTGGTTCGCTCTTGTGGAGAGACGGCGGCCAAATGCAGCACACGATCCTCGCGACGATCGGTGGCAAGTCTTACCTTGTCGCCGTCGATGAGTCGGGCCCTGGCGGTAGCAATGCCGCGGGGTGGCAGGCTTCATGCGCCGCCGGGTTGCCGCCATTCAATATGGCGCGAATCATCGACATCAGTGATGAGACGAATCCCAAGCTCGTGTCGCGGCTGATGCTCGAAACGCACGATCCAAAGAACTGCGACAAGATTCTGCCGGATCTCGTCGGTCGGTCCAGTTTTACCTATGGCAGCCACTACTGCAGCATCGACAATCGGCACAACGCGACGACGCTGGCTTGCGGCTACTTCAATTCGGGAATCCGCGTATTCGATATTCGCGATCCGGCGCGCCCTAAAGAGATCGCCTACTTCAACCCGCCGGGGACAACCACCCCCAGCCCGGGATCCAATCATGTCGTCCGTAAGCAGTGGG
>Ga0210402_10001242_pt1 | contig 26420 bp, 24 predicted proteins | sample IncBWC7MmetaG_FD_161055 | JGI IMG/M metagenome (GOLD analysis project Ga0210402, IMG submission 161055) | Forest soil microbial communities from Barre Woods Harvard Forest LTER site, Petersham, Massachusetts, United States - Inc-BW-C-7-M | ecosystem: Environmental > Terrestrial > Soil >... | reverse complement strand
GTGACCGGAAAACACGCCGAGCACAAAGAACCCGTAGATGACGAGCAGATACGGGAAGGGCACCATGCTGTCCACGGCCAGGAACAGGACGAGGCCGGCGACTAGGGTCCCGATGTTATAGAGTGCCACGGTCGGCCTCCGCCCGATCAGATCGGCGATAAAGCCAAAGCACGCGTAGCCGAAGATGCCGCCGACGCCCCACAGCATCTGTTGCCGCGATGATCGGCGCAACCGCGGCACCCTTGATGCCTTCCTTTTTCAGTATCAGGCTCTGGATCGTCGGCAACCAAATCACCGTCGTCCAGATCGCCACCAATGTGCCAAGCGCGAAGAGCAGGCCGACGAGCGTGTTGAAGCGCAGCTCCTTGTTGAACAGTTGCAGCGGTGCAAAGCGCAGGAACTCCCGGTCCTCGGCGGTGGTGGTCCGGGCCTGGGCGGCCAGCGCGAGGCGCCGCTCGCGCACCGCCTGGAAACGCTCGGGCTCGACCATGCCGCGGCGGATCAGCACCAGCAGCAGGGCCGGGGCAATGCCGGCTCCTCCCGGTTCAACCGAGGGGGAGGGTTTCGACATGACCGGCATCCTGCGGTACCTTCCGCCAAGAATGGCGGGCTGCGGGAGGTACACATGGCGGATTACCATTGGACGGGCGGCGATCTGCCGACTTTCGTCACCCATCTGGAGTGCAGTCTGACCGGCGAGCGGTATCCCGCAGACACGGTGCAGACATTGTCCAGAGCCGGCCGTCCCCTACTTGTGCGCTATGACCTCGGCGGGGTGTGCCGCGCGTTTCCTAGCGAGACGCTCGCCGGCCGGCCGCAGACACTCTGGCGCTACCGCGAGCTGCTGCCGGTGCGCCGGGCGGAAGATGTGGTCTCGCTGGGCGAAGTCATGACCCCGCTGGTCCCGCTCGCGCGCATCGCCGCTCGGCTCGCTAAGGGCGGCGAGATCCTGGTCAAGGACGAGGGACGGCTGCCGACCGGCTCGTTCAAGGCCCGCGGTCTGGCGCTCGCAGTGTCGATGGCCAAGGAGCTCGGGGTCGGCGCGATGGCCATGCCGACCAACGGCAATGCCGGAGCGGCGATGGCGGCCTATTGCGCGCGGGCCGGGATGAAGGCCTATGTCTTCTGTCCCGACGATACCCCGGCGGTCAACGTCCGCGAGATCGCAATGCAGGGTGCCGAGGTGTTCCTCGTCGACGGGCTGATCGACGATTGCGGCAGGCTGGTCGCCGAAGGCGAGCGCGAGGTCGGCTGGTTCAACTGCTCGACCTTGCGAGAGCCCTATCGCATCGAGGGCAAGAAGACGATGGGCATAGAGCTCGCCGAGCAGCTCGGTTGGCAATTGCCCGACGTGATCTTTTACCCGACCGGCGGCGGCACCGGCATCATCGGCATGTGGAAGGCGTTTGCCGAGCTTGAGGCAATCGGTTGGATCGGGTCTAAGCGGCCGCGGATGGTGGTGGTGCAGGCGGCCGGCTGTGCGCCGATGGTCAAGGCCTGGGAAGACGGGATCGACCACGCCCCGCGGTGGGCAAGCGCGCACACCTTCGCCGCCGGAATTCGCGTGCCGCAGGCAGTCGGGGATTTTCTGATCCTGCGGGCGGTGCGCGAGAGCGGCGGATTTGCGATCGCTGTTACCGATGATGCGATCGCCGCGGCGTGGCGCGAGGTCGCGGCCGAGGAAGGACTGCTGCTCTGTCCCGAAACCGCGGCGACCTATGCGGCATATAAAGAGACGCTGGCCGATGGCCGAATCCGCTCGAACGACAGGGTCGTCCTCTTCAACTGCGCGAGCGGGCTCAAATACCCGATGCGCGAGGCTGGAAAACGGCTCACGCTCGGCAGCCCCGTCGATTGGCGGCGAATTGCCGAGGCCTAGCGACCGCCAACGGAGCGAGGGGCCGTGTCTTTTTTCTCCCGGGTACTTTTTATTGCGCCGGCTGTGCTCGCGCTCGCCATCGCAGCCTGCAACGCGCCGCCCTGGACCATCAGCCGATCGCCTGACGCAATTACCCTACGCTGGTATTCGGACGAGACGGATATCGCCGCCGCGCAGACCATCGCCGATCGGCACTGCCGATCAACCGGCAGGACCGCGGCGCTGGTCTCGAACGAGCAAAGCGGAAGTGTCCAAGTCGCGGAATTTCTCTGTCGTTGAACCTGCCCCCGCCCCCAAGCGGGTCTTCGGTTATGATGCCATGCACCCACAGGGAGATGGTCGGATGAGCGTCGAGCAACGGTTAAAGGAGTTGAACATCAAATTGCCCAAGGTCGGCAGCCCGCTCGGGAATTATGTCCACGCCAAGCGGGTCGGGAATTTGCTGTACCTCTCGGGCAAGGGACCGGAAAGCGCCGACGGCACGATGCCCCGGGGCAAGCTCGGCAGCGGGATGTCGATCGAAGAGGGTTACCGGCATGCCCGCCAGGTGGGCCTCGTGCTGATCGCGGCAATCAAGGACGCGCTCGGCGACGATCTCGACCGGGTCGAGGGGATCGTCAAGGTGCTCGGCATGGTCAACGCTACGTCCGATTTCGAAGACCACCCGAAAGTCGTCAACGGCTGCTCGGACCTCTTCGTCGAAGTCTTTGGCGAGGCGGGCCGACACGCGCGCTCGGCAGTTGGCATGAGCTCGCTGCCGGCCGGGATCCCAGTCGAGATCGAAGTCATCGTCGCGGTCAAATAGCCGGGGAACGCCGCGTTGTCAGGCGACGCGGACGAGCCGTTCACACGATTGCCTGCCGTCTCGGCGCCGGAAAAGGATCAGCAGATCCGCCGGCTCATGCTGTTCTTCGGCTTGGTCTACATCGTCGAAGGGATCGGACAGACCGGCGGCCTGATCGCCCAGCCGCTCAACTACTATCTGAAGCAGACCTTCGGCTGGACTGCAGTGCAGGTCACCGCCTATCTGACGATCCTCAACCTTCCCTGGATCATCAAGCCGGTCTACGGGATCGTATCGGATTTCCTGCCGCTCTTCGGCTACCGCCGCAAGTCCTACCTGATCCTTGCCAACGCCACGGCGACCGCTGCTTATTGCTGGGTCACGCAAATTAGTGCGCCCAGTCAGCTGGTCTTCGCTCTGCTGCTGACCGCCTATGCAATGGCGATCTCGAGCACGCTCTGTGGTGCGATCCTTGTCGAGAACGGCCAGAGGTTCGGCGCTAGCGACGCCTTCGTCAATCAGCAGTGGTTGTGGTTCAACATCGCAGCTCTAGCGAGCGGGTTTGTCGGCGGACAGCTGGTCGGGCGGCTGTCGCCGGGCACGGCCTTGCACGCCGCGGCCGCGATCATCGTCGTTACCCCTCCCGCTGTCGTCTTTGCCGGCTGTTTTCTGATCAGCGAGCCAAAGCGCCGCATCGGCCTGCCGGAGATGAGGAAGACCTTCACCAGCCTATTGGCGGCCTTCACGCTCAGAGATCTGTGGTTGATCGCAGGGTTTCTCTTCCTCTATTACCTAAGTCCTGGGCTGGGCACGCCGCTTTATTACCACATGACCGATGACCTGAAATTCTCTCAGGAATACATTGGCATCCTTGGTTCGATCAGCTCCGCCGGATGGATCGCGGGAGCACTGCTGTATCGAAGGTTTCTCAAAAGGATCACCGCCCGGGCGCTGCTGAATTTGAGCATCCTCTTCGGCACCCTGACGACGGTGGCGTTCCTGTTGCTGTTCGATCAAGCCACGGCAGCCGTCATCAACTTCTGCAGTGGGATTGCCGGAATGATCGCTTTTGTCGCGACCTTGACGCTCGCCGCGGATTACTGCCCGCAGCGCGCCGAAGGGTTCGCTTTTGCCGCGTTGATGTCGATCACCAACTTCTCGGCCGCCCTATCGGACAATATCGGCTCGTTCCTCTATGAGTACCTGTTCGACCGCCGGCTCAATCCGCTGATATTGGTGTCGGCAGCATTCACCGCATTGGCGTTCGCCTTCGTCCCCATGCTCCGCCTGCGCGACAAGCGCCCCGGAGAGCCGGCCCGAGACGTCGGAACAGGCGGGTGCTAGTCCGAGCCGGGAACCCTGCCCTTTGGCAAGCTTGCGCAATAGCGCGCGATCTCGCCGGGCGTGGTGATCCACAGCGCGTCGCGGTGGCGCATGATATGGCGCAGCGCGTCACGGAAGGGACGCAGGCGGTGCGGCTGACCGATAATGAAGGGATGCACCGCGACGGTGAAGACGAGCGGGTATTTCTGGGACTGCGCCAGCATCTCATCGAACTGGTCGATGATCATTTCGGCGAACTGGCGGCCGGTGTGACGGCGGTTGACGAGTGCGGGCAGATCGTTGAGCTCGGCGGGATAAGGCACCGACAGGATCGACCCGGTGCGGGTGCGCATCCAGATCGGCTGGTCGTCGATCGCCCAATCCATGAGGTAGCGGTAGCCGGCTTCCTTCAGGAGGTCGGGCGTCGCCCCGCTCTCCGCGAGACCCGGGCCCAGCCAGCCTTCCGGCCGCCGGCCGGAAAGCCGCGTCACGATCTCGGTGCATTCGGCGATCAGCCGCGCCTCGTCCTCCTCCCACAGGCCGTCTTGGCGCTCGGCGTTCGTCCGGCCATGGCCGACATACTCGTCGCCGCGGCCGTTCAGCCGCTCGACGATGTCCGGACAGTGCTCGAGGACGGCCGAGTTGACGTTGTGCGCCCCCGGCAGGGCGAACTCGTCGAGCACATCGAGATAATGCCAGAGGCCGACGCGGTTGCCGTAGTCGCGCCACGCATAGTTGCGGTGGCTCTGGGGCGCGGGGGAGCCCGACGGGTCGACGCCGAGACCTGCGCCAAAGGCGAAATATTCGATATTGTTGCAAAAGGTGACGGCGAGCCGCGCGCCTTCCGGCCATTCGTATTGCGGCCGCTTGTGAATCGGGACGTAGTCGTAACGGCTGTGCGCAGGGAGTTTCATTGGCGTGGTTCGGAGCCTGAAAATTGCCCCTCACCCTCCCGCTTCGCGGGTCCCTCCCTCTCCCCGCATTGCGGGGAGAGGGTTGGGTGAGGGGCTAATTCCGGAAGACACTTTCGGGACGCGTCATCGCCCTTTGAACACCGGTTTGCGCTTTTCCATGAACGCGGTGCGGCCCTCGGTGTAATCGCCGCTGGCGAAGCATTCGTCGACCAAGCGCTTGCACAATGCGAGATCGCGCGCCGATTCGTCCTTTAACGCTTCACGGATGTTCACTTTGGCCGAGCGCACCGTCAGCGGCGCGTTGGCCGAGATCATATCGCAATAATTATTGACGTAGGTCTCCAATTCTCCGTCCGGCACCACCTGGTTGACGAGACCCATGCGCAACGCCTCCTCGGCGGTGAACTGACGTGCGGTGAAGAAGATCTCACGGGCATGGGCCGGGCCGACCAGATCGACCAGCCTTTTGATGCCGTCATAGGCGTAGCCGAGCCCGAGCTTGGCCGCCGGAACACCAAATTTTGAGCCCTCGCCGGCGATGCGCATGTCGCACGCAAGCGCGGTGCCGACGCCGCCGCCGATGCAATAGCCTCGGATCATCGCGATCGTCGGCTTCAGCGTTTCCTGCAGGCGCATGCGGGCACCCTCGGAAATTTTGGCATAGGCGGCCGCCGCCTCTTCGGAGGCGCGCCTTTCCTTGAACTCCGAGATGTCGGCGCCGGAGACGAAGGCCCGGCCGCCGGCGCCGCTGACGACGATCACCCGCACCGCGTCGTCCTCTTCGAAATCGTCCATGATCTGGGTCGCGGCCTGCCACATCTCGAGCGACACGGCATTGTGGCGTGCCGGATTATTGAAGATCAGGCGGCCGATCGGTCCGTCCTTTTCGGCGATCATCTTGCTGGTCGCCAACGGCTGGTCGAGCATGTTTCTGGCTCCTTATGATTCTGTATGTGCGGTCAATGACCCCTCAGACGACCGAGCGGGCGCGCAGATCGGCGATCGCGGCCTCGTTGTACCCGAGCTCCCGCAATACCTCGCTCGTGTGCTGGCCGAGATCGGGGGTCGGGCGCAGCTTTTCCGGCTCGGGGGTGCGGGTCATGTTTATCGCCTGGCCGACGGCCTTCAGCCGGCCGAGCTTTGGATGGTCGATTGGCCGCGCCATTTCCAAATGCTGGACCTGCGGGTCGGCGAAAGTCTGGTCGATCGTGTAGATCGGCCCGCACGGCACACCCACCTCGTTCATCAGCTCGACCCAATAGGCAGCGGGCCTCTTTCTAGTGATCTCGCCGATCCGTTCGTTGAGCGCCTTCCGGTTTTTCGAACGCGCCGGGCCGTTTGCATAATCGGGATCGTCGAGCAACGCCATTGCATCCGCCGCCTCGCAGAAGCGGCGGAACATGTGGTCGCCCGAGGCCGCAATGTTGATTTGCCCGTCCGAGGTCGGGAACACACCGGTGGGGATGCCGGTCGGATGGTCGTTGCCCGCCTGCTTGGCGACTTCGCCCGCCATCAGCCAGCGCGAGCCCTGGAAGTCGAGCATAAAGATCTGCGCTTCGAGGAGCGATGTGTGGACCCATTGCCCCTCGCCGCTCACCTCGCGCTCGATCAGCGCCATCAGCATACCTTGGGCCAGCAACAGCCCGGCGCAGAGATCGTCGATCGGGATGCCGACCCGCACCGGCCCTTGGCCCGGCAGGCCGGTAATCGACATCAGCCCGCCCATGCCCTGGGCGATCTGGTCGACGCCCGGCCGTTTCGAATAGGGTCCGCTCTGGCCGAACCCGGAAATGCTGCCGTAGACGATGCGCGGGTTGACCTTCTTGACCGACTCGTAATCGACGCCGAGCCGAAATTTTACCTCCGAGCGGAAATTCTCGACGACGACGTCGGCCTTCTCCGCCAGCTTGAAGAAGATCGCCTTCCCTTCCTCGGTCTTCAGGTTGAGGGTCAGGCTGCGCTTGTTGCGATGCAGGTTCTGGAAATCGAAGCCCTCGCGCCGCGAGCCGGTCACATCGCTCCTCGCCTCGCCCGGCGGCTCGATCTTGATCACGTTGGCCCCCCAATCGGCGAGCTGGCGCACCGCGGTCGGCCCGGCGCGGGCATGACACAGATCGAGGACGGTGAAGCGGGCGAGAGGCAGCGATCCGATGCTCACGAGGCCATGTCCTTTGTTTTGAGTGAATACTTCCCGGAAAGTACACCCGCCGATGGCCGCAAGGTCAAGTTTCTGCGCCGATCGCGGCGGAAGTGGGATTTCACGTAGCACGTAGGATGGGTTGAGCGGGAGCGAAACCCATCTTTTCCGACGGTAGCGGTGGGTGTCGCGGGCGCTCAACCCATCCTACAAGCACGAAATGCCGATCGCGCGACGGAAGCGGGTTTTCAAGACGACGCCGTCGCGCGGCGGCAACACGCGCGGTGCGTCTTCGGCGAGGATCGCGACCCGGGCGAAGAGGGTCGTTTCGGCGCCGCGCACCAGCTCAGCCAAACGCCGGAGCGTCGCCTCGTCGGTGATGTCGAAGACCTGCTCGATCCCACAGGCACGTGCGACCCCGGTCAAGTTGACGGCGCTGTCGGTATGGCTTGCCTGCATGCCGGTCTCGCCGTAGCGGGCATTGTCGAAGACGACAATGGTCAGGTTCGAGGGGCATTGCACACCGATCGTCGCGAGCGAGCCCAACCCCATCAGCATCTCGCCGTCCCCGGTAACGACGAGAACGCGCCGGTCCGGCCGGGCGAGAGCGAGGCCGAGCCCGGTCATCGCCGCCGCTCCCATGGCACCCCAAAGATAGAAGTTGCGGTCGTCGTCGCCGACCGAGGCGGCGTCCCAGCTGGTCGAGCCGAGCCCGGTGACGACGAGAAGATCGCCACGATCGGCGAGCAAAATGCGGATCGCCGCGCGGCGGTCGAGCCTCGGATCGTTGCCGCTCATTTCACCACCGCTTGGCGCCGAGCAGCCGCTGCGACAGCAGCACTGCCGTGGCGAGGTCGCCATTGAAGGCGATGTCGAGTGCTGCGGTGACGGTCTCGGCAGCCTCTTCGGGCCGCTCGATGCGATAGACGAGCACGTCGCACAATTCGAGCGCCGCCTGCGTGCGCGACCCCATCGGCACTTGCCAGGGATTGAACTCGGCCCATTCGCCGCGCATCGCCACCAGCATCACCAACGGGAAACGGCAGGTCTTGGTCAGCGACAGCATATTGATGCAGTTGCCCACCCCGCTCGATTGCATCAACAGAGCCGCGCGCTGGCCGCCGAGCCAGGCGCCGGCGGCGAGCGCCACCCCCTCCTCTTCGGTCGTCAGGGGCACGGCGCGGATCGTCGGCTCGGCACGACAGAGCTCGATCAGCCGGGCATGACCGGCATCCGGTACGTACCCAACCTGACGGATATCCGCCGCCTTCAATGCCGCAAAAATCGCCTCGCGCCAGTCGGACATTTCCGCTGTTGTGGCTTCGCCCATGCTCTAGCCTTCTTGGCGCTCTGTAGCGGCGAGCCTAGCACGATCCCAGACTTCATTGAATTTGAACGCTCGGTCGCCTATGGCGATACGCTATGAGCGAAGAGCCCGACCATCCAGTGCTCGTCTACTTGCGTCGCATCGACGGGAAGATTGACCGGCTGACCGACGATGTCCAGGATCTGAAGCATCGCGTCACATCCTTGGAGGGTCGGGTGGCGAGCATTCGCGGGGACATGGCCGCGATGTCGGGTGGGATCGACCGGATCGAAACCAGGCTCGACCGGATCGAGCGGCGGCTCGATCTCGTCACTTTGCCGATCGGCTAACCGGCCGTTCCTCTTCCGGTGCGGGGCCGAGATAGCGGGCCCGCGGGCGGATCAGGATACCGCTTTCGTATTGCTCGATTGCGTGCGCGATCCAGCCGACCGTGCGGCCGACGATGAAGAGCCCGAGCGCGGCGTTTCGGGGCAGCCCCAACCCAGTTGACGCGGCGGCAAGGGCAAAATCGACATTGGGGTGACGCCCGGTCAGGCGCAAGCCGATTTCCGCCGCCGTTTCCGCCAGGGTGTGGACTTCGGGCGCGGCTCGCGCGAGGGCGGCGAGGATGGCGATGGCGCGCGGGTCGCCCTCGGGGTAGAGCAGCTGGCCAAATCCCGGGAGCCGATCCCCCCGCACCAGCCGAGGGGTCATTACCGCGATCGGGTCCTGAGCCTCGACGAGCTCGCGGAACAGCCCTTCGGCTCTCGCTGTCTCGCCACCGTGGCGACTGCCGGACAAAGCGCTCAATGCCGCCAATACCACCGCGTACGGAGTGGCACCGGTCGAGGCGACGCAGCGCGCGACAAAAGTCGATGGGTTGAGCTCGTGATCGGCGATCAGCACTAGGCAACGGCGCAGGAGGTCGGCGCCCTCTTCGCGCAATTTCCACGCCGCCGCGAGCTGGCGGTGGATCGGCGCGGGCAAGGGCGAGGCGGGCAAGGGCGAGGCGTGGGCGACGCAGGCAGCGAGCTCGCGAAGAATGCGCCGACCGGTGTGGATCACCCGGGGGCGCGCCAGATCGAGCGCCGAGAAATCTTCGTCGCCAAGTGCTGCAAGCCGGATTTGGCAGCGCTCGATCAGCCCCGAGGACGGCTCGGCACTCCGTGATCGGGTCGGCGCGCTCGCGTCGCTAAGCTTGGGGCTCGCCTCCTCGAGCCACAGCAGTCTTGCGATCTCCTCGAGTGTGGCGCTCTCGGCGAGGCGAACGGCGTCCTGCCCCCGATAGTAGAAGCGGCCGTTCTCGATCAGGCAGATCGATGAGCCAATCACCGGCATCAATGCTTCAGGATCGGAGTTGGGCGGCGGTCTCGCGCCTGAGCGGGCGTCGAGCAGCGCCTCGACGTCCTCGCTGCGATAGCGGCGCTCGCGCGTGCCGGGGACCATGACCGAGCGAAGCCGGCCGCGGCTGACATAGGCGTAGAGCGTGTCGAGCTTGATCCCGAGCCGGTCGGCGGTTTGGCGGGCGGTCAGCAACATCGTTATAGATTGATTAGTCGATCAAGGTTGACATCAAGTTCATGCGCCTATCTAGTAAGCCCTCTATCGCGGAGGAACCCATGAGCGCAACGGCAAATCTTCGGACGGCTCGGATCCATGTCGGCGACGACGGGGCTGAGTTACCGCTCCTACGCCCGACGATCGGGCCGGCGATGGTCGACCTTCGCCGCCTCTACCAGGACACCGGATGTTACGCCTACGATCCCGCCTTGCACGAGATCGGGTTCTGCCGTTCGGGGATCACGTTTGTCGACGCCGACGAGGGGGTTCTGCTCTATCGCGGCTACCCGATCGACGCGCTCGTCGAGAGCTGCAGCTATCTCGAAATCTGCTGGCTCTTGCTCAATGGCGAGCTGCCGACGGCGGCACAACTCGCGGGCTTCACTCATGACATCACCCATCACACGATGGTCAACGAGCAGCTGCATGCGATCTATCGCGGCTTCCGGCGCGACGCCCATCCGATGGCGGTGATGTGCGGCGTCGTCGGGGCACTGGCGGCGTTCTATCACGACGGGCTCGACATCTTCGATCCGCGGCACCGGCTGATCGCCTCGCACCGGCTCGTCGCCAAGATGCCGACAATCGCCGCGATGGCCTACAAATATGCGCAGGGCCAGCCCTTCATCTATCCGCGCAACAATCTCGGCTATGCGGAAAATTTTCTGCACATGCTGTTCGCGGTGCCGTGCGAGCCCTACCAGGCGCCTGCCGCGGCGGTCCGCGCGCTCGATGCGCTGCTGATCATGCACGCCGACCACGAGCAGAACGCCTCGACCTCGGCGATGCGCCAGGTCGGCTCGACGCAGGCGAACCCCTATGCCTGCACCGCGGCAGCGATTGCCGCTCTGTGGGGACCGCTGCACGGCGGCGCCAACCAGGGGGTGTTGCAGACCTTGGCCGAGATCGGCTCGATCGACCGCATCCCCGAGGTGCTGCGCCGCGCCAAGGACAAGAACAATCCCTATCGGCTCAGCGGTTTCGGCCACCCGGTCTACAAGAGCTACGACCCGCGGGCTAAGCTGTTGCGCCGGCGCTGCTACGAGGTGCTCGAGGCCCTCGGCCAGCGTGACGACCCGCTGCTCGAGCTGGCGATGGAGCTGGAGCGGATCACGCTCGAGGACGAATATTTCATCGAGCGCAAGCTCTACCCCAATGTCGACTTCTATTCCGGCATCATCTTACGCGCGCTGGGGCTGCCGCCGGCGATGTTCACGCCGGTTTTCGCCGTCGCACGCACGGTCGGCTGGGTTGCCCATTGGAACGAGATGATGACCGATCCGGAAACCCGGCTCTCCCGCCCGCGCCAGCTCTATACCGGCCCCGCCGAACGGCCGCTGGTCCTGATCGCCGAGCGCACAGCACACGAGCCGCTCGTCGGCTGACGGGGCACCGGGCAATTATCCTCCGACCGCAAGTTCGTGCCGGCTGGGTTCCCACTCGAACGCGCACGCTTTTCCGGTGTCGGCATCCGACCGGACACAGAGTAACCAGTGCCCCTTTACTTCACAGTTTGACCCAAACCGGACCACCGCCGCCCGGTGATGCTGAACGATGAAGGTAGGTGGCTACCCTCCAGAGAACGCTTGCCCACAGGAAGTGGGATCTTCGGTGGTCACGGTCGTTCTTTGAAGCCGACCTTTCGCCTCGGATCGCGCGTCCGCCGGCTGGGATAGCCGAGCCGAATGGGCGCAATGCGCCGATTCCGGTCGTTCGCCTGACCCGCAACCAAACCACGAGGTCCGACATTCAAGAGGCATTTTGTGGCCCCGCAGAGGATTGTCGAGGTTGCGGATGAAGCTTCATCCGCAGCGACGGCCGGCTCACTCTAACTCGTCGAGTAGCGCCTTTGCCTCTTTGAGATCGGGTGTGGCAAAGCCTTCGGTGAACCAGCCGTAGACCGGGGCGAGCAGGTCGCGGGCTGCGGCGCGGCGACCCTGATCGCGCCACAGCCGGGCAAGGCTCGCGGCGGCGCGCAACTCCCACATCTTGGCTTCCTGCTCTCGGGCGATGCCGAGGGCTTTGCGATACAGCTCCTCGGCGGCTTCGGGATGGCCTTGCCGTAGCAGCAGCCGGCCTCTCTGCCGATCGAGCTCCGCGGCGAACCAGCGCTCCCCCGTCCTTTCGACGAGCTGCAACGCCTGATCCAACCGGGCCGCGCCTTCTTCGATTTGACCTGCGATCTCACATGCCCCGGCCAGGAGGGCGATATACAAGGGCATCCACGCCGTGGCCCCAGTGGCACAGTAAGCGCTCGAACCGGCATGCAGAAGAGATAGGCCCTCCGTCACATCGGCATTCTTGGCCTTGATCCACCCGCGAAAGATCGCTCCCGTGGCACGATAGAAAGGGAAACCCTGATCGGTCGCCACCGCAACCAAGTCGTCTGCCCGCTGCTCCAAGCCCATATCATCGCCGATGATCGATAGCAGAAGGGCGTCCATCCCCAAGCTCATGGCCAAAGTCGGCGGATGAGGCAGTCTCCGCGCCTCGGCAATTGCCTTGTTGCTCTGTGCCAATGCCTGGTCGGGAAAGCCGAGACAACAGAGGACGACCCCCAAAGCCGCCTGTGCTGCCAACTGCGGGTGCACTCCGGTCTGACGCAGGAGCGAGTGATGGGAGTTCGGATCGTAAAGCGCGAGCACCGTTTCGAGGTGCGATCGGGATGAGGCAAAGCTGCCGACCCACATCAGGTTTCGACCGGCGGAGTAGTGACCCATTACGAGCCCGGCGGAATCGTTCCGTCGGCGGCTCAGGCGCAGCAAATCCTGATCCAAGCGCAACGCCACATCCAATTCGCCGCGATGCGCGTGATAGCGGGACTGTCCGCAGGGAACCTGAATGAACTCCACTGGGGAACCGAGCTGTTCCCACAACTCCCGCGCCCGAGCGTAGGCCTGGCCCGTCTCCGGCGCGGCCGAGCCTTTGACGACATTCAACACCGCGCCTAAGGCGCTGGAAAACTCGAGCTCCTTTTGCCGGCGTTCGGGGATGTCGGGCAACAGCGCCAGCTGGTCCAGCCCCTTTTGAAATTGCGCAGCCGCTTCCGCCAGCGCCGAGCGGGCGACGGACCGGTGACCGGCCTTGCCCCAAAAGGCGATAGCCTTTTCGACCAAACCGGCCTCGGCGTAATGCCGCGCGAGGAGCTCAGGCTGGCTTTCTATGATTTCGGGGGAATGGGCTTCGAGCGCTTCGGCGATCTGTGCATGCAAATGCTGCCGGGCGTTGCGCAACAGGCTGCCGTGCGCCGCGTCCTGCACCAGCGCGTGCTTGAAGCTGTAGACCGCGTCGGGCGGCGTGCCGCGTTGAAAGACCAGCTCGGAAGCGACGAGCCGGGCCATTGCAGCGCGCAATTCATCCTCGGGAAGTCGGGAGACGGCATGCAGCACCGGATAAGAAAACTGGCGCCCGATTGCCGCGCCAATCTGCGCTACCGGCCGCGCTGACGCCAGGCGGTCCAGCCGCGCCAACAGCGAGGCGTGCAGGGTTGCAGGGATCGCAAGCGGCTGCAACGGGCGATCGAGCACGTAACGGCCGTTGTCCTCCCGCAGCAAGCCTCTCTCCAAGACGCTCTTGGTCAATTCTTCGACAAACAGCGGCACGCCGTCGGTGCGGTCGGCAATCGCGAAGACGACCTCGTCGGGCAACGTCTTGCCGCTAGCGATCTGCGTTATCAAAGTGGTGCAGTCACGCCGGTCCAGACGGTTGAGAGCCAGCATGCTGACCTGCGGCTGGCCAGCCCAAGGCGGCTGGAACTCTGGGCGGAACGTCACGATCAGCAGCACCGGCAGTCTGCGGACATGCTCGACGGTGAGGTCGAGCAGCTCCCGCGAGGTGGGGTCAAGCCAATGCGCATCCTCCCATACCGTGACCACCGGCTTTTTGTGCGCCAGACCCTCGAGCTGGCGGATCAACGCCTCCAGCGTTTTTTCCTTTTTCCGCTGCGGACTGAGATTTGGCAGAGGGTGGCGCTCCGAGGCCGGCAATGACAGGAGATCGGCGAGGAACGCCACATCCTCGTCCGGCGGTGCGGCGCGGGCCAGTAAGGCCTCGAGTTTCTCCAGTTTTGCGCCGGGAGGATCGTCGCGCGTGAACCCGGCCGCTTGGCCGAGTTGGTCGATGACCGGGAATAGCGCGCTGTCCTGGTGATAGGGCGAGCAGAAATAGCGCAGGCGGAGATGTGGCTCGCCATGCAAGCGTTCTTCAAATTCCGCAGTGATGCGCGATTTGCCGACGCCCGCCTCGCCCGAGACCAGCATGATCTGGCCGTCGCCCGCCTTGGCGCGCACCCACCGGCGCAGCAGCAGGTCGATCTCTTCGTCACGGCCAACCAGCGGGGTCAATTCCGATCCGTGCAATGCCTCGAAGCGGCTCGGCACGACACTCTCACCCAGCACCTGCCAACGGCGTATTGGCTCGGTGGCGCTGTTCGTGTCGAGTGCGCCGAGATCGCGGCAATCGAACAAGTTGCCGATCAGACGCCAGGTGGTCGGTTCGATTATCACGGTGTCCGATTGCGCCGATACCTGCAACCGCACCGCCAACTCTGGGGCGTCTCCGACAATCCCGTGGTCCCGGACCTCGCCGACCGCGACGAGATCACCCACGATGACCATTCCCGTCGCTATGCCGACCCGGCATCGCATCGGCGCATTGGCATCGGGTCTCAGGGTCCTGACCGCCGCACACAATTCGAGCCCCGCGCGGATCGCCTGCTCGGCGTCGTATTCGTGCGCCGCGGGATAGCCGAAAAGGACGAGGACGGTATTCCCGAGACGGCTGGCGATAAACCCGCTGTGGCGACCGACGATCTCCGAGACGCACTGCTGAAAGGCGCGGATCGCTTCGAGCAAATTCTCGAGACCGTTCCCGTCGGCTCGCGCCGCCACGCCGAGCGCTTCGCACGACATGGCGGTGATTTGCCGACGTTCGGCTTGATCATGCTCCGTGACCCACATCCGGTCGGTAGCTTCTGGCTGCACCTGCCGCGCGCCTCGGAGGCCGAGGCGCGTCTCGCCGATCTCTCCCTCACGGATCGGCGTAACCGAGCGATCGGTCGCCACGACATCCGTTACTTCGGAAACCGCGGCCTCTCGGCCGATCAGTTCGGATACGCTCTCGGCGAGGGTGGCTGCAGGGCGGGGTGGGGCGGGAACGGCCAAGGACGCAGGGACCTGTTGCACGCCGACGTTTACCCCGAGCTCGCGGATCTCGCCGGCGAATTGGTAACCTTGCCCGGAAACTGTCTGGATCAGGTCGCGGTCTGCCCCGAGGGCTTTGCGTAGAGCCCAGATCTCGCTCTGCAGCCGGTTTTCCTGGACGATCCGGCCCGGCCAGATCCGGCGCAACAGCTCGTCCTTGCCGACCACAGCCCCTGGCGCCTCGAGCAGCGCCAACAGCAGGTCGAAGGCGCGCCCGCCGAGCCTTACTGGCCGGCCTTCGGCGAGCAATTGGCGGCGATGCGGCAAAATGCTGAAGTGGCCAAATTCGATGATCGCCGGCGAGTCAGACAGGCGAACCATGACCGCAATTGTAAACCATATCGCCGGAGGAAATCATAGATTTTCGTAGGCCAGTACCGCCGTGCACGGATGAATGTTCAAGTCGTTCAGTTTGGTGAAAGGAAAAGAGACCCGGAGATGGCCCCTTCCCATACTCGATCAGCGACAACACTACGGGTTGGGTTCGCACGGTTTGTATCACATTGAAACAAACACTTTGGAAATTCCTGAATTTACATAGTCATCCAAAGGTTAGAACGCCGACCGCCACCATCACGGGCGGGGTCGCAGAGGTGAATTACGGGCGATGATTGTGATCGATATTTTCAAAGAAAATCACAGATTTTCGAATTAGCCCCCGCATCTGGGGCTGCATACGTTGTCGATGTGGCCAACCTGGCCGCCGGCCGCCGCGCCGCAAGCAGCCGCGGGAGCAGAACCGGCTTCCGCAGTTTGTGGTCGGGTCGTTCTAACCGAACAGGAGATTACGATGTCATTACGCAATGTCATCTACTACAATGCTGGCAATGATAAAATCCCCTTGGGAGTAGGACTCAACCAGCTACCCTACACCGATGTCATAGTTGCCAATCTACAACCGACATCGGCCACTGATCGCACCTTGATTGGATGGGGGAACGCTTTCGACAAGGAGCTCCAAAACAACATCCGGTGGCTACAACGCGCCAACAAGTATGTTCTGATCTCATTTGGAGGAGGATCAAACGATAAGCTAACCACGGCAGCCTACCAATATTACGCCGACAATGTGACCGCACTCGTGAATCAGATCGTCGCCTTCGTGAAGTACTATAACTTCAATGGAGTTGACATCGACTACGAAGACTCTGCTGGATTTGGGGAGCACCCGGCTTACGATGGCGTCGGATTTCTAAGTGCACTGACGAGCGGGCTTTACCAAGCACTGCCAGTTTCAACGCGCGTCGGTGATCTCGTCCAGCCTCAGAACATCATCACCCACGCCCCACAGACACCCTATTGGGATTCACACTCCATTTATGCGAGAGGCGGCACCCCCCCATACTGGCATATATGGAAGAACGCGGGCTCTAAGATTGCATGGATCAACAACCAATTCTACAGCAACGATGCCTATGATAAAACCGCCGCTCTCAAGGTAGAGAAATATCGGGCGGTTGCTGGCCTTATTGGGGCGCAAAAACTGCTAATGGGCGTCTCACTTGGCGGCGCCGAAGGAGCCGAAACTCTCTCCGATATGGTCCATAACGTTATCCCGCCACTGAAAGCCCAATACGGCTCTCAATTTGGCGGTGTCATGGGTTGGCAGTTTTCACAAGATCATGGTGGGGCTTGGGCGAACGGAATCTCGCAAGCGCTCGGTCCCGGCGGCGGGCCCTAACACCGAATGCGTACCAGTGGCATGGTGATTGCCACACACCGAGCACAGCTGCGGCTCCTCCGGTAAGAGCGTGGGAAAGAATTGCCCGCGCTCAGGGACGTAGCCCGCTAGCGGGAGAGGCCAGAATCTGCGCGTCCGCGTGCGGATTCCGGGTGAGCGGCAACGACGGGTCTCCCAATTGCGGAGTCTTGTGCAGAGCCCCCACCCGACCCTCTCCCCGCTGGCGGAGCGAGGGAGAAATCCGCGGCTCTGATCGACCCATGCAGATGATGGCAGTGCATCGACCAGTCCGCGGCTTATGGAGCGCAGACCAACGCCAGCCAGTTTGCAATCCACGCAGGCCTAATGTCATGAGCGCTGGCACCGAAATTGGGAGTAAAAGTCATGTCAGGTTTCGCACAGCCTACCACCTGGAATCTCTCCAACACTGCAACCGGCCTCCAGGTGAGCTATTCCATCGCCGGGCCTAACCTCCATTATCATCAAGGTGCCGTCGTCAAAGACTTCACTGGGAAGGAAATCCGTGTGGCAGAAGTGCCTGACCTCGGAACATTGGTCAGCGCAACGATCCATATGACGCTTGACAGCGGCTCGACGACATTCACGGTGCTTCTGCCTCGCGTTAATCTACCGGCACCGCCAGCTTTACCTGCAGCCGTCCCAGTCACCGCAGACGGGGTTACGACACTCCACCGGTTTTCCACGGTGCTGGCCCTGCAACATGGGCAACAGGAAACCTACACGGTGACCCCGCTTCAGGGCACGGCCAGCTGAGCGGCCAGAGTGTATTCGCCTTGAAGCTTTAAATGGCACAAACCGGCACGAAGACACACCAAGGCGTCGGCCATCGCAGCAGAAATACGGAGTGCCGACGTCATAATCAAGCCAATCAAAGGAGACGAAGATGACAGTTGCTGCCACTCCCAAAATAGCCATAACAAACACTGATAACCGCGAGATCGACAATCTCCGGATCGCAGTATCGTTCCTTATAAATGGTCAACCACATTTTGATTATGAAGACCATGGAACCTTCAACCGGGTCGTCACAGATGGCCTGAACGCAGAGAACGGTAAATGGGACGGGACCAATTGGGTCGGTAATTTCCTCTACACCGAAGCTAGTCAATCTACTCAAAAGGTATTGCTAGATACAGAGAAAGCGCTAGCCGCCACCGATGCGAGCGGCTGGAGCGATCCCGGCACTGTAGTACCACAGATAACGATCATGAAAGAAGACCGGCGTGACATCACCGGACTGCGCGTAGCCGCTGATTTCACGATCAACGGACAACCATACAGTGACCACGAAGACATCGGACCCTTCGACCGGACCTATGGGCTGGTGTTGAACGGGATGAATGGCACCTGGGACGGTACCAAGTGGGTGGGGAACTTCCTGAGAACCCAATATTCCGGCTTCGAGACCCAAATAGACCCGGGCCTCCTGACGTTCCTCAACGTCCTGGTTATTCTTTGCCTCGCGGCCGCTGACGCACTCGCTGTAGCTGAACATGAACTTGGTGCACGTCAAGGCGCCGGTTGGACACTCCGCCAATTAATCTAGACAGGCCAGGGCCCGGCGAAGTTGCGCAATGATCATCGAGAACTGAACAACTTCGCTGGGCAATCTCAACCGACCGCACCGCCCAGAGCACATTGATCAGTGCCGCGCCATCATGCCTCGTGCGCCGCAACCCTCCGGGAACCACTAGCGCCCGGTGGGCGGTTAAGGCCTGATATCCGCACTGGTGCAACCTTTGGTATTTGCAGCAGTCCCGGACCTTGACACAGCCCGACTAGGCTCCCCTCTCATTCACAGCGGGCCGGCGCTGGTCCCAAGACGTTTGGCCGGCAGGGCGGCAGATATTTTTCTTTCGACTACGCGCTCGAGCAGCTTCGAACCTGGCACCCGACACGGCCATCCCGTGCGCCCTTTAATTGTCCGGAATCGGCACCACTGCGACACGCCTCGCCGGATACAAAGATGCCAGCTTTCGGCCTTGAACCGGAAGCACCAGCGGCACTGTCACTCTCCGTTTATGAGTTAACGCTCCAAAACCGAATGCCTCGACCTCGGGGATGCACTTCGTCGGCTCGACGCAGGCTAACCCTTACGCCTGCACCGCAGCGGCGATCGCCGCTCTGTGGGGGCCGCTGCACGGTGACGCCGCGTCTACAAGAGCTACGACCCGCGCGCCAAGGTGTTGCGCCGCCGTTGCTACGAGATGCTCGATGCCTTGGGGCAGCGCGATGATCCGCTCCTCGATCTGGCGATGGAATTGGAGCGCGTCGTCCTCGCCGACGACTACTTCATCGAGCGCAAGCTCTATCCCAATGTCGATTTCTACTCCGGCATCAGCGCTTCTTCCGCGCCCTGGGGCTGCCACCGGCGATGTTCACCCCGGTTTTCGCCGTCGCCCGCACGGTCGGCGGGTTGCCCGTTGGAACGAGATGATCGCGGACCCCGAAACCCGCCTCTGTCGCCCGCGCGGGTTTTATACCCGTCCCGCCGAGCGCGCCGTCGTGCCGATTGCCGCACGCGCGACCCACGCGGCTCTCGTCGGCTAAAGTCTGCCCAGACGATGCCCGCCCCCTTGCGCACGCCGGACCAGCGTCTATATAAGCGATCAGTACCATATTGTCAATTATCAAGTTGCCGTTACATGCGATTTAATCACCCTCTGGGCCCGGCGTCAAATTCCGCTGCCAATTCCGCTGCCGGGCCCAATTCGGCGCCTCGAATTCCGCTGCCGGCGGACTCGCCAAATTGCCGTCAACAATATGATTTATCGATGATTATAACTTTGAGAGGACGCTTTTCGGGACGCTCGGAAGCGTTTGTCCCTGCCATCAGGGAGAGCGCTTGCCCTTCGAGAGGAGCTGATAGGTGAGCAAACGGATCGATATAGCCACCCTTCCCGCCATGGTCGGCACGCTCTACCCGCCGCCGTTCGATATGCCCTGTCGCGCCCGTGAGCGCACCAAGCTCGGCGATCCCGCCGGGCTGACGCAATTCGGGGTCAATTTGTGTCGCTTGCCGCCGGGTGCCTGGTCGAGCCAGCGTCATTGGCACAGCCACGAAGACGAATTCGTCTATGTCCTCTCGGGCGAGGTGGTGCTCGTCACCGACGATGGTGAGGAAACATTGCGCGCCGGCGACGCCGCAGGGTTTGCCGCCGGGGACACCAACGGCCATTGTTTCCAGAACCGCTCGGACCACGACGCGCAGATCCTCGAGGTCGGGACCCGCGTTCCAAGCGATGCGGGCTTTTACTCGGATATCGACATGGTCGCGCCGTCGGGCGGCCAGCCCGCGATCTACACGCGCCGAGACGGCACACCCTACGAGGACATCAGGCGCCGCGGACCTTGATCCGGTCGGGTTCGGGATCCGATCGGGTTCGGTCGGAGGTGATCGCGTGATAGACTGGGTCCTGGCGACAATGTGGACAGGAGCGCGTCGTGCCTGACCTTCACCCGCAGATCCAGCAAGTCTTGAAGGCAATGGCCGAGATGAACCTCCAGCCGATCGAGGCGATGACCCCGGCCGAGGCGCGCGCGCAAATGGAGGCGACCGCACAGTCGCGCAAGGCCGAGCCGCTGCCGGTCGATCGGGTCGAGGAGCGGATGATCCCGGGTCCGGCGGGCGACATCCGCTTGCGCCTTTATTGGCCGAATAGGACCGTTCCGGTTCCGGCGATCGTCTATTTCCATGGCGGCGGCCACGTCATCGGCAGTCTCGACACGCATGATCTGATCGCCCGCAATCTGTGCGCCGGGGCCGAGGCATTGGTTGCCTCGGTCGATTACCGGATGGGGCCGGAGCACCGGTTTCCGGCGGCGGTCGATGATTCCTTTGCGGCACTTGAGTGGGTTCAGACGAATGCCGAAAGCCTCGGCGCCGACCCGGACCGGGTCGGGGTGCACGGCGACAGCGCCGGAGCCAACCTCGCGGCTGTCGCGGCGCTGCTCGCCCGCGATGCCGGAGGCCCGAGGTTGCGGCTCCAATCCTTGGTCTACCCGGTCGCCGACTACAACCAGGCCGGCGACAGCTATGAAAAATACGCGCGCGGTTGCGGCCTGCTGACCAAGGCGGCGATGGTCTGGTTCCGTGATCACTACTTGCGGGGACCAGCGGATGCGGATGACTGGCGCGCCTCGCCGATCAAAGCCGCGAGCTTTGCCGGCGTCGCCCCGGCGATCGTCGTCACCGCGGAATGCGACGTCTTGCACGATGAGGGCCAGCGCTACGCCGAAGCCTTGCATCGCGCCGGCATACCGGTCGAGTACAAAGAGTATCCGGGGATGATCCACGGTTTTTTTGGGATGGTGCCGGCGGTCGACGACGCGATGACAGCGCAGCGCGCCGTTTGGGCTGCGTTCAAGCGCGCCTTCGCCTGACCCGTCCGGTCGAGCTTCTCACCGACCGGCCTGCGGCCTCACAAAGTGGTCGAGAAAAGGAGGATGCCACCGACGACGGCCGCTCCGCCGACCGTGATTCCCAGGTAGATTATCGCTTCGGGCGCAAAATGTCCGGCTGTCACGCGCATCAGCGCAGTGCCGCCCCATAGCAGGATTCCCAAAAGGACAAGGATCGCTCCGAGGGCTCGCCTGCGAACCCGCTTACGTTGGCGCGACGCCCTGCTCGTGCCGCGGACTGCCATCGGTAACGGCGCCTCCTGTCGGCGGCTCGTGTCCGCCTCGCCGCCGGGGGCGAGATTACGCGCGTTGGAGGCCCCCGAAAAGTAGGTTAACTCTGCTCAGCCGGTTCGCGCCGCCGCCGAGGCTACCCCGCGGTGGTCTTGCCGAGAAAGCCGAACGGGCGCATGCTGAGCACAGGTCCAGCTAGCCTAGACAGGAGGAACCCATGCCCAGAATCAAGCACATCGCACTGACGACAAAAGATCCCGGCAAGACGGCCGATTTCTACAAAGAGGCGTTCGGGTTGCAGGAGATCCGGCGCGCCCCGAACGGCGCCGTGTTTCTGACCGATGGCTACATCAATCTGGCGATCTTGAACTGGAAGACCGAGAAATCCGCCGATGTCGGCGCCAACGGCCCCAACTACAGCGGCATCCATCACTTCGGGTTTGAAGTCGAGGACCTCGACGAGGCCGCGGGCAATATCGAGCGCGCGCGGGGCGAGCGGCTCGAAGAAAAGGCCGGGCTCGATATGGAAATGGCGGCTGGCGGCCATCGCAATTTCGAGATGAAATGGGCCGGGCCTGACGGTGTGGTGATCGACATCTCCCACACTGGCTGGGAGACGACGCAACGTCGCCGGGGAGGATAAGAGGGAGGATAAGGCCATGGCCGACAACTTCACGATCTGCGTCGGGACGGTTGGGACCGGCGCCTGGGTAAGCCCGGACGGCGGCGAAAGCTGGCGCCAGGTGCGGACGGGTCTGTGGTCCGAGAGCCGGATCTTTGGCTTTGCCGTCCATCCCAGCCAGCCGCGGACAATCCTCGCCGGCGCCGATGACGGGGTTTACCGCAGCGAGGATGGCGGCGAGCATTTCGAGCGTCTCGACTCGCCGATGAACACGCTTCACGTCTGGAAGGTAGCCTACGATCCCAGCGATCCGAGCACGATCTTCGCGGGCACCCGGCCAGCTGCGCTTTTCCGGTCGACCGATGGCGGGCGGCATTGGGAGAAGCTTCGGGCCGATATGGTCGAAGAATGCCCGAACGTCCGCGTTCCGCGGGTGACGGCGTTGACCGTCGACCCGTCGGACCACCGTATTGTGTGGGCTGGCGTCGAGGTCGACGGGGTGCGGCGCAGCCGCGATGGCGGGGAGAGCTGGACGCGCATTGCCGGCGGGCTCGACGATCCCGACATCCACGATACGGCGGTCATCGCCAATGGCGGCACCACCGTTCTTACCAGCACGCCGCGCGAAATCTTCGCCAGCACTGATGGCGGCGAGAGCTGGCGCGGGCTGGGTGTCGGCAAGCAGTTTCGCTTGCCCTACTGCCGCAGTCTGGCGCTGAAAGCCGACGACCCCAAGGTGCTGTTCGTCGCCACCGGGGACGGGGCGATCGGCAGCACCGGAGCGATCCAGCGCTCCAAGGATGGCGGGCGGAGCTGGCAGGCGGCGGCATTGCCGGTCGAGCCAAATTCACCGATCTGGGCGTTCGCGACCCATCCGGCGCAACCGGAGCGGATCCTCGCCTGCAGCCACTATGGCGAGTTGTTTGCCAGCCATGACGCCGGCGATTCCTGGGTGAAACTCCGCAAGGAATTCGCCGAAACCCGCGCCTTGGCCTGGACCCCGAATTAGCCACGACGCGCCGCCCCATCGCGGGTGTGATGGGCCCATCCCTCTCCCCGCCAAGCGGGGCGAGGGACGGGAGAGGGTCAGCGTGAGGGGCATTTGACATTGACGGCGTCCCAAAGAAAGCTGACAGTTCTTCAAATGATCCTGTTGCCAGGTAAGGCCCGTAAGTGACCTTTCTCCCGTCGCCGAGAGACCAAGGATCACGCGACGTGCGGCGGGGATCGATGACGACCAGGAGGGAATAATATGCCTAACGACTTAACGCCCGGGGCTACCGATCAGACCAGCACCGTGCAGCGCGGTGCCTTGCATGGTGTACGGGTGGTGGACCTGACCCAATTCGAGGCCGGGACGTCCTGCACCCTGACCTTGGGATGGCTCGGCGCCGAGGTGATCAAGGTCGAGGAGCCAACCAGGGGCGAGCAGGGCCGCGGCGCGTCGACCGACAAGAAGGGCGTCGATTCCCAATACTTCATGCTGCTCAACGCCAACAAGAAGAGCGTCACCGCCAATCTGAAGACCGACAAGGGGTGCGCCATTCTGCGCGGGCTGATCGAAAAGGCCGATGTCTTTGCCGAGAATTTCGCCCCCGGCGTCATAGAACGGCTCGGCTTTGGCTACGACGTCGTCCGCGAAATCAACCCCCGCATCATCTATGTCTCGGTCAAGGGCTTCGGCGATGACAGCCCCTACAAGAACTACCTCGCCTTTGACATGATTGCGCAAGCGACCGGGGGTGCCATGTCGATCACCGGCGAGCCCGACGGCCGCCCGATCAAGCCAGGTCCGACGATCGGCGACACAGGCACCGGCCTCCACGCTGCGATCGGCGTCCTTGGGGCGCTCTATCAGCGCCAGTTCACCGGCGAGGGCCAGCGGATCCAATGCGCGATGCAGGACTGCGTCATCAATTACAGCCGCATTTCCTATGCTGCCCAGTATCTGTGGGGCCATGCTGCTCCGCGCATGGGCAATCAGAGCATCATGGGCACCAATTCCCCAAGCGAGACCTATCCGTGCAAGGGCGGCGGGCCAAACGACTACTGCTATATCTATACCTCGCGTGCCAACCAACAGCATTGGGAACGAATCTTAAAGATGATGGGGCGCGAGGATTTGATCGGCGATCCGCGTTTCGACAGCCCGGAGGAGCGGTTCAAGAACCGCCATGTGGTCGACGAAATGCTCTCTGAGTGGACCATTCAGTACGACAAGCTCGAGGTCATGCGGCGACTCGGCGAGCAGGGCATTCCCGCCGGCGCGGTGATGGACACGATGGAATTGTCGAACGATCCGGACCTCAATCGGCGCGAAATCTTTGTCATCGTAAAACATCCGGTGCGCGGCGACTTCAAGATGCCGGGCTGGCCGGTCAAGATGAGCGGCTCGAAGGTGCCGATTACCGCCTCGCCGCTGCTCGGCGCCGATACCGACGAGGTTTATGGCAGCCTCTTGGGGCTGAGCAAGGACGAGATCGCCGCGTTGCGCGAAGAGAAGGCCATCTGAGAACAGCCGCCGGGTAGGGAACCCCGGCCAGCGAGGCCGGATCGGCATCGGTGCCCGATCCGGCCCTGCTTTTCGGCTGGGGTGCGGCGGCAGCCGGGAACGCATCATGACTGAGAGCGGAGCGGCATCGAGCCGGTGGGAGCCGGCGCAGAGCTATCCTGATCCCGCCATCGCCACACTCGACCCGCGGTTCGATGACATCAAGCCGCCCTTCAACGCGGCCGTCGAATGCTTGGCGACCGGGTTTCGTTGGGCCGAGGGCCCGGTGTGGTTCGGGGACGGGCGCTATCTGCTATGGAGCGATATTCCCAACAACCGAATTATGAAGTGGGAGGAGGAAACCGGCGCGGTCAGCGTCTTTCGCAAGCCTTCCAATCACGCCAACGGCAATACCCGCGACCGGCAGGGACGGCTCGTCACCTGCGAGCATGAGGGGCGGCGGGTCACGCGTACCGAATATGACGGATCGATCACTGTCATTCTCGATCGGTTCGACGGCAAGCGGCTCAACTCGCCGAACGATGTCGTTGTCAAATCGGACGATTCGATTTGGTTCACCGACCCGCCTTTCGGGATTCTCGGGAATTACGAGGGCGAGAGGGCCACCCCCGAATTACCCACCAACGTCTATCGGGTCGACGGCAGGACCGGTGCCGCCACGGTCGTGACCGGCGACATCAACGGGCCCAACGGGCTCTGCTTCTCGCCGGACGAAGCCAAATTGTACGTCGTCGAATCGCGCGCCAGACCTCGGCTCATCCGTGTTTTCGACGTGATCGAGGACGGCAGCAAACTTGCCAACGGCCGGGTTTTCGTTAACGCGGGGGAGGGGACGCCGGACGGATTTCGCTGCGATGTTCGCGGCAATCTGTGGTGCGGCTGGGGGATGACCGGGGCAGAGAACGGCGTCGTCGTCTTTGCTCCGGACGCGACGATGATCGGGCGGATCGCGCTCCCTGAGCGCTGCGCCAATCTCTGTTTCGGCGGCCGCAAGCGCAACCGGTTGATGATGGCCGCGAGCCGATCGGTCTATTCGATTTACGTTAACACCGAAGGTGTGGCCGGGGGCTGAACCGCCGGCCGGCGACCTCCGCTGACTGCTGCTCGTTCTTTACGCCGCCCTGGTTGCAGGTTGCGTTGCAAAAAAGGGTTCGCTCGGATAGCTGCGGGTAGATTCGGTGAGAAACGCCATCGCCAGGGGGCTTACGATCTCGTCCGCTTGCCTAAATTGCTCGCCCAGCCGGCAGCGTGATCTTGGCTCGCAGACAATCGCCACCTCGTACCGCCCGTCCACCTCTTTGCCCGACCACCCCACGACAATTTCTCGCCCGGAACCGACCAGCAGCTCCTCAAGGCAAGCCCCTCGCCGCCGAAATCCGCCGGTTTTTCAGCAGCCTGCTAGACCGCTTCGTAAGCAAGGCGATGGATTTTTTCGAGATTTTGGCCTTCGATGCGGATCAACCGGGTTGAACCGCTTCGGCTCGGCGAGTGGAGGTCGCCTTCATTGTAGATTTGGGCCATTCCGGGCACGAGGGAATATTTCCTGATCAGTCGCACCTTGCCCGGTTTGTCTTCGGCGGCAGGCTCGACCAATGCCCACTCGCTCATCACGGTCTCGCCCCGCGCCTGGCCGTAAATCGCCCAACTCGGACCGTGATCGTGCGGCTTGCTCTCTCTGGCGCCATGATTGACATGCCCAAGAATGCAGAAGCCGAGTTCCGGATCCTCATAGAGGACCTTCCGCTCGGGTACGTCGTCACCGAGATGAGCAGCGACGAACGCCTCATCCTTTAGGACATCCTCGACGAGCGCACAGACTTTCTTGCGGCCTTCGGCCCCAGGATCATC
>Ga0210402_10001241_pt1 | contig 26436 bp, 12 predicted proteins | sample IncBWC7MmetaG_FD_161055 | JGI IMG/M metagenome (GOLD analysis project Ga0210402, IMG submission 161055) | Forest soil microbial communities from Barre Woods Harvard Forest LTER site, Petersham, Massachusetts, United States - Inc-BW-C-7-M | ecosystem: Environmental > Terrestrial > Soil >... | reverse complement strand
TTCGTGAAGTTAAATCCGCGTTCGATGGAATTGTACAGGTCCTGATCGAGCGGCAATGTGCCGGTTGGTGTAGACCGGCACTTGAACGTCCCGGCCACAAAGTTTCGTGGCAGGATATTCAGGTACGGTGCGTTTTCTCCGTTGCCGTCGCCACGTGCTCCGTGGCATGCCCAGCAGTAGCGGTAATAGAGCGCCTTGCCCGCCTCGGCGTGCCCGGTCGCGTTTCCAATGTGCGATTCCATCTGCTGCGCACTCGCCGCTATGGGCAGGGCAGCAACCAGCAAGAGATTCAGTGCAATTTTCGTGAAATTGATTCTCCGCATGATTTTCTCCCCTTAGAATGCGAAGTCAAACCCGAACAGCAAGCTGCTGCTGGTCAGGCCGATCGTTCCACCGGTCACGGGCGAAATCTGGCTGTTGCGTTGCCAGACGATGGAATACTCATTGTGGAAGGCAAAGCCCGCTCGGCTATTGATGAACGGGTAGTAGCGGATGCCGAAGGTCAGCGCGTCAATGTCGCCCGCGTTCCCGGGGTTGGGCGCCTGGAGCGTGAGGGGATCGCCAACGAACGCTTGTTGCGACATGCGGATCAGTTCGTAGCGATTAACAAAAATGAGTTGCGGGTTGTAAGTGTAATGCGTTTCGATCAACCCGCCGTTCCACGTTGGCGCTCGCGTGCCGGCCGGCAGGGCTAGGTTGGAAGGCGTGCTGGAAGCAAGGAACGCATTGTCATGCCCATAGAAGTACATGGTCGTGAAATCAAATTTCTTCACGTACCACATGCCGATTAGCCCGACCCGGTAGTACGGCTCGTTCCCGATCCCTGTGCCCGGTATGTCTGCGCCACCACTGGTGAATCGCGAGTAAGTGGGCGAGTGTCCGAAATAAGCAAACGCGCCGACGCGCTGCAGGCCCAGTCCCTTGACCTCGAAAGCTTGGCTGCCTGCGGCGAACACGTCATAGGTTCGTCCCGCAGCACTGCCCGGGCCGGTAAGCCCGCCCGCCCCGGCACCCGTCACAAAATCCGGATTCCCGTCGCTGGGTTGCAACATCGCCACAGACAGGCGCGTGCGATCATTCTTCGAGTGCCCCATCCATTCGACACCCAGTTGGTTGTCGCCGATGCCAAACACATATGTTTCCGTCGCGCCTGGTTTGTACAGTGGCTGAAAATGGTAGTTCTGATAGAACCCGCCGTTGTGAGAGAGCGTGAGAATGCGCTTTTCCGACAGCAGGTTATCCAGTTCGAATTTTCCAACCTTAATGTTGAACCATGTCGAATTGAGAATATTGTCGAACCGCACGTTCACCGATTCGATGTGAAAGGCCCCTAATTCGTCCGAGGATGGAACTAACAGGAAACTGAAGTTCTTGGCCAAGGTCCCCGCGGTCAGTATGTCCAGGCCGGTATAGTCAAAGCCCGACGTCTTCACATCCGCCACCGTGCCATTGTCCAAGGGCACATGATTGGCGGTTTCCAGATGCCAATTCGGGGTGGTTCGGAATGCTACTGGCCAGTAGGCTGCCTGTTGGAAGATGGGGGCATCGCGGTCGTTCCCCAACTGGTATCCACTGTCCTTGAACTGCTGCCCGAACGGGCTCAGCTTCGGCCATGCCTCGTGGCACGACGAGCATGGCAGGCCATATTTTCTTGCGAATGCGGGGATAGCTCGGACGCTAGCAGGTGTATTCGGCAACGCGAAGGAGGAACTGCCGTCCACAAGTACAAAAACGAAGATTAAACCGGCAAAGAGGACAAAGACACTCGGCCACGAAAAGTTTCTGCTGGCAATTGCGGGACCTCCGACGCTCATTGGCGCCTCCTTTGCGAGATCGTGAGTTCCTCGGACGCTCTTAGCATTCGCAACTTCCGTCGAAGTCACGACAGGGATCAACCCACCACTAAACAAACTCCCCCAACCACATTCAGCTCGTGTAACGTGAAACGAGTTATCTGACTTGTGTCCAGACTTTACGGCACGAGACGTGCACGATTCGCCTCCGTGGCCTCACCATAGCCTTGCTGATAGCCTGCAACGAAAGAAGCGCGATCCTGGGGAGTATTCCAGCGGCCAACGCTGAGATGCGGCTTTTTGGCTGAGTCGGCGTCAAGTTTCCCTAGAAATAGTCCATCGCGAAAAGCCGCATCCGTCGGGCGGGCATCTTTCTCAACTGCGCTTTGCAGCAGATGGTTCCCCCTGCTCTTCACTATGGCAGCCGATGCCCCAAAAGCTGTGATTGAGAGAGACAGATAAATAAGAGGTTTTGAAACGCTTTTGGTCACTGCCGACTCCTCTCAAATCCTCTGAAGAAAGTGTGCTGCTTGCACGCTCGTGTGAAATTCTGCGCATTCTTCGGCGTGTGCCGGGTAAAGTCCTTGTGCGAGAGCAACAAAAGCATTGATGTTTATTGGGTTTACAAATGTTTTACAAATGACAGAGTCACGCCGTTCTGCGGATCGAAGTTGCCCGGAATTCCACGAGGGCAAAAACCAAAAAAAGGTAAATGAAGAAAAAAATCGCCTGGGAACGTTTGGCGCCAACTGCATCAGGTGCTGGCTCTCGGATTTTCGTATCAGGAAGGTCCGAGGGCATGTTCATTTTACAAAGAGTTTACAACGTTGATAACGGCCTGCATTCAGACTGTTTGCGCTGAGAATTTTCAGATGAGTGGTTGTCGCGGCGCACACTGATTGACGAATCACAATGAGAGTTGGCGATTCCGAGTCTAGATTGCCCGCACTTCCTTCTTGTAAGGAAGGCAGGACGACCCCGGCTATTGCTTCAATTCGCGCCCACACGCTGAGTTGAACAATGCGTTGGCCCCTGATCCCTGAACCGGCTCATCGGGCGCCATTGCGCTAATGACGCCCGACCAACGCGCGCTCTGAAAGTCTGAGATAAGGTGCGGACGAGAGAGATCACTTGGTAAGCCGTCTTTGCCGGGTGCCCCGAAAACTAGACTCCTAATTGCTCCCAACGTTTAGTCGATAAGCCGAGACAGCTTATCCTCGCCAATTCCTCCTCGACTCCTCGCTCGGCCCTCGCCACTCGTCACTCGTTGCTGGCCACTGGTCGCTGTCCACTCTCTCTCAGACAGACGAACGTCACCGCCGCCGGCGGGCGCAGGGTGCTCCAGCGATACTTCAATTTGCGCGGGGCGGCGGCGAGCATTGCGGCGAGCAGCTGCTGGGCTTGGTCGAAGGGGAGGAAAATGCGAAAGAGATCGGCGCGGCGGGCGTGGGCGTATTTTTCGTAGCGCGCGGTTTTTCCAGAGGCGAAGGCTGTGAGCACACCCCAGGGAGAGTGCTTCGCGAACAGTTTCTTTGCAGCGGCATCCTGGCGGGAAATTTCCACGACGGTGCGCTGTGCTCCGCCGCCAATTTCGAGGAGGACGGCGGTGGCTTTTTCCGGCTCGAACGGGCGCGACGGATCATCTTCCGGGAAGGGAATCAGCAGTTGTTCGATCTCTTCTCGATCCGCCGGCAGCGCGTCCCACCAGTAGCGGTAGCCGTTGTAGACGACCGTGCCGCTGCGGAAAATCTGCTGGACGCGCGCCGCGTCTTTGCCCGCGACGCTTACGACCATATCCACCAGCTCGTGGAGGTGGAAGGTTTGCTTGACCACCGGGCGCACGCTGATGAAGCCGGCGTCTTCTTCGGTGTAGCGGAGGGGAATTTGTTCGGGGAGTGGCATTTCAGTTTTGCTCGTTTGAGAAGTTTGGGGAAGGACTTTACGTTGAGGTCCTTCGCGCCCGCCTGAGGCGGGCGCTCAGGATGACAAGTTGTGGGAGCCGTGCGCGGGTGGCCGGCCTAAAGGCCGACGCCTACACGAGCGTCAGCCGAGCTTCGAGAGTTTTTCGCGGACGCGGTCGCTCAGCGCTTTGCCGTCTACTGCTTTGCCCGTCAACGCTTCTTTTGCTGCTTTCACTACGCCGCCCATTTGTTTCATCGAGGTTGCGCCGGTGTCCGAGATGGCCTTGGCGATTGCCGCGTCCATCTCGGCATCGCTGGCTCCGGCAGGAAGATACGCTTCCAGGAATTTTAATTCGGCGTTCTCTTTGTCCACCAGGTCCTGGCGGCCGCCTTTTGCGAACTGGTCAATCGATTCCTTGCGCTGCTTCACCAGCGTCTGCAGCAACTGGATCGATTCGGTCTCGTCCAGCGGGCGCAACTTTTCCACTTCCTTCAACTGCAGCGCCGCCTTGGCCATGCGCAGAACGCTCAGCCGCATCTCTTCTTTTCCCTTCATCGCGGCCACAATATCTTTCTTCAATTGTTCGGAAAGGCTCATTTTCGCTCCCTTATTTATGCACTATAGCAGAAGCCTATTCTCTCACTTCGCCATTCTAACTCGCGGCGATTTGACACGCTGCAAACGGCACAGTAATTTGGAATGTTTCGAGCCCAAGGCAAGAGACCGCCGTGCACTCGCCGCGGCTTTTACCCCGAATAGAGGAATCATGAAGGTCATTGTTGCCGACAAGATCAGCGATCGCGGTATCGAACTACTGAAGCAGACCAACTGGAACATCGTTCTCACCAACAAAGACAACTTGAACGCGGAACTCGCCGACGCCGACGCGCTCATCGTCCGGAGCGCCACCAAAGTTACTGCGGCGCTGCTCGATCATGCGCCGCGCCTCCGCGTCATCGGCCGCGCCGGCGTCGGCGTGGACAACATCGATCTCGACGAAGCCACCAAGCGCGGCATTCTGGTGATGAGCACGCCCGGTGGAAGCTCGGTTAGCGTTGCCGAACACACCTTCGCGCTGCTTCTTGCTCTTGCACGGCAATTGCCCAAACTCGATGCGGCGATGCGTGAAGGCCGCTGGGAAAAATCCTCTTCTGGCGCCGAAGTCCGCGGGAAGACGCTCGGCCTGATCGGCCTTGGGCGCATCGGCAGCGAAGTCGCCACGCGCGCCGACGGTTTCGAGATGCGTGTTATCGGCTACGATCCCTTCATCAGTGAAGCGGCTGCGCGGGAATTCTCGGTGGAACTTGTGCCCCTCGAAAAGCTATACGCCGAGAGCGACTTCATCTCCTTGCACACCGCCGTCAGCCCGCAAACCAAGGACATGATCAACGCCGCCACCATCGCCAAGATGAAGAAAGGCGTGAGAATCGTGAACGCGGCCCGCGGCGAACTGATCAACGAAGCCGACCTTGCGGCCGCAATCAAGAGCGGCCATGTGGGCGGCGCCGCGCTCGATGTTTTCGCCGAAGAGCCGCCCAAGAATTGCCCGCTGATCGGCCTGCCCAACGTCATCACCACGCCGCACGTTGCGGGGTCGACGGCGGAAGCTCAGGAAGAACTTGGCACGCAGGTCGCCGTTCAAGTGCGCGATTTTCTGGTCGAAGGCATCATCCGCAACGCCGTGAATCTTCCCGCGCTTTCTCCCGAGCAGTATCGCCGCGTGCGTCCGTATCTCGCACTCGCCGAGCGGCTCGGCTCGCTGGTTTCGCAAGCGGCCGCTACGCGCCCGGCGCGCATTCGCATCCGTTATGCGGGCGAAGTCGCCGAGGTCGGCACGCATCTCTTGCGAAGCGCCGTTCTTGCCGGCATGCTCAACGCCATCCTCGATGAAAAGGTGAACGTGGTGAATGCGCCGGCTGTCGCCGCCGCGCGAGGGCTCACCGTAGAAGAAGAAACGCGGCGCCGCGAACACGGCTTCCCGCACACGCTGGAAGTCTCCGCGCTGCCCGATAAATCCGGCTCACCGGGTTTCACCGCCGAGGGCACGGTTCTGCATGACGGCTCGCCTCGCGTGATTCTGATCGACGGGATTCCGCTTGAAGCCCAACTCGACGGCACCGTGCTCTTTCTGCGCAACCAGGACCAGCCGGGGGTGATCGGCCACGTCGGCAGCACGCTCGGCAAGCATGGCGTGAATATCGCCACATTTGCGCTGGGCCGCCGCGACTCTGCTCCCGGCGCCGAGGCCGTCTCCCTGATCCGTGTGGATGGCGACGTATCTTCTTCGATTCTGGAACCCGTCCGCCAACACCCGGCGATCACTGAGGCCCGCCTCATCCATCTGGGGAAGGCTTAGGGTTCCCCTGGCAGGCCAGGGCCTTATCCCGCGAACCAAAATGGCCTCTAACCTTTTTTCTGCAGGGACGTCAAAGCAACTAATACTCAGGTTCCGACTCGTGTATTTGGTTTGCCTGGTTTGCCGGTTGCCAATCTTTCCATAAGGCGAGCGAATCGGCGAACGGTCCGTGGTGGACACTTATTTCGGTGCCTTAATTCTTTCCGGTGCACGAAAGGGGTTCTACCATGACTCGGAATCTTCCCGAGCGTTGCATCTGTGTCCTCATCCTGCTGTTTGCATCGGTAACTCTCACATTCGCGCAATCCGGCACCACTTCGCTTCGCGGCACGGTCACCGATCCCGCGGGCGCTATCGTGCCCGGCGCGACGATCACACTGTCCAGCGCGGAAATCGCGGTGAATCTCAGCACAGAGACAGACAAGAACGGTTTCTACCAGTTTCAGGCGGTTCGTCCGGCGACGTACGTGATGACGGTCAGTGCTTCCGGGTTCGCGATCTTCAAGCAATCGGGATTGGAACTACTTGTTTCGACGCCGGCCACAAGCGACGTGAAACTGCAGTTGGCCAGCGGCACGACCACCGTGGAAGTGCAGGCCTCGTCGCAGACGGTGAACACGCAGGACGCGACGATCGGAAACACGTTCGACTCGCGGCAGATTCTGGCCCTGCCGTTTGAGGGCCGCGATGCCGCCGGGGTGTTGAGTTTGCAGCCGGGCGTGACGTTTGTGGGCACAAATGTCGACGACAATATCGACACCCGAAATGGGGCACTGAATGGCGGGAGGTCCGACCAGGCGAACATCACGCTGGACGGCGTGGACAACAACCAACAGTCCCGCGGCACTGCGTTTCAGGGGGCGGTTCGCTCGACGCTGGATTCGATTGAAGAGTTTCGCGTCACCACCATCGGTGACAATGCGGATCAGGGGCGTTCTTCGGGCGGGCAGGTGACGCTGGTGACAAAGAGCGGGACGAACACTTTTCATGGGACAGCCTATGAACAAAATCGGCCCACGGTTACTGCGGCGAACGACTGGTTCAACAAGCAGGCAGAGCTGAGCAGCGGCTTGCCGAATGTTCCCGGGAAAGTGATCCGCAACACGTTCGGCGGTTCTCTAGCCGGGCCCATTAGGAAGGACCGGCTCTTTTTCTTTGGCACTTACGAGGGGCAACGCCTCGCGGAAAACCAGCAAGTGCAGAGGAACGTGCCCAGTCCGAATCTTCAGGATGGCGTGGTGCTCTATCCGTGCTCTCCGGTATTCAATCCCGATGGTACGGTGAAAATTGCGGCCGACGTTGTATGTCCCGGGGGAACGAACGGACTTCCTCCGGTTGCCGGGTTCAGCGGCAAAGTTTACTCGTTCGCTCCGGGAACGAGCGGCGTCGGCCCAACACAAATCGCGGCAATGGATAACGTCTGCAGCGGACTGGGGACGTGCCCGCTCGGGCCGGGTGAAAACCCACTCGTAGCCAACGCGCAAGGCACCGGCGTGTTCCAACAATATCCGGCGGCCAACTCCTCGGCTTGTGGAAATGCCGATGGATTCAACGTGAGCTGTTTCAGCTTCTCCGCGCCCAATCCAAGGCGGCTTAACACTTCAATCGCCAAACTGGATTACAATCTGAACCGCGCGGGCACGCATCGCCTTTTTCTCCGCGGCAACTACCAGACCGATAAGACCGAAGACGTCCCACAGTTTCCCGGAATGCCTCCAAATAACGTGATCCGGGACACCAGCCGCGCGATTGCTGCCGGCTATACGGCAACGTTCTCCAGCACTTTAGTGAACAATTTCCGGTTTGGGCTTACTCGTCAGAGCCAGGACAATAACGGAATTGAAAAACTGCCTATCGTCACCTTCCGTACCTTTGACGATCTGCATCCAAGCGTTGGTTCGCTATCTCCGACAACCTCCTTCACGCGCAAATTCCATATTCCCGTGTACAACTGGCTCGACGATGTGGCGTGGACAAAAGGCAAGCACACCCTGCAATTCGGCGTAAATATCCGGCGCATCACCAACACCCGGGCAACCGATTTGTCCAATATCAATTTTGCGAATACAAACCCCAGCTATCTGAATACTCCGGCCTCCAGCAATGGCAGCCTGAACCCGGTCAATTTCGGCTTGAAAAAAGTGGATCCCAACAACTCCGCGCCCTATGACAACGCGATTGGAAACATCATCGGCGTCATCGCCCAGGTGGACGGACAGTACAATCGCACCGCCAAAGGCGTCGACATTCCGGAAGGCACCCTGGTCCCCAAGAACTTCCGTTCCTGGGAATCGGATTTTTACGTCCAGGACACATGGCACATCCGCCCAACGCTGACGATCACCGCGGGGTTGCGTTATTCCCTGCTGCAGCCAGTTTATGAAACAGATGGAAACCAGGTTTCTCCGAACCAGGATTTGAATCAATTCGTGGGGAACCGGGCCGCCGCGATGGCGCTCGGCCAAACGACGGATGAAATCATCACCTACAGCCCAAGCGGGCAGGCCAATGGGAAGAAGCCGTACTGGCCCTGGGACTACAAAGACTTCGGCCCGCGTCTAGCCTTTGCCTACGCCCCGAATTTCAAGGATGGTTTGTTGGGCGCGCTCTTCGGAGGAAGCGGCAAAACTTCGATCCGTGGCGGGTTTGGCATTGTCTACGATCACTTCGGGACCACCCTGGTTGATACTTTTGACCAAAATGGCTCTTTTGGCTTGAACACCGTGATCAGCAACGCGGCTTCCGTGCAGACGCTTGACGGCGGCGCTCGTTTCAGCGGAATAAACAATATTCCAGATTCCCTGCTTGCGCTTGTGCCGGCGCCATCGGGACCTTTTCCCTACATTCCGCCTGTGAGCACGGAAGGTAATCCGCTGCAGCAGATTACCTTTGGCTTTGACCCCAAGCTGCGAACTCCGTATTCGGAGACATTCGATTTTTCGATCAGCCGGGAATTCCCGGGTGGCTTGACGTTTGAGGCTGCTTACGTCGGACGGTTCGCCCACCGTCTGTTGCAGCAGCGAGACTTGGCCATGCCGCTTGATTTGGTTGACCCCCAGTCTCACACCGATTACTTTGCTGCCGCGACCCAATTGGCCAAACTGGCTCAAGCCAAAACGCCGGTGTCGCAGGTGCAGAATATCCCCTATTTTCAAAATCTCTTTCCTAAGGCCGCGGGAGTGAACGGGTCCTACTGCGGCGACGGCGATCTCTCGTTGAATCAGCCCGGAGCGCCGGGGAACGGGGCCCTCGCCAACCCAAGCGCGACGCAATCAATGTATGAGATGTTCTACTGCAATTGGGGCGCGGGCACTTTCGGCGCTTCCAATTTCGTGAACGTCTTTGATTCCTTCTGTTTTCCGGCCTGCGCCGACATCAACGGTGTCAAGACGCCCTATGCGTTTTACAACAAGGAGTTTTCGGCACTCTATGCCTGGTCTTCCATCGGGAACAGTAGCTACAACGCGGGACAGTTCATGGTGCGCAGCCGGAATATGCACGGGCTGCAATTCGACTTCAACTACGTGCTCTCCAAATCGCTGGACGTCGGCTCCGACTCCGAACGAGTGCCGGCCTTTGGCGGATTGAGCGCGATCATCAACACATGGAGCCCGAACCAGTTGCGCGGAGTTTCGGACTTCGACACACGCCACCAGATCAACTCCAACTGGGTTTACGATCTGCCTTTCGGCCGCGGCAAACGGTTTGGCCACGACTGGAACCGCGCTACCAACACTTTGTTGGGAGGATGGCAAATCGCGGGAATCTACCGCTGGACGAGCGGCTTTCCCTTCACCATACCCGCGGGCGGAACCTGGAACACCAACTTCCAGCTGTCCGGAAACGCGGTATTGACGGGCACGGTCCATCAGAAACTGACCTACGTGAACGGTCAACCGTTTGCCTTCGATATCGGGGCCGCGGCGAACGATCCGAACGCTACTTCCAATTACTGGAACAGTGTGATGCGCCTTCCGTATCCCGGCGAATCCGGCCCGCGCAATATTTTCCGCGGGCAAGGCTTCTTCGGCATTGATGCGGGGCTCAACAAGACGTTCAATCTTACGGAACGGCAGGCGATCCGGTTCAGTGCCTATGCGTACAACTTGACCAATTCCGTGCGCTTTGACCCCGCAACCATAACTTTCAACGGCGCGCTGACGAATCCGAGTTCCGTCGGGCTGTACTCGGGGACACTAACCAAGCCGCGCGTGATGGAGTTTGCCTTGCGCTATTCCTTCTAAGCTTTCCTCCAAGTCGCGCTATTTCCGCCGGAGAGGAGCACCTCTCCGGCGGTTTTTTTCGCGTGGGCTCTCAATTAAATTTTTGACCCCACATTTGAAAACAATTATCCGACTTTCGACGCTGTGTTCCTGGAGCAGGTGCTCGCCAGTTCTTCCCAGTTGGTGCGGCATCTTCGCATTCCACCGTGAACGCCCGCAATTTCGTTGCTGCGAGGAGCTAGAACAAAAACTTTCCACGGGTATAAGGTTTACCTGCTTGACAGAACGCTCCAAGTGGCATAAAACTCGCGCATATCTTGATAAGAAGTGGTCAGGCACATTCCCAAATTGTGCCGAGGGATTATGGGGGCGAGGACAATTCGTAGGGTTGGTTGAGGGTCCATTCCTTCCATAAGTCGTTTCTTTGGCGAATGCGAGCCGCCGCAGGTGCAGGAGTGCAGTGGTCTGTTTACCGGGTCCCGTGTTGGAGAATCCATCCTGCAGAATTACTTATTTCCCGCCGGATATTCTCCCAAGCATTTATTCGTACTGATTCTCGAAGTTACCTATAAGGAGTCAATCATGGTCTCCAAATTCGCACGCTCCATCGTATGCGCGTTTCTGTTGATGATTCTCGGGGCCAGCATCGCGGTGGCACAGACTGCCACGTCGTCCCTACGGGGAACGATCACCGATCCCAAAGGTTCTACTGTGCCAGGTGCGGACGTGACGCTCGCGAGTACAGAACGTGGCGTGAACCTCATCACCAGGACCGATAATGATGGTCACTACCAATTTCTGGAAGTGCGGCCGGGGACGTATACCCTTGAGGTGGCGGCCGCGGGATTTAGCAAGATCAAGCAGAACAACCTGGTTTTGCTGGTTGCCACGCCCGCGCGAAGTGATTTCCAGATGACGCTTGCGACCGGCGCGACCACGGTCGAAGTGACCGCCGCGTTGCAGACCGTCAACACTTCCGATGCCACTATCGGGAATGCATTTAATCAGACGCAGTTGAGCGCGCTGCCATTTGAAGGACGCGATCCGGCCGGCATTTTGAGCCTTCAGCCGGGCGTGGTTACCGTGGCGGACCGCGGCAAGGTGGACACGAACGGGGACAGCCGCGGGGGCGCCGTCAACGGCGCGCGCAGCGACCAGACGAACCTGACGCTGGACGGAATTGACAATAACGACCAGGTGCAGGGGAACGCGTTCGTCGGAGCGCTGCGAACCACGCTCGATTCGATCGAAGAGTTCCGCGTGACCACCACGAACTCGGATGCCGAGTCCGGACGATCTTCGGGTGCGCAGGTATCGCTGGTGACCAAAAGCGGTACGAATCAGATCCATGGCGCCGCGTATGAGTACAACCGTCCCACAAACATGGTGGCCAACGATTACTTTAACAAACACTCTCAACTGACCAACGGGGAGAACAACATTCCACCACGTTTGCTGCGCAACACGTTCGGCGGGAGTTTCGGGGGAGCGATCAAGAAAGACCGGCTGTTCTATTTCCTCGCATACGAGGGACAGAGGACGCGGGAAAGCTTTCAGGTATCCCGCATCGTGCCGAGCGCAGCTCTTCGCGACGGCGTGATCCAGTATCCATGCTCTCCAAATTTTGACGCTCAGGGAAACGTCATTGAGACGGCGGTTCAAGTGTGCCCGGGAGACGCCAGCAATAGCGCGAAAGGCGCAAGCGGCACGACGTATACCCCCGGCCCCGGTTTCAACGCACTGGGCCCGACGCAAATTGCGACCATGGATCCGCGCTGCTCCCTACCGGCGAATAACACGTGCTCCGCGTCCGTGGGACTGAGCCCCGGAGTCGATCCGTTTGTTCTTCAAACCATGAATACGTATCCGCTGCCGAACAGCGACAACGTGGGCGATACATTGAACTACCGGGGTTATACATTTTCCGCGCCTACCCCGAGCAAGCAGGACACGTACGTCGCGAAGTTTGACTACAACTTGACCAGCAACGGCAACCAGCGGCTCTTCGTGCGCCTGGGTCTGCAGAACGACCACGGAGTACCAACCAGCGTGTCGGGCGACCAGTTAGGAACGAATTCGGGAGCGGAGCAATTTCCGGGGCAGCCGGATTCCGTCGTGGAGACCAACAATTCCAAGGGGATTGTCACCGGGTATACCTGGGTCATCAGCCCGACCAAGGTCAATAACTTCCATTATGGTTTCATCCGGCAGGGAATCGGCGAAAATGGAGCTTCCGTACAGAATTTCGTGGTGCTGCGGGGATTAGATACGCCGGTTGCGGATAACCGGACGACCAGCAAGATCGTGCCGGTTCACAACTTCACGGACGATTTCAGCTGGTCGCGAGGAAGACACACCATTTCGTTTGGTGGCAACTACCGGATGATAACCAACGAGCGAAATTCAAACGCCAACTCATTTACACGAGCGCTGACCAATGCTGCGTTCCTGATTCCGACGGGGATTGCAGGTACGGGCCAGTCGTTCGATCCTTCCGCTTTCAAGTTTCCCACCGTGGACTCAGGTTTCAGCAATTCCTATGACTTTCCGATGATGGCTTTGGCCGGTGTGGTGAACGAAATTGACACCGTATACGTCCAGAGTAAGGCCGGGCAATTGCTCGCCTCGCCTAGCAATCCGGGAGCTTTCGTGCCGCGCAATTTCCGGGACAATGAGGTTGAATTCTACGTGCAGGATTCCTGGCACGCCAAGAGCAACCTGACCTTTACCTACGGGGTGCGCTACTCCTTGCTGCAGCCACCGTATGAACGCGGCGGGAATCAGGTGTCGCCCAGCCTGAGTCTCGACAACTTCTTCAAGACCCGCATGGCGGACATGACCCAGGGAATTTCGTATTCTCCGGACTTCAGCATGGTCCTTTCCGGCCCCGCAAACGGCAAACCCGGATTCTGGGGTTGGGATTACAAGAACTTTGCTCCGCGGTTGTCGCTCGCCTACTCACCGAATCAGAGTACGGGCTTGCTCGGAGCTCTCTTTGGCGGGCCGGGGAAGAGTTCCCTGCGTATCGGCGCCGGGATGTACTACGATCACTTTGGCCAGGGGACCGTGGATATTTACGACCAGAACGGTTCCTATGGATTCGTCAGCAACACGACCCAGCCTCCGGGCTTTGTGAATCTCGACACTGGCCCACGCTATACGGGCTTGCACGATTTCTCCAATCTGCAATCCATGGTCTATCCGGCCCCGGCTTCGCTTGGATTCCCCCAAACGCCGCCCGACGCGTTCGGGATTTACTGGAGCCTTGACGACAAGATGAAGACGCCTTACTCCTATGCATTGGACCTTTCAGTCACGAGAGAGTTGCGGAATGGTTTCACGCTGGAGGTAGCTTATGTGGGCCGCATCAGTCGCCGCTTGCTGCAAGAAAAAGATCTGGCGCAGCCGGTGAACCTGTGTGATCCGAAATCCGGGCTCTGCTATTTCCAGGCAGTGACGGCGCTGGCGAAAGTCTATCGCGGCGGCACCAGCACGCAGAGTTTCAATCCGGCGTCACTTCCCGCCAATGTGCAGCAGTATTGGACGGACATGATGCAGCCATTGCAGTCGGGCGGCGCTTATCAGGCTAAATACTGCACAGGAATAAACGCGGCGGGAAACCCCAATCTGGTAGCCACTGCTAATCCGATTGTCGCTGCCTACGACCTGTTCTGTGGCGGCAACCTCAACGAAACCACGCCACTTTCCTCGTGGGACACCAGCGGCATCCCGGATGCCACGAATGATTCGGACTGCGGCACGACGCCGTTACCCAATGAGCCACCGGAACCGGCGTGTGTGAATTACTTCCCGAGGAACAGCCAGGCAGCGTCAGGGTTTGGGCCGTATGCCTTCTACCAGGCACAGTACGCGTCGCTCAATGCGTGGACCACCACGGGCCGCGCGAACTACAACGCGATGCAAGTGATGTTGCGGAAGCGCGCGACTCGCGGACTGACGTTCGACCTCAACTATACGTTCTCGAAGTCCATAGACATGGGCTCGGCGGCGGAGCGTGTCTCCACTTTCCAGGGCAGCTTTTTTGGAGTTACCGCGATTTACAATCCGTTCAGCCCGGGGTTGTTCCGCTCCGTCTCGGATTTCGACATGGCCCATCAGATCAACGCGAACTGGGTGTATGACCTGCCGTTTGGGCGCAAGCAGCGCTGGGGTTCGAACTGGAATCGCGCGCTGGATGCGGTGCTCGGAGGCTGGAGCTGGTCCGGGTTGTATAAGTGGACCACCGGATTGCCGTTCGGGGTGCAGAACGGATTCCAGTTCCCAACCAACTGGGACCTCAACGGTTACGCGAACCTCGTCGGGCCGAAACCCACGACTGGTGCGTTCAACAGCGCGAGCGGAAATATCAACATGTTTAAGGACCCGCAGGCTGCGATCGCCGCTTTCGATTATCCGTTCCCAGGGGAAGTGGGTGCCCGCAATGTGCTGCGTGGCCCCGGGTACTTCACGGTGGACACTGCGGTGCGGAAAACCTGGAACTTCACCGAGCGGCAGAGCCTGACTTTCTCGGCGGAGGCTTTCAACCTGACGAACTCCGTGCGTTTCGACACGTTCAGCGCGTTGCCGGAAATTGATATCTCCGGCAGCTTCGGGAATTACACGCACACGCTGAACGGGCCGCGCGTTATGGAATTCGCCTTGCGCTACTCGTTCTAATCGCGAATGCACTTTCACCTTTGCCCGCCGGAGAGGACGCCCTCTCCGGCGGTTTTGTTGTCAGGGCGTAATGACTTGGTGTGCTACCGGGCATGAAACTCTACTGCGGGGCCGGATACGTTCGCTGGCCGGCCCCCATATCCTGTGTTACTCTTGGAGTCCCGGCGGGTGTTCCCTGCCCGCGTATTACCTCATTGTCGGGGCGTAGCGCAGCCTGGCTAGCGCGCCTGGTTCGGGACCAGGAGGTCGAAGGTTCAAATCCTTTCGCCCCGACCATTTCGTCCCTTATTTTCTTCGGGTTACACATTTAGGCGGCTTCTACGTTTTCCACAATTTGTAGCCCATGTAGCCCAAACAAGCTTGGGGGAAGCTCGAATCCCAGCCCGACCTTCTTGACCTGCTCTTGCCGGTATTCGATATCCTCCACCAGTTGCTTGCCATAGCGGTCTCCGATGCTCGCGTTTGAGTGCCCCATCCAGTAATCGATCAGGAGCTGCCGTGCATCGCTGCGTTGCAACACAGCTTCACGGAAGCGGCGAAAAACATTGAACATTGTTCCCGCCTCGCCCCGGCCCATTTCTTCGAAAATGGGCTCGAGATTAGCCCGCGCGATACTTCGTGGATCAAACATCCTGCCGTCTGCCGTTTGAAAGAGAAAGCCATCTTTTCGATTGCCAATGAAGTTACGCAGTATTGCTGCAGCGTCTGGGTGGATGTCCACGTCACGGCACCCCGATTCTGTCTTGAGATGCGGCTTGACGTGGTTCTTACTTTTCTCCCTTTGCTGCCGAACGTAAATGATCGAACAATCGGGTTTGATGTGCTTGCCTATTTCGACGGCGATGACCTCCGACACCCGCATCCCTGTCGCCATGCAGAAGAGGTAAAGAATTTGATACTGGCCTTCTGCTTTGGACAGCAACGTAGTCATCTCCTTCGCATCGAGGGTAGGACGACGTTGCTTTTTGGGGTTTACGCGAGGTAGGCCGATGGCCGCAAGGTTCCAGCTCCGTTTATGGATGGGATTGAAATTCTCATCCAGAGCCGAAGCAATCACCTTACTGAGCACCCGGAAGTACTCAACTATGGTCTTGTCGGAGAAGCGTCGCTCCCGATCTTTCCTGCGCTCGGACTTCATCTTGGTGATGATCGTCCGAGCTTGGGGATTGTCGATGGAAGCTAGTGGCACGTCTCCGATTTGGTCCTTCAGATAAGCCACGGCGTTTTCGTATGAGTTGATGGTATTCGGATCAATCGGTTCCCGCTTCTTTGCGTGAAGGATCCGACCCTCCGACATCTCTTCTATCCACCACGCTGCTTGGTCGCAGAATTTGGTAGTTGGAGTGATGCATTCCCGAACTTTTTCCAAGTCCAGCACCCCAGCCTTACCTCTTTCCTCCTGTAGTTTAAGCATGGCGTCTATTTCGTCGCGGCAATACCCTAGAGCTACCCGGACTTCCTTTTGATCGTGTTCTCCTGGAACGTCAATTCGGTAACGGCCGTATGCACGTTCCTTGGGATTCCACGGCTCGCCCTTCTTCCTTCCTTTCTGATAGACGTACCCACGCTGGCGGAGCTTGGGTGTGCCCGTTTCCAAATCTTGCGCGATTCGACGTGACATGGATTTTCTCCTTGTTCGTCGAACCGGCGTCGGATATGAGACGGGGGATAGCATAATGCGGTCAATCAGCTAAGACCAGTGGTTCCTCCAGATTTCAAACCTATCGGCTTCCTTAGTGGTTTGATCAGGCAGCGGCCTTGCTGTTGCCAGGGAGTGGCTCTGTCAGTACGAATTCGTGGTCCTTCTTGGTCTAGCCGCCTCTTGCGCGCCATGCCTACGTCCACCCTTGCAATTTTCCGTAGGCCCGAAGCCCACGGAGCGATTGAACAGGGTCCGGGCTTTCAATCGCCTGGATGAGTGCAATCGGATTCTTCATCAGTTTGTTCACGCGGGCGTCGTTGGTCTGTGCACTCTCGTAAGTAAGGCCGAGGCAGGTGCGGCATCCGAAACATTCACCGCTGGGTGGTAGAAAGAGCTTCTTCACACGACGATTACAGGGTACTTCGGCATTAAGCAGGGGGCAGACAAACCACCACCTCACTCCTCCGAAGTTCGGTTTCGTCCCCTTAAGGTGCATGTACTGGAGAATTGGTTCGTTTCCGTATCCCTTCATGAGTGTTTCGATCCGAAGAAAGGCTAAGTCCTTTGCTTTGGGATCTAGCCAATAGCGCAGCGAGACTCGCCCGCGGCGAGTACTATTCCAAACCAGCTCTCCCGTGGAAGAGAATCCGAAACTGTTTCTGATCGCGTTCGAGAAGCACCCAGCGTCCAGCACCAAGCACCTCTCCACCGTAGTCTTTTTCTTGCGCCTTTCACCGCTTCCAAATCCACCCATGGTTTACCTCTCCCCTGATTTTCCTAAATCATTTGGAGCGCTACTTTTGACATGCTGTGCATTCAGAAATGCTTCACGCGCAACCCGAATGACGACGCGACGGTTTATGCCGAGCTGCTTAGCAATGGCGGTCTTGGACAAACCTCGTCCCAGGAGCTCCCTGATAAACTCTTCAACTTCTTCGCACTTTTGGTTGTTAGCTCGGCGCCGGTACGGCGGACGGACAGTCTTGGGGAGTTGAACACCACGCGTGGAAAGCCATTCGCGCGTTCCGGATGTGTCTCTGCCAGCCGCCTCCAATATCGCCATCGCCTCCGCCATCAAGTCCACCGGCAAGTCTCCTTCCTGCGCCGTTTTGCAACAGGTTCGACGATGCAGGATGGCCTCCATAACTACCCCGAGGAGAGAAGCGGCGGTTTCAATTCTCACCGTGGGACCTCCTGCCGTACCTGGCAGTTAACCCGCGTGTTTTCATTCCAAGGACTAAATGTCTCTCAATATATAGCTGTGCCCGGTAGGCCTTCCGGGCATCCATGGGGCTCACAAGTTCGCAGCTTCTGAAGAACGCCATTATCTGAAGAAGTGGTTTTTCCTTCCCGATTGGCACTCTTCGGTGAAATCGTTGGATTAACTCCGACTGCACCACGAAATTGCTCGAAGATTGCCAAATTCGCATATTCGGGTCCTAGCTCCACTCATCGGCATTCTTCGGTGTAAGCTCCCACGTCCACTCACTGCCTTTCCCAAAGCCGCTACGCCGTGCTTTCACACCTATCAACTTCTTTCCCCGGTCAACTGTCCGTTTCTTGAAACCCGCTGACTTAGCTTTGCGCTGAGCCTCGGCAGCTGGCACTGGGCCGTCCTCCAAAATTGATTCCAGGAACTCCCCAGCCTCCTCGACTGTGTTGCGCGATTCACCTTCCTCCGGCACCGCAAGAAGCGCGGCTGCGGAGTGGGTGGATTCGCCCGACCACTCGACACGGATCGAACGGCCTTCGGGCCGAATCGAATAGCGCAGGGAGGGTGGCAACGGTCCGAGATTAGTCTTCGCCACTGCTAAGATTCGGGCATCACCTGTCGCATCATCAGGGTCTCGGCCCACGAGAAGTCCGCAGCGCGCCGCGCCAATGATTCCAATGCTTCCACCTCCACGGTAGAGGGGGTTTCCGTCGGAGGCCTTGTTCAGGTGGCGAACAATGAGGATGGCCATCCTGATGCGTTCCGCCATTGCCGCAAGGGGTGCCAATGCTCGGCGGACATCTTGATCGCGAAATGAGTTTGTCCTTCCATTGAGAAAAGCCATCAGTGGGTCTAGAACGATGAACCGCGCATCCACTGATTTTGCTGCCCGCTCAATGATTCCCAAGTCGGCGGGGATCTCTGGTTGTCGCTCGCCTGAAGAATCCGGGATTGTCTTGAGGATCCGTATGCGATTAAGGTTGGCCCCCATCGCTGCCAAGCGCGGGACGATCGTGTCCGCCTCGCCATCCTCGACGTTGAGTATGAGCACCCCACCTTCGACACCGGGTGTGCCGTCTGGCATCGGACTCCCGGAGGAGATGCGGGCAGCAAGGTCAAGGGTTAGCGCGGACTTGCCGAGCCCAGGATCGCCATCCAATACCGTTAGTTTTCCTAATGGAATTCGTGTTTTCCAAATCCATTCAACTTGCTCAATCGCGACATCGCTGGCTAGGACGCCGGGAATATGGCCGCTAAGAAGAGGATTCAAAGCGGCAACTCGGTCTTGCATTCTCTTGACCAGCTCTTCGACATTAGCATCCGGCTCCAACGCGTCATTCGTTATGGCCTGACCGATATGAGCTGCTGTCCGCCGGACAGATAGATCGCGAACAATTCTTGCCCATTGGGCTGTCGGGGCAAGCCTGGGCAGCCCATCCCCGAGAGCTGCGAGAAACGCGACACCGCCGGCATCACGAATGACTGGATTGTCCTGAAGAACCTCGTGAAGTGTGACTAGATCGATTGTCTGTCCTTCACAGTAAAGCCTCTGCATGACCGTGAAGATCTGACGGAAAGGAACCACGAAGAAATCGCCAGCAGCTACAATCGATTCTGCCGTTTGTAAATGTGCGTTATCGACCAGAACTGCGCCAAGGAGATTCCTTTCGGCCTCTGCGTTGTATGGCAGTAGCCTCCCAATGAAGTCAGGAGCACTCGAATTTGTGCGTTGATCAGTCAAGGTCCGCACCGCCTTGGTTCGAGGGTGAAGGCTGGTCCTTCCGGAGGAATGCCTCCAGTGCACAGACGGGAATTACCGTGCGGCGCCCGAGCTTGCGCGCCGGAAGCAGTTTGGATGCGATGTATTTCTGTACGCTGCGAGGTGAGATACCGAGGATGGCCGCTGCCTCGCTGATTGAAACGGCAAGTCGATTTGTTTTCGTTTCCATGCGCACAGTGTCATATAGCTGCGCGCCCAGGCACGAGGACATGAACCAACTTTTTTAGAACCGGTTCGCGTCCCCGATCGCCTGTTTGGATGGCGTGAATAAACTCAAGAACGCGTCAATCAATTGTGGAGCCTTCCCGTTAAGGGTGAGATCGGCTATGGCGCGGTTTGCCAAATGTCTCAGTGAATCCTCCCCAACTGTTCTCTGGCCCGCGGCGGATAATAGTTCGGCGAGCTCTTTGAAACATGGCCGTCCAGTTTTGGATTTTACGTGATAGCAAAGGAGAACCGTCGCAAATCGGCTCCCCATTTTGCGATAGGAAAACAGTTTTCGTGCCCTTCGAAACTTGGGGTTTTCGGTAAGCGTTCTGAGTTTCTTCCCGACCAAACGCATTTCCTTTGTGATTCGTAAGTAGTCTACCGTTGGGTCCAAAAGCAATGATGAAAGAGACCTAAGGACATGCCTTTCAAAATCTTGCGCCGTTGACTCAAATAGCTTGGATAGGCTTAGCAAGCGGCTTGGGTGAGCGAGGAACATCTCTTGGACTTCACCCCATTGTCTAAGGCTTGGTTTTTGAGCACCAAGAAGGGAGAGTATAAATGCGCGATCGCCCCCTGCTTGTACTAGGCTTTCGAGCGTGCTTTCCGCTCCTGCGTGCTGTCGTAGGCGATCTCGGACTCTGAGAATCGTCGATTTCGGGGCGCTACCATGCTTCATCATTGCCTCCACTTAACGGTCGGGTTCCGAATCATGCTCTCATCGAGCTGTTGAAGTTCGCAGAAATCATTGATGGATGGAGGGATTATATAACTTGAATCTCGACCCCAAGCTGGGTCCGTTTCGAGAGCACTTTGTCCATTTGCTCAAAATCTAATGTTTTTGACGTGGCCACTTGCCACCATGGCTCGCGTGGCATTTTGCGGCTCCTCTTCCAGGGGGAGGACGTGGGTTGTCTACAGCGGGCGGCGACATTCCATGCCGTGAACATCCCGTTCGACAATCAGGTGAATGATTGAACACTGATTGTCAACGGATCTCCCCAGATGATTTCAATGAGTTAGAAGATCGCAAATTAAGGGGATTCTTGAACACCGAAGGAGAAGGGCTATTTCCCAGAACCCCGTTTCTGGGGAGTCTGACGGTTGAGGCCGTTTCTACCTGCGGCCGACCACAGGACCTTGCTGACAATAGTTTCCGAGTTGATCGGATCGGTCAACACTAGCGTGTTTATGAGGACTAATCTGAAAGGCGGATCGTTCTCGCGATCCGACGATTGGATGCTTTGCTGCTTCCAACTTATCTGGCCGCCGGTCCCGGCAAGTGTCCACGACGAAGCGTAACCTGGTAGCGCACCTGCTTTGGGCACGCACCAGCCTAGAACGCTGGCACATCTGTCTCCCGATTGGCGGCTCTTGGAATTCTATCTTTCGACCACGAATGGCAACATGTGGATGCTGGAAACTTTTTGAGACAAACAGTGCTGCATAGAATCGCCTAGGCGAAGATGCAGGACACGCTCTCTGTATTTCAGCACATGAGTAAGAACAGTGGCGCCAAAACTCGATTCCGGAAAAGTGGCAGCCTTTTCGGCTAGATGTTCTGGGAGCCTGAATTTGACGCCCCATTCCTTCAATAGAGAGTCCCTCTAGACGCTTTGTGTTGCCTACCCCATACGGGATGACAAATTCCGCCACCTTATTAATGCGGTAGCCGGATCACTGGGTTTTTGATGCCGCGGCATGTGGTGTGACACTTTTCTCCGCCAATTCGTTGAGCGGAAAATGGGGCCTGATGGAAGTCACGTAAAGGCAAGTCGAGGTCACTCCTAGTCAAGTTAAGAAATCTTCCGAGGCGTAGGCTTCGAGGCGGATTTCGGTTTTTCTGACCAGAATGGGGATTGAAGGCACTCCATCGAACGGCGGCTTGCTATCTGCATGAGTCGGCTAAGGAGAATGGCGAACGTGCCCTCCTGGTTCGATGTGAATTCAGGTTCGGGAGGTTTCAGATGGACACTTCCAGATCGTTGTTATCGGCAGTTCGGCTGGTAGCATTTCTCCTGATGTTCGCCGGCATAGCTACAGCGCAGACTTCGACTACGTCGTTGCAGGGCACGATCACGGACGCGAGCGGTGGCGCGGTGGCGAACGCGACGGTCACCCTCGTGAACGTGGAGTCCAAATCGGAGCGCAGCACCGTCACTGGCGCTCAAGGTGAATACCGCTTCCAGGCGCTTCCTCCCGGAACCTACACCCTTACTGTCGTCGCAACTGGTTTTGCTCGCCAGGAATTGAAGGCCCTACAACTCCTGGTCAACACTCCCGGTACTTACAACCTGCAACTCAAGGTTGGTGGCACGACTGAAACCGTTTCGGTCACATCGGAAGCGCCCCCTTTAAACCTGGTCGACGCATCCCTCGGTACCCCGTTCACCGAAACGCAAGTCAGGGAGCTTCCCCTTGACGGGCGCAACGTTCCGGAACTTCTCAGTCTGCAAGCAGGGGTCACTTTTACCGGGAATACCCTCAGCACCTCTCTCGCCGCGTACAAGGATCAGGACACTCGCAATGGCGCCGTCAATGGCGCGCGCAGCGACCAGAGCAACATCACACTCGACGGCGTTGACGTCAACGACCAGAACAGCGGTTACGCATTCACTTCCGTCCTGCCCATCACGCAGGACTCCGTGCAGGAATTTCGCGTCACCACCACAAATTACAACGCCGAAGAAGGAACAGGCTCCGGCGCTCAAGTCGCCCTGATCACCCGAAGTGGCACCAACGCCTGGCACGGATCGGGTTACGAATACTTGCGCAACACCGTCACCAGTGCCAACGACTACCTCACCAAGCGCGCCGAACTCTCCAGCGGTCAGTCCAACGAACCTTTGAAACTGATCCGCAACGTTTTTGGCGGAACCATCGGTGGCCCCATCATCAAGAACCGGCTTTTCTTTTTCTATAACTACGAGGGAACCCGCCTCCGCGAACAGCAGAGCGTAGTTCGCAATATCCCGACAACCTCTCTCCGTGACGGCGTCCTCATTTATCAGTGCGCCTCAGCCTGTCCCAACGCCACCCCAGTGCAGGGGCTCAGTGGAACTACCTACACTCCCCTGCCGGGCTACTGGGTTTTGTCTCCCCAGCAAATTGCGGACCTCGATCCGCTCAAAATTCCTATCACCTCGAATTCGTACATGATCCGATATTTCAACGCGACATACGGAAGTCTCGTAACCAACGATAACTCCGTGGGAGACGGCTACAATTACTCCGGCTACCGTTGGCGCGCGCCCTTCAATCTCAACAACAACGCGAACATCGCCCGCATCGATTACAATCTCACCGCAAAAGGCACTCAGACCGTCTTCTGGCGCGGCGCCATCCAGAATCTGAATAACCCGCAGGCTCCTTTCCTGCCCGGCACTCCTCCCGAGCAAACCTTGATTGATTTCAGCAAAGGAATGGCGATTGGCTACACGGCGTTGATCGGAAGTGGCATGGTCAACACCTTCCGTTACGGCTTCACTCGCCAGAGCACGGGTTATATCGGGAATTCGAACCAGCCATGGAACACCTTCTACACGCTCGATAACAGTTTCACCTACAGCCACAATTTCCAAATGCCGGTGAACAATCTCCTGGATGATTTCTCCTGGACCAAGGGGAAGCACACGATTCAGGTTGGCGCGGCCGTCGGCATTGCCCGCGATCCTCGTGTCAGCTACCTCCATTCTTTCAGCCAGGGGAAGGGTGCTACGTTCTGGATGTATCCCGTGGGGTTCGCTAATACTGGTGGCGCGAGCCCCCTCGATCCTTCAAACGGAGGTTATCCTGAACCTGCATCCAGTAGCGCATACGACTATCCGATGCTGGGCCTGCTGGGTATGGCTTCGCTGGTGAATTCAAACTGGAATTACAACAAGGATGGGAGTCCGCAGGCCCAAGGCGTCCCCGTAAAGCGCAATTACGGCCTTAACTGGTATGAGTTCTATGGACAGGATTCCTGGCGCTTCAAGCCGAACTGGACTGTCAACCTCGGCGTGCGCTGGTCCATCTTCCCGCCACCTTGGGAAGTAAATGGACTTCAGGCCTCCCCCACCTGCTCGCCTTCCGTAGCTCAGGCAGATGGCACGCCACCCTGCCCAGCGGGCACCTTTAACCTCGGCAAATATTTCAATCAGAATGTCCGTAACATGCAAAACGGTCTGGGCTATGCCGATGCTCCGCTCATCTCCTTCATCGCCGGCGGCAAGGCCAACAATGGGCCGGGTTTTTACAACACGCAGAAGACGAACTTCTCGCCGCGTATCTCTGTTGCGTACTCGCCTCGCGCGAAGGGTGGCTTGTTCAAGGCTCTGTTCGGAGGCGCCGACCAGACTGTAATCCGCGGTGGTTTCAGCATCGTCTACGACCGCGCGGGCATGCAGCTGATCAACACTTTTGACGCCAACGCTCCGGCCGGTTACTCGACTTCATTAACGAATCCGTGTTGTGTGGATGGTGCGGACAACGTGCCACGCATTACGGATATACATGATGTTCAAAGCCTGACCACCCAGGCTGGCACGCCTTATTTTCAGCAAGCGCCGAGTGGAACCTTCCCTCAGACTCCACCTTCGAACTACCCGGGGGGACAAGCCATCACCTGGGGAATCGATCAGTCCCTCAAGACGCCGTATGCCTATGCCGTTGATTTCTCTATCGGCCGAGAGCTGTCACACGGTTACACGCTGCAAGTGGCGTATGTCGGCCGATTCGGGCGCAATCTGCTCACGCAGCGCGACCTGGCGCAGCCGCTCGACATCGTCGATCCCAAATCCAAAATCGATTACTTTACGGCTGCCACTGCAATTTCGAAACTGGCACAAAATCCGAATAACGGTCCCGCCGGTCCCCTGGCTCCACTCCAGATGACCCCAGCTCAATTTGACCAAGCGCTTGGACCGACAGTCGCCTATTGGAGCAACCTGCTGAAACTGCCGCCGGGTTCCCCCGCCTCGACCGGCACTTACCAGAATTTTATTACTGGGTATACGACGCAAGACATCGCCCAGGCCGCTTACTCACTCTACGTATCTTCCGGAGCCTATGTCGGCGATGAGGTCGTCGGTGCCGGTAACATTGACCTCTACGGCTATCTCAAGGATATGAACGGCGCTTCGTACTTCATCAATGGCCCTAGTAACAACCATCCTCCAGGCAATTTCGGCGGTGAACTTATAAATCAGCAATTCACAACGAGCTACGCCTGGAGTTCCATCGGTAGTTCCAACTACAACGGTTTGCAACTAACCCTGAAGAAGCAATTTCGTGGCGGAGTGCAGTTTGACTTCAACTACACCTATTCCAAGTCCGTCGATATCACCTCCGCTGCCGCGCGGCTTAATTTCAGCGGCATTGATAATATTGGCGCACCCGGAAGCCGGCTCGTGAACGCGTTCTCCCCAAATCAGTTTCGTGCCGTTTCCGATTTCGACACCACCCATCAGATCAACGCTAACTGGGTTGCGAATTTGCCATTTGGAAAAGGCAAAGCATTTGGACGCAACATGGGCCCGGCCGCCAATGCCGTAATTGGAGGCTGGCAACTGAATGGATTGGTTCGCTGGACCAGTGGTTTTCCGTTCTCCGTGGATAACGGCCAGTTCTGGGCCACCAACTGGGACGAACAGGGCAGCGGTCAGATGATTCGGAAACCGAAGACGGGAGTCTTCAAGAACCCCACGACCGGGACCGTCAGTGTTTTTGCCGACCCCGCTGCCGCTCTCAACGACTTCGTTCATCCTTTCCCGGGCCAGAGCGGCACCCGCAATGGACTCCGCGGAGATGGATACGCAAGCTGGGATATGGCTCTGAGCAAACGGTGGAATATGCCGTGGGAAGGCCATTCCCTGCAATTCCGCTGGGAAGTCTTCAACGTCGCGAACCTGACGCGCTTCAATGTCATGGCGGGGCTGGGCGACGGCGCTCCCTCGCTGCAACAATCGAACACCACGTTTGGGAACTATGCCGGATTGCTCACCAATCCTCGCGTGATGCAGTTCGGCCTGCGCTACGACTTTTAAGAATCAGGGGTAACCGAGTATCCCCCCTGAGCGCGGGAGAATGTTGGCCCAGCGCGCTTCTCCCGCGCATCCCTTGCCGTGTGATTCGTATTGCACCAATATCCTTTAGCATTTCGTCAATCGAAGGCGGTCTCTCTTTGCCGGCATCTCTGAAATGACCACACTCGCTCGCAAACTTCGCCTGATCGATTATTTCGCCCTCGGCTTCGGCACCATGGTCGGCACCGGCTGGCTGGTCGTGATGGACGACATCTTGCAAAGGGGCGGCCCGCTTGGTGCGATCCTCGGTTTCACCGGCGGCGCCCTCATGCTCCTTCCAATCGGGTACGTCTACGGCAAACTTGTAAAATTAATTCCAGATGCTGCCGGCGAGGTCGCGTACACAGCCCGGGTCTTTCCTTCCGGCGTCAGCTTTGTCACTGGATGGATGATGTTCCTCGGCTATTTCTTGACCTGCCCTTTTGAAGCGCTGGCAGCCGGACGAATCACCGGGTATCTGTTCCCGTCCCTGAATTCCCTGGAGCTTTACCGGGTTGGAAATCATCCGGTTTATTTCCCGCACGTGGCGCTTGGGCTGGCGATCGCCGTGTTTTTCACCTGGCTGAACTATCGCGGCA
>Ga0210402_10001239_pt1 | contig 26460 bp, 23 predicted proteins | sample IncBWC7MmetaG_FD_161055 | JGI IMG/M metagenome (GOLD analysis project Ga0210402, IMG submission 161055) | Forest soil microbial communities from Barre Woods Harvard Forest LTER site, Petersham, Massachusetts, United States - Inc-BW-C-7-M | ecosystem: Environmental > Terrestrial > Soil >... | reverse complement strand
CATCCGTGGCAGCACGATGATCGCGATTTGGTGGCCGTACATGAGGCGCAGTTAGGTCTGCCGGCGCTCAACAAGGACGCCTTGGTGCGGCTCGCCTAGCCTCCGGTCGAATTAGATCGCCCTGTATTGTCCCGGAGCCTCCCCCCTATCTGACTGATCGTTGCAGTCCGGTCATCAAGCGGTCGGGTGGCGATTTCGATTGTGCTTGATCATAACTAACAAGTTATATAACCTATGAGCTATGATAAAACTCGACACGGCCTTCGCCGCGCTCTCGGATCCGACACGCCGGGCAATACTTGCGCGTCTCGCCTTGGGCGAGGTGACCGTCATGGAACTTGCCGAGCCATTTGATATGTCTCAGCCCGCCATCTCCAAGCACTTGGGAGTGCTTGAACGCGCCGGGCTCATTGTGCGGCGAGTCGAGGGCGCGAAGCGGCCGTGCCGGCTGGCCAAGGAGGGTGTTGAAGTGATCGATCAGTGGCTCGCCATGCTGCGGAAAGCCTTGGCGAGCAACTACGACCGCCTCGATACCGTGCTGGCTGAGATGAAACCCGAAAAGACCAGGAGAAAACGATGAGCAAACTGACTCTCAAGACCGAAGGAGATCGCTACGTTGTTGTAACCCGGCGATTTGCTGCGCCCCCCGAAGCGGTTTATCGGGCGCACACCGACCCGAAACTGGTCCAGAAATGGATGCTGGGTCCGGAAGGCTGGACCATGCCGGTGTGCATCTGCGAGGCAAAACCCAAAGGCAAGATCCGGTACGAATGGGCCAACGGCAAAGGCGGGGGGTTCTACCTCACCGGTGAATTCATCGAGCTCGAGCCGCCCCGGCGAATCGTGCACGTAGAACGCATGCACTTGCCGGCCGTAACGCCGGATAATCACGTGGAAACGACGTTTGCGCCCGACGGCACCGGTACGTTGATGACGATGCGCATGACGCTGCCGGATCTTGAAACGCGGACCCGCATGCTCTCGAGCGGTATGGAGCAGGGGATGGAAGCAAGCTACGCACGGTTGGAGCGCGCGATCTGACCTGGCGCTCACGCGCGCTTTCAGCGCACGGGCGTCGCCGAACCCCTGACGAAGGGTGCGAATTCAGTTTAAGATTTCAGATACTAAAAAAGGCGACGCCAAGCCGGCAAAAACATGAAGTCGGGCGAGCAGATCTTGATTCTCACCTCGAAGGGTACGGAAGAGCTGCGCAATCACGCGTCCCAGCTTGACGTTTCCGCGAAGAATACGCTGTCGCTCATTGCCCAGGGCTGCAATACCGCCGATGCCATCCTGCAGCGCTCGATGTTCCCTCACAATACCGTGGTCGATGGCCTGCGCCGCCTTCTGACCAAGAAGCTCGTGGTCATGGCGGATGAAGAGCCGGCCGCTCGCACCGGCGGCGCGGCGGGTTCGGCTCGCTCGAGTCGTGGGGAGCTGCGTCTGAATTTTGGGATATCACCCAGCCAGGCGCGCTTCGCGCTGTCCAATTTCTGCATGGACGAATTCGGTACGGACGGCCAATACCTCGTGGATGCCGTGAGTCTCTGCAACGATGTCATCAGTCTGCAGGAAGTGCTGAACAGCATTCGTTCCGAAATAGATGAGCGCTTCCCGGCTCGATTGCCGGTCCTGGTCGCCTGCGTGCGCGAAATCAACGAAACGGACGACACCTCGCCCACCGGTGCCCATGCGCAACCCGATGCACCCGCGCCAAAACCGGTATCGGCAACCGCGCCACCGGTGAAACCGGCACCGGCAACCCCGCCACCGGTGAAACCGGCACCGGCAAACGCGGCACCGGCAAACGCGGCACCGGTAAAACCGGCCCCGCTCCGGGCACCCGACATCAGGCCGGCACGGCCCATCCGCAAACCGACCTCAGCCGCCGGCGGTGGATCGGACTCCATGCGGCTCGAATCCGGTATTTCACTTGCCCAGGCGCGTTTCGCGCTGTCCGAATTCTGTCTCGATCAGTTCGGGGTGCAGGGACAGGAATTTGTGGATGCCGTCAATCGCTGCAGTGACGTTGCCGGCGCACAAAAGGTGCTGAATTTGATTCGAACCGAGCTGCTCAAGCGACACCGGGATCGCTTGCCGCTGCTTCTCACCTGCGTGCGCGAGATCAACGAAACGGCGTCGTAAGTCTCGCGCGCTACAGTTTGAAACGTCCGATCGATTTTTCCAGCAGGGCCAGCGTTCGGCTCACACCCTTGGTCTGCCGCAACAGCTCCTGTGCGGTGGCCTCGTCGCGGCTGCGCTGGAAGGCGGTAGAAGTGGCTTCGAACTTGCGTGACTGCTCGCTGACCTCGGTGGCGGCGCCACTGACCGCCAAGATCAAATTCTTCAACTTCATCTGCATCAATTTGAGCGAGGCCATGAGGCTGTCCGGGCGATTGCCCGCAACCGCGATTTCCACCGCCAAATCGCCGGCGGCAATCTTTTTCATGTACTCCGCTGCGACCCGCGGTTCGCCGCCGAGCAACTGCAGCACCTTCCAGTCCAGCAGGAAGAACAAGGTGATCGATATCGCAGCGCCGATGATCAATCCCGCCAAGGCGACGCCATAGCCGATCTTTCGACCCACGGAGTGCAGTTCGGCAACGGGGTAGGCCGAAATGATCGTGAGTCCCCATTCTTCCAAGGGCACGCGGTCAATGACCCACGAACCGTCTTTGTTGTCGATGTGCTCCTGCACCTCCTCCTTGGTCACCCAAGATGGCTGGTAGCGCACCGTCTTGCTATCGACCACGGCAACGAAGCCGCTGGTCAGCACCCGCGATTGTTCCAAGGACTGGCTCAGCACGGGCAGTTCGGCCTTGTAGCCTACGTAGGCGATGCCGATGTAGTCGCCGTTCCTGGCATTCAAGGGCTCATAGCCGGTGATGTAGGGATTGCCAAGGATGTCGACCACGCCGTAGAAAGCGTGGCCCTTGCTCAAGGCTGCATAAGCCTTTGTGGTCTGGTTCAGCTCGGTACCGACCGCGCGGCTGCCGTCATCCTTCAATACGTTGGTGGTGATACGCACGAAGCGTTCGCCATCCTTCGAGAAGATCGTGGCCGTGCCCTTGGCCAGGCGCGTGACGTAATCGACGAGCTCGAAGTTTCCCGTCTGGCTCTTGCCGGCGACGATGATGTCGGCGACGGGTTTGCCGGCCAGCATGACGGTGGCACCCTTGTCGGCCCCGCCGCGCGCGTTGATCTGTTCCTTGAGCAGGGCCATGCTCATGCGCACGCGTTCATCCATCAGCGTGGCGGTGGTCACGAACACGCCCTGAACTGAAGTCACGTTATCCGCGACTTGTTGTTTTACCTGTGCTTCCTCGTGCTGCATCGCCCAAAAGGAGAAGCCGATGGCCCCGATGCTGATGAGCAGCAGGGCGATGGCCGCAACCGGCAGCACAACTTGGAATTTGAATCCGCGAAGCAAGACGTACTCCTATGAATACACGCCTATTCCGCCTGTTTCGCCACGCTGAGGATGCCTACGGAGTCTCGAAATACGCGATAATTGTGCTATCACCGCCACGTTTTGACGGTTTTTCGCTGATTTTGGGGCCTTAGGGACAGCAATGAGTAAATCCGACAGCTACGCGCTGGGTACTCGAACCGTGCGGCGGTTGGGGTACGGCGCCATGCAGCTTGCCGGTCCAGGGGTGTTTGGGCCGCCGAAAGATCGGCAGGGCGCACTCGCGGTCCTGCGCGAGGCGGTCGCGAGCGGCGTCGATCACATCGACACGAGCGATTACTACGGTCCGCATGTCACCAATCAGCTCATCCGCGAGGCGCTTCATCCCTATCCCTCCAATCTGGTCATCGTCACAAAAGTAGGCGCGCGGCGGGGTAAGGACGGGTCGTGGAACCCGGCTTTCTCTGCCGAAGACCTGAAGAGCGCGGTGCACGACAACCTGCGCAACTTGAGAGTGGAGGCGCTCGATGTCGTCAATCTGCGCAGCATGTTCGGCCTTCAGCCCACGGAGGGCTCGATCGAGGCGCCGCTCGCGGTGCTGGCCGAGCTTCAGCGCCAAGGTCTCGTCCGTCACATCGGCCTCAGCAATGTGACGGCGAAGCAGGTCGAAGAGGGGCGCGCCTTGGCAAACATTGTCGGCGTGCAGAATCATTACAACCTTGTGCATCGGGACGACGAGGCATTGATCGATGAACTGGCCTCTGCGGGCATCGCCTATGTGCCATTCTTCCCGCTTGGCGGCTTCACTCCGTTGCAGTCGACGGCACTGTCCGAGGTCGCAAAGGCACTCGGCGCGACGCCCATGCAGGTGGCGCTCGCCTGGCTGCTGCAGCGCGCGCCCAACCTGCTGCTGATACCCGGTACCTCGTCGGTTGAACATTTGCGTGAAAATCTGGCCGCCGCGGAGCTTAAGCTGCCCCGCGATGCCATAACAAAGCTCAATCAGATCGCCGCCGGCCGGCCTAAGGCCGGCTGATATACCTGGACGGGCGTGGAACTTTAAATGGTAGTTTCAGTCAACTGCATCGAGTCGATGCGGACAAGCTTGTACCCCCCGGTTTACAGGTAATGTAAAGAAGAAGGGCGACATCCAGGAGAGCCTCGATGAATACTCGGCTAGCGATCAAACTCAGTGCGGTTGCCTTGGCGCTATTGGTGAATAGTCTCGTCGTCGGCGGCGCAGCCTATTTCAGCGGTGCCCACAATCGCGGACAGCCAAACAGCGAGTCGGTCGCGTGCACCTCGAAAAAGGTCGTGCACCTACTCCCCGTGTAATCGAATTGTCACACTGAGGGAATTGTCGCATTGAGGGCGGGTCAGTCCGCGAAAATCACCTATTTAAGTCCCGCGATAAAATGAGCTTGAACACGACGCGATCCGTGCTGCTGGTGAGACCCACACCCGCGCCGCCCTCGAGGGTCCAGCGTTTGCCTTTGTAGTCAAAGACGCCGAACAGCTGATGTTGCTGGCGCGAGGCGGAATTGAATCCGCGCAAGGGACCGAAGTCGTCATACTCTTCGGCGCCGACCGCCCAGGTCTTGCTGAGATTGTAGGCAACGCGCGTGGCCGGCGCGAAATCGAGGCGTGAAAATCCCTGATAGGAATTGTCGAGAATGGGATTCACGATGATCTCCACATCCCCGAGGTGCCAACCGAGGATGGGGCGGATTTCCTGGGTGTTGCGCCGTTGATCCCAGTGCGCCGTGTTCCAGCTGAATTCAAAATTCACGCCATAGAAGAAGGTCCTGCTCGCGGCATCCGGCACTACGAACAGCGTTCGGATCTTGAAGCCGTTGTAGGTCAGGCTGCCGTTGCCGCTGAGGCTATACAGCGGCAGATACAATCCTGCCTCGAACCAGTTGGTGACTCCGTAGGCCCACTCCGGGACACCATTGAGCGCGTGGTTGGGGACGACTGCGCCGGGGAATTCCGGCACCGTGCGCCCGTTCGGCGTGTAGTTGTCATGCAGCGTCAGATTGAACACGCCGGGTGCCGCAATCTCAGCGTTGTAGACCTGAATCTCGTCTGTTTGGGCGCGCGCCTCGGCAAAGCCTGCAAGGCCCAAGATCAATATCGCGAGCCGGACCATTCCGCGATGAAGCATCGCTCACTCTGGACCAGCGCCGGGGTTACGGAGTACGCACGGTGTAGGCAAGTTGCCAGCCGTCCTTCAGAGGCTGAAATTGAATCGAGGCGTGTTGTTCGCCACCCTGCCTGTTCAACACAAATCGCGCGGTCGCGATACCGAGCGCCGATCCGGCAACCGTGTCCGACAGCCAGTGAACGTTTTCGTGGACGCGAAGATAGGCCGTCCCGGTGGCGACCCCGTAGCCGATGATGCGGCGGATCCACCGATATTCATCATTGCCGGATTCCGCGAAGACTGTGCCGATGGCAAAGGCCGCGCTCACGTGCACCGAGGGAAACGAGTCCCCACTATGACGCCACATGTTGGGCGAGGTGGTTGCATCAGGCCGTTCGCGTCCTGCCGCCAGGGTCAACACCTCGCTCGTCGCCGTACTGAATATCCCCGCTTCGAGCAGCGACCAGGTCTCGCGATAACCGTCGCGATCGCCGAGCATGCCCGCATAGATGCCGGTGCCGGCAATCAATGCCACCGCGGGCAGCGCATCGCGCGCTGCATTCTTGTCCTCGCCAGTCAGCGGTTGCGTGGGATCAACGAAGTGCGTTCTGACGCGGCCATCAAACTCATGAGCAGCGCCGACCGCAGCGAGCGCCACGCCAAAGTACAGCCAATCCTGGCTGTCCCAACGCAGCGGCGCGGTGAAGTAGAGTTTGGCGTCATTGAGGGCTTCGGCGACGGGAGAGGTGTCGGCCACGCAACTCATCGGCCAGACCAGCGCGCTTAGTGCCAAAGCTGCCACACGCAGCGCCGAGTGTTCGATGGTGGGCTCCTCTGGACATGATGCGCGCGAGCAGCACCTTCTCGCAGGAACTCTGCCCTAGAGAGTAAGGTCAGTCAAGCGTATCGTGCTCTGCGTGGTCATAGCGCAAACTGTGCGCGCAGCAACGCCAGCGCCTGCGGACTGTTCCAATCACGCGCACCATAAATTTTGCTCAGGATACGTCCATCCGCCCCCACTAAAACCGTGAGCGGAAGACGCGAGGCTCCCAGCATGTGCTCGAGCCGCAATTGCTCATCGATGAAATGACTGATCGTGGAGTGAGACCGCGCCAACCATTGCTTTGCGTGCTGCGGATAATCGTCGGTTGAAATCCCGATAATATTGATGTGCTGCGCGAATTCGCTCCAAGCAAGTCTTTCGAGAGAAGTCATTTCCTGTTTGCACGGCCCGCACCAACTGGCCCACACGTTTATCAGCAGGGGCTTTCCGCGGAAGTCCCGAAGATGACGGGAAGGTCCGTTGATTCCCTGAAGCGCGGCATCCGGCAGCCGCTGCCCGATCCGGTATTCGGTGATTTCGACGGACGGCGTCTTCGCGATCGAGCTCAATGCCGCGCAGCATGCCAGGACCAGACTCAAGCGAAGACAAGTATTGAGCGAACCGCGCGGCATTTTCTTCGCTCAGAATCCACCGATACTTTGCAGAAATTTTGCGAGCGCCTCGCGGCCATCCTGCCAAAGCGTGAAGGGTGTGTTGAGTTCTTCTTGAGGCATGCGCAGCGTTAAATTGCGACAACCCGCGATGTAGCGCAACAGCGCCGGATCGACTGCGTAGGCTCGCGGCACCACATCGCCATGCGGCGGCACATACAGCGAACGGCTCTGCGTCAAACTAACCGGCAGCCGCTGCAGCGGCTGCAGATCGATGGCGCGGCCGTCAGCCGAAATCCGCAACGCACCGGCCCCGGGCGACGGCGGCGGCGACATGCGCCGGTCGACAGTCGACCATCGATACAGCAGCAAGAAGTCGCTGTACTCGCCGGAGCGATCAATTTCGGCGGCGACCAGCGTTGCATAGTCGCGTGCATGCGCCGCGACGTCCGAGCGCTCGCGCGCGAAAATGAACGGCATACTGACCACTTCCAACGTGATCGCGCTCTGCTCATCGAAGATTTCATGCGTCGGCGCAAGCCGCGAAGATGTGCAGGCCGTCAACACGGCGAGCAGCAGGAGAGAGAATGCGATATTTCGCATGTGGGCTCAGAAGCGCAGCCGATAGGCAACCGACGCGTACAAGGAGCGTTGTTCGATGGCGCCGGATACCGGCTGACCGGCCGACGACTGCTGTTGCTGCAGAGCCTGTTGGCTCTCGATTTGATATCCCGCGATGATTTCGAAAACGGAAAAACGATTGGTCCAATCGCCGCGCAGTTGCGGTAAGTAGAGCATCTGCTTGCCTCCCAAGGTCGGATCGTTCAATTGTTCGACGCTCAATCTCGGCCCCAAGCGCCACGCGCCAGGCAGGGCGAAGCGCGCATCCCACGAAAGGGTGGTGCTGCGCGCAGTCGGGGACTCGTCGAAGCGCACGCTGAAAATGTGCAAATCGCTGGCCTGCAGCAAACTGGAGCCTGCAAGTTGCATGGAGGCGTTTTTATCGAGCCCCGTTGACGGCGTTTCCGCCACGGCAATCAGCTGGGTGCCGGGCACTGCCGGAGATGCCGGCGTGCCGCTGAGTTCAAGTGCGCCGACGTCGACCATGAATTGCCAGCGTTCGCCGAGGGCGCGGTTTGCCGAAAGCACCACCGTGTTGCTCGTCGCGGTGCGATCCACGGCGAGTTGCCTCAGCTGCGAGGGTGTCAGCTGTGTTTCGAACAATTGCAGGTCCGTTACGCTTTGGCCGATCAGCGCATTACTGAGTTCGAGCAGGGGGCTGCGGCGATGATCCGCATCAAAGCCGATCACCCAGTATGAACCTACCTTCGTGTTGCCTATCAACGTTGCGGAGTTTATTTGTTGGAAGGCGATATCGTAATCCAGCAGCGCCACAGCGGTATGACCCGCTGCGGAGTAGCGCGTCTGCAGTCCGATGGAACGGCGTTCTGTGGCGCCGCCGTTGGTTTCATCGAATACATAGGCATCGAACACCCACTGATGATGGAACGGATCAAATTCGGTTGTCAGCGTGCCGAATTTCTGCCGGCTCGATACTTGTGAATAACTGGTATACGCGGGCAGCCCCGCCGCGGCGCTGACGGACCAGGATGAATTGATCTGGTAGCCGACGAATAGGCCGTCGAACAACCCGACCACGCCTTGCGCAGCGAGCGACTGGCGCCCGACTCGTGCCGTCACGCCAAACAACCGGTCGGCCAGTTCCGCATAGGCTGCCGTCGTGCGGTCCTGGCTTCCGCCGAACGTGGTTTGCAGGTTGTGCGTGTAGCCTGCGTCGACGCGCGCGGTGAAATCATAACGTTCACCCCGGGAGCGTAGCAGCAGGTCTCCGTATACCAGAGCCGAGTTGACCGAGTTGGTCGTGGTGGTGGTGCCGGCGGACACGGTTTGATCCCTGCCATATTGATAGCTGATCGCGGTGCTGCCCACGAATGTCAGGCGATTGCCTGGGGCAGTGCCGAACTCGCCGGTGGGCGCCGCCGCGAGAGAGGCCTGGGCAAGCGCTTGCAGGCGCGCGCGGACGCGCGCCGCTCCCGTACCTTGGGGGTATTGCAGCAGATAGTCTTGGTACTCCGCCTTCGCCTGCGCCAATTGGCCGGCCCTCTCACGCACCAAGCCCAGCAGTTCTTGCGCGTCGGCGCGCGCCGGGTATTCGGGTTGGCGCAACAGGCGGCTCAACAAATCGACTGCTTCCGGATACCGATGGGCATCAAGCGCCGCACGAGCTTCACTCATGATGGCTGCACGATCGGCGTCCGAGAGCGGCGCATCGGTTGGTCTCGCGAGGGGGCGCGATTGCGCTCCCGCCCGCTCAACGACCGATAGATCGGTTTTTTCGTCGTCGATGGCGAGCCAAGCGCGCGGATACTGGACCTGCGCAATCTTCAAAACGCGCTCGGCTTCCCGGCGCGAGGTGAAAGGACCCACGCGCAGGCGGTACCAGTGCGCCTCGTCGATATCCGTCTCCGATACATAGGCCTGCGTCTGCAATTTGGCGGCGGCCGCCTCGACGGCTTCGCGTGTGAACGTGACCTGCGAAGCGTCGAGATTCACCGCATAGGTTGCGGGCGGCGAATTCTCGTCGATGAATGTGCTGCCTTTGCGACGGTTGGTGTTGAGCAATCTGACGCGTAAGCCGATCCCGGACGCCGTGGGTGCCATGACGAAATCCAACGGCCTGGACCAGGTCAGTTCCAGCGTCATCTCGCCGGGGATGATCGAGTCAACGCGCGCGCCGGTCACCAGTTGGCCGCCGCCCCCGACCACCGGCAATTCGGGCAGCAGCGGACTCAATTGCGGGCCGCAGTCCGGACCCAGGCGCAGGGTAATCTTCGTGCTATCGCCGTGGCTTGCCGGAACATTGATGACGTAGCGCACCGAGCAGGCGAACTCGATCGATATGTCGGCGTGATCCTCCAGTTCCTGGGTATCAATGAACCTCACCATAGGGCCCGCTGACAGCGGAGCGGCGAGCGCTTGTGTCATCGCGAGCCCGCCGAATGCGGCGGCGAGCGCGGCGACCCATCGCGCCTGTGCCACGGGAACGTTAGCCAGGTTCACTTTGGCTGACCGGTGGATGCGGCCCGTGGCCTCTGTAACAAGGGACGGAGCTTCGGCGCCGGAGTCGAAACGGTCCAGCTCAATGTGTTGTGGCAGGTGCTGCAGTCACGCGCCGTGATGGCATGCTGCACGGGCTTGCCCAAGGCGGTCGCGCCGTTATGGCAGCTTGCGCAACTGGCATTGACGCCGAGATGGCTGAAGGTTGCCGGCGACCACGCGATCGTGCCATGGCAGGACGCGCAATCCTGCGAGGTTTGGACGTGCGCCGTCGGCTTGCCGGGTGCCGCCGCACCGTTGTGGCAGCCGATGCAGCTGCCCAAGGGTGCACGGTGCTCGAATCGCGCCGGAATCCAGGCAAAGGTTGTGTGGCAATCGGCGCACGCGGCGTTGCTGGCAATATGCGTCGGCGCTTTACCCGGCGCCAGAACGCCGTTGTGGCAACTTGCGCAGGCACCGGTCACGCCGGCATGCGATATGCGCGCGCCGGCTGCTGCGCCGAGTGCATAGCCCGGAGCCGTTGTACCGGGCGCCGCGCTCTGCACGGCCGAGCTCTGCACTCGTGTCGTTGCAGCGATGACGGCGGCGATGGTGCTGCGCGCCGGTGTTGGAGCGGTCGGCGGTTTTTTCCCGGCGCCGCCGCCCCAATTCTTCGGACTGTGGCAGCCGTTGCAATCCTTGCCGACATGGTGGCCGTTGGGCCTCGTAGTCAAATTCGTGACGCCGAAGAAGCTCAGAGTCGACAGGTCGTGGCATTGATCGCAGGTGCCGCCGGTATCGCTGAGCAGCAACGTGTGCTTGGCCGCGGTCATCGTGGTGCCGCTGAAAGTGGTGAACGGCGTCCCGGCGTGGCAGCTCTCGCAGGGCGTCGTGTTCGAGGGAATGTGTTTGGCGACCATCGGTTTCGGCGGGTCGTTATTGTTGTAGAACGACAGCTGCGTGGTGCCGTGGCATAGGATGCAATTGGCGGTAATGCCCGTGTGCAGAACCGCATTCGACGCCATGGTCGCGTAATTCGTCGGCGCGCCGGTGTGGCAAATATTGCAGCCCTGATTTCCCGGATTCGGCATGTGGCCTGCCGGCAGCGCGCCGCTGTTCCAATCCGCCGTGGTGTGGCATGCGCTGCAATCGCTCGTCAGCATCGTACCGGAGGTGTGGTCGGCAGGACGGCCCTGCAGCGCAGGACTCGCCGCGCCCATGTAGAAGCTTCGGCCTGCCTCATGGCAGGTATTGCAGGTCGTGGTCACGAACGCGTGCTTGGCCTGCGTCATGTTCATGGGCCCGAACGTGCCGATGGCGTACGTGCTCGAGGCGTGACAGGCGCTGCAGTCCGTGCCTGCAAGATAAGGAACATGCGGTGGCGTGAGCACCGCGTCCTTGGGCGTGAAGTTGTTGTACCAGGTGAGTGCCGTGGTGCCGCCATGACATTGCCCGCAGTTGCCGCTGATCCCCGAATGCAATACCGAATTGGCCGCCAGGGTGGTCGGCGAATAGTCCGCCGGCGCGGTGGTGTGGCAGGCCGCGCAAGCCTGATTGGCGGGATTGGGCATGTGCCCGGCGGGCAGCGCCGTGCTGTTCCAGTTCGCCGTGGTGTGGCAAATGCTGCAATCGTTGGGAGCCAGCATTTGACCGGAATTGTGATCCGCCGGCCGTCCCTGCAGCGCAGGACTCGCGGCGCCCATGTAGAAACTCAAACCGGCCTCATGACACACGTTGCAAGTCGTGCCGACCCCCGCGTGCGTGGCCTGGGTCATGTTCATCGGGCCGAAGCCGCCTGTCACATAGTTGGCGGCGTGACAGGCGCTGCAGTCCGTGCCCGCAAACGCCGGGATATGCGGCGGCGTGAGCACCGCCGCCTTGATGGTCAGATCGTTGTTGTAGAACGCCAGCTGCGTCGAGCCGCCATGACATTGCGCGCAGCCCGTGGTGATTCCCGTGTGCAGTACCGCCGTGCCGGCGAAGGGCGCTTTGTAATTCGCGGGCGCACCCAGATGGCAGACGGCGCAAATCTGGCCGCCGGGATTCGGCATGTGGCCCGCGGGCAGCGCCGTGCTGTTCCAATCGGTGGTTTCATGGCATTGACTGCAGTCATTCGGCGCCACCATGTTGCCGGTGGTGTGATCGGCGGGGCGGCCCTGCAACGCCGGTGTCGATGCGCCCAGATAGAAGCTCAAGCCTGCTTCGTGGCAGGTGTTGCAGGTGGTGGGCACGAAGGCATGCTTGGCCGCGCTCATGCTGGTGGGACCGAAGCCGCCCGCGACATAATTGGCGGCGTGGCAGGAACTGCAGTCGGTGCCGACCAGAAACGGAATGTGCGAGGGCGTGAGCACCGCCGCCTTGGGATTATCGTTGTTGTTATAGAACGTGAGCTGCACGCCGACGCCGCCGTGACACTGGCCGCAGTTGCCGCTGATGGCGGTGTGCAGCACCGCGATGCTGGCCAGCGTGTCGTAGCTCGCGAGCGTGCTGCCGATGGCGGTGTGACAGACCGTGCAGGCTTGATTGCCGGGGTTCGGCATATGGCCCGGCGGCATGATGTTCGAGGACCAGTCGCTGGTTTGATGGCATGCGGAGCAGTCGCCGGAGATTTGCTGCGCATTGCCGCTCGCGAGGTGATCCGCAGGGCGGCCCTGCAATGCCGGCATCGATGCGCCCAGGTAGAAGCTCAAACCCGCCTCATGGCAGGTGTCGCAAGAGGTCGGCACGAAGGCATGCTTGGCCGCGCTCATATTCGTCGGGCCAAAGCCGCCAACGGCGTAGCTGCCCGATTGATGGCAGGCGCTGCAATCGGTGCCGGTAAGATAAGGAATATGCGCCGGCGCGAGCAGCGCATCCTTGGGCGTAAAATTGTTGAACCAGGTGAGCGCCGCGACATTGTTCCCGTGGCAAATGCCGCAATTGCCGCTGACGCCGGTGTGCAAGATCGGGTTCGCGGCGAGTGTCGCCGGCGTGTAGTCGCCCGGCGAAGCCGTGTGACATTGCAGGCAGCTCAAGTTGCTGGGGTTCGGCATATGGCCGGCCGGCATCGCCGTGCTGATCCAATCGGTGGTCTCATGGCAGACCGAGCAATCGCTCGTCGCCATACGCGGATCGCTGCTGCTGACGTGGTCCGCCGGACGCAGCTGCAGCGGCGTGCCGCCGCCCACGTAAAAGGACCTGCCGGTGTCATGACAGGTGTCGCACGCCGCGGAGACAAACGCGTGCTTGGCGGGACTCATTGCCGTGGCGGGACCGAATCCACCGGCGGCGTACGCCGCACCATGGCAGGCGCTGCAATCGGTACCGGCGAGGATTGGAATATGGGGGGGCGCCAGCGGCGTGAGCTTGGTGGGCGACACGCCCGAAATCGACATCGGAATGTAAGGGGCGGGAACGCCGGCATAGGTTTGGCCGGCATGGCACTGCAGGCAATTGGTGACGTTCAAGCCGCTATGCAGGGTTGCGATGCTGGCCGCCAGGACGGTCCAGGTTTCCGCGGCCGGATTGTTGCCATGACAAATGCCGCAGTCGATGATCGACGGAACCGGCGGGACATGATTGGTGGGCTGTCCGGAGACAAAGCCGCTGCTGATCTTGACGCTGCCGCTGTGACACGTTTGGCAAGTCGTCACCGTCATCTGCGCATGATCGAAACCCGACGGCGTCCAATTCGGTGTCTTGGTGCCGATGCCGGTGGTATGGCAGTTCTCACAGAGCGTGGTGGTGGGCATGTGGTTGCCCTGCTTGCCGACGGCTTTCGTGCCGTTGTGGCAGCTCACGCAATTGCTGGTAATACCGGTGTGGTCGAAGGTGGCGCCCAGCCAGTTGTTGGTGAGGTGACAATCCCCGCACTCCAAATTGGTGACGATGTGTCCCACAGGCTTGCCGGCTGCCTGCACGCCGTTATGGCAGATGATGCAAAATCCCGCGGCCGCCAGCGGAATCTGCGTGTGATCAACCGTCTTCGGCGGGTTCCAACTCAGCACCGTATGGCAGGCTTCGCACGCTTGGCTCGTGACCGGGTGAGTCGGTCCCTCGCCCTGCGCAATCGTGCCGTTGTGGCAGCTGGCGCAACTGCCCATCACTTGCGCATGATCGAAGTGCACGCTGGGCCGAAAGGAGGAGGTATCGTGGCATGCGGCGCAATTGTTGGTGCTGGGAACATGCGTCGGCGGCTTCGGCGTGGCATTGAAAGTCGATCCGGTGATATGGCAGACGCCGCAGTTGCGCGGGGTTCCCTTGAAGATCGCATTGATGTGGCAGGCTTCGCAGGCCAGATCCCGGTGAATCCCATCCAATTCGAACCCGGTCGGCAAGTGATCGAACGGCACGGTCACCGGCGGCGCGGCCGCTTCGAGGGGCGAAAATGGGATGCCCAATAATCCCGCCAGCCACAGCAAGGCGATCGGGAGCTGCCGCGCTCTGTGCGGCAATCGACGGCCCTGATGCTGGCGGATTCGATTCATGATTCATTGCATCCGTGCATGCTTCCAGGAATCCGTCGAGTGGCAGCGGTCGCATTGCGGTCCATATTCACCGAGGTGCCGATCATCCTGTCGATGGCAGCTTACGCAGACCGGCGAGGTTTTCTTGGCGCCCGGCGCCTCGCGATGGCAGGCGGCGCATTGCAGATTGGCGTGCCCGCCGGTCAGCGCAAAATGCGTCTGCTGCGCATGATCGAATGCCCATTGCGGCCAGCCGTTCGGCGAATGGCAGGCCTCGCATTTCTCTCCTAGGCCGCCCTTGTGTACATCATCGTGCGAATGACAGTCGTTGCAGGTGGTGCGCGCGTCCTTGAAGGCCAGCGTGGCGTGGCATTGCGCACAGGTCGCGAGGCGATGCAGGCCAAGCAAGGGGAATTCACTGAGGTCGTGATCGAATCTCAGACCGGAGGACCACGCTTGCTGGCCGTGGCACTTGTCGCACGCCTCGCCGAGCTTGCCGCCATGCGGATCCTCGGCGCGATGACAATCGACGCATTGCTTGCCCAGTTTCTGTGTCGCTGCCACGGCGCTGTGGCAGGCATGGCAGTCGAGCTTGGCGTGCACGCCCTGCAAGGCGAAATCGTAGCGTGCCGCGTGATCCAAATTCGATATGCGCCACTGCTCATTGTCGTGGCAATCGCCGCATTTCGCGCCGAAGCGGGCGGCGTGCGTGTCGTCGGCACGATGGCAGCCGTTGCAATCCTCGGGAATCTTGTCCTTATAATTGCCGCTGCGATGACAGGCGCTGCAGTTGATCCGGTCGTGCACGCCGAGCAGCTCGAAGCCGGTTTCCTTGAAATGATCGTATTTCGCCGTTTTCCATTCCTGGGTGGAATGACATTTGGCGCACGCATCGCCGCGGGTGCCGCGATGCTCATCGTCGGTTGCATGGCAGCCGACGCAGGTCTTCGGAGTCTGTTTGTAGGCCCCGCCGATGTGGCAGGCGTTGCATGCAACGCTGCTGTGGGCGCCGGTCAACCGAAACTGCCATTGGTTGTGGTCGAATTTCGCGTCAGTCCAGCTGAGCGAGCTATGGCACTCGGCGCACGACTGCGTGAACTGTCCGTGATGCGCATCCTCGGCCTTGTGACAGCCGACGCAGGTCTGCGCGGCCTTGCGAAACGCTTCACCCTTTGAATGACACGTGGCGCAATTGAGCGACGCATGCGCCCCCGTCAGCTCGAAGTCGGTCAGCCGATGATTGAACTGCAAACGATCAAGTTGCACGATATCCGCCGCGCGGCCCTTGTGTTCGGTATGGCAGGCGCGGCATTCGCCGGCGCCGGCATTTTGCATGCGTCCGTGAAACCCCCGCTGCTGCTGCACATCGGCGGCGATGTCCTTGTGGCAGTCCAGGCACAACGCCGATTGCGGGCGCGCGTTCGAGCGGTCATGGCAATTCGCACAGCTGGATTCTTGTTTGATGTGCGCCTGGCTCACTTTGCCCGGCATCAATAGTGACTCCACGGTTCCGGCGAGCGCAAAAGTTGTCGTCATCAAAAAAAGTATCGTGACCCGCCAGGCCGCTGTTATGCACGCTCCGTGTGTGCGCATGGCTTCTAATCAGTACACGTTGATCGCGACAACATGCACGATTCCTGCGATCAACAACATGAAGAACAGCGGTAGATGTAGCACGTGCCAAAATGAGAATAGACGGGCGTACATTTGATATTCGGTCGTGCGCCGGCCGGCTTCGAGGCGCCGATAAGCGTAGCGGCGGGCCAGTTCGCCGATGTGCTGCGCGTGGCGCGCCATCAGCGGCGACTCGCCGCTGCGCGCAAAGTTCACCGCCTGTCTGATCTGCTCACGCACCCGACGGCGCGCCCGCGCCATGCGGATGGCGCCTGTAAACAAATGCCGTACGCGGCCGAGCGATGAATCGGGGGGCTCGATGAGACGCTTTTCCACGCGGTCGATTTCCTCCAGCACGCCCGGCAGTACCTCGATCGAGGTCGATTGCTTGCGGAGGCGCTCGCCGACGGCCTTCAATTGCTCCAGGGTGTCCTCGTGACCATCCAAGTTGGCATGCAGCCGCGTGTACATGTAGCGCCCGATCACGCCGCTGCCTGCGACCAGCAACATGGAGAACAAAGCGACATTGCTGTTCGTGGCGCCCAGCCGAAAGTTGGCGTGGAACAAAATCAGAATTGGGCCGATCACGCCAAGGACCATGTGGAATTGAAACCAGGCCGGAATTCCTCCCATCCAATGCAGCCACGCAAAGCGTTTGCGCGCCGAATAGATCAGCAGGATCAACATCAGCGACCCGCCGATGATCCCCAGCCAGTAGCCCAGACCGCGTTGCGGGGTGATGTAGCGCTCGAGATGCGCGTGCCCGCCCCAGAACAACACCACGGCGATGACGACCGTCCATATCAGCGGCCAATGCAGCCGCGGCCCGGCGGTTGCTGCGATCTTGGTTTGGACGAGCGTGTTCACGGGACGATGCGATCGATGAGAATGTTGAGCGGCGCGTGCTCAGCCGGGTTGACCGGACCCGCCGATCCTTGCAGATCGCCGCTCGCGGGCAACGGTTGGCCGCGGCGAGAAATTCGCGCTTCGATCGTCACCGGCCCGGCGCTCGAGAGATTTCGGCCGGGGAGCATTGCCAGCGAATCGTCCAGGATAAATTTCATCGGCCAGTCCCCCACGGTACCGCGAAGCACGGCCACCGGCGGTCCCGGAGAGCTGATCGATTTCGCGATAATGAACAGTGTTTCGCCGGCCGACACGTTGGCAGCCAACGGCGCGGCGAGGGCAATTTCACCGCTTAGCGAAGCACCCGAGGCGCTCGGGGCGGCCGGCAGCTGATGCGCACGCGCTCGAATTGCATCGGCCGGGCGGCCCAGAAATTCAAAAGATTTCGCCAGCAGTTCCCAGTCATCGGCGGAGCCGCCGCCTTTGGCGAGACGAGATTCCAAGCTCGTGACCGCGCTGTCCATCGAGCTCGCGGACGGTTTTGGCGCGCCACTGTCGGCGTTACGCGACTCGGAGCCGGCGGCATCGAATGCTCGGACCGCCTCGCCGAAGCCCGCCGCGGTGCCGGCTGAATTGGCAGTGGTGTGCGAGATTTGGGGCTGATTTTGGCGAAGCGAAACATATGCGGCCAAGACGCACAATGCGAGCGCGCACGCAATCGGTGCACCGATCCAACGGCGCACCAACAGCGCGTTGAAACGCGGCAGCGTGCGCAACCACGGCAACAACACGACAAGAGCCGCGAGTGTCGCGCAGCTTCCGGTCAGAAACCAAAATAAAGGCATTGCAGCCACCCGCTAAAGAAAGGCATCCCGGCCGAAAAGTCGCCTCGTTTGAACAGCGAGCTTTGTATTGAAAAGCATTGTAATCCCAGACTATTGAGGTGCCTTCATGTGCCTAAAGTGCGACACTTTCAGGCGCGCACGAATGTGATGAAAATCACAGCCCGTGATCAAAGGCTCAGTATTCTCGGTGGATGATGATTAGCCTCTGATGATTGCCGCTGTCGATGGGCGCAGATATGGACATATGGTGGTTGGTCATTTACGCAATCCCGTTCGCCGGGATCACTGCGTATTATGTCCGCCGCCGGCGCCGTGTTCATGCGCATCACCAGCGGACGCTGCAGGAGGCCATCGCCGCGGGAATGACCGAGCCGGCATCGCTGCACCCGCTGATTGATCCGAGTAAATGTCTGGGGTGCGGCGCCTGCGTCACCGCGTGTCCCGAGACTCCTCATCACGATGTGCTCGGCCTCATCAACGGCAAGGCCGTGCTCGTCAATCCCACTGAATGCATCGGCCACGGCGCGTGTAAGACGGCGTGTCCGTTCGATGCGATTACCCTGGTGTTCGGCACGGAACGGCGCGGCCTGGATATTCCGCTGCTCAAACCGACGTTCGAATCCAACGTGCCCGGCATCTACGTGGCCGGCGAACTCGGCGGCATGGGGTTGATCAAGAACGCTTTGACGCAAGGCCAGCAAGCACTCGAAGCGATTGCCGCCTCCAAAGTAAAACGCTCCGGAGCGCTGGATGTGTTGATCATCGGTGCGGGGCCTGCCGGTCTTGCGGCATCGCTTGCAGCCAAGAAGCTCGGCATCAACTACCAGACCGTGGAGCAGGATCGGCTCGGCGGCGCGGTCTTCCAGTACCCAAGAGGCAAGCTGGTCATGACTGCACCGGTCGAGCTGCCCATCGTGGGCAAGGTGCAGTTTCGCAATACGACCAAGGAAGAACTGCTGGAGTTTTGGACGCAGGCCTGCAAAGGGTTGAAGATTCGCTACCAGGAGCGCGTCGAAAGCGTAGAACGAAAGGACGGCGCCTTTCATGTCCGCACCAGTTCTCAGCAATATATTGCAGCCAATGTGCTGTTGGCGATCGGGCGGCGCGGCACGCCGCGGAAACTCGGCGTGCCCGGTGAAGAGCTTCCCAAAGTGGTTTATCGGCTGATCGATCCGGAACAATACCGGGGCCAGAAAGTGATGGTGGTGGGCGGCGGCGACAGCGCGCTCGAGGCGGCCGCCAGCATTGCGGAGTTGGGCGATACCGAGGTGACCTTGTCGTATCGCGGCGAGGCATTTCAACGCGCCAAGACGCGCAATCGTCAGCGCGTCGATGCGGCAAAGACCAAGGGGCAGCTCGAAGTACTATTGAATTCGCAAGTTCGCGAAGTCCGACCCCAACAGATTCTACTGGAGCGCGGCGGCAACACGGTTACCGTGCGCAACGACGCGCTGATCGTGAGCGCCGGCGGCATATTGCCCAATGAGTTTTTAAAATCGATCGGTATCGACGTGGAAACGAAGTTCGGCACCGCATGAGCCGCCGACTTCACGCGTTGTGCCTCTTCGCCAGTCTGTGGTGCGCCGGCGCCGTGGCTGCACCCGGCGTCGTCAAATCAACCGCACGGCAAGATGCATTGGAGCCGGCACGCGCTGCGCTGCGCACCTTGCAGTTCGACAAAGCCGCGGCGCTGCTGAGCACGCTCGGCAATGCGGGCAACCGGGACGCCGAATATCTTTTGGGACTGATGTACCTCAATGGCGTCGGCGTCATGCTCGATCCGGCGCGCGGGGTCGCCTTGATGCGCTCAGCCGCCGAGCGCGGATCCGGAGCCGCCGCCTATGTGCTCGCCGGCGAGTTGAGCCGGACGCCGGAGGCCGCGCCGGGAGCGGCCCGGCAATGGCTGGAGCGATCCGCTCAATTGGGATACACCCTCGCGGCCGAGGCGCTGAAATCGGGCCGTCCGTTGCTGGCACGCGAAACCCTGGGCGCCAGCGATCCGACACTGATGACCGCGTGGGTCATCGAATGCGTTCGCAAGAACAACACAGAGGAACTGCGACGGCTCGGGAACGCCGGCGCCGCCGTTCACGATGAATTCAGCCGCAGTGCGCTGTCGCTGGCCGCGAGCGCGGACAGCGTGGAAGCAGCGGCGGTGCTGATCGAATTCGGCGCCGATGTTCGGGCCGTCGACAGTGCCGGCACTACTTCGTTGATGATTGCCGCCGAGGGCGGGGATCAAAGGCTGCTTGATTTGCTTTTGACTCATGGCGCCGATCCTCAAAAGGCAGACAACGAAGGGCGAACGGCACTTTTCTACGCCGCGCGCGGCAATCGCGCCCCGGCCATCCTCGCGCTGCAGCGCGCCGGTGCAATGCTCGACGCCCACGATTCGCGCGGCTACGACGCGCTCGATGCGGCACTCATCGTCGGGGCCGACGAGGCGGCGGCACAGTTGCGGGCGCTGGGGTTGCACACCGCTCGGGTCACGGTAGATCCAGCGCGTCAATCGGCGGCTTTCGATCCGGCTCGCCCGGGGGATATCTATCGCGGCTGGCCGCCGCTCGCGATCGGCGTGTCCCGCGATGACAGTGCCGCCGTACAGCAGTTGCTCGCTGCGGGCGGCAATGCGAATCTCCGGCTGCCTCAGGGCGTCCCGCTGCTGCAGATCGCTGCCGATGCGCACGCCTTCAAAAGTTTGGCGCTGCTGCTGGCGCGCGGCGCGGATGCAGGCGCGGCCGACCGCGCCGGGCACAGCACGCTCTGGCTCGCGGCGGCCCGCAACGATGCCGTGCTGGTCAAGGCGCTGTTGGATGCGCGCGTATCCCCGGACACGCACGCATCCGGCGAGCAAACACCTCTGCTGGTCGCACTCGGCGCAGCTCATCCGGCGGTGGCGCAAATGCTGTTGGCCGCAGGTGCGGACGCCAACGCGGTCGATCCGCAGGGCCGAACTCCCTTGATGCTGGCATGCGCGAGCGGCTCAACGACCCTCATTGCCAGTTTGCTGGAACATCACGGCAGGATCGATGCCGAGGATCACGAACGCCGAACGGCAATTCTGTTTGCCGCGGCGGCCGGCTCGCGCGATGCGGTGACGCTGTTATTGAACGCCGGTGCAAACCCAAAAGCGATCGACGCGTTGGGAGGGACCGCGCTTCATGCTGCCGCCCGTCAGTCTGGCGTGGACGTGTTGGCACCGCTGCTCGCAAACGACCTACCCGTCAATCGGCGTGACCAACAGGGCGACACGCCGTTGCTGCTCGCCGCGGCCGCGGGCAATGTCGAGATCGTGCGGGCGCTGCTCGCCCGCTCGCCGGAGTTGAATGTTCAGAACGGCATGGGCGATACCGCGCTGATCGCCGCGAGTCGCGGCGGCTATCAGCAGATCTGCCATTTGTTGCTGGCGGCCGGCGCCAATAAATTGCTGCGCAATGGCTCCGGTATTTCAGCGGGGGATGTCGCCGCCGCTCGCGGCTTTGCATCGATTACCGCCGAGTTGGCGAAAGGCTAACGTTGAAGGTCCAACGGCGCAGCGGGGAATCAATACGCGTAGTAGGGCCCTGTGAAGCCGCCGCCGGAGCGCTGATCGATGCCGATGAAGATTTTTCGGCCGTAGAAAAACGGCATACCCCACGTAAAACTCGTCGAGCCGCCTCCGCCTCCCAGATTCATGAGCGCCGAGGCTCCGACGACAAGGGCGTTCGGATCGGCAACCGCGAATTGCACGGTGCTCACCGCTCCATTCGCGCCGGCCCCGGTATTGACGGCAAATAGGCTTTGCGGACTGACGACCGGGCAGTAGTAGCCGATGAAGTCGCCTGCCGTGCACACCGCAATGCTCGGATCATCAAAGGCATAGGAATCGGTGGCCGAGTCGAGCAGGGCGGGAAGCGCGGTCGTGCCGCCGTTGTAGGTGGCGGAAAATTCGCCGTTCGCATCGGCGGCGAGCAGGGTCAATCCTGTCAAGGGCAGCGCGTTGTCCGCCTGTGTCGCAATGCCGAAGGTTATTTCTCCGGAGAGAGTGGCATCGCCGTTGGCGTTCTGCGGATTCGGCAGATTGATGATGACGCCGTTATTGTCCGCGGCAAACATGGCAATGGGGTTGGTCACTTGGGCGGCCAGCGCGACATTCTCGGCCGTGCACACGCCGGCGCCGCCGCATCCAAAATAAATCGGCAAGGGTGTCGCCGCGGCCACGCACGCCGCGCCGCAATCTTGCGCAAAGACGCCGATCCCGAGCACACCGTTCGCACCAAACCCGGATACGTCATTGATCAATGTGCCGTTGGCACCGCAGGTTGCCGGCGGCGGCGCCCCCGCGGCGCTGTCGTCCATGATCTGCACCGGCACGCCGGCCGCGACCTCGCCCGCCATCGATATGTCCGCCAAGGCCACCGGGCCCCAGGTTTGTCCGCCGCCAAAGGTCACGCATTCTTCAATCGTTTGATTTTGCGCGTCGTGCTCCGCATTCAGCGCGATGCCGTTGGCGGCCAGCACGGATCCGACCAATCTTAAGCCCCAGGATCCGGTGTCGAGCAGCACGTGATCAATGTAGGCGCACAGCGTCTGGCTTCCGGGGGAGCAAACCTTGACGGTCACGTAGGCGTGGTTGATCTGACCGGTCGCGGCGGCCGGACCAGAATCGACCATCACGGCCATGGTGTTCAGAACGGGAGAGGGCGCGCTTGGGGCGGTCGCGGCGTTGTTGTTGCCGAAACAGGCTGCAAGCAGCGCCGGCGCCGAAAAGCTTAGCAGTGCAAACTTGAAGCGAATTTGCATCCCTGCGCCAAGCCCCCTATTGCAGATCGGCCGTCGATGCGCCGGCGGGCAGGTGCATCGGGAGGTAGGCCCGGCCGCGATAGGCTCGCATATGGCCGCCGGATTCAATCACCAAATCCGGCAGCGCGAGCCGCAGTGCCCGGTGCAGCCCCGGCGGCGCTTGCGCCAAACGGGCTTGATGATACAGAGCGAAATGCACGCCCAGCAGTTGCGGCAAATTCGGTTCCGCGGGGCCGCTCCACGCAACGGCAAATACCAGGCCGTCGCGACCTACGAATTCTCGCACGCGGACGCCAGACTCTGTGGTGATTTCCTGGATTTCGAATTGCGGCGAGGAGTAGGCGTGCACGCTCCCTTGCATCTCGAGCGAGTCCGCGATGATGCTGGTGCTATTCCCGCCGAGTGCAGCAGAGACCGTCCTGACGCACAGCATGTTCAATCCCAAGACCAGCAGAAGAAGAAGTCCGGCGCGTCGAAATCCCATTGCGGCATTGTGCCGCAACCGCAGAATCAAATGGGCCTGTCGTCGGACACCGACAGCGGCGCAGTCGCCGCGCCTAGAGTGCGGCGTTAAGACCGAATATTGCCTCCCGTTTGAAGCCGAGGTATTGATAGGAGGGCGCGTCGGTATCGTGAAAACGAAGTGCGATCGCACCGTTCCTTGCCAAGGCTTCCAGGGTTTCTTGTTGATCTGATACGAAGCGCCATTGAGCGGGCGGTTCTTCGCTGCAGTCGGTTGCAGTTGCGAGGTCCAGGGCGGACAAGAGGGTTCGCGCCGTTGGCGAATAGACCAGGACCGCTTGGTGAACCAAGGCGGTGTGCGCCAAGTTCAACGCGAGACACAATCGGCTCTTGACGCCTGCATCGAGTACGTCGGCAGCCCGCGACATTTCAACATCTCGCGATATCACATCGCCCGCCAGCTCCTCCCGCTGCAATAGCGGTTGATCATTGGCCCACGCCTCCGGCGGACACGCCTTGTTTTCACGCTTGAGCGCGATGAATGGATTGACTTCCGCGGGATAAATGCGGCAAACCAGCGGCCGATCTTCGTATATCCCACAGCGCATATTGGACAGGAGGTTTGGACACGCGCCAACTACATTCGCGACGAGCATGAGGACGACGCGCGTTGGCATCGATCCGCTCATGACCGCGAAGGACCGCCGTTTGAAATGAGCAGCACGTGGTTCGCTGTCCAACGCTTCCGGCCACGGAGAGGCCTCGCACAGCAGTTGCACTTGGTCACCGCGATGGAGCCATTTCACTGCTTCCGCCACGGTCAACGGAATCTTGGTGTCGCGACAGCATTTGCCGCACTGGGTACAACCAAAATGTATGTCTATGCCAATAACCTCCCTCGATCGCGCCATCGATCATACGCGATCAAAATCGATACCCGATCTGAACCAGGATCGCCTTGAGCCCCGGATACAAGTCGAGTCCCTCCAGGCCCATAGGCACGGGCACGTGCTCATTGAACGTCTGCTGATAATACTCTGCGCGGACGCTGAATTCGGATTCGGCGCGGCTTCCCAGGCCCGGAAGCTTCTGCGCGTATTTCACACCGTACGTCAGCGCGTGGAACGCGCCAAGGCGAGAATCCGCAGACTCGAATCCGGTGCTTTGAATTGCCGTGTCCATGATGAAGGGAGTATAAAAATTGGCCGCGGTTTGACGATACCAACGAAAGGTGGGCTCGATATACCGCTCGCGGTTCGACCATGACCAGCGCACGTGTAGTTGTGCGGTGTCCGAGCGCACGGCCCAGTCATCGCTCATATAGCGCAGCGACAGGGCCGTCGACAGTTGTGAGGTCCAGGCGACACGATTCTCCCAGTACGCGCTTTTACGCGTACGCTGATCCGGCCGGCTCTCGTACTCATACCCGGTGGTATTGCCGGCGCTGTCGATGATCGAGGTGATCTTGTACGGATCATTGAGGTATCCCTTGAATCGATCGACCGACAGGTTGAATTCGGAGAGCCACGTTCGGGTCATGACCTGCGTGATGCCGAGCAGTGCTCCAACACCATCCTTAGTCTTACTGCCGGTCCTGACGAGCGACGTGTAGTTACTCCCCGGGACCGGGGTGTTGCCGATCGGATGCAGCGAGTCGAATTCGTTGTAGACTCCTAACGACAGTGTGGTGTTCTTGTCGTTGAAGTCGTGAGCGATCGAGGCGTCCACGGTGGCGGAGACAAAATCATCTTCGACGGAAAACTTGCCACCCAAGCTCAGCTGATCCACCCTGGTCAAGGGCATCGACCAGTTTCCGCCCGCCGCGAAACGGGTATCGTGGTAATTCGGATCGGCAGGCAATTGGCCGGGAGCGATCGTGTACACGTGGGAAGCCTTCCCGGAAGGCCCCGTAAATGTCTGTGAAGAATGGCTCGGCAGCGCACCATTGGGGCTGGCTCCCGATAGAGCGTCGAAGGTCGCATTGAAGTCCAATGATTCCCCGTCCGCAAAGACTTTGGAGACGTTGACAACCGGCTCGATGGCCTGGACCCGGCCATTTTCGTGGTAGTAGGCGAGGGCGGAATCCACGGACCAATCCTCCAGCAGCCCACTACCGGCGGACGCGACACTGGCTTCTTGGCTTCGCGCCGCACCGGCACTCAGTAAGGCGCAACTTGCGGCCATCAATCGTCGTCGTGTACTCGCTGCTGTCTTAGCCGCAGGAATTTCTGGCTTCAATTGCATCCGCAGCCTCCGCCCGCATAGGAGCGGCCTCCTGAGGAGGCCTCCTTGCTGAAATACATGTGATCGTCGATTGCAGCGTCGAGCGGATTGGCATTCAGCCGCATCTCCTCCCGCGCCAGCACATCGCGCTGCCAGGGCTTGACGCCGAGCGAACTGCATCCGGATACGAGTGCTGCACCGGCTACCAAGCATAAGAAACTCAAGCGATCAATTTTCACAATGGCTCCTCAAAAAATGCGCATTACTTTTCCGCCAGCAGCTCTTGCACCTGCGCCTCGTAAGTCGGCCCGTCGATGGGTCGAAAACCCATATGTCTGAAGCGGGTCACGCCGCGACGGTCAATCAGCACGCTCGAGGGCATCGCCTGTACCTTGTAGTACTCCGCAATTTTTCCTTTTGGATCAAAGCGCACTTCAAATGTCGGGCGAAATCGATCCAGGAATTTATCCGCATCTGCATGGTCCAGATCGAGATTGACTGCAATCACCGTCAATCCCTGCCGGTCATAGGTGTCTTTCAGGGTCTGCATCCACGGAAACGATTGCTTGCACGGGCCGCACCACGATGCCCAGAAATCCACATACACGACCTTGCCTCGATATGCGCTCAAATCCAGATCCGCGGCCTGTGCGACAGTGCCGAGGAACAGCACCGCCAGTAGCCAGAAAAAACCGCGAGCGATGGACCCGCGATGTTGAGTGGCCCGACGGCCTGCTACGTGCATACAACTCCTCGAATGGATGAAGCGACTATAGAAGCAATGACTTTGCAATGCAAAGTTAGTTCCGCTTCGAAGCCCTTCACTCGCGCGCGATGTTCTCAGATGTTGGGCAATGACCCCGTGCTCTCAGGTTGAAAACGCGGGAAGGAATGAGAATTATTCCGCTTTCGAGCTGTGCGGTAACCGCGGTATATGACGCCGCGATTGCATTTGATTTGACGCTGCCAGAACATTAGGCCGATCGGCAACACGACCGACTTTCCTGGAGAGCAAGCTTGACGGTCACGCGCCGACTCGACAGCCATCACGTTGCACTACGAAGTAATCCGGATGGCGCTGCTGGGCACCATTAGCATCGAGCCGCGTGGTACCGATCTGGCGGCAGTCTGCTTCAACGCGATGGCCAGCCACTGCGAGGTGCTGCTGCACGCGGCGCACTTAGGGGCGGCGCGCGAACT
>Ga0210402_10001238_pt1 | contig 26475 bp, 26 predicted proteins | sample IncBWC7MmetaG_FD_161055 | JGI IMG/M metagenome (GOLD analysis project Ga0210402, IMG submission 161055) | Forest soil microbial communities from Barre Woods Harvard Forest LTER site, Petersham, Massachusetts, United States - Inc-BW-C-7-M | ecosystem: Environmental > Terrestrial > Soil >... | reverse complement strand
GCGCCGCCCAGCAGCAGCCCGGCCTTGATGATCTGCACCCAGGTGGTGGCGAGCATGCCGCCGAACATGACGTAGACCATCATCAGGATGCCGACGATGGCGACGGCATACATGTAGTCCAGGCCGAACAGCAGTTTTATAAGTTGCCCGGCGCCGACCATCTGCGCGATCAGGTAGAACGCGACGACGGTGAGCGTGCCCGCCGCCGACAGCACGCGAATCGGAGTCTGCGACAGCCGGTAGGACACCACGTCGGCGAAGGTGAACCGGCCCAGGTTGCGCAGGCGTTCGGCCATCAGGAACATGATCAGCGGCCAGCCGACCAGGAAGCCGATCGAGTAGATCAGCCCGTCATAGCCCGAACTATAGACCAGCGCGGAAATGCCGAGGAACGAGGCCGCCGACATGTAGTCCCCGGCGATCGCCAGGCCGTTCTGGAAGCCGGTGATGCCGCCGCCCGCAGTGTAAAACTGCGCACGCGACGTGGTGCGCCTCGCCGCCCAATAGGTGATCCCCAGGGTGCCGACCACGAACACGAAGAACATCCCGATTGCGACCCAGTTGGTCGCCTGCTTCGCGAGCTGGCCCTCGACCGCCGCGGCGAACGCGGGAGACGCGAGCAGCAGCGTGCCGAGCGGCAGGCTGCGGCCGAAGAAGGTCAGGGTGCGGTTCATGGGGTGCTCTCCACGATTTCGCGGGTCAGTTGGTCGAACTCGCCATTGGCTCGCCAGACATAGATGCCGGTGAGCAACACGGCGGAGAGAATGACGCCGACGCCGATCGGCATGCCGACGGTGGTCGCACTGCCCGGGCTCAACGGGTGGCCCAGCACGCCGGGCGCGAAGGCGACGACGAAGATGTAGCCGTAGTAGATCGCCAGCATCAGCGCGGTCAGCCCCCAGCTGAAGCGGCTGCGCTTGCGCTCGAGTTCCAGGAATTTCGGGTGGTGCCTGATCCGTTGGGTTGCGTCGTCGTTCATGCGTGTTCACTCCCGGAAGCTTTCGGATGCCGCATATACGGGCGATGCGAGGTGCTCCGCCTTGATCCAGATCAAGGCGAATGCGTCGTGCAATGGTAGGCTGCCCGGCATATTGCCGCGTATGGACACCGGAATCGGGAGAGGGGGAAAAATCCCATGGCCGCCTCGGTCATCATCGCCGACGACGATCCGAACATCGTGCTGTCGCTGGAATTCCTGATGAAGCGCGCCGGCTATGAGGTGCGGGTGGCGCATGACGGCGACGCAGTGCTGGCCGCAGTGGCCGATTCGGTGCCGGACGTAGTGCTGCTCGATGTCATGATGCCCAAGCGGAACGGCTACGACGTGTGCGATGCACTCCGGGCCGACCCGGCGTGCCGCGGTCTGCGCATCATCATGCTGACGGCGCGCGGCCAGGCGGTGGAGCGCACCAAGGGGCTCGCGCTCGGGGCCGATGCCTATATCACGAAGCCGTTCTCGACCCGCGAAGTGGTCGAACTGGTGCGCCAGACGCTGGCGGGACGCGCCGGCTGAGCGGATGGACACCGCCGCACGCACGCCACGCTCCGCCACCGCGTTGCTGCGCGGGCTGTTCCTGGCGCTGCTGCTGGCCGAGACGCTGGGAGGTGGCGTGGCGCTCGGCCTCGCCGCCCCCGACGGCCGCGCCGTGTTGGCGGTCGTGCTGGCGGGCGGGCTTGTAGTGCTCGGCGGTGTGTTCCTTTTGGTGGATCGCGGGTTCGGGGCGCCGCTCGACCGGCTCGCCCGCGACCTCACGATCGTCGCCCGCGACCATCCGGCACATCCGCTTGCGACCCCCAGCTGGCCCTGGCTGCGGCGGCTGACCGCCGCCTCCCACGCGGTCCAGACAAGGCTCTGCGCGGCAGAGGCTTCGATTGCCGACCAGCTTGCCGCCGCGACCGCCCGGGTGGAGGACCAGAAACGCCGGCTGGAGACACTGCTGCTCGATCTGTCGGAGGGCGTGGTGGTCTGCGGCCTCGACCATCAGGTGCTGCTCTATAACCAATCCGCATCCGACCTGCTCGATGAGCCGCACGCCATCGGCCTCGGCCGGTCGCTGCTGGCCGCACTGTCGCGTGAGGCGATCCTGCATCATCTCGACCGATTGCTGCACCGCGACACCGCCGCCCTGCCCGCAACCGAACACTTCGTCTGCGCCACCGCCACCGCCGGCCGCCTGCGCCGGGCACGGATGGCGCTGATGACCGATCATGCCGGCACGCCGAGCGGTTATGTTCTCACCCTGGCCGATGCCGGCGCCGAGTTCGACGAGGCCGCGCAGGGCGACCGGATGTTGCGCACCGCCATCGAACGGCAGCGTGGCATGCTCGGCAGCCTGCGCGCGGCCGCCGAGACGCTGGCCGGCGGGCACGATCTGTCGTCGGAGGAGCGTGAGCGGTTCGATGCAGTCGTCTTGCACGAGACCCTGAGCCTCGCCGAGCAGAACGCCGTGCTGGCCCGTGCGCTCGATGAGTCCGGCCGGCTCCGGTGGGTGATGTCGGACGTCCACACCGGCGATCTGATCGCCAGCCTGCGTCGGCGTCTCAGGGCCACGCTTCCGGTGGAGATCGTGCAGGCTGGGCTGCCTGATTGGCTGTTGGTCGACAGCCTCTCGCTGATCGACCTGCTGGAACATCTCATCGCCATGCTTGCGAGCGAGCAAGGCGTGCGCTCGCTCACGGTCGCGGTGGCGCGAAATGGACGGCTGATCGATCTCGACCTGATCTGGCAGGGCGTGCCGATCCGCGCCGCTGATCTGGATCGCTGGCTCGAGGTTCCGTTCGCCGGTGGCAAGAGCGGCGTGGATGGCTGCGGCGTGCTGCAGCGCCATGGCACCGATTGCTGGAGCCGCTCCGAGCGCCAAGGCGAGGCGCTGATCCGCATCCCACTGCCGGCCGCCGAGCCGCCGGAAGCGGTGGACGCCCTGCGTCGCCGGCCGCCACGGCCGGAATTCTACGATTTTGACCTCGCCGTCACGCCTGCATCGGATGCATACAAGGACCGTCCGCTGCGCAGCCTGGCCTATGTCGTGTTCGACGTGGAGACCACCGGCCTCGACCTGTCCGGCGGCGACGTTCCGGTGGCGATCGGCGCCGTCCGCGTCGTCAACGGGCGCGTTCTGCCGATGGAAAGCTTCGAGCGGCTGGTCAATCCGGGGCGGGCGATTCCGCCCGGCTCCACCCGATTCCATGGCGTCACCGATGCGATGGTGGCGGGGCGTCCGCCGCTATCGCTCGTACTGCCACAATTCTCGCGCTTCGTTGGCGAAACAACCGTGCTGGTGGCACACAATGCGGCCTTCGACATGACGGCACTCCGCCGGGGCGCTGCGACAAGCGGGCTCCGATTTGACCACCCGGTGCTCGACACGCTGCTGATCTCGGCAAGCCTTGACCCGGAGGAGAAGGACCATTCGCTCGACGCCATCGCCACGCGGCTTGGCCTGGCCGTCACCGGCCGACACGACGCCCTTGGCGACGCGTTGTTGACCGCGGCGATCCTGGTGCGTCAGTTCGAGACGCTGGAGGCCCGGGGCATCGAGCGGCTCGGCCAGCTGCTGGCGGCTACCGACATGCACGGACGGCTCCGCGCCAACCAGATGCAGTTCTGAGGGCGCGCGATGTCACGACGCACCCTTGCGCGTCTCACTGCACTGTTCCTGCTCGGGCTGGCGTTGTTCCTGCCGCCGCTGGTGAACCTACCACACGGCGGCACCGTCTTCGGCGTGCCCGCCCTGTTCGCCTATCTGTTTCTCGCCTGGGCTGGGCTGATTGCCGCCCTCGCCTGGGTAGTGGAACGCGGCGGCCTCCCTCGCTCATAGCCGCGTCGGAGTTCGATCGCCGCACATCAGCATGACATCACCGTGTCAGTCACAGGTGGCGGGATTGGCTGCCTTGCGCGGAATCCTGCCCGCTTTGCGTATCGCTGATGAGGCCACAGCAACTTGGCTCCTGATCGATTTCGATGCCTGCTAAGCGGAAAGGCTGCCAGGCAGCGCTAGAACGCGGCGCAGCCGGGCCGATCGAACAGTGCCGCGAGGCCGCACGCGGAGACAAACATGCTGCCCGCATCGTGGCCGACGCCCCAGATGCTCAGGATGCGGTGCCGCACCAGATTGGGATGCCGCTGCTCGAGCGCGAACAGATAGTTCATCCCGCGGGCATATCGCGTCGGCCCCTGCGCCTCGGCAGCACAGCTCCGATCGAGCAACGGATGATTGGGATCAGTGTCAGCCTCGCCGAGCAGATACACGACGTCGCGCTCGATATAGCGCTCCTCGAGCCCTTCGGTCTGTTCGACATACGCCGGCGCGCCCGCCAGTCCGTACGCCCAGCGGTCAACCGTCCCGCAGGCGGCGTGGCTCGCCGACACCGGGCGATCTTCACCGAACCAGACGTAGGAGGACGGGTTCGCAACGACAAAGCGCACGGCAACGCCAGCGCGAGCCAGACCTCCCGGCGCACGGCCGACGACGGCATAGCGCTGCACGAGTTGAGCGCCCGCGGCATGGCCGGCAATCACCAGACGATGGAGATTGGGGAAAGTCGCCGGGTCGGCAAACCGTGCCAGGATAGCATCAAGCGCGTCGAACGAACTGAGCGGCGCGGGTCCGGTCGCCGCCTCGCCATCGATCCAGCCTGACGTGCTCCAACGCAGCACATCGCCCGATACTGCGTGGGCGGCAATGTCGGGTTCGGCCAGGAACTGAGGCAGGACAATAATCGTACCATGTCCCGCCTCCCCCGCCGCGTAGATCGCGGACTGCGCGATCCGCAGCGACGTATAGGCGTCACGCAGCGCGCCGTGCACGACGACGAGCGCCCGCGTCACGTCAGGCAGCCTGCGGGTCCAGTCTGCCGAAACCTGGAGCGGCAGGGCCCCGTGCCCGCCGGCTGTTGCCACCGTCAGCCTGCCGGCAGGGATCGCTGCGGCCGAGTAATGTTCCAGTGACTCGGCCCGGGCGCCTGCGGCAAGCAGCAGCAACAGCAGTAACCAGGGAAGCTTCACAGACCGTCCCACCATCGCCATCCCGTCCGCTATTGGGCGCGGCAAACATGCGCGCGGGCCAGTTCGCAACCGCCTGCGCCGCCCGCATGGTGAACAGGCGAGGCAAGTCGAGCTCGGTTGTAGTGTCAAATCCAATTGTGGAGTCCAGTTTCGGAATTGACTGAAATCAGGATCAACGATAGCCAAGAGAAAGCTGCCTGCTCTGCCGCCGCGGTTCCGCTCCTCCACGGCAAACCGGGAGAATACCCGTATTGCCGCTTCACGTCCGGCTGGACACTTCGCGAGGGATGATGGAGTCGTCTGGGCATCAAACGGACGGAACCAAGAATGGGGTTCGACAGACCATCACGGATCACCGGTTCCGCATAGGCGTTACCGGCACTCAACTGCTCGAGGAATTGCAACAGTCAGAACGACGTAGGTCGCAGGTCTTGGCGGTTGTATTGGGGGATTCTCGATCGTCCAATAAGGTGAACGGAAATAATTCTGTGCTACGGATGGAATAATATAAGACACAAAGCGTCCAAGCAATTATCACGGCAGCCAACATCTTGACTGAAAACACTGCCGACGCCTTCGGACAGGCAGCGCCGAGACAGGGGAGCATAACGTGATCGAATCTATTTCGATACCAGATTTTAACTAGTTTCTTCCACGCCCGATCAGTGAAGTGATCGAATTGCTCGGGGATCGAAATTGACCGCTGTGATCTACTTGTGTGGTGAACGTGGACCGACTGACGAGCATGACAGTCTTCGCCAGGGTTGCGGCCATACGGAGTTTCTCCGGTGCGGCCCGTGAGCTCGGCATCTCCCAGGCCACCGCCAGCAAGCACGTGCAGACATTGGAGGAATGGCTCGGTGCGCGCCTGCTGCATCGCACAACCCGCCGTGTCGCGCTGACCGATGCCGGCGAAAGCTTCTTCATCCAATGCTCACGAATTCTTGAAGAGATGGAAAGCGCGCGCAATGCGGCGAGGCCGGAAGCATTGGTACGCGGTTATATGCGGATCACAGCCCCGGTGGTGTTCGGCAGCAGCAGGCTGGGGCCGCTCGTGGTCGATTTCATGGACCAGCACCCCGAACTGTCACTCAGCGTCGAACTGACCGACCGACCGGTCGATCTGATCGAGGAAGGCTATGACCTCGCCATCCGCACCGGTCCCACCGATGCGGCGGGTCTCGTCGTCTGGCCGCTCATGCCGCTGAACTACGTCCTCTGCGCCGCTCCCGCCTACCTTGCCCAACACGACGTGCCTGCCACCCCCACCGAACTGACGCATCACCACTGCATCATCAACAGCCAGGACAGCACCGGAATCTGGCGGTTCAGGGGCCCCAATGGCGAGACCGAAGTGGCCATCGAAGGCCGGCTGCGGGTGAACAACCTCATGCTGCGCTGCGACGCAGCGCGGGCCGGCGCCGGCGTACTGTTGTGCGCCGAGTATCTGGTGGAAAGCGATATCGCCAATGGCAGGCTGGTGCGGCTGCTGCCGGACTATACGCCCGCAGGCGAGAACCTTTATGCGGTTTGCCCTGCCTATCGCGCCAGTTCAGCCAGGGTCCGAAGCCTGGTCACCCATCTGACCAGGCAGCTCGGCGAATAACGCACGACGCTGGCCCGACTCCGCGGCGAATGTTACTCGTCTGGGGTATGCCGAACTTCGTCTTGGAAAAGCGCGCTGGCGGCCGAGTGGCCGGGGTGGATGAAGCGGGGCGCGGCCCGCTCGCCGGCCCGGTTGTCGCCGCCGCCGTTGTGTTCCCGACCGGTGTTCCGCGCAGGCTTGCCGCACTGCTCGACGATTCCAAGAAGCTATCGGCCGAACAGCGCCTCGTCGCGTTTCAGGCGCTGCGTCTCTCGGGTCGCGCCGAGATCGGCGTCGGCGCCGCCTCGGTGGCCGAAATCGAGCGGCTCAACATCCTGCACGCCGCGTTGCTGGCGATGTGCCGTGCCGTCGCCCGGCTGCCGGTTCCACCCGACCTCGTCTTGGTCGACGGCAACCAGCCGCCGCCGCTCGGCTGTCCCCTGCGCTGCGTGATCGGCGGAGACGGACTGTCCCTATCGATCGCCGCCGCCTCCATCGTTGCCAAGGTGTTGCGCGACCGCGCGATGACGCGGCTCGCGGTCCGCTTCCCAGACTATGGCTGGGGCACCAATGTCGGCTACGCAACCGAGTTCCACGTTTTGGCGCTCCGCCGGCTGGGACCGACGCGGCATCACCGGCCAAGCTTCGGCACCGTTAGCCAGCTCAGGCTTCAACTCCTGTGAGCCAGGTAAGGAAGGGTCCTCACGGAGGTCACCGAGGAAGCGACACCGAGAGCCACGGAGTTCAACCAGTGGATGTATTTATGCGCTCCGGGCGAAGCGCCATTTGCTTCCGTCTCGATGGCCCTCGGTGACCTCCGTGTGGAACCTTGTCTTCTGATTGACGCGCCTTCCGCACAACCGTCACGATAAGCCCGCCCCGGACGCGACTCGGGGGAATCGCCCTTCTTCCCGCCTGGGAGACACGTGGAAGTCATCCGCGAACTGCCGCTGGATCAGGTTCTGCTGGGGGACTGCGTGCAAATGATGCGCATGCTGCCGCCGGCCTCGGTGCATTGCGTGTTCGCCGATCCGCCCTACAACCTGCAACTTCGTGGCGAACTGCGGCGGCCTGACGATAGCCTGGTCGATGGGGTCGACGATGATTGGGACCGCTTCACCGATTTTCCTACCTATGACGCGTTCACCCGGGAGTGGCTCACCGAATGCCGCAGGCTGCTGCGCAAGGACGGCACGCTGTGGGTGATCGGCGCTTACCATAACATCTTCCGCATCGGCGCCGCGCTGCAGGACCTGGGCTTCTGGGTGCTGAATGACGTGATCTGGCGCAAGGCCAACCCGATGCCGAACTTCCGCGGCCGGCGCTTCACCAATGCTCACGAGACACTGATCTGGGCGGCGCGCCAGCGCGACTCGCGGCACCGGTTCAACTATGCCGCGATGAAGGCGCTGAACGACGACATCCAGATGCGCAGCGACTGGTTCATTCCGCTGTGCACCGGTCCGGAGCGGCTGCGCAACCAGTTCGGCCTGAAGCTGCATCCGACGCAGAAGCCCGAGGCACTGCTGCATCGGGTTTTGCTGGCAAGTACCGCGCCGGGCGACATCGTGCTCGATCCGTTCCTTGGCACCGGCACGACTGCGGCGGTCGCGAAACGGCTGCATCGGCATTTCATCGGCATCGAGCGTCACCCAGCCTACGCAGAGGCGGCAATCGGCCGGGTTCGCAAGATTCGACCGGTATCGGATGAGGGGCTCGCCGGAGCCGTGTCAAAGCGCGAGACGCCCCGCGTCCCGTTCGGCAGCCTGGTGGAGCGAGGGCTGATCGCGCCCGGAACCAAACTGTACGACCGCATGCGCCGGGTCAGCGCCGTAGTCACTGCCGATGGAACGGTGGCGGCGGCCGGGGTGCGCGGCTCGATCCACAAGGTGGGCGCCACGGTGCAGAATGCGCCATCCTGCAACGGCTGGACCTTCTGGCACTTCGAGCGCGACGGCGTGCTGGTGGCGCTGGATGTGCTGCGGACGCCGGTGACGGGCGAACCACCCTGATATTGCTAAACCGCAATTGCGACTGACCACGTCTGTTCCGTGGTCCCGAACGCGCGAGGCTCCCGCAAGTGTGATGCGCCGCAACCGGGCATGAACCCCGCGCCCAGGCGTCACCTTCAGCACCGGCGCAAGGGTTGGCCTGGCGCAAGGCGCTTCCAGGGGGGAACGAGATGACTGCGAAGTTTTTGGGAATTGGTCTTGCTGCCACGCTGCTGACATGCGTGACCGCCACGCCCATGCAGGCAAAAGCCGACGATACCCGATTCAGTTCCCCGATCGTCGGATCCGCGGTTGGGACCACGATCGCGGGCATTCCCAGCGGCGGCGCTCCGTGGGTCGTCAGTCAAGGACGCGCAAGACTTGGGTCCGACAGCAGCCTGGAGGTCGAGGTGACCGGCCTGCTGCTCGCCTCCGGTCCGAGCGCGGGCACGACAGGGGGGATTGCCCAGGTCTTCGCCAGCGTGGTGTGCGGGGACATCGTCCAGGCCGACACCGACGCGGTAACGTTCCCGCCGTCCGGGAGCTTTGAAATCCGCGCCATGGTGACGCTGCCACAGCCGGCTTGCCAGGGTGCGGTGGTGCTGATTCGGATCGTAAGGGCGACCGTCGCACCACCTCCGCCCTTTATTGCAGCCACCGGCGTGCTGGACTAGGCAGCCCGCGCGCGCGGCCCCCGATCGCAGAGGCCGCGCTCCGCCCCGACGGCGCCGCGACCGCAATTCGAACAGGTCGCGGCGCTGCTGAACGCACGTTTGATCGCCATTGGATTGCGCCGCCCGGGCGCCTGCACCACCTTCGCCCCTACCCGCGACCCGGAGAAAAATTCGATGGCCGGCGTTCCTCGCACGAGCGGCGTGCTTGAGACCTCACTCTATGTCGCCGATCTGGCCCGATCCTGCGCGTTCTACGAGCGCGTGTTCGGCTTCGAGCGCTTCGTGCATGACGGCCGCATGTGCGCGCTCGGCGTGCCGGGCAGCCAAGTGCTGCTGCTGTTCCGTCATGGCAGCACAAACGAGCCCGCACCGGTGCCCGGCGGCTTCATCCCGCCGCATCACGGCAGCGGCGCGTTGCATCTGTGCTTCGCCATTCCGCTCGGCGAACTGGCCGCGTCGGAGGCACATCTGCGCGGCGAGGGCATCGAAGTGGAAAGCCGCGTGCGCTGGGCACGCGGTGGCACCAGCCTGTATTTCCGCGATCCCGACGGCAATTCGTTGGAAGTGGCAACACCCGGACTGTGGCCGAATCACTGAATGAGCAACCGCTGGACGCCAGGCAACGCCGGTGAACTGGCGACCCTGACGGCGGTCGCGCTGCTGTTGTTGCTGGCGCTCGTTGCAGCCGCCATCCCCTGGATCACACCTGGCGAGAACGAAACGACGCGCCGACTCGCCGCCATCGCCATTTTCGCTACAAGCTATCTCGCGCTGGCAATCGGAAAGGTCCCGGGGCTTTCGATCGACCGCGCCGGCGTCGCCCTCGTCGGCGCCTGTCTGATGGTTGCGTCGGGCGTCATGACCCTGGACGACGCCTATCAGGCTGTGGACATGCAAACGGTCACCCTGCTGCTCGGCATGATGATCGTGGTCGCTAATCTGCGCATCTCGGGCTTCTTTGCGCTGGTCAATGCATGGGTGGTGTGCCGAGTGCACCGGCCGGTGTTGCTGCTTGCCGCCATCGTCCTGGTGTCAGGCGCGTTCTCCGCCTTCCTGGTGAACGATGCGATCTGCCTGGTCATGGCGCCGCTGGTGCTGGAACTGACACTTGGTCTCGGCCGCAATCCGGTGCCCTATCTGCTGGCCGTGGCGATGGCGTCGAATGTCGGTTCGACGGCGACGATCGCAGGCAATCCGCAGAACATGATGATCGGCAGTTTCTCACAGATCCCCTACACACAGTTCGCCGCCGCGCTGGCGCCGGTGGCGCTGATCGGACTTGTGCTGACGGTCGCGCTTCTGGCCCTGCTGCATCGCGCGGACCTTCGCGGCGAAAGCCTGCGGCCGCGGCTGCCGCGGCTGAGGGTTAATCGGGTGCTGGTGGCGCGCTCCCTGGTGGCCACCGCGTTGGTGGTCGCGCTGTTCTTTGCCGGGCAGCCGCCGGCGAAGGCAGCGATCGTGGTTGGCGCACTCCTGCTGCTGACCCGCCGGGTGAAGAGCGCGCGCGTCTATGCCGAGATCGACTGGTCGCTGCTGCTGATGTTCACCGGGCTGTTCATCATCATCGCGGGCGTCGAGCGCGAGTTGCTGAAAGCGCAGACCGTCGAGGCCGTGGGCCGGCTGCACCTCGCCACCGTGACGGTACTCAGCCTGGTGACCGCGGTGCTGTCGAACCTTGTCAGCAACGTGCCTGCCGTATTGCTGCTGAAACCGTTCGTTGCCGCATTGCCGGATCATGATCGCGCCTGGCTGGTGATCGCCATGGCGTCCACGCTGGCCGGCAATTTCACCGTGCTGGGCTCGATCGCCAATTTGATCGTCGTGGAAAAGGCGGCGCGGCGCGGCATCGCGATCAGCTTCTGGGATTACTTTCGCGTCGGTGCGCCTCTGACCCTGCTGACACTAACGGCAGGAACATTATGGCTCATGTGGCGTTGATGCTCGAATCCGCTCCCCTGCATGTGACCCGACTCGATCATCAGTCGCAGCCCCTGTGGGGGTCGCTATCGAGCGCGGGCAAGGTGTCCTGTTCGTTACCCCTCCAGGAAATGCCCAAAGGCCCGCAACGGACGCAGGTCGTCGCAGACGATCTTGATGATCGCCAGCATCGGCACGGCGAGGATCGCTCCCGGCACGCCCCACATCCAGTACCAGAAGATCAGCGCAAGGATCACCGCCACAGGATTGATGGTGAAGCGGCGGGCCATCAGCATCGGGGTTACGATCTCGCCTTCGACCACATGTATGGCGAAATACAAGCCAACCGGCAGCAAAGCCAACCACGTCACGCCCAGCGACAGCACGCTCGCCATCAGGAAGAGCACCAGGCCGACCATCGGGCCGAGGATCGGCACGAAGTTCACCGCAAAGGCGATGACGCCCCAAAGCAGCGGATTGTCCACGCCGCATGCCCACATGACGCAGAATGTCAGCAGACCCACGACGCCGTTGATCAGCGTGATGCTGATCAGATACACGGAAACGTTGCGCTCGATGTCCAGCGTGAGTTCCACCGCCTGGCGCTTCTCGGCGAAGCTGGGCAGAATCTCGACGAAGCGGCGCATGAAGGTCTCGCCCGATACCAGCAGGTAGAACAGCACGATCAGCGTGGTGAAAAATCCCGCGGCAACCGTCGCGGTGCCGGCGAACACGGCACCCATGATATTGAAGGAGCGAGGGGCCGGCGCCTGCGGCACACCGGTGCCGCCGCCGGTGAAGCTTTCCAACTGCCCGAACATCCATTGGAACGAACTGATCGGGCGCGCCAGGAAGGCGAGCTTCTGCTGAACCTGGGGGATCGCATCCGGCAGCTTTCCCGCCCATGAAGCGGCCGGGCCGGCAACGCCGCTTATCAAGGCCGCGAGGGCCGCGACAAGCAGGAGGATCGCAAGCACCGCGCCGAGGCTGTGCGGCACCCGCAGCCGGTCCAATAGCCGGACGAGGGGCTGCAGCAGCAGCTTCAGCACGATCGCGAGCACGACGGGCAGCACGATCGGCGACGCGACATATAGTGCGGTCAGAGCGGCCAGCAGGAACAACCCGCCGAGAAAGATAGTCCGCGGCTCGGTCGGGAGCGGCATCTCCTCACGCTCCTCGCGTGCCGCCTGTTGCGGTTCGTGGACCGCCTCGACCGGTTCTTCGACCATATCGCCTATGGCCTGCAGACCCTGAGCACTCATTCCGGTGGTCCTTTCAGGGCATGCGGCCCCCCAGGGGCTGCTGTCCCCTGACAGAAACGTTGCGCCGCCTGTGCGGTTCGTCAGACGATCGGAACATTGATCTCCCGCGCCAGCTTCTGCTTCATCGCCGCGGCGAACGCCGGATAATCCTGACAGGTTAGCGCGAAGGCGCCCGGCCCCCCGATCACCTCCTCGGTATAGGACTGCAAGAGGTCCGGCTCCTCATGCAGGATACAAAGGCCGTTGATGACGATGCCGGTCGAAACCATCCGGTCGCGGATCGGCCCGGGGGCGATCCCGTCGTTGGAGCGGCCGTCGCCGATGACATTCACCACCTGGCGCTTCGGCGTGGCCGGGATGCGGCCGAGCAGGGTCAGCGATGCGAGCAGCGCCTCGCCGATCGCGGTCTTACCGGCCGGCACGATGCGCGGCATGTTGTCGACCGCATCGGCGAAGGCCTTCGCCGCGGCTTCGGAGGCAATCACCGTCCAGTCGGCGATGACCTCCTGCGCACCGGCGCCGGACCAGAGCAGCAGCGAACAGAGGCTGGCCCTGGCCGGCCCACCGATCAGGCCCGCGATGATCGCAGGCTCGCGCAGCGCTGCCGCCATGCCGCCGGCGATCAGGCCGAATTCCTCGTAGGTGACGCTTGCGGAACCGTCCACCGCCAGCACCAGGGCAAGATCCACCGCGTCCATGGCGGAGGATTGAAACCCATCGCGGCGATGGGTGCACGCACACTCTTGAGCGAGCGGCGATTGCGGCAGAGTATCGGCGCTTGACCATAAGGAGACCAGGGATGCCGGAGAGCCCCGCCGACAAGTCTGTGCTGAGCCAGACCCGCATGCCGCTGAGCGGCCTGAAGGTACTGGACCTGACCCTGGCGCGCGCGGGACCCACCGCTGTGCGTCATTTGGCGGACTGGGGTGCCGATGTGATCAAGATCGAGCCGCCCGCCACCGACGGTGAGGAGATCACCGGCAACCGGCACGGCTTCGACTTCCAGAACCTGCACCGCAACAAGCGGGCAATGACGCTGAACCTGAAGGCGCCAGAGGGGCACGCCGCATTCATGCGCCTGGTGAAGGGCGCCGACATCGTTGTCGAGAACATGCGCGCCCAGGTGAAGCATCGGCTGAAGGTGTCGTACGACGACGTGAAGGCGGTCAACCCGCGCATCGTCTATGGCAGCATTTCCGGGTTCGGCCAGACCGGGCCGTACGGCCACCGCGCCGGGGTGGACCAGATCGCCCAGGGCATGGGCGGGCTGATGTCGATCACCGGCCTGCCCGGCCAGGGGCCGGTGCGCGTCGGCATTCCGATCGACGACCTGACCGCCGGCAACCTGCTGGCGCTCGGCATCATGATGGCGATCTTCGACCGCGAGCGCACCGGGGTGGGGCGGTGGGTCACCACGTCGCTGCTGGAAGCGCAGATCTTCATGCTGGACTTCCAGGCCTCGCGCTGGCTGATCGCCAAGGAGGTCGCGCCGCAGGCCGGCAATGACCATCCAACGGGCATCCCGACCGGCGTGTTCCCCACCAGCGACGGTCACATCAACATCGCCGCCAGTTCCAGCCGGGTGTTCGGCCGGTTCTGCGAAGCGATCGGTCAGCCCGACTGGAAAGACAAGCCGGAATGGAAGGACCAGCAGTCGCGCAGCAAGCATCGCAAGGCGATCAACGCGGCGATCGGTGAGATCACCAGGACGAAACCGTCAGAGTACTGGATCGATCTGCTGGAAGGCGCGGGTGTGCCGTGCGGGCCGATCTACTCGATCGACCAGGTGTTCGCCGATCCGCAGGTGCAGCATCTCCAGATGGCGACGCCGATGCACAGCCCGGTGGTCGGCGACGTGGAGGTGGTCGCCTCGGGGATCAGCATGACCGGCTTCTCCAAGGCGATCCGCAAGGCAACGCCGGAACAGGGCGAATGCACCGACGAGGTGCTGGGCTCGGTCGATTACAGCGCCGACGAGATCGCCGACATGCGCAAGAAGGGGGCGATCTGATGAACGACATGCCGGGTGGCGGCGTCACCCGCGAATACGCTGGCGGCAAGATGCTGGCGGCGAAAGACGATGGCGTCGGGCTGGTCACCTTCAACCAGCCCGAGAAGCGCAACGCGATGTCGCTGGAGATGTGGACCGGGCTGGGTGAGATCCTCGACGAGTTCCGCGAGGACGGGTCGGTGCGCGTGGTGATCCTGAGCGGGGCGGGGAACAAGGCGTTCGTCTCGGGTGCGGACATCAGCCAGTTCGAGAAGAACCGATCGGACGCGAATGCGCAGCAGGAGTACGAGCGGCTGGCTGGGGTGGGGCGGGCGAAGTATGCCGCGTTCCCCAAGCCGATCATCGCGCGCATCCGCGGGTTCTGTCTGGGCGGCGGGCTGGCGATCGCGATGCAGGCGGACCTGCGGATTGCCGCGGTGGACAGCGAGTTCGGCATCCCGGCGGCAAAGCTTTCGATTGCGTATGCGCCTGATTCGGTGAAGCGACTGATCGACCTGGTGGGGCCGGCGCACGCCCGGATGATTCTCTACACCGCACGACGGATCGACGCGGTGGAGGCGCAACGGATCGGGCTGATCAACAAGATGGTCGAGGACGAGGAGCTGAACGACGAGGTGCTGGATGTTGCACGGACCATTGCCGACAACGCACCGCTGTCGGTGGCGGCATCGAAGCTGACGATCAACGAGATGCTGAAGGATGAGAGCCAGCGGGATATGGCGGCGATCACGCGGATGATGCAGACGTGCTTCGACAGCGCGGACTATAAGGAGGGGCGGACGGCGTTCATGGAAAAGCGCGCGCCTCGATGGGTGGGGAGGTAGCGCGCGCCAAACCGCGCCCTCGGCCACATTCTGCGGTAGCCATCTAGGAAGCAACGGACCTCGGCGACTGGAGTGCAACGCTCCCGGTCTCTATTGCTTGGCTGCCGCTGCATTCATGCGGAACCGCGCAAGCCTCGCCATGACCCAAATGGCGCAGGGGGTTTTGTGCATGTGATCCAATTCACAGCGCAGCGCTTTGCGATTTGCGTAAACTGTACCGGCAAGACACGCCGCTGATCGTCAGTCGCCACCACAGGAGGCAGGGCCATGAGCGCGACACTGTTGCTGGACGACCACGCCGCGCCGGTGGACAGGGACGAAGACCGTAGCGCCGGTCCCGCCATTGCGGCACTGCGCGGCGAGCCTCAGCCGACCGGCTGCCCGCCGAGCGAAAGCAGCCCGGCATTTGTCGGGCTTCTGGAAAATGCCGAATATCTGGTGCGCTACGCCATCGAAGCCCATATCGCGGTCGATCCGGAACTCGCCGCCCGCATCATCGCGGCACGGCGCAAGGGCGATGCCGCATGGGCCGATTCCAAGGTTGGCGGTCTAGTGGACGACATCACGAAGCTGGCGGCGTTGACCCAGCCGGTCACCGGCGACACGCTGCGAGCATGTCGCGAACAGGCGCACGATACAATCCGGGGCTACAAGCGGATCGCGATTCGGCTCGCCGCGTTCATCATCCCGCTCTCGATGATTTCGTTCATCTATACCGGAATCTCCAACTGCATCACCGGCGATGTGACAACGGCGAACCAGCTCGCTGTCGTTCTGCACACCCAGCTCGGTACGATCCCCAGCGGGTCGGCAGGAACCGTGCCACCGCCGCCGCCTGCTTCCAGTATGTCGGACCTTCAGCAATTCGCCGCCACCAGCCGAGCGATCTACAGCCGCACGTCCCAGCTCAAATTGTTCGTCCCGGGCATGGTCAGGAATACCGTCGGCAGCGATACCGCCGCCGGTAAGCCGCGGTTCGAACTCGATCATAATCTCCCCAACGAATGGGAGCCGATGCAGAAAAATTTGAGCGAACTGACTGCGACCTATCAGCAGGTTCGCGCCTATGCCAAGGCGGTTCAAGAATCGACGTCGGTCGTGTACGGCGCTATCGGCGCCTGCATCCTCCCGGTGCTCTATGCGCTGCTCGGCGCGTGCGCGTATCTGCTGCGGGTATTTTCCGATCAGATCGCAGCGCGAACCTTCGCGCCGACCTATGCAACGCCGGCACGCTTCGTCATCGCCGCCATCGGCGGCGCCATCGTAGGCCTGTTCAACAATTTCTCGGTCGGCCAGACCGCAACGCTTTCGCCGCTCGCAATCGCCTTCCTGGTCGGTTACGCCGCCGACATCTTCTTTTCATTCCTGGAAGGCTCGGTGCAGAATTTCAGGAAAACGAAGCCGGGTTGAGCGGACAGACAGCGCGCGGCTCGCTGTTCCATCGGCGCACTCTATTGGCATCCGATCCATCGCTATCCCTTGATCCTGGCAATTGCCTGGCTCATCGCGCCATGCAGCACCTCGCTGTCGCTGGAATACGCCAGCAACAGCGCGCCGGCCGCCTTCCATTGCTGCGCCTGCTCCTGGCTGGAACACAGCATCGCACACGTCTTGCCGTGCTTTTTCGCCGCCGCCAGCACGAGGTCGCGCCTTTCGTCCAGCACCCGCGCCTGTTCCGGCGTGCCAAACACGCCAACTCCTGCGCCAGGTCCGCCGGCCCGATGGTCAGTGCATCGATCCCGTCCATCGCGGCGATCGCATCCAGATCATCGAACGCCGCGGCGGTCTCGAACATCACGGTGACGAACACCTGCCGGTTGGCAAACGCGCGCCGCTCCGCCGCGGTGCCCGTCATGTCGTAGTCGGTCCCCGGACTATGCCCCGCATTGCCACGCAGCCCGCGGGGCGCATAGCGCGAGGCGGCGACGATCTCGGCGGCATGCGCGGCATTCTCGACCTGCGGACAGTGCAGGTTCCACACGCCGCAATCGAGCAGCCGGGTGATCCATTCGCGATTGGCCTCGGGCGGCCGGACGGCGATGGGAAAGTTCAGCGCCCGCGATAGCAACGCCATGTTGGCGATGCTCTCCATCGAGGCCGCGGTATGCTCCATGTCCACCCGCGCGAAGTCCAGCCCAGCGGCCTTCAGCAATGTCAGGATCGCCGGATTGCGCACGAGGTTGACCCACGTGCCGATCTGCAGTTCGCCGCGTTCAAGTGCGGCACGCAATGGATTGGTCTGCATAGCTGCTGTCCTTGTCAGTGAGGCCGCCGCGCGATTGCCGCCGCCCGCGCGATCACGTTCTGCGCGCGCTGCACCACCGGCACGTCAATCATCGCACCTTCGAACTGCACCGCGCCGAGGCCTTGGGCGAACGCTGCGTCGTAGGCAGCGACCATGCGTTTGGCGCGTTCCACCTCAGCCGCGGTGGGGGAGAACTCTTCGTTCAGCACCGGCACCTGTAGCGGATGGATCGCGCTTGCCCCGACAAACCCAAGCCGCTTGGAACGCCGAACGATCGCGCGGAACGCTTCCTGGTCGCGGAAGTCGGCGATCGAGCCGACGAAACCCATCGGCAGAATCCCTGCCGCCCGCGCGGCGAACAAAGTGTGTTGCTTGGGATAAAGCAAACCGTCCGGGTCCGGCAGCATGCCGACATCGGCGGTGAAATCCTCGGTCCCCAGGCTCAGCGCCACGACGCGCGAATGCGATTTCGCGATTGCCTCGATGCGGAAGAAGCCTGCCGCTGTCTCCACCAGCACGACGAATTGGATTTTTCCCGGTGCAAGGCCGCGTTCCGTCTCCAGTTCCCCGACGATGTCGGCGACTGACTGGACCAGCTCCGGGCTGTCCACCTTGGTCAGCATCAGTGCCGCGACGCCCGGGATCACCGCGGCTTCCAGATCGCGCACCAGCAGCCGCCACGGGCGGTTCACCCGCACCAGCACATCGGCACCCTTGCGCGACACGTGTGGGATCGCATCGGCGAGCAGCGTGCGGGCGCGCTCCTTCTCCGACGGCGCCACGGCGTCCTCAAGGTCGAGAATGATGCCGTCGGCGCCCCGATCTGCACCGGTGCGCACGAATTTCTCCGCCGTCACCGGCACGAACAACAGCGAACGCCAGGCGGGAAGATCGTCACGCATGAGCCGGGCTCCGTCCCCAATGTGGTGGGGCGGAGCGTAGCGATGCAGGGACCGCGCGCCAATGACGCGGCGCGTGCACCCGTCAGACCGGATGCGTCGGTTCCGGTGGCGGCAGCGGATCTTCCGGCAACGGGATGAACTCGCGGTTGTCGTCAGGTGGCAACGCCATCCGGCCGGACTTCCAGTCGGCCTTTGCCTGTTCGATGCGTTCGCGCCGCGAGGACACCAAATTCCACCAGATGAAGCGCGGACCGATGCTCGCGCCGCCGAGCAGCATCACGCGCGCCAGCCCGTCCGCGGCCGCGATGACAGGTTCGCCGCCGCCCGCAAACACCAGCAATCGTCCGGCCGCATGCCGCACGCCGTCATGCACGACGGTGCCGGACACCACGTAGGCAGCGCGTTCATCGTGGTCCGCCGGCATCGCGATGCTGGCACCGGACGCAAGTTCTACGTGCAGATAGAACAGCGGCGAAAACGTCCGTACGGCGTTGTTCAGCCCGTAGGCGGAGCCTGCGATCAGGCGCGCCCAGACGCCGCGCTCGGACAGTTCCGGCAACGCGTCAGCCGCGTGATGCGCAAATGCCGGATCGACCTCCTCGTCTTCCCGTGGCAGCGCCACCCAGGCCTGCATGCCGTGCATCAAACCCCCGCTCGACCGCAGCGACGGGTCGGTTCGCTCGGAATGGACGATGCCGGAACCGGCGGTCATCCAGTTCACTTCGCCGGGCCTGATCTTCTGGCTGATTCCCAGACTGTCGCGGTGATGGATCTCACCGTCGAACAGATAGGTGACCGTCGCGAGGCCGATATGCGGATGCGGCCGAACGTCGATCCCCTCGCCGGAGCGGAAATCGGCCGGTCCCATGTGGTCGAGGAATATGAACGGACCGACCATCCGCCGGCGGGCGAACGGCAGCACCCGTCCGACCTCCAATCCGCCGCCAAGGTCCTTGCGTGTGCCTTCAATGACCAGATCGAGCATGCCCGTCTCCTCTGCCACAATTCGGTGCGCCGACGGAATCAGGAGAGCAAGAATAACACGGATTACACCGATTTTGCACGGATTACACGGAATATAGCGGAATTGCGCTTCGCGCGAAGCGCGTGAATACCGTCCGTGCAATCCGTGGCTTTATCCTTAATCCGTGTAATCCGTGTTATTTTTTCTTCCCGTTGTCACGCGGCGTCAACCAGGACGACTTCGGCGTCCTCAACCCCAACGATTTCGACGTTTGCAACATCGGTGATCGCCGCGCCGTCGCGTGCCTCGATGCGCACACCGCCGACCTCGACTGTGCCGGACGCAGGCACCAGATAGGCGTGCCGGTTGGGATCCAGCTCGATCGTGACCCGCTCGCCCGCCTTCACCGTGGCGCCCATCACCCGTGCGTCGGCGCGGATCGGCAGTGCATCGGCGTCATCCGCAAACCCGCTGGCCAAGGTGACGAAGCGCCCGGAGCGATCGGCCTTGGGGAACGGCTTGGCACCCCACGCGGGCTTGCCGCCGCTTTCTCTCGGCTCGATCCAGATTTGAAAGATACGTGTCAAGTCGTCTTCCAGATTGTACTCGGAGTGACGGACGCCTGAGCCCGCCGACATCACCTGGACGTCACCCGCCGGAGTGCGGCCGGTGTTGCCCATCGAATCCTTGTGGGTGATCGCACCGTCGCGAACGTAGGTGATGATCTCCATGTCGGCGTGCGGGTGCGGTGGAAAGCCGGACTTCGCGGCAATCTCGTCGTCGTTCCAGACGCGCAGATTGCCCCAGCCCATCCGCTTTGGATCGTAGTAGCTGGCAAACGAAAAATGGTGCTTCGCATTGAGCCAGCCGTGGTCGGCGCCACCCAGCTCGGCGAATTTCCTGCGTTCGATCATTTCGGTTGCTCCTATTTGAGATCGGGACCGTTGCCCCGGTGGTAGCGGTAAGATGGTGCTCGACGAAAGCTCCGAAAACAGAAAGGATGGAAAGTCATGGTTTCCGTTTATGGGCAATGTCGTGAACCTTCCGGACCTTGAAGCCTGGGCGATTTTCGCGAAGGTGGCCGAAACCGGTTCCTTCTCAGCCGCCGCGACCGAACTGGGCCTGTCCGCGCCAACAGTGTCGAAGGCGGTGCAGCGGCTGGAAGAGCGTCTGGGCGAACGGCTGATCCATCGCACCTCGCGCCGTTTCGCGCTGACCGAGTCCGGACGGGTACTGGCGGTGCGCGCGGCCCGTATCCTCGCCGAGGGTGAGGCGGCCGAGGCTGAGGCGCACACCAAATCGGCCGTTCCGCGAGGGCGCGTGCGGTTGGCCGCGCCGATGTCGTTCGGCATGCGCCACATAGCGCCGGCGCTGCCGGATTTTCTGGCTGCCTATCCCGAGATCACGGTCGATCTTCAGCTTGATGACCGGATGGTTGACGTCATCGCCGGCGGGATTGATGTCGCCCTTCGCATCGCCGATCTGCCGGATTCGAGCCTGATCGCGCGGCGCCTGTGCCCGGTGCGGCGCTGGGTGGTCGGTGCGCCCGCCTATTTCGCGCGGCATGGCAGGCCGCTTCGACCGCGCGACCTGCGCGACCATGTGTGCCTGGGTTATCTGTATCTCGCGACCGGTGAGACCTGGCACTTCACCAACTCCGGCGGCTCGGAAGAGTCCGTCACGGTGAAGGGGCCGCTCAGCGCCACCAACGCCGAAGCGCTTAGCTTCGCCTTGGAGGCCGGTCTGGGGCTTGCGTTGCAGCCCGACTTTCTGGTTTGGGACGCGGTCCAGGCCGGGAAGCTGACGACCGTTCTCGACGATTGGGCCGCACCAAAACTGGCGCTGCATCTTTTGACACCGGGTGGCGGGCCGCGCCCGATCCGGGTCGCCGTTCTGCTAGAATTTCTGACGCGGCGCTTTACGGCAGGCGCGGCGCCGTGGACCGCCAACGCACCGGCGAAGCAGCGCGCTTAGGTGTCCGCGTTCCGTCACATGTGTTACGATGACGATCGAATTTGGCGACTAGCGGCGTCACGAAACGATATCGCTTTTATGCCGGCCCGATTATCCTGCTGAACTATATGTTAGGGGGCGGGGTGCTCAGAACCCCGTGCGAATACGCTCGATCACAGCGCAAAGGGCCTCCCATGTCTGGCCAGAAAGCTTCGAAGCGCAAGACCCATACGTCGGGAGAGCGACCGCCGTTCGAGCGGATTGCACTGATCCTCCAGGGCGGAGGCGCGCTTGGCGCCTATCAGGCGGGTGTCTATCAAGCGCTGGCGGAGGCGAACCTGCATCCCGATTGGGTCGCCGGCATTTCGATCGGCGCAGTGAACTCCGCCCTGATCGCCGGCAATCCGCCGGAGAAGCGTGTTCAGCAATTGCGCACGTTCTGGGAAACCGTCAGTTCGCCCCCGTTCGGGATATCGGGCTTTACTGGCCTCAAGATCGAGGGCGAGTTCATGCACAGCGCGGTCAATCAGCTCCGCTCATTGGGTATCCTGTTCGGCGGCGCGCCTGGCTTCTTTGAACCGCGGGTACCACCGCCCTACCTGTATCCGCCTGGCAGCCCCGAAGCGCTCAGCTTCTATGACGTTGCTCCGTTGAAGGCCACACTCGAACGATTGGTGGATTTCGACCTGCTCAATGCCGGTGCGATGCGCTTCAGCGTCGGCGCCGTGAACGTCCGCACCGGAAATTTTGCCTATTTCGACAACACCACCGATCAGATCCGTCCGGAACACGTGATGGCCAGTGGCTCGCTGCCGCCCGGGTTCCCGGCGACCGAGATCGAAGGCGAGCATTATTGGGATGGCGGCCTGGTATCGAATACGCCATTGGAATGGGTGCTCGACAGCAAGCCTCGGCAGGACACACTGGCGTTTCAGATCGACCTTTGGAGCGCCCGCGGCCAGTTTCCCCGCGACCTTATCGAGTCCGAGTCGCGCCAGAAGGACATTCGATTTTCCAGCCGAACCAGGGCGGCGACCGACCAGTTCAAGAAAAAGCAGTTGATGCGCCGAGCGACCGCGAAGCTGCTTGAGAAGATGCCGGACGACTTACGGCAGACGCCGGAGGCGCAACTGCTCGCCAGCGAGGCCGACGAAAAGGTCTACAACCTCATCCAGTTGATCTACCACGCCAGGAACTACGAGGGCAGCTCCAAGGACTACGAATTCTCCCGTTTGACGATGGAAGAACACTGGAAGTCCGGCTACAACGATGCAATCCATACGCTGCAGCATCCGGAGGTGCTGGAACGCCCAAGCGGCCTCGACGGAGTACTCACCTTTGATCTGGCGGTGGACGGCCGCTATTGATTTGCTGTTACACACCGGTCATTGCCAATCTGGAGACAATGCTCATGAACGTCGCTGAGGTTCACGAGAAGGCGTTCGCGATGCCGTTGAACGACCCGGCCTATCCGAAAGGGCCGTACAAATTCTATAACGGCGAGTTGGTGGTGATTACGTATCGTACCGACATCGACGAACTGCGCGCGGTGGTGCCGGAGCCGCTGGAGGTGGCCACGGACACAGTCGCATACGAATTCATCCGCATGCCACATTCCACAGGTTTCGGCGACTATACCGAAACCGGGCAGGTCATCCCGGTGCGTTTCCAGGCGCAGGACGGAACGGTACAAGAGGACGGCTACGTGCATGCCATGTACCGGGATGACAATTCGCCGATCGCCGGAGGTCGCGAGATTTTGGGTATTCCGAAGAAGCTGGCCAGCCCGAAGATCTCGCACGAATGCGAGACTGTCGTCTGCACGCTGCACTACGGGTCGGTGCTCTGCGTATCGGCCACCATGGGCTACAAGCACCATGAGTTCGATCCGGCGCCATTGCTGAAGAGCCTCGCGCGACCGAACTTCATGATCAAGATCATCCCGCATGTGGACTGCACGCCGCGTATCTGCGAGCTGGTACGCTATTACTGCGAGGACATCACGTTGAAGGGCGCCTGGTCGGGGCCGGCGGCCATCCAACTGTTCGAGCATGCGATGTGCGATGTCGCAAGGCTGCCGGTTCGGGAAGTGGTCTCAGCAAGCCACTTTGTCACCGACCTGACACTCGGCCTCGGCTCGGTCGTGTTTGATTAACTGAATTAGCCGCTCCATCTCTCGCAGCAGACTGAAAGGAACTGTGCAATGCCTCGTTTCGAAGGAAAGGTTGCCATCGTCACCGGCGCCGCCAGCGGCATCGGCAAGGAGATCGCACTCCGCTTCGCGGCCGATGGCGGAATCCCGGTGATTGCCGATCTCAATCTCGACGCCGCCGAAGCCACCGCTCGGGATATCAAGGCAAAGGGTTCCGATGCCTTCGCGGTGGCGATGAATGTCGTCGACGAAGCCGCGGTCGAGAAAGGCGTTGCCGATACCATGGCGAAATATGGCCGCATTGATGTTCTGGTCAGCAACGCCGGCATCCAGATCGTCAAGCCGATCGTCGATTTCCCTTTCGCCGATTGGAAGCGCCTGCTGGCGATCCATCTGGATGGGGCGTTCCTGACTACCAAGGCGTGCCTGAAGCATATGTACGCCGCCAAATCGGGTAGCGTGATCTACATGGGGTCGGTGCACTCGAAAGAGGCGTCCGTGCTGAAGGCGCCTTATGTCACCGCCAAGCATGGGCTGATCGGGCTCTGTAAGGTGGTGGCCAAGGAGGGTGCGGAATACAATGTCCGTGCCAACGTGGTCTGCCCAGGCTTCGTGCGCACGCCGCTGGTGGACAAGCAGATCCCCGAGCAGGCCAAGCAGCTTGGCATCAGCGAGGACGATGTGATCAAGCACGTCATGCTGAAGGACACGGCGGACGGCCAGTTCACCACCACGGACGATGTCGCCGACGCGGTGCTGTTCTTCGCCGGCGCACGCAGCAATGCGCTGACCGGCCAGTCGATGGTGGTGAGCCACGGCTGGTTCATGCAGTAGCCGGAGATTTGCGATCAGGACGGATGCCGATCCTGGCAGTCGGCGATTGGCGGGGCCCAACAGTCGCCCTACCATGCTGCCTGGCCAGCATATCTGGAACACTGCCAATGGAGAAATCAGCGCAAGCGCGAGTGGAAGAGCTGGAAGGGCTGGTATCGTCTCTTCGACACGACCTCCGCGGAGCGATCACGCCAGCCGCCCTCATCGCTGATCGTCTCCGGCACAACAGCGATCCCGCCATCCAGCGCTCAGCAGCCAGACTGGCGGCGGTGGTCGAGCGCATAATCTCAAGGTTGAACGCAACGTACGAATTAGTTCCGCCACGCGGCGGTAGCGGTCCTGTCATCGGATAAGGGGGCGTCCTGGCTCAGGTTGGCCGATCGATTGTCCGATGGAACACGGCCAATCGCGGCCGGCTTCACCATCCCCCGAACCACACGCCGACACCGTGGACGACACCGACCGGAAAGAAGGCCGCGGCGGCGATCAACAGCGGGCGCTCATCGTGGGCGGAACAGAAGACGATCGATGTGAGCCATGCCGAGTAGATGAACAGTCCGGTCAGCAGGATCACCACCGCCGTGTTCATGTCCATCGGCCCTTGCCTGCGCCACGTCATAGCCTTCCTCCCGCTGGTCGAGGGCCCAGCATAGCAGTTCAGTTTGAAAGAGTCGCCAAACACGGCAGCCACGATCGGGGTGGCCGTTCCCGTCAGGTGGGGGTCGCTGATCTCGGCCTGTCGTGCGGTGATTTGCGCGCGCTGCTTAGGCACGGCGCGATCCCGCGAGAGTGGGGCGGCAAGCCGAGTGTTTTGTTCACGATCCAACGCGTTGCCGAGACCGGGAAATGCGTCCTGCCAGCCGGCGCAGGATATCGCCAATACGACGTAACGGCGCAGTAACTCTCCAAGACGTGCTGCGACGGACCGCCGATAATTGCTCTTCGAGTGCACGGTACGAGCCCTCATCGACGCGCGGTTGCGGTCCGTCAAACTGCCATGCTTGCACCCCTGGATAGTCGCGCCACATCAATCGTGAACGGCCTGCCAGCTGTTCGAACAGACGATCGAGGGCACAGCGGGAGTAGAGGCTTATATGGCCGTTGTCAGGTCCGACATACCACCAGTTACGCCCCGCTCTGCGGTCGTACTCCGCAGTCTGGAACACAAACACACCACCAGGGTTCAGCATGCCCCTGATTGTCTTAAAGGTTTCGACTGGCGTCGGGACGTGCTCCAATACCTCGCACGCCACAACAACGTCAAATTTCCGATCGACTTTTGGTAGAAAGTAATCCATGCCAAACTTAGGCCTGATTATGTCGGTGCCCCACGCGTTGATCTGTAGGTCTTTACGGCAGGCTTCGCCGAAGGTTCCCATGCCGCAACCGAAGTCTAGGATTTCGAGCCTATCTGGTGGGCGCTGCGCGAGCTGGTTGGCAAGTAACACGAGCCGTAGCGTCTCTGAAACCCGGCCGCGCCAGTCGGGGTCCTGGTCGATCCAGTACGACTCGTCATATATATCGGTGTGATCTTCGGAGTCGAGAATAGTGGAAAAACAAAAGCCGCACTCGCTACATTCGTAATAGATGCAGTCGTTTGGAAGATCGGGAATGGGGTGGCCGGTTTTCTTCGATCTAGGTATCCGAAACGTCTCTGGGGATGGTGCTCCGCAAACCTTGCATGCCATTATCTCAGTCACCCACTTACTCCATCTCATTGAAGGCAATGTCCGGAACAGACTACGATACACAGGCCAAAATTCAGCAAACCGACTAAAGCACTCAAGGACAACAGTCGCCATGCCTTGATCACAGAGCGCTACGATTTCCGAATGATGATCCCGAAGCAGGTACAGGCAAACCCGTCAAACGACAGCTTCATCTGATGAATCTGACCCTTCCAGATGTCGCGTTGATACGAATTCCAATCTTGTTCATAGGGCGGGAGATCGATGAACTTGTCGAGCGGCTTGTCGCCGACATCGAAATCCAGCGGTGCCACAAAGTGGCCCTGACGCTTCAGACGTTCGGCCAGCTCCCGAAAGTGCCGCTTCTGGAACAGAACGGTCACCCAGTCGTCGATGGTCTGCTCGTCATTCAGGAAATTAAACTCCGTCGTATGCACGGCGACGCCACCCGGGCGGAGGGTGTGTAGC
>Ga0210402_10001237_pt1 | contig 26476 bp, 27 predicted proteins | sample IncBWC7MmetaG_FD_161055 | JGI IMG/M metagenome (GOLD analysis project Ga0210402, IMG submission 161055) | Forest soil microbial communities from Barre Woods Harvard Forest LTER site, Petersham, Massachusetts, United States - Inc-BW-C-7-M | ecosystem: Environmental > Terrestrial > Soil >... | reverse complement strand
CTCGGACTGGGCTGCGGCATGCAAGTGCGGACCTCGGCGCAAACTGGAGGAGACGGTTGACCTCAAGGCTGGTTATGTCTACGACGGCACGCGGCAGAATCCGCCCAATCCTTCGTGGGGACTCCTTCCTGCGCCCGGCAAGGCTCAAATTTACGTCTATCCGGAGTGCACTAACGGCAGGGTGGTTGCCGACGTCGTCCGCCTCGAGAAAGGACACACCGAAGGCCTGGAGCCGAAAGTCACCGAAGCACTGGTCAAGCTGATGCTCTCGGCGAAAGGCGGAAGGATCCAACAGGCCCGCTGAGCCTCGCAGGTGGTAGTGACGCCGCGCGCCTTGCAGCCCGCGTAGACACGCAGCGGCGTCGGCGGCCCGCACCGCTTTCCCGCCCCAATCCTCCTTGCAGGTCGAAGCTATCCCGGCATACAGCACGACGCGCCGGCGCATCGGAGTGGCTTCCAACCGCCCAGTATCCCCGGTTCCGCGAACCGTTTCGATACCGGCCATTCGGTAGATTATTCCGCTTGAGCGGAACCGCGGCCTGGGTTAATATGGTGACCAGCACCACCGACCGAGGAGGGATGCATGCGTCTGTTTGCGCTGAGTTTGAGCTGCGTAGCCATCGCCGCCGCAGCAAGTTCTAGTGATCAGCCGGCCACTTTCAACAAAGACGTGCTGCCGGTACTGCAGACCCACTGCCAGAGCTGTCATCGGCCGGGCGAGGTGGCTCCAATGTCTTTCCTGACGTACCAGGAGACGCGGCCCTGGGCGAAGGCGATGAAGGCCGCCGTGCTCTCCCGGAAGATGCCGCCGTGGTTCGCCGATGCCAGGTACGGCCACTTCCAGAATGAGCGCAGGCTCGGTGAGGCGGAGACCAGGACGCTGGTGAATTGGGCCGACAACGGCGCTCCCGAGGGCGACATCAAGGACAAGCCTGCTCCGCTGCACTTCACGCAGGGCTGGAACATCAAGCCGGATCTGACCGTCGAGATCCCCAACCCCTTCGAGGTCCCGGCGTCTGGGATCGTCGAATACCAGTACATTGTCGTTCCCACTCATTTCGATAAGGACGTCTGGGTGACCGCGGCCGAGGTTCGTCCCGGCAATCGCGCGGTGATGCATCACGTCATCGTCTACGTTCGCCCGCCGGGATCGACGTATTTGAAGGACGCCAAACCGGGCATTCCCTTCGTGCCCGTAACACCCGAGCGCGACGCTAACGGAGCCGCCATCCGGCGCGCACCTCAGGGTGGGCCGCAGGCGGGCGCCGGCGGACAGCGCGGGCAGGCGGGTGGCGGGATGGCGGGGGTCGAACTTCTGACCGCCTATGTTCCCGGGCTGCAGGCGCAACGCTTCGATTCGCCGATCGCCGACGCCGCCAAGTTCGTCCCGGCCGGCTCCGATTTCGTGTTCCAGTTGCACTACACGACCAACGGCAAACCGGCCACCGATCAGACCAAAGTCGGCCTGACGCTGGCAGCCAAGCCGCCCAAGTACCGGTTCTTCACCTCCAATGCCACGCAGCAGCAGTTCGAGATTCCTCCCAACGATCCGAATTACGAATCGCATTCCATGGTCACCATCAACGAGCCGGCGCGGTTGGTTTGGCTCATGCCGCACATGCACGTCCGGGGAAAGGATTTCTTGTATCAGGTCGCATACCCGACAGGTGAAACCGAGACACTGCTGAGCGTGCCCAAGTACGATTTCAACTGGCAGGTCGGCTATGAGGAAGCCCAGCCGGTCGTGCTGCCGAAGGGCACGCGCATCGAATGCACGGCGCATCACGACAATTCGGCCAACAATCCGGCTAATCCAAATCCGAACGCGAGCGTCCGATGGGGCGATCAGACCTGGGAAGAAATGATGATGGGCTTTTTCTCCCTGGTGGTAGACGCCAACCTGAAACCGCAGGACGTAGTGATCCGGCCCCAGCCGCAGCGACCTGCGGCGCCGTAGCCACCTGCACGCCGCGTACGAGGCTGGCGCCTGGTATGCGACACGAACTCGACAGCCACCGCGGCCCGGCGTGAATCGGTCGTCCATAACTGCATTCGCTCCGTAATGGCGGACGCCAGGAGATGAATGTCCGTCCCGCCCACGCCTCGCCCATACAAGCCGCGATGGCGAACGGTCTCGTATTTCGAGACAGCCGCTCCGTGACCGTCGGGGCTCCGATCGGAGCCGCGCGCGTTAGCAAGCGGTTTCCCGATACGTTGGCGAACTTCTGAAACGGTGTACTTAGCTACTGCCCGGGCGCAAATGCAAACACCTGATTGTTGGGCTTCCCCGGCCCGATACGGGTGTAACCCGAACCCCAATACACCACTCCATCGGCGATTGCCGGCCCATCCACAACCGAGCCGCCGCTGTCGAAACTCCAGAGAATCGCTCCCGTCCTGGCATCCATGGCATGCATCAGCCCCGAATACGACCCGGCATACACCACTCCGTTGGCCACGCTCATGGCGCCCGGATCGATCGCGCCTTTGGTGGGATCCGCGGTCTGCCAGACGATCCTCCCCGTGCGGGCATCGAGCGCGCTCCATGAGCCCCACGTGATGGTCGGCCCGTTGTGCGCCAGTTTGTACGCGTTGTGCAGATTGTTGGCGATGGCCGCGTAGATTCGCTCTCCATCGCTGGCGGTTCCCCATTCGATTCCGCCGATGGTGCTGCCCGGCCCCACTACCGCGCTCCACAAGATGTCACCGCCTGACGGGTCCAGGCCCCAGAAGATACCGCTCTTCTGACCGATGCCCACCAGGCCCGGCAACAGGTTCGGTCCCGAGCCGCCCAAGTCATAGTCCGGTCCCGTGGGCGAAGGGCACGTCGTACCCGCAGTCCGGCTGCCGCACGCCACTGTCCAGGCATCGTATCCCTGCAGTTGCTTGGACCACATGATTGCGCCGGTGCGAATATCCAACGCCAGTACCGAATCGAAATGGTCGGCCGGGTCCATGCACGACGCGCTCATTCCCGCGCCGACCTGCTTCTGGCAAGTCTCCACCGCATCCGGAACGGTGTAGTTGTTGCCAGTGCCCACATAGATCAAGCCGGCGCTGGTATCGATAGCCGGCGGCTGCCAGATCGCACCGCCGCTGTACCCGCCGGCATTGCCGCCGTTGTCCGGCACAGTGTAAGTCTGCCAGAGGATCTTACCGCTATTGGCGTCCAGCGCCACCATGCTGCCTCGAAAGGTACAGCAGACATATCCGGGGACATTCGCCAGGCTTTCTTCGTTCGACGAGATTCCTGCCACCAGCATGTCTCCCACCACCACGGGCGATCCGGTGATAATCGCCGCCGGGTTCTTTTCCACCTGAGTCATCCAATGCAGAACCCCGCTTTGCCGGTCGACAGCCATAATGCGGGCCCCGTCGTGCGGTTGCCCCGGGCTCCCGATGTCTCCGACGATCAGATCGTTGCCATGAATCGCCGGGCTTACTCGCGAAACTGCGCCGGGAACACCGTCGTACTGCGAGATCTTTGCCGACCAGATGGCTTGCCCGTTGTCCTTGCGAATCGCGTACAAGTTACCCGCCCAGTCCGGGACATAGACTGCATCGGCGCCCACTGTTGGCGTGGCTGAGACATCGCCCGCGGTCCGAAAGACCCACTTCGCGGCAAGTGAGCCCACATTGGCTGTGTTGATGCGGGTTTCCGTTGGCTGGTTCCGGGAATTCGACAGGTCGTGTCCGGCCACCGGCCATGGCCCGGCGCCGGCCGCGGAGCCTCCGGATTGAGCATAAATCGCTAAACCGAGCACAACAAGTATCGCCGCCCCAAACGGCGCGGTGGAGGTAGGGACTCGTCCGTTCATATTAGGTTTTGTACCACTTTGCCGCCGGGCATACTCGCGGGAAGGGCGAGAGTTTACAGTGGTCCGATGAGGGCCGGCTTGGGAGATCGCTTGGAATTGAGCCAGACTGTCCCGTGCCGTGTTTAACGAGGTTCTTCTTCGGCGCGGCCAAGGATGTTCCGGAAGCAACAAAGACGGTCACCGCCGGGACAGCCTGCCTACATTTCAACATGCGAGCCGGCAGCCAAACGCGGCTTGGCTTTCAAGCCGCGCTTTCAAGCCGCGCTACGACCCCTGAATAAGTGCAGCACCAAAGAGATCAGCGCTATGATTAACAAAAGGTGAATCAGCCCACCGGCTACGTGGAACGCGAAAAATCCCATCAGCCACATTACGAGCAAAACAACAAACAGCGTTAGAAACATGGAGTTCTCCTTGGTAAATGTTCAAGAGTTCCCGGCCGAGGGCGGGACTCGCATTTGGTTGCTCCAGCCGCCCCCCTTGGCGGGCAACTGAAGCGAAAGGGCCAACAGCCCCGAGTCTGTATCGAGCCGCCATCGCTTCGGGTGCGCGGACTAGCGGCTGTCTTGGTTGTGGGCGGTTGTCGAGACCGGATGGCGGTACCGCCGATGGCTCCCACCCGCCGGGGAACAGCTCCGAGATGTCCTCATTCCTGAATCTCGCCGCGAGAAGCGAGTCAATCGCTGCGGCGACCTGGATCCGTTTTCTCGCGGCGCCACCTGACTTTGCCTGAAGGGCCACAGCATCGAAACCATAGCAAGACAACCACCATACCCTGATTCTCAGGGTTAGGTTTGGCCTTCAGGGTCTACGTCACGGGAGCGCTGCGCTTCTACGGCGCTAGACCAATCTTGTTCCGGAGATCCTTCCGGACAGCCCCTGGCTTGCCAAAGCCGATAAGCGAGCAGCGGCAAAGTGTCATGCTCTTTGGCTTCGTGAACGACGCCGTTGATGCCTTCCCGTGTCTTGATGTTCTGATGCTCGTTTTCTGCGTGCAAGTAAGTCTTATTCGAATGTTCAAGGGCTAGTCTGGAGCTTTCATGTCCGGTCAGGTGATCTTCCTTACCGTGACGCTCGGCGCCGCTACGATGGGCGTGAGCGGCAAGGTCATGGTGCTCGGCAGCTATCTGTTGTGATTGATCCATAACCATGTTAGTGCACGAGTGGCACCGTCTTCGACGCTTCGGCAGACAAAGACCTGCCCTCCGGGAAAGGATAGGACGCTTGTCACCAGGAGTGCAGGATCTACTGGAGCATGCAGATTCTGCCGCCTGGGCGGAGTGGAAGCCGAGCGGACTGAGGGAGCCGTGGGCCTGGAATGCCTCAGATTACGCAGCGGCTTTCAACCTCACGAGCCTGGTACTTGAAAAAGGGCCGCCCGATTCCGTCGTTGGATTCACACAGTTGTTTCCTGGATTCTCGCCGGCATCCGCCGCGCGGATTCGGGCGCGCTAGAATCATTCACATTGGTATGATTTCCTACGATGTGGCGGTCATCGGGTCCGGCTCGTTTGGCTCATGGTCCGCGTGGCACATGTCGCGGGCCGGCGCTTCGGTTCTGCTGCTCGACGCCTGGGGCCCTGGGCATAGCCGGTCCAGCTCCGGTGGCGAGAGCCGCATCATCCGCATGGGCTACGGCGCCGATGAGATTTATACCCGCATGGCGATGCGCTCCCTGGCGCTCTGGCGCCAGATCCTCGACCACCGCGCCGGGCAGACGCTGTTCCACCGGACGGGCGTGATCCTGATGGCGCGGGAGGACGAACCGTACAGCCTCGCGACGCGCGATACGCTGCTGCGCACCGGCGTGCCGTGCGAGATTGTTCCGGCTGCCGAACTGACGGTGCGCTATCCCCAAATGCGGTTCGATGTGCCGGGGATCTTCGGCATCTTCGAGCCGGAAAGCGGCGCATTGATGGCTCGGCGCGCGGTGGCGGCAGTGGTTGCCGAAGCCGTGCGGTACGGTGTAAATTACGCCACCGAAGCCGTGAGCGTTCTAGCCGGCAGCGGTTCGCAGGCCACCGTCCGCACCCAATCCGGCGAGACGATTCGTGCCGGGACTTTCGTCTTCGCTTGCGGGGCGTGGCTGCCGAAGATCTTCCCCGATGTCCTGGGGAGGCGGATCTTCCCGACGCGTCAGGAGGTCTTCTTCTTCGCGCCGCCGCCGGGCGACCGGCGATTCGCTTCTCATGAATTGCCCAGTTGGATTGATTTCACCGATCCGCGCGGCCCCTATGGAGTTCCAGATCTGGAATCGCGAGGCTTCAAACTGGCTCTTGACCGCCACGGCCCCGCCTTCGACCCGGATACCGGTGACCGCCGGCCGACCGTGGAAGGGCTCGCCGAAGCGCGGTGTTTTCTGGCCGAGCGTTTCCCCGAGTTACGGGATGCCCCGCTTACCGAATCCCGCGTTTGCCAGTACGAGAGCACATGCAGCGGCGATTTTCTGATCGACCGGCATCCGGATTTCGACAACCTGTGGCTGGCCGGCGGCGGTTCCGGCCACGGCTTCAAGCACGGCCCCGCGGTCGGCGAGTATCTGGCGCAGTGCGTCCTCGGCGGCGGCGCTGGCGAGCCGCGATTCTCCCTTGCCAGCAAGTCCGAAACCCAGCAGCGCACGGTTTACTGAGGGTCCGGGAGGGAACGCCCGTGGTATGAATCGGCTATGTGGGGCAGGTTGTTAACCTGCGGCGAATTGCTAATCCGCCGGCGCGATGCGGCAGCGAGCCGGCCCCGAGGAAGCCGGTTTCCTGTATGATGAATCCGAACCGAAGACAAGGAGTGCTATGCCACGTAGCTTATCGCCCATCGCTATCGCCACGGCTGCGATCCTGGTTGGATCGATCGGGCTGACCGCGCAGCCGCCCGCGCAGCCGGGTACGCCCGGCCGGGTGGTCCGCAGGCCGCAGGTTGTAGAGATCGCCCAGCCATCCGCGCAGCCGGCTACGCCCGGCCGGGGCGGGCGCGGGCCGCAGGGACCCGTGGTGGTCTCACCCGAGCTGCAGTCCGATCATCACGTGGTGTTTCGCCTGCTGGCGCCGCGGGCCGAGAGTGTCGAACTGCGAGGCGGCGATCTTACCGCCGGCGGCCGCACCCTGCCCACGATGACCAAGGGCGAAAACGGCGTTTGGGAGGCGGCCATGGGGCCGCTCGACCCCGGCGCCTACCGCTATAACTTCATGGTGGGCGGCGCGCAGGTCCTGGACCCGCGCAACACGTCCGTCAGCGAAACCAACAGCACGGTGCAGAGCCTGCTGGTGGTGCCCGGGTCGGATACCGTTCCGGGGTCGAACTTCATGGATACGCGCAACGTACCGCACGGCGCGGTGGCCTCCGTGTTCTACAACTCTACTTCCTTGGGCCGAACCCGCCGCATGCACATCTATACACCGCCGGGCTACGAAACGGGCCGCGACAAGTATCCGGTCTTTTACCTGCTGCATGGCGCCGGAGATTGCGACGATTCGTGGACCTCGGTGGGCCGCGCTGGTTTCGTCATGGACAATCTGATCGAAGCTAAGAAGGCCAAACCGATGATCGTGGTCATGCCCGCGGGCCACACAGTTCCCGGCGCTGGCGGTGGCCGGGGCCGCGGAGCCGGCGGGCGCGACGAGTTCACCGACGATTTTCTGAAAGACATCGTTCCCTACGTGGAGACCCATTACCGGGTGCTGGCCGACCGGCCTCACCGCGCCATCGCGGGCCTCTCGATGGGCGGCAGCCAGACGCTGAACATCGCCATCCCGAACCTGGAGAAGTTCGCTTATGTGGGCGTCTATAGCTCCGGGTTAATCGGGGCTTTTGGAGGAGGCCGCGGCCCGGTAGCGGCCCCGGCCAGCCCGGCAGCAGCCCCGGTTACCCCGGCCGGACCGAGTTGGGAAGAGCAGCACCATGCCGAGTTGGACAACGCCGGGGCCAGGAAAGGCCTCAAGCTGGTCTGGTTCAGTACGGGCGTGGATGACGGGTTGATGTCCACCACCAAATCCACGGTGGAGATGCTCAAGAAGCATGGATTCTCGCCGGTGTTCAAAGAAAGCCCCGGAGCCCACACCTGGATCAACTGGCGCAATTACCTGGGCGAGTTCGCTCCGCAGTTATTCCAGTAACGCTGCTTGACCTACGCCTGTGTTCGTGTCAACCTCACCGCAGGCGGATCTTGAATAAAATGGATTCGATTGGCCTTCCGGAGCTACTGGTAGTCCTGATCTTCCTCGGCATCGTCGTGATACCGGGGATCTTCTACCTGCTTACTCTTCAACGTGCCCTGGAGCGTTGCTCTCCGGAGGCCCGGACTACGTCGCCTGGCAACGTCTGGCTCATGTTGATCCCGCTGTTCAACCTGGTCTGGGAATTCATCCTCGTAATCAAGATCGCCAGATCCCTGCACAACGAGTTCCTCCGGCGCAACATCATCGATGTGGAGGCGGAGCCAGGGAAGAGCTTAGGGCTGGCCATGTGCATCCTGAGCCTGACCGGCTTCATTCCGTTGCTTGGGATCGCCGGCAGCCTCGCGGGCTTGGTCTGCTGGATTCTGTATTGGGTGAAGATTTCGGGCTACTCGCAGCGCCTCGCCATGCCGGTTACATGGGGCACACCGTTGGGCGCGCCCCCGCCGCCACCTCCCCTTCGGTAACCGCCCAGGCTACGGCCCGGCTAGCCCCTCTACAGCCAGCCCCTCTGGCGGGCAATGCGCGCGGCTTCAGTGCGGTTGGATGCGCCCAATTTGCTGATGGCTTCCGACAGATAGTTACGAACCGTCCCTTCGGACAAGCTCAGGCGCTCCGCGATCTCGGCCCCGGTCGCCCCTTCCCCTGCATAGCAGCAGTACGCTGCCGCCGCGCGCCACGAAGCCGCGTATGTGCGTCCACAGCGTGCGCCGCGCTGCCACATCCAGCCCGACCGTAGGCTCGTCGAGAAAGAGCAGGTCGGGGTTGCCGCAGATGGCCAGGGCGAACAGCAAGCGCTGCTTCTGGCCGCCGGAGAGATCGCCGTAGAGGCGTTTTTCGAGGCCGCCCAGGCCCGCCGCGGCGATGGTCTCGGCCAGCGGGAGCGGACGGCGGTAGTAGCTGGAAAACAGCTCGATGTGTTCCCGCACCCGCAGCGTCTCCGGCACCCTGGCCACCTGCAGCAACGCGCCCCGCCGCAGTTTGGCTTCCTGGCTGGCCGGATGGCAGCCGAACACCGTGGCACTGCCGGATGTGGGCGAAGCCAGGCCGAGCAGGATGCGCACAACCGTAGTCTTTCCGGCGCCGTTCGGCCCCAGCAGCGCCACAAGTTCGCCCCGTGAAATGGTCAGGGCGATTCCGCGTAGCGCGGGACCGGACCGTAATTCTTGGTGACGGCTTTCAATTCCGCAACCGGCATATTTGGTCCCTCTTTATGCATGGTGCAGTAAAGAAGAACCGGCTACCAGTGGGGATTATCAGGCAGGAAGGGTGACGAATGTCAGGCGGGGAGAGACACCGGCCGGCCCGTCGCGCCCACCCGTCTGGCAGAGGGTTCCTGGATGCCCGGCACGTCTACGCGGGTCTCCATGGCACCCGGATCGGATGGATCGGACAGCGGGTTGGCATGCGGTAGAGGCATGCGTTACACTGTGGAAATGCGGCGCAGTTCTGGCAGTTCCATCCGCGTTTCTCCTTCGACCAGAAAGCGCGTCGGCGAACTGGCGCTTCGCCTGAAAGCGGCCAGCCAACAAGAAGTCATCGAACGCGCACTCGACAAACTCGAACACAGTCTTTTTTGGGAAGGATTCGAAGAAGAAGCCCAAGCGTACCTCGCTGCCTATCCAATGGAGCGGCAAGAGCGTGACCGGTACTCGGGCACTTCGGCCGATGGCCTGAAAGGGAGGCGGTGAAACCGGCGGTTCCCGTTTCGCCCGAGCGCCCGCGCCGTGGTGAGGTTTGGTGGGTCGATTTTTCACCGTCGGTGGGAAATGAGATCCGTGAAGAACACCCCGCGCTGGTGATCTCCACAGACTCTTTGAACGACAGTTCATTTGGAGTCCTGATCGTGATACCGATCTCGAGTTCCAGCCTGCCGCTGAGGATTCACGTCGAGGTTCCCGCCGGCGAGGGAGGCTTGGCGAAGCCAAGCAGGATCAAGTGCGATCAGATTGGCAAAGCAGACATCCGTCGTTTCCGTCCGAAAGGCAGACTCGGTAGTTTGCGCGCAGAAACTATCCGCAGAGTGGAAATAGTTCTCAAGCGGCTACTTGAGCTATGATCTCGGCAATTCACCACTGCGGCGGCGATAGCGGCGATGGCTATAAACCGTCCTTCGCAATTTGTTGGATTCTGTCAGGCAAGTGGAGGTCACGGCCGCCTCGGTCCCTGTGACCCTGGAAAAGCGCGCGGACAATCCTTAACTGGCCGCCTCTGGTCTGACGGACCGGCCCATCTCAATGCCTTGGTTTGGAGACGAAACAGGCCCAGGGCAAGATTCACCAAGGCCGAAGCGCTTGATCGCTATCAGCGCCCAAAACGCCGCCGCGCGCACAAGACAGGCGAGGACGCCTATCCTGCGGGCAGGGTAGCATTGAAGAATGCCCCGTTACGCGGCCATTGACATCGGCAGCAATTCCATTCGGATGGAGGCGGCGGAAGTGCTACCGGGGCAGCCTGCCCGCGTGCTGGCCTCCGACCGCGAAGTCACACGGCTGGGCGAAAGCGTTTTTCGCACCGGGTCGGTGAGCGAAGAGGCGCTGAGAAATACCTGCGTGGTGCTGGCTCGCATGGCTGGGCTATACCGGAAGCTCGATGTGGTGGGGGTGCGGGCGGTGGCCACCAGCGCCATCCGCGACAGCAGCAACCAGAGAGAGTTTCTGGCGCGCGCGGCCGAGGCAGCCGGGGCGCCGGTGGAAATTATCTCTGGGCGGGAGGAAGCGCGGCTGATCCATCTCGGCGTGGCCGGCATTTGGCCGCAGCCCGGCAAGCGCATCCTGATCGTCGATATCGGCGGTGGCAGCGCGGAGATCATCGCGGCGGAAAATGGGCGCCTGCTGGAGTCTTTCTCCAAGCCGCTGGGAGCGGTGAGGTTGCGGGAAAACTTTCTCAAGAGCGACCCGCCCACGCCGCGCGAACTGAACCAGATGCACGAATACATCCACGCCAAACTGGACGCGGTAGTGCACCGCTTGGGACCCACGGGTTGGGACCGGGCAATCGCTACGTCAGCCACGGCTTCGGCCGTGGCCAGCGTGGTGGCGCGCGCGCCGCGTTCCAAACGAGAAGGCATTGACCGGCTGCGCGTCTCCACGGCGCAGGTGCGGCAACTGCACCGCAGGCTGGCGGTTCTGGGCCTGCCAGGCCGGCGCAAGATTACCGGCATTGGTCCGCGGCGCGCCGAGATCATCGTTCCCGGCGTGTCGGTCTTGCTGGAGTTTCTGCAGGAATTCCATTTGCCCGGGGTCTACTATTCGCGCGCCGGTGTCCGCGACGGGATTATCGCCGACCTGGCGGCCCGCAATGTGGGCGCCGAGCGCTGGCACCTGAGCCGTGAGCAGCGGCGCGAGGTGGAAGGCATGGGCCGGCGCTACGGCGTCTCGCTGGAGCATGCCCGTAAGGTGGGCCAGGTGGCGGGCCTGCTGTTCAGCGCGCTGCAGCCGCTGCACCAGTTGCCGCCGGAATCGGGCAAACTGCTGGAGGCAGCGGCCTATTTGCATGATGTGGGCCATTTCGTGAGCGATGCCAGCCATCATAAACATTCCTACTACGTTGTCTGCAACTCGGATATGGCGGGCTTCACGGAACGCGAGCGGCTGCTGATTGCCGGGTTGTGCCGGTACCACCGGAAGTCGCTGCCCAATCCCGCCCACAGCGCGTACCTGACGTTGACGGCCGAAGAGCGGCGCACGCTGATGCTGCTGATCCCCATTCTGCGCCTGGCGGACAACCTGGACCGCAGCCGCGAGCAGCGTATTCGCGGGGTGGAGTGCAGCCTGCGCAATGGGGAAGTGGTGCTGCAGGTTCACGCCAAAGTGGATATCGACCTGGAGCAGTGGGGTGCGGAGCGCGCCGGAGTGGCTTTCCGGCAGGTTTACAACCGGCCCGTGGCCGTCATCAGGGCGCGCGAATGAGATGAGCCAGCCCACCATGCGGGAATTCGCGCTGCTCCAGACCGCGGTCTTATTGCGGCGGCTGGCATTTGAAGTGAATCGCGCCGCCAAGAATGGCGACCACGGGGCCGTGCATGACTTGCGGGTTGCCGTCCGCCGCTTCAGCCGCGGCCTGCGAGTGTTCGCGCCATTCTATCCGGCCGGCTCGTGGAAGAAGATCCGCCGCCGGCTGGCGGATTTGATGGAGCTATCCGGAGCCGTGCGCGATCGGGACATTGCGCTGCAGTTACTGGCCGAAGTGGGCGTGCCGCCGCGGGCTGTCATGGCGGTCCGGCTGGAAGACGAGCGCCGCCAGGCCGCCCAGGAGCTGCTGCGGGAACTGCGCCGGTTCCGGACGCACAACCTATCCCGCAAATGGCGGGATCAATTGGAGCTGAAGCCATGAGCCGGCCGCGCCACACCGGGAAACTGCGCCACACCGGGAAGCCGCGCCACATCGGGAAGCCGCGCCCCATCGATTGGAGCGAGCGGCTGGACCCGGGCGCTAACGCGCGCCGCCGGTTGCCGCAACTGGTGGCCGATTATTTCGCAGCGGTGCGCGGGTGGTTGAAGGGCGATCCGGGGCCGTCCGCGCTGCACCAGGCCCGCCTGGCGTCCAAGCACGTGCGCTACACGCTGGAGTTGTTTCGTCCCTGTTACGGTCCGGGGTTGGAAGCCAGACTGGCAGCGTTGCGCCGGGTCCAGCAGGTGCTGGGCGAGGTGAACGATGCGGCGGCAACCGGGCGGCTGCTCGACAAGGCCCAGACAGCGGAGGTGCCGCACCATCAACTGGCGGTGAAGTTCCTGGAGGCACGGGCGGAGGCCAAGGCGCAGGAGTTCCGCCAGGAATGGACGGAGGTTTTCGACGCGCCCGGGCAGCTTCAGTGGTGGACGGGGTACCTGGCACACTACGGAAGGACGCCGGGCCGGAAGGCGTGAGGCTAAACTGATGGCCAGCCAAGCCCGTTCCGGGATAAACTGCATGTATAGGTGTTTATCTACCTAACTGCATAGCCATATGGAAGAAACCGTTCGCTTGGAGCATCAAGGTCTCGAAGGACACCGACCTGACCCTACGCACGTTCCTGGGTGCCCAAGGCATGAAAAAGGGCGATCTCTCGAAATTCATCGAGGAGGCTGTCCGCCGACGCGTGCTTCAGTGCACCATTCAGGACATCAGAGCGCGCAACGCCGATGCCGACCCGGATGAAATTCAGCGCATCGTCGACGAGGCCGTCAGCGAGGTCCGCGCGGAATGCCGCACCAAAGAGAAGGCCGACAAAGCCTGATGCGCGTGGTTCTCGACACCAACATCCTCGTGTCCGCCCTGATCGCACCTTCGAGTAAGCCCGCCGCTATCGTTGACGTCTGGCTGGACGGAAATTTACGCTCCTGACCTGCGCAATGCACGTTGACGAACTGCGCTCCACGCTGCAAAAGCCGCGTGTGGCCGAACTCGTCAAACCACACAAGGCTGGCCGCCTGATCAACCAGGTGAAGAAGCTCGCCGAGGATATCGATCCCCTGCCGCGCGTAGAACGCTCTCCCGATCCCAGTGACGATTTTCTGCTGGCCTTGTCCGAAGCGGGCAGGGCCGATTATCTGGTGACAGGCGACAAGAGCGGCTTGCTTGTGCTCGAACACCACAAAGGCACGCGGATCGTCTCCGCGCGCGCATTCGCGGCGTTGTTCCTATGAACCTCCAGGAGGCCTTTGACCATGCGGGCCCGGCAGGGCGGGGCCAGCCAGTTGCCATCGGTAACTCGGGCGTGTAAACTTTTTTGGCAGTGATGGCCGGTTCTTTCTCAAAATCGCACACTAAAACCGTGACATTATTGCAACAGGCGCGTCGAAGTTCACAGGTAGGTGGAATGGGAGCTGGAAACCCGCAGTTCGAAACGTGAAAATATGGCGCAAGATGCAGCCGGAGCGGCAGGCGCCCGATTGAGTCCACAGGTTGATTCGTTAATTCGGGCGGCGCAGGGCGGCGACCAGGACGCCTTTGAGCAACTGGTACGCACATACGACCAAAGTGTGCTCAGACTCGCCATGAACCTGTTGCGATCGCCCGAAGATGCGCGCGACGTTTACCAGGAAGCGTTTCTGAGGGTCTACCGGAACCTCCACTCCTTCCGTTTCGATTGCAGCTTCCATACCTGGTTGTACCGGATTGTGACCAATATCTGTCTGGATCAGTTGCGCAAACGAAAGGTCCGCAAGGAAGAGCCGGCGGTGGTAGACACATCCGAGGGACCAATCGACCGAATGGACGTCTTCGAAGAGGAATCGGCCCACGCCGATCCGGAACGGAGCATGTGGAACCGGGAGTTGAAACAAAGGATTGAAGGCGCGCTGGATGGGCTGACGCCGAGGGAGCGCATGGTTTTCGAACTACGGCATTACCAGGGATTGCGTTTGCGAAACATCGGCGAGATGCTGGGGACCACGGAAGAAGCCGCCAAGAATTGCCTCTTTCGGGCAACTCAGAAAATGCGCGCGGTGTTAGGAGACTTCACATGAACTGCGACTCGATTTCGAAGCTGATTCCGCTTTATTATTATGGCGAGCTTGCGCCGGAAGAGGAAGACCGCATCGAGGAGCACACCCACTCCTGCGCCGGATGCGCGCGCGAGTTGGAGCGGCAGCGGACTCTGGCGGCCGCACTCGACCGGCGCAGCCTGGCGCCGGGGCCCTTCCTGCTGGAGGATTGCCGGGCGGATTTAATGGCGGCGATTCAGGGCGGCGCGCCGCGGCTGGAGAAATCCACCAGGAGTGCCTGGAAGTTGTTCTTGGAAGCCATGGGCGGTTCGCTGGCCGGCCTGGACCGCCTGCGGCGGCCGGTTGCCGCGCTGGCGCTGATCGCGCTGGGCTTCTTCGCGTCGCGGATGACCACTGGGCTGACAGGCGGGTTGACCACCGGGTTGACCAGCGCGTCGCCCACTGGGTCGGTGCTCCCGGCCACCAGCGCCGGCTTCGTTCCGGACGAAGCCCTGTCCACGGTGCGGTCGGTGCGTCCGGATCCTTCGGGCCACGTGGAGATCGCCTTCGACGAGACCCGGCGGCACGTGGTTTCAGGCCGCATGGACGACTCCAACATTCAGCGGCTGCTGCTGGCGGCGGCCCACGGTGACAATGAGGCCGTGCGCGTGGAATCTATGGACCTGTTGCGGGCGCGGGCCGGCTCCACGGAGGTGCGCGACGCCTTCATCAATGCGATGTTCGATACCAACGCGGGCGTGCGCTGGAAAGCGCTGGAAGGGTTGAAGCCGCTGGCGGGGGACGCGGAAGTGCGCAAGACGCTGGCTCGCGTGCTGCTCTCCGACGACAATTACGCCATTCGTATGCAAGCGGTGGATCTGCTGGTGTCGCGCCGCGACGAGTCCACTGTGGGAATGCTGCAGGATCTGGTTCAGAAGGAAGACAACAACGCGGTGCGCCTGAAGGTTGCCAAGGCGCTGAAGGACATGAATGCGTCTGTCGGTACATTTTAGCCCGGGAAGAGCACGCGTAAAGTTTTTGACCGCGGTGGCGCTTCTGCCGTTGTTGGCGCTGGGGCAGCCCAGACCGGGGCAGCCCGGACCGGGACAACCCAGGCTGGCGCACGACGGCGACCGCTGGGTGCGGGTCTATTCCGGCTCGGAGCCGGCGGGCCAGCGTCTGCGGGTGAACGCTCACGGGCCGGTGACGTTCCAGGGGGGTACGGCGAGCCGTCTGCAGTATACCGTTCGAGTCGGCGTGACGGCGCGGACGGAGGCGCAGGCCCAAAGGGTGCTGGAACGCTACGCAGTGCGCGTGGCGCCGGTGGGCGGCTGGACGGTGCTGACGGCGCCCGGTGGTCCGGTGGTTTCCACCGTAACGGTGAAGGCTCCGTGGTTGAGCGCCGTCGAGATATCAACCTCGGATGGTCCCGTCGTGGCGGCCGGAGTCAACGGGCCTCTGACGGTGGACACGGGCGCGGGCGAACTTTCGGTCGACCACGTTCGCGGCGATTGCAAGGCGGTTACCGGCGGCGGCGACATTCGGGTCGGGCTGGTGAATGGCAGCCTCCATTGCTCGTCCGGAGCGGGCAAAATCACGGTGGGCACGGTGTCGGGCGAAGCCGTAATGGAGACTGTAGGCGGCGATATTGTGGCCAATGACATCGGGGCTGCGGTGCGCGCGGAAACCGGTGCCGGCGGTGTCCACATCCTGAAGGCGGGCGGCCCGGTGACAGCGGGCACCGGCGGCGGGCAGATCATTGTGGACAAAGCAAATGGCATCGTGATGGCGCGCAATGGGGCTGGGCCGGTGCAGGTGGGCGCGGCGGCGGGTGTGCAGTGCGAATCGGGCAGCGGCGGCATCCGGGTGAGCAATATTACTGGAGCCATGCGCGTCTCCACCTCGCTGGGCAACATCATGGCGAGCCTGCTGGCGGGCCGGGTGGCCGATTCTTTTCTGGCGACGGGCAACGGTGACATCACCGTGTGGATCCCGTCTGACGTGGGTGTGATGGTGCGGGCGCAGAACGAAATGGCGGACACGATGCGGCGAATCATATCGGAGTATCCCGGAGTGCAGCCGCGGCGTCAGGGCCGGCAGTTGTTTGCCGAGGGCCCGGTGAATGGCGGCGGCCCGCTGCTGCAGATTTCGGCGACCGCCGGAACAATTTTTATCCGGAAACAAAAGTAGAGGTGGGCGATGAGAATAAACTGGGGATTTAGTCTGGCGTGCCTGGCAGCGGTGAGCGTCGCCGCTACCGCAACCTTCGGACAACCTTCCACGGCGCCGCGGGCCCGCGCGGCCGCGGGCACATACGTGGTGCAGCACGGCGGCAGCTACATGGGGATCGGCGTGGTGGATATTACCACCGACCGCGCCAGGGCGCTCAACCTGAAAGAAGAGCGCGGCGTGGAAGTGACCAGCATCGTGGATGACGGCCCGGCCGCCAAGGCTGGTATCAAGGAAGGCGACGTGGTGCTGGATTACAACGGGCAGGCCGTGCAGGGCATCGAACAGTTCCAGCGGCTGGTGCGCGAGACGCCTCCGGGCAGGCAGGTGAAAGTCGGGGTGTGGCGCAGCGGAGCCGCGCAGACTATTACCGCCACGGTGGGCGAGCGCAAAGGAACGGTGATTACGAGCGACGACGGCGGGTGGAATTTCACCGTGCCGGCAATGCCGCCAATGCCGCCAATGCCCAACATTAACATCGATATTCCGCGGTTCAGCATGGCTTATCAGAGCCAGATGCTGGGGATCGAAGGCGAATCGCTGGAGTCGCAGGAACAACTGGCCGACTTCTTCGGAGTGAAGGAGGGTGTGCTGGTGAAAGCGGTGAAGCGGAATTCCGCCGCCGAGAAGGCCGGGCTCAAGGCTGGCGACGTGATCGTGAAAGTGGACGACTCCAAGGTTGGCAGTTCCTCGGAGATTACGCGAACGCTGCGCGGGTTGCGGTCAAAGAAAACGTTTACCCTGACGGTGGTGCGAAACAAGAAGGAGATGCCGCTGACGGTGACGATGGAAGACCGCGGGAGCATCCGGGTGGGTGTGGAAGTGGTCGCGACCCTCAGGGTCGCGACGCAGACGGTCGCGGCCACTTAACTCACAATTTCCTCGCCAGAATCGCGTAATCCAGTCCGCCGAAAAACGTCTGCCGAAAATCTTCCGGTAACGAAGCCAGCGAAGGCATGGACTCGACAGCCGGGGACAGCTTGCGCACCTCGATGTTTCCCATGCCGAACTCTTCCAGATAGAAGGCCAGCAGCGGGTGTGGGACCGGCCGCTGGTGCGTTGGGTCCAGGTAGAAGTGGGTGGCGAAAATGGCGAGGCACTCGGGGTTCGGGGTCTCGATGGCGATGACGCCGTTGCGCGCCAGACGGCTGGCGCAGAGCTTGATCATCTCCGGGAGCCGGTCCGGCGGCAAATGCTCCACTACCTGAGAGCAGAAGATGCCGTCGAGCGATGCTGCCGGGCAATCGGCCAGCCAGACGAACAAGTCCGCCGTCTCAGCTTCGAGGCCCTTGTGGCGGCAGGTGGCTACAGATTCCTCGCTGAGGTCGATACCCTTGGCGGGGACTCCGGCAGCGCGCACCATCTCCAGGAATTCGCCGCGTCCACAACCGATGTCGAGGATGTTCCGGCAGGCCGCGAAGTACGGCAGGTAGAACTGCTGGCCGCGCTTGACGTATTCTTCGGAGCCGCGGAACCGCTCGGCGAAGCGGCCGTAGTCAAAGCCGGCCGGTGCCGGGGTGCTGGCGGCAGCCGGGCTTGGCGGCGATTCTGCGGCTGAAGTGGCGGCTGCGGCTGCGGCGGTAATCTGCGCTCGCTGACGGATGGTGCGGAGTTCGGAGAAAATCAACCGTTCATATTCCAGCCGGATGTGTTCCAGATCGGCCCAGAGGCGCTTCTGAATATCCATCCCACTGCGCTCCAGCGCCGCCATGAACTCGGCGTGCTGGCCGCGGAGCCCGTCGCGGAGGGCGTCGCGGTAGTTGGCGTCCATCAGAGTGACGCGGTGCTGGAAGCCGCTTTGCAAGTCGGCCACGCTGCGCAGAAACTGGATTTCGTTCTGTTCCAGCTTGCGCTCCCAATCCAGGCGCCAGGAAGCCCAGTGGTCACGCATGTCCTTCATCTCGTTGCCGATGGTTTCCTGAGCGGTGAGCCGGCCGCCCATCTCGGACAGGGCGCGGTTAGTTTCGGTGAGCGCTTCGATGGAAGCGTCCACGCAGGCCACGAGCTTGCGGTTGAACTCCACCTGCTCGCGCACGTGCCAGTCCAGGACGCGGGCCACCAGGCGCTTCCAGGTTTGCACTACGGAGTTGACCGGGCCGCCGGACCGCGGGTTCACGGTTCCGATCGCAGCCACCTTGCCGAGGGCCGAATCGCGCGCGTGCACCAGTGCGATGAGGTCGGGCAGGGGAATTCCCACGGCCCCCGGCCCAGCGGGCGCCCCGGCCGCGGTCTGCGGGTTGCGGCTGCGCACGCGGTCGCGGACCTCGCGCAGGACGGCGATCAATTCAGCGCTTTCCACGAGGTGCCCTCCCTGGTGCAGACCGCCCTGGTGCAGACCGCCCTGGTGCAGACCGGCCTGGTGCAGACCGGCCTGGTGCAGACCGCCGGGCCCGGCTCCAGGAGGCGGTGACCAGGGTACTGAGCCCGCCCCGCGGCGTGAAGTCGCCGATCACGGTGGCGCTCACGGGGTCGGCGGCTTTGACCACGTCGCCCAAGATGCGGTTCACGATGTTCTCCTGAAAAATCCCCAAATCACGATAGGCCAGCAGGTACATCTTATAGGACTTCAGTTCGAGGCAGCGCTTGTGGGGGATGTAGCGCAGCGCGATCTTGCCGAAATCGGGCAGACCGGTCTTGGGGCACACCGAGGTGAACTCCGGCATGACGATCTCGATTTCGTAATCGGCATACTGGTTGGGCCAGGTTTCGATTTCGGGCAGCGGGGCGTTCACCCCGCTGCGCGCGTGGTCGTCGGTATAGGCGCGTTTCATGCTAAGGTTTTCGAAAGAATATCCAGGAAGAGGCCGACATCGGCCACCACGCCGACGGCTTGGCCAGTGCCGCGGTCGCTGACCTTGGTGGCGACCGCCGGGTTGATGTCCACGCAAACGATTTTCACCCAGCTCGGCAGCATGTTTCCGGTGGCGATGGAGTGGAGCATGGTACCGAGGCAGAGGACCAGGCCGGCGCCTTTGAGCTCGGCTGCGTAGGCGTCCTGGGCGGCGTTCATGTCGGTGATGGCGTCGGGCAGCGGCCCATCGTCGCGCAGGCTGCCTGCCAGCACGAAGGGCACGCCGGCGCGGACGCACTCGTAGAGGATGCCCGATTGCAAACGGCCGGATTCGACGGCCTGCCGGACCGAGCCGGCGTGGTAGATGGCGTTGATGGCGCGCATGTGATTGCGGTGGCCGTGCTCCTCCTGGCGGCCATCGGAAAGGCGGATGCCGAGCGAGGTGCCGAACAGTGCGGCCTCCACGTCGTGGACGCCCAGGGCGTTGCCGCTGAGCAGACCGTGAACGAATCCGTTACGGATGAGCCAGGCCAGACCCGCGACGCCACCGGTGTGCACCACCACCGGGCCCGCCACCACCAGCACCTTGAGCTTCTGCTCCATGGCATGCCGCACCAGCGCGGCCGTCTGCCGCACCGCGGTTTCCACCTGGCGCTCGGAGGAGATGCCGTTGGACATGAAGGCGAATGACAGGCGGTCGCGCTCTTTGGATTCGGGAATGACCCGGATGCCGCGCAGCCCGACGACGATCTGGTCGGCCTGGCGCAGATCGCGCAGACGGCGGCAAGCCGCTCGGCCGTCCCGGACCACGATCATCGCGTCCATGCGCTGGTTCTCCACTTCCAGCCACTTCTGGCCGTGGCGAACGTAGGTTTTGTGATTGGTGGTGGAGTAGAAGTCCTCGGGCGCACACTTGTCCCGGCCGACTTCGGCCAGCGCGGCGTCGCCGGTATCCACGGGAGCACAGCCCAGCGTCAGCAGTTCATGCAGCAAACGGTCGAGCGACGGCTCGTCCGGCGTTTCCACTTTCAGGCGGAGATACGAGGGTTCGCTATTGGTGCGGCCAATCTTGAACTGCTGCACTTCGAAGCGGCCGTTGTGCTCCACGACCTTGTCGAAGATGTTCTCCATGATATGGGAGTCGATCAGGTGGCCTTCGGCTTCCACCACTTCCTGGCATTGCATAGAATCTCTATTGTAGTGTGCCGCGGTTTGCGCCACGACCGCTTATTTACGGATGGAGGATCTGCCCGACGCTTCACACCGAATCGCCCTGCGAGTGCGGCCCTTTTTGCAATGACCTCCCTAATGCGTGCGGTTGCCGGTGCCCCGAACATGAGCCCGCCGGTATTGAAAGCCGGATATGAGCGCGATGAGAACTGCGCTGCCAAGAAAAAGGCCAATGCGGTGTTGAGTCCACGGGATGCGTTCCACTCGGTAGCTCAGATGGCCATTACCAACTCGAAGGTCCTCAACCATAAGGGACCATAGTTCGCCAGCGAGAACCCCGAAAATACTGCCCGCGATGGCAGCGAAGGCCGTCATCACAGCCGGCCCGGTCCACCCGTCCTCAGCAGGGTATCTGCGGACGACTCGCCGAGTCACGAGACTCGCACCAAATCCGAAGAGCAACACAAAGGAAACCATGACGGCCAGGTCCATGCTCGTTCGGCGATGCCCGAGGGATCGGCGGAGCTGCTCCTCCGTCACGCCGTGGCTGCTTCCAATGACCTTAAACAGCGCGGTTAAGCACTGATCTCGCGTCCGCCCGTACTCAGGCATCCCTTCGAAGTGGCCGGAGTGCGGCCCGCGACGTGCATCGGCATAGCGGATGGCCAGGTCTTCCGCAAATTCTGCGTCGTCGCTGAGACGTCGTAATTGCGATGCCTGACTAGAGTTCAGCGGACCTGTGGCAATCTCGTGCGGCCATTCGCAGGCGGAGTTGGGCTGAGCACGTCGGGCGCATCCGATCAGGCCACCAAGTGCCAGAAGCGAAACAGGTAGGAGTCTTGTCATAGGCCCGTGCGGTGTCCAATCTGTTAGTCGATCAGACCGACATCGGGCACCTGGATTTCGACACCGGATCGCTTTATCTTGTTCCCGTGATTCTGCCCACCAGTGGCATAGATCCTCCTTGGTCGAAAAGCGTTTACCGGTCCGTGACGGCCATTGGTCCTCGAAGCGGAAACGAGCCTTATTCTACCGCCAATGCTGGGACGGTTTCCGTATGAACTGGAATGCGGTCCAGGGCGTCGAGTAATTCAGCGGCACGGACCGGTTTGGAAAGATATCCGTCCATGCCACTGGCGAGGCATGCTTCCCGGTCGCCCTTGATAGCGTGTGCGGTCATCGCGATGATAGGGGTGTGGCGGCCGCTGACGAGCTCATTTCTTCGAATCGCGGCCGTGGCTTCCAGGCCATTCAATTCGGGCATTTGCACGTCCATCAGGACGGCGTCGAATTCCTGGCCGGCCAGAACGTCGACGGCCTGCCGCCCATCGACGGCGATCGAGACCCGGTGGCCATGTTTCTCCAGGATCCGGACAACCAACTGGCGATTGACGGGATTATCCTCGGCCAGGAGGATTCGCAGCGCTTGCGCGCTATGCCGCGGCCCGGGTCGCCCGGCCGGTTCCGGCGAAGAAGTTCGCTGCCCGGCGATTCTGAGGCGAGCCGTGAAGCGAAAGCAGCTTCCTTTTCCCGGCCGGCTCTCGACCCAAATGGAGCCTCCCATCAGCGCGACCAGCCGGGCGGAGATCGTCAAGCCGAGGCCCGTGCCGCCAAACCGGCGTGTCATGGAGCCGTCGGCCTGGGAGAATGCCTCAAAGATGTAGCGCTGCTTATCCGCTGGAATACCGATTCCGGTGTCGCGCACGGCGAATTCAACTACCATGGTATCCCGCTGTCTGGACAGGACCGAGCTTTCCACCTCGATCGTCCCACGCTCCGTGAATTTGACAGCGTTTCCAATAAGGTTGAGAAGTACCTGACCCAGGCGAACGGAATCTCCCAAGATGTACTCCGGGACCTCCGGATGGATTTCGCACTGAAATTCGAGGCCTTTCCGGGCTGCGTTTACGCGCACCGGCCTGGTGGTGTCTTCAATGAGTTTATGAAGGTCGAATGGACGCTCCTCGAGTTCCAGCTTGCCGGCTTCGATCTTGGAAAAATCCAGAATATCGTTTACGATGCTCAGCAGGCTGTTGGCTGAGCTCGAAACCGTCTCGAGATATTCGCGTTGCTCGGAACTCAGATCCGTATCCAGCGCGAGTTCGGTCATGCCCATGATTCCGTTCATGGGCGTACGGATTTCATGGCTCATGTTGGCCAGGAATTCGCTTTTGGCGCGGCTGCCTTCTTCCGCCCGGTCCCTGGCAGAGGCCAGTTCCGTGTTGACCTTCTGCAAGTCGCCGGTGCGCGCGGCCACCTCTTCCTCCAGACTGTCCCGGTTTTGCTGCAGTTCACGGTCGCGGCGCTGAATCCCGGAGAGCATTTCGTTGAAACTGTCGATCAGAAGCCCGAGTTCGTCATCGGCGGTCTTGCGCGCGCGAATGTCGAAGTTCTGCAATAAAGTTACGGCTTTGGCGGTCTCAACCAGATGAATCACCGGACCCGAAACGAGTTTCTGAAGCCGGGAACCCAGCAGGTACGCAAATAGCGCGGAACCCGCCAGGATCAGGAGTATGGTGGCGATTGACCCAATGAGCCGGTGGTGCATTTCCGCCAGGTCCGAGGAGATATACACAGTGCCCAGCGCTTGTCCATTCAGAACCACGGAATGAACCACGATCAGGCGGCCGTTCTCGAAAGCGCCGCGGTCGGCGCCGGCGCCAGCCGGGATAATTTCAGAGCCCCTGGCTCGCGCGTAACTGGCGAAGACACGGCCATCGGCGGAATAGATGGCGGCGGCTATCACGGACGGTTGCGCTTTGAGGCCCTGCAGGAGTTCGTACGCCGAGTTTCGATCGCCGAAGCTCAGCGCCGCCGTGCTGTTTTCCCCGATCATCCCTGCCAGCATGTGCGACCCAGCCTTCATGGAGTCGCGCAGCCCGAAGGCTTCCGATACCAACTGCGCAGCGGAAGCCACCAGCAGAGCCGCAACCACCGTGGACATAATGATTGCCTGGAGTTTGTGCTTGATCGAAAGATTCCGCAACCGGTGCATAGGGGCGCTCATTTGGCGTTTCGTGCCGACCGGACGATCCTGGCTACGCCGAGCAGCTTGGAGCTCAACTGAAGTCCGGCCTTTTCCGCCGCGGCGGGGTTGATTTCAATGATTATGCGGTTGTCCTCCAGACCAAGACGGATCATCCCGCCGCTTTCACAGAAGCCGGCCATATCTCCCACCGTCAGTATGGGAACACCCTGCACGTGGTCCAGGACGGCGGGCAACTTCTTTTTCTCCGATCCGTTTTTCTCCGACCCGTTTTTCTCCGACCCGCTGATGAAAAGGATCTGGCAGTTGCCCGGCATCTGTCCCGGTGCGAAGCGGCGGATCTCGAAGGTCCGCCCATTGATGGACTTGCCCTTCACTACTTCGTCCAACGCGGAGCCAAACGGGTCGTCCCCCGCCACGCCGATGCAAAGCGGCTCCGACGCATTGGAATCCGGCCAGACCACGAAACTGGCGAACTTGTACAGAAACGCCGCTTTGAGTGCGTATTCGTTGGCCGTATTGGTGGCCGGATTGGTGGCTGCCAGAAGGTCCGGACAGACCTGAAGCGCCAGCAAGAGCGCTAACAGCCGAAACAGCCAGGACGATACGGTCGCGCAAGTGGTTAGAATTTCCACGTGATCTTTCCGTAGATGCTGCGGCCCTCCCTGGTTCCCACAACACCGACGGAGTCGCCGAATTCGAGATACGCCGGACTCACGAGGTTCTGGCCCACCAGGCTGAACTGGGTATGTTCGCCAACCTTCCAGGACAAAATGGAATCCAGCCGGACGTGGCTGGCCACAGATCCATCCGGCACTCTTTGGTTCCACCAAAGAGTCTGGTCCCAGCTCAGCCTTCGCGTGAGGTTGAGTTGCGAACGAATCTGAAAGCTGTTGCGCGGCGCATTGTCGGCAAACGGCGCCGATTTCGAAATGGGGTCCAGCCCCGTGTTGACGTGGATGACGGTCCATGCGGGGCTAAGCCGCCAGTGCGAACTCACATTCCAGTTGAGGGCCAATTCACCACCGTAGTTGGTTGAGTGGCCCAGGTTGGCATAAACCGAAGGTATTTCGACGATGATCCCGGCCGGTCCAGGATGCACCACAGGGCTTTGTGGTTCGATGGTTGACAGATGGTTGTAAAAACTGAGGAACGCCGCCAAGTCGAGCGAGACGCGTTTAGTCAGTTGGCTCCGGTAGCCGGTTTCAAAGTCCCGGAGTTCTTCGGAATGCAGGCGGGGGTTGCCATATAGCCGGAGGGCCATCGTGGTGGTGGCGTCCAGGGGAATGTCGGCGAGGTCCGCAACGATGCCCACCTCCTCGCGTGAGGGCTGGCGAATGGCTCTGGATGCCGCGGCCCAGAGGGTGTGCCTGGTGCTGGGAGCCCATGCCAGCCGCGCGCTGGGCTCATATTCGAAACCCGTGTACGCATTATGCTCCACCTTGGAGCCCAGAGTAAGCCAGAGAGTGTCGGCAAGACGAATCTCGTCCTGCAAGAATGCCGAATACAGGCTATCCGTGCGTTTGGCCGGCACCAGCGAAAACGCATAGCCTGGCGGGAGTCCGGTCAGGAGCGCCCGGTACCCCAGTCCGAATACGATGTCGTTGCGGCCGGCAACCCGGTGCTGTTGAGCATTCAGATCGAAGGTCCGCTGGTACTCCGGCTCTCCCAGATTGTCGCGCCGGTAGGTATCGTAGTACGCCTTTACGGAGGTTTCAGATCCGCTGGCGGAGGTGTGACTCCAGCCGGACAACAGGCTTCCGCCTGCCGTCCGGATGTCCTGTCTGAAAGAGGGGTCAAGCGACCCCGTCACAAATGACGCTTGTCTGGTTTGGCTTTCACGGTTGGAAAACAGGTCGCCCTCGACGTGGAACGCGTCGCGCGGCGACAGATTCCAATCGGTTCTGAACCCGCCCTGCACGCGGGACCACCCGTCGGCGCCGTCCGAACCATTCTCCAGAGTCCCCGAGCCCTGTCGCGTGTACTTGGCGAAAACCCGGTAAGTGGCGCCGTCCCCCGAACCCTGCCCCAGCCGTCCGCCATAACGCAACAGCCCTTGGGCATCGGCATCCGTGCCAACGCTTGCGGAGGCAAGCCCACCCTGAGTCGACTTGGAGTTCTTGGTGATAATGTTGATCACCCCGTTTACGGCGTTGGCCCCCCACATGGTGGCGCCGGGACCGCGGATCACCTCGATGCGTTCGATATCTTCCAGCGGCATGTCCAGTTGGTCCCAGTACACACCCGAAAACGAAGGGGTATAGACCGACCGCCCGTCCACCAGGACCAGGACTTTGTTCGAATACTGGCTGTTGAAGCCACGGATGGTGATGGCCCAGGCGTTGGCGTCGATTTGGGCCACCTGGACGCCGGGCACCATGCGCAGCAGATCCGGCAGCAGTACGGCTCCGGAGCGCCGGATGTCTTCCTGGCTGATGACAAAGACAGCGGCGGCGGTCTGCGAAAGCTTTTGTTCTTTCTTGGATACGGAGGTCACTTCCACATTGAGAAGCTGCTCCAGGCTGGCATCGCCAAGGCCGGTCTGGCTTCGACCTGCGAGCGTGGCCAACCCCAGCGCGCAGACACAACGGAACGAACGGACAATCAGTCGCATGGTCTTCACTGCACATATCGGCCGTTTCCGATGGGAACCTTAGCTCGCGTCGGGGTAGACTAGATTAATTCCGCTCGGAATCGATTTGAAGCGAATCGATTGGCGGCGACGATCAAGGCTGCAAAACGCAGTCTGGCTCGCTGCCGCATCGCGCAGGCGGATTAACAATCCGCTGCAGGTTGGCAACCTGCCCCACAAACGCGCCTCAGAATTTCGCGCTTACCGCGGGCGAGCTTCCCTGGTTGTTAACCAGGCTGACGCCCACCGAGTCGATCCCCGCGGCATTCCCCTGAAT